>Ga0302324_100000401_pt1 | contig 117338 bp, 114 predicted proteins | sample Palsa_T0_1_FD_201949 | JGI IMG/M metagenome (GOLD analysis project Ga0302324, IMG submission 201949) | Peat permafrost microbial communities from Stordalen Mire near Abisko, Sweden - Palsa_T0_1 | ecosystem: Environmental > Terrestrial > Soil > Palsa > Peat permafrost | place: Sweden: Abisko... | reverse complement strand
ACGAGTCAGGTTCACGCGGACGGCAGAGTAGCCCTGTGGCTGACTGGATTGGCTTTCACGGCGATCCACGTCGCATTCAGCGGCAGATACGGCTTCCACCGCGATGAGTTGTTGAGCTACAGCAATGCGATGCACCTGGACTGGTGTTACGTGGTGTACGCTCCGCTGACTGCGTGGCTGGCGCGTGTGGAACTGGTTGCCTTCGGAACCAATCTCGTGGGCTACCGCCTTTTGCCGGCAGTCGCGGTTGGACTGGTAAGCGTGCTCGCCGGCTTGATTGCCCGCGCGATGGGCGGAGGACGGCGATCGATGCTGGTGGCCGCGGTGGCTGCGGGCATCGCGGGCCCGATTTGCTTTGCGGGCTCGTTCTTGTCTTACATGTCGTTCGACATTCTGTGGTGGGTTTTGGTGGCGTGGGCCACGGCCCGGCTTCTGGAGACGGAAGATGCGCGCTGGTGGATCGCAATCGGCGCGGGCATGGGACTGGGGCTGCTGACGAAGTACACTATCGCTTTTTTTGCGGTGGGCCTGCTGGGTGGAATGCTGCTGACGCCGAACCGCCGTTACTTTCGCTCGGGTTGGTTCTGGTGCGGCGTGGGCGTTGCGCTGGTGATGGCCCTGCCAGTGATCGTGTGGCAAACGCAGCACCATTTTGTGGCGCTGGCGTGGATGAAGAGCATTCACGCGCGCGACGTGTCGTGGGGAAGGACCGACTACTTCATTCCCAGGCAGTTCTGGAATACGACCAACCCGGCGACAGTGCCGATATGGTGCGCCGGACTGTGGTTCCTGTTTGCGACTCCAGCCGGCAAGCCCTTCCGCATGCTCGGCTGGATGTATGCGATTCCGCTGATCCTGTTCGTGGTTGCGAGGGGGCGCGAATACTATATGGCACCGGCATACCCGATGTTGATGGCGGCTGGGACGGTGTGGGGCCAAAGCTGGATGGTAGCCAGAAGCCCGCGTGCGCAGCAGGTAATTCAGAGAATTACGCGGAATTCGCTGGCCATTGGCGCACTGGCGGTGTTCGCGCTGACGCTTCCCATTGCGCCGATCCAGTCGGCGTGGTGGCGTTTTGCCGACGCGACCGCGAACAACCAGAGTTTCAGCCTGGAAGTTGGCTGGCCCGAGCTTGTTGCCACGGTCGTGCGGGTGCGCGATTCACTGCCGGTGGAAGGCCGCTCCGAGGTTGGAGTGCTGGCAGCAGACGAGGGCGAGGCCGGAGCTGTGAATCTGTATGGACGCGCTTATGGGTTGCCCGAGGCGATCAGCGGCATGAACTCCAACTGGCTGCGCGGATATGGGAACCCTCCGCCGCAAACCGTGATTGCTGTTGGCTTCAAGCGGGAAGAAGTGGAAAAGATTTTTGCTGCGTGTGAAGCGGCCGCGCAACTTGCAAACCCGTACGGGATCGTCAACCAAGCTATCGGTGGCGACCGCAATGAGGTTTACGTTTGCCGCAACATTCGCGTGCCGTGGCCGGAATTCTGGAAGCGGTTTCAGTACTACGGGTGAACGCCGGGATGACCTGGCGGGGGAGTTCACTGAGGACACGCAGGCGATCGACGGTAAATGCAGTCCGACCGGGCAGAGCCTTGGCATGCTGGATACGCTTCGTGTCTACCTTGACCTTGTCCTTTGCTCTTTGTCTGTCGATTTTTCTCATAATACCGACCTAACGCCGGCCTTACGATTTCCTAACTCCATGACCGCTAGTATTTTCTGGCGACGAACGACCTTCTCGCGTTCCCTGCGAAATACTGCGAATGCCCCGTTGCCGAACTGTTTTTTAGGAGAAAGAAATGCGTGCGTCCAAAATTAAACAGACCCTGGTTTTGCTACTGCTTGTGACTGCGCTCAGTACGGTGTCTTCCGTGGCATTTGCGGATGACAAGGACAGTGCGAACGCGCAGCCGAGCGCTCCGGTAGCCAAGTCCGACGCGCCAAAAAAAACTGACACAGGCGCACCTGGTTTGACGGAGCGGGAACGCATGCTTCTCGATCGCGTCGAGCAGCTGGAGAAGCGCGTTGAGGAACTGGAAGCGAAGGGCAACTCCTCCGCGGCTCCCACGGCTGCGTCAGCGCCAGTTGCGACCCCGCCGGGTGCGGCTGGGTCGACGCAGCCCGCGCTACCCAATGCCATTGCAGCGCCCGCAATCGCGAGCAACGCCGACCCAGCCGCACCGACATCGGCCACTCCCGCAAATGCGGCCGGAGCGGCGGCAGGGGCGGACACGGTAGCGACGCAAGTCGCGGCCAAACCAAAGGTAGCGGAGCCGTTTTCCGATTGGGACTGGACGTGGCTGAACGGCAACCCGCGCACGAAAGATATTTATTGGGACACGCCATTTTTCACGCCAGAAATCAGAGTGGACACCAACTATGTCGCGGACTTCAACCACCCGACGGATCACACCATCGGCGGTTCGAGCGAACTGTTTCGATCGTACGAAGTTCAGCTGGAGCAACTCGGTCTGGGCGGCGACTTCCACTATGACAACGTGCGCGGCAGATTTATGACCCAGCTCGGCATGTATTCTGTAACGACGCCACGGAATGACCCTAGTCCGGGGCACGGCCAGTGGGACCTAGACGGTGCATACCGGTATCTGTCGGAAGCCTACGGCGGATACCACTTCAACGTGATGCACGGCATCAACGTCGACGCGGGGATTTTCTTGTCCTATATCGGCCTGTTCAGTTACTACAATTTCGACAACTGGGCCTACCAACCTTCTTATGTTTCCTCCAACACTCCGTGGTTCTTCAATGGTGTGCGGGTGCAGATTTTTCCAACCGAGCATCTGAAGATCGAGCCGTGGTTCATTAATGGCTGGCAGTCTTACGCTTCGGCCAATCACACGCCGGGCATCGGAGGACAGATTAAGTGGACTCCGAAGCCCTGGATCAACATCATTTCCAATAACTACGGAGTGGGCGAGGATGACCTCTTCACCCCTGATCGCCGGCGCATACACACCGACAACAGCGTCGAAGTCAAATACTTCGACAACCCCGAAAAAACCCTGGACAAGATGGCGTTTTCGGTCACTGGCGACCTGGGCTGCGAATACGGAGCTGGAGTGAGCTGCTATACGGATAAGAAGGGCGGGCCCAAGCAGAGCTTTGTCGGTTACATGCTGTATAACCGCTTCTGGTTCCACAACGATCTTTTCGGGCTGACCGTCGGTGGCGGGCAGATCAACAATCCGGGACGCTATCTAGTTCTACTTCCTCCTATCAACGGGGAGACGGCCATTACGGCAGCCACGAATTCGCCGTACTTTACGGAGAATCCTGGCAACCCGTTCAAAGCATGGGATTCCTCCGTCACGTTTGACTATATGCCGAAGCAATACATCACGTTCCGCTGGGAGTACGACTATCGCCATGCGAATGTGCCGTATTGGACGGGCCGCGGAGGAATTACGCCTCCCGGCGGAAATAACGGCAGCCCTGAAGACTACGTCTGCACGAGCGGCACTTCGTCCGGGCAGACAACGCTGTTGGCCGCGCAGACGGCATGCGGTGGCGCCAGCGGTGTGTGGTTTCCGGACTTGCGCAAGGACGAAAATTTCATCGACATGTCAATCCTTGTGAAATTCTGATCCAGGAGACGAAAACTACCGCGACACGCGCGATAGCCGGGCTGCCCGCGTTGCGTATCCCGGAACAATTCAGTTACCGAGCACTGACAGGAGACACGCAATGCTTAGATTTGCCGGGAAACTTGGAATTGTGGGACTCGCTTGCGGCACGCTGCTCTGGCCGGCGACGGGTGGGGCTGCGGATGGACCGGCAACCACCAGCAGCGACTCCACAAGCGCGGCAAAGACGCCAGATAGCGCCGCAGTACCGGCGAGCACGCCGGCCTCCGCGCAAGTCACAGACGTCGGTGGTAATGGGGACGGTAATGGCGACGGGGCGCAAAGTTCCTCGACGAATGTACCCGTCGCGGCGCAATCTGCAACGACGGCGCTTACGCCAGCGACGGCCACCGCACCCACGGTGCAGTTGCAGGGCAATTTTTTTGAGCGTTTCTTTGAGGCTTACAAATACGACTGGCGCGGAACACCGGCTTCCTTTGGGCCTCCCGCACCCAATAAGCGAGGCTTTCCCACGCCGGTTACCAATCCGCCGTATCCCTTCGCCGACTGGCCGTACGGCGGCTCGCCGGACCTCAGCGCGCCGTGGACGCAATCGTCGCCGCTGATGCAGGCGATCTGGAGCGGCAAGCACGGCGATTGGTGGCTGAAGAGCGGAATTCAAATCTATGGCTGGCTCAATTTCGGCGCCAATGTCAGCACCTCTAACAACAAAACTCTGGGGAAGTACGACAATTATCCCGAAGCGTATGCCGAAGTCTCCAATGCCGTGGAGCCGGATCAGGAAGTTTTGTACATCGAACGGCAGCCGGACACGGTGCAGACCGATCACTTCGATTGGGGCTTCCGGCTTACGAATTTATACGGCATCGATTACCGCTTCACTACCGCCAAGGGTTATTTCAGCAATCAGCTGCTGGGAAAAAATCTGGAGTACGGCTACGACCCAGTCATGTTTTACACCGACCTGTACTGGGGACAAGTGGCGCAAGGTTTGAATATTCGCATCGGACGTTACATCTCGATTGCGGACATCGAGGCGCAGCTGGCGCCCAATAATTACACGTATAGCCACTCGATTTTGTATACCGTGGATTGCTATACGCAAACTGGTATCAACGGGACGTTGAAACTCGATGACCACTGGCTGATTCAGGCAGGCGTATCGGCCGGCTGCGAAACCTCGCCCTGGAACACGCGCGACGCCAAGCCCACGGTGGACCTGGGCATCGAATACACCTGGAACAACGGCCTCGACGCCATCTATCCGGTGCTTAACGCCCTGAACGACGAGAAATACGCGTACAACAATCTGAATGCTTTCTATTTGACGTGGTACCACAAATTCGCGAGCCATCCATCGTGGCACCTGGCCACGGAAGCCTGGTATATGTGGGAGAAGGACGTTCCGAACGTCAATAATCCGAACGCGGCGTCACTCTTGGAAGTCGACGCCAACGGGGCGCATTGCAAGTTTGCGACGCAATTGACCTGCTATGCGCCGGAGTATGCGACAGTGAATTACATCGAGAAACAGCTCGGCGGGAAGGACTATATTTCCATCCGCAATGAGTTCGTGAACGATCTGGTGGGCCAGCGCACGGGTTACAAGACACTGTATACGGAGCATTTGCTCGGCTGGGGCCACTGGATCGGCACCACCGTTCTGTTTCGCCCGGAACTGCGCTTTGAGCGCTCGTACGATGTCCCTGCGTACGACAATGGCACGAAGAAAAACCAGTTCACGGTCGCGGGCGACGTGCTGTACTTCTTCTGAACTTCTTCTGAACTTCTTCTGAGCTTCTTCTAACCCAATGGAGAACCTGGGCCAAGCGGGTTTGCGTCCGGCCCGCTGGGGGGCCGGTCTCGAATTGCGCTCCGGGGCCTAGTTGGAAGGCGTTAATTCCGTGTTGCAGATGGCCAATGCGGTACTGGTGCAGCCTAGCGCACAAGACGGTACATAAAGGGACAAGTGCCGTTGTTTCGCATTCGGGTGGACTCGTATTATAAATAGGAGCAGTGACCTTTCGACAAGAACACCCACATGCCCCCCTGTGCGAATAAGGAGTCCGTACGGTAATGTCCCGAATCTTCGGCTTGCTCGGTTTGGCCCTGCTGCTGTCTTGGGCAGCATTGTCCGGGGGAGCATGGGCACAACAGCCGCCGGAAGATGAGGCCCCCGCCAATCCGGAGATGCAGCGGCAGGAGATCATCAACATTGAAGGCGAAATCGCGCGCGCCATTCTGCTGAACAACGCGACGTTTTTTCGGCGAGTGTATGCCGATGATTTCGCGGGCACGCTCTCGCACGGGCAATCCGTGAATCGCAACACGCTGATTGAGGTGGTGCAATCCAGCGACGTGAAGTACGACGTGTCCATTTCCAGCGACGTCAAAGTGCGGATTTATCAAGACATGGCGGTGGCCACCTGCTTGTGGACAACGCGAGGGACGTTCCGCGGAGAGCGTTTCAACAGCCAGATGCGCGTCACGCACGTGTTTGTGAATACGCCGCGCGGATGGCATGTCATCGCGAGCCAAAACACGGCGCTGCCGCCGGACTCGTACCAGCCGCTGTAACCGCGATGCCGCAGAGCTGGGTTGGTCTTGTTCGTTGACGGGGCCGCGGGCCGGTGTTACGCTCCGCTCCTTCGTTCCCTCTAAAAAATGCGCGCCGTCGATCTGATCCGCAAAAAACGAGACGCTGGTGTCCACACCGAGGCGGAAATTGCGTTTCTGATTTCCGCGTATACCCGTGGGGAGATTCCCGATTATCAGATGGCGGCGTGGCTGATGGCCGCGTGGCTGCGCGGGCTGAACCGTGCGGAGCTGTCTTTTTTGACCGACGCCATGCTGCATTCCGGCGAGGTATTGAACCATTCCGCGATTCCCGGGAAAAAAGTGGACAAGCATTCGACCGGCGGGGTGGGGGACAAGACGTCGCTGATTCTGGCGCCGATCGTGGCGGCGGGCGGGCTGACGGTGCCGATGATCAGCGGGCGCGGGCTGGGCCACACGGGCGGCACTTTGGATAAGCTCGAGGCCATTCCGGGATTCAACACGGCGCTGACTTTGGCGCAGTTTGAGGAAGTGTTACGCGGTTGCGGCATGGGACTGATCGGGCAGACCGCCGAAATAGCGCCCGCCGACAAGAAAATCTATGCGCTGCGGGACGCGACGTCCACGGTGGAAAATATCGGGCTGATCTGCGCGTCGATCATGAGTAAAAAATTGGCCGAAGGCATCGACGCGCTGGTGCTGGATGTGAAGACCGGCTCCGGCGCATTTATGAAACGGGAAGAACAGGCCGTGGAGCTGGCCAAAGTGATGGTGGAAACCGGCGAGCGCATGGGCAAAAAGGTGGTGGCGCTGATCACCGACATGAGCCAGCCGCTGGGCCGCATGGCCGGGCACAGCAACGAGATCGCGGAATGCCTGGAAGTTTTGAGCGGCAGCGGTCCGGCCGACTTGCGAGAGCTGAGCATCGAGCTTTCCGCATGGATGTTTTTTCTGGGCGAGAAAACCGCTGACGTAGAAGCCGGGCGCCAGCTGGCGAAGCGCATGATTACCGGCGGTCAGGCGAAGATGAGATTTCGGGAAGTTATCGCGTTGCAGGGTGGTGATCCGCGGGTGGTGGAAGAACCACAGCGGCTGCCGCAAGCTCGTTCGCGGGTGGATGTGTTCAGTCCTGCATCCGGCTTTATTTCCGCGACGAATTGCGAAAATCTGGGGATTGCGCTGGCCCTCCTGGGCGGCGGCCGCGAGAAAAAAGAAGACCGCATCGATCACGCGGTGGGCCTGGAGTTTCACCGGCGGATTGGCGACCGCGTGGAAAAAGGCCGGCCGCTGGTGACAATCCATTACAATGCGGATACCAAGCTAGCCGAAGCGAAAGCGCTGATTGCCGGCAGTTATGAGATTGCATCGGAGTTACGGGAAAAGCCATCTTTGATCCGGCGCGTTATTGGAGGATAGACGCGAGGCACCCCTCCAAGGCCGGGGGTGACACAGACGGCGGTGGCCAAGAAAAAGCGCCGGGACTAAAGCGCGGCGGCTACAATTTCGCGGCGGTAGAAGGAGAGCGAATGGGACGGTACGTCGGAGTGCTGGGGATCGCCGCGATTCTCGCGGGCGCGTACATTTTCTCGACGGATCGGCGCGCCATCCGACTAAAAACTGTCGCGTGGGGCCTGGGCCTGCAATTTGCTCTCGGTCTCTTCGTGCTGCGTGTGTCATCCGGCCAGCGACTGTTCGCTGCAGCGGGGGCCGCGGCCAAGAAACTGCTGGACTTTTCCTATGTGGGCTCGTCGTTCCTGTTCGGGGAGATCGGCAAGGCCGATTCCAACCTAGGGTTCAGCTTCGCTTTCCAGGTGCTACCGACGATTATTTTTATCGCGGCGTTCTTCGCGGTGCTCTATCACTTCGGCGTGATGCAGATCATCATTCGCGGCGCGGCTTGGGTGATGACAAAAATTATGGGCGCCAGCGGCGCCGAATCGCTGAATATCGCGGCCAGCATCTTCATGGGACAGACCGAAGCACCGCTGACCATCCGGCCATTTCTTCCGAAACTTACCAAGTCCGAACTGATGACGGTGATGACCAGCGGCATGGCGCACATTTCCGGCGGCATGATGGCCGGGTACATTCGCGTGGGCGGTGCGGACCCCAAGAATCTGCTTACGGCAGTGATCATGACCGCGCCCGGGACGCTACTCATGGCCAAGATGCTGGTGCCCGAGACGGAACACCCGCTGACCGCAGGGCGCGTGGAGATGCCGCCCTCGGAAAAAGAGGCCAACGTGCTCGGGGCCATCGCCCGTGGCACGATCGACGGTCTGCACCTGGCCCTGAACGTGGGCGCGATGCTCATCGTTTTTCTGGCGCTACTCGCGCTGCTCAACGCCATCATGGGCTGGATTCACATTTACGTGGGCTGGTTTCCCTACAATCTGCAAGAAGTTCTCGGATGGATTTTCGCGCCGGTCGCGTGGCTCATCGGCATTCCGTGGCACGATGCGGCGCAGATCGGCAACTTGCTGGGCACGCGCATGGTGATCAACGAATTTGTGGCGTTTGCGCAGCTCGGAACCATCAAAAGCACGCTGGACCCGCGCACTTTTACGATTGCCACGTTTGCGCTGTGCGGCTTTGCGAATTTCAGTTCCATCGGGATTCAGATTGGCGGAATCGGCGCGCTGGCACCGGAACAGCGCCAGCAATTGGCCAAATTTGGCGTTCGCGCAATGCTCGCAGGAACCATGGCCAATCTGATGTCCGCGTCCATCGTGGGAATTTTGTCGTGAGCGCAAAGAAAGCGAAATTGCCAGGGGCCAAACACAAAGGTGGAACGAGAGAGCGGCACCCGTCGAAGATTGGGAGTGGTAACGCAGAGACGGTGCTTAGCGAATTCGATAAAGCGCAGAAAGCCGCGAAATTCATCCTGTCGCAAACAAAACTGCGTCCAAAAATCGCGCTGGTTCTTGGTTCCGGTCTTGGCGCGTTCGCTGATGAATTTTCCGCCGCCGTAAAGGTGCCGTATCGGAATATTCCGCACTTTCCGCGCTCCACGGCCATCGGGCACGCGGGAAAACTGGTGATTGGGAAAGTGGGCGAGACACCGGTGATGGGCATGCAGGGCCGAGTGCATCTGTATGAAGGCTACTCCGTCCACGACGTCGCATTCCCCATTCGCGTTTTTGCCCGGCTCGGCGTGCAAGCAGTGATTCTGACCAATGCCGCGGGGGGAATTCTGCGCGAATTGACGCAAGGGCGGCTGGTGCTTATCCGCGATCATATCAATCTGCAAGGCGCCAATCCGCTCAGTGGAGCGAATGACGAAAGGTTTGGCTTGCGTTTTCCGGATATGACCACGGCGTACGACAAAAAGTTTCGCGCCATCGCCGCCGCGGAGGCTGCCAAGACCGGGACGGTGATGCCCGAAGGGGTTTACGCCGCACTGGCCGGGCCGAGCTACGAGACGCCGGCGGAAATTCGCTACCTGCGTGCCATTGGCGCGGACTTGGTTGGCATGTCCACGGTTCCGGAAGTGATTGCCGCGCGCCACAGCGGAATGCGGGTGCTGGGAATCTCCTGCGTCACCAATGCTGCCGCCGGCGTCATCGATCAGCCGTTGGTGCACACCGAAGTGTTGGAAGTAGCTGAGCGCGTCAAAGGCGAGTTCATCGCGCTGCTGAAAGCGGTCATCCCAAAAATCGCCGCCGAGTTAAACTAACGAGGACGATGCGGCGACAATCTTGCCAAGATGGGGCGCAGCGTGCTGCGCCCCTACAAATTCACGACAGTGTTTTAGACCAAGGACTGGATGAGCGACCACGAGAACTTAATCATCGCCGCGGAGTTAAACTAACGAGGACGATGCGGCGACAATCTTGCCAAGATGGGGCGCAGCGTGCTGCGCCCCTACAAATTCACGACAGTGTTTTAGACTAAGGACTGGATGAGCGACCACGAGAACTTAATCATCGCAGCGAAGCAAGCACGTGAAAACGCCCACGCTCCATATTCAAATTTTCGCGTTGGAGCCGCGCTGCACGCGAGTTCCGGGCGCATTTTCGGCGGCTGCAACATCGAAAACGCCAGCTACGGACTTACGGTTTGCGCGGAACGCATCGCCATTTTCAAAGCGCTGTCCGAAGGCGAGCGCAACTTCGATGCCATTGCGGTGGTCACGGACACCGAGGAGCTTACGCCTCCTTGCGGCGCGTGCCGCCAACTTATCTGGGAATTTTGCGGCGACGTCCCGGTGATCCTGTCGAACATTCAGGGCCAAACCGAAACCATCTCCATGCACGAATTATTGCCCAGACCTTTCGACGCTTCCAATCTTTAGCCTTTGTTTGTGCGAACGGCCGCGTGTGAACGAAATTAGTGGATAGGTTTCCGGCAACCGCGTTCACGTCAGGCAGCTTAATGATCCCAAAGAGGGGGGCGAGACCTCCTATGTTTAGTGACCGGAGACTCACCACCACCCAAAAATCCCCATTTGCATGCGGGTGATTATAAGATATTTACTCCGTCGCTCCCCCGGACCCGGCGTCGAGACCGCGAGTTTCGCACTCGCAGCCGAACTATGCCCAATGAACCGAATCGCCTGGAAACGCGCACCGCGCTGCGCGTGGCCGTGGATTTAGCCGCGCTGGAAGTGCGTACCCCTGCGCAGCAAGGCGTCACGGAAAATATCAGCTTGCACGGAGCACGAGTCATCACCGGCAGGCCGCTAGCGCTCAATCAGCGCCTCAATATTCGCTCGTTGGTGGGCAACCTGCGCTCACGCGCGCGCGTGGTGTACTGCGAGCCGCGGCCAAGCGGCGATTTCGTGGTCGGCCTGCAACTTTCGGCCACGGCCGGCGACTGGACGCTTCCGCAACAGCGTCGCCGCGAAATTCACTAAAGCTTGCCCCCCGAAAAGCCGAGCGGCGAGGTAGCATCCCATCTGAGAGTCCTGTAGATTTGGAACAGCCGCGCAAGCGACATTTGTGCGGGCAAATTCGAGGAGAGCAGATATGCCGGAAACATCCGCAACTGGCGCGGACTTCAAGAAAGAACTGCGCGCGGGAACGCCTAAGCTCGGGCTGTTTGTAAATTCCCACAGCGCGACGATCGCCGAGCAACTGGCGCATAGCGGCTACGATTGGCTGCTGGTCGACACGCAGCACGGCCCGATGGATCACCAGAACCTCTCCGCGATGCTCGGGGGCATTTCCAGCGGCGGCGCAAAATCACTGGTGCGCGTGGGGGGCTACGATGATCGCCCTGGGATTCAGCAGGCGCTGGACCTTGGCGCAGACGGTGTGCTGGTGCCGTACATCAATACGGCCGCGGAGGCGCGGCAGGCGGTGAGTTGCATGCGCTATCCCACCGCGGGCACGCGTTCTGTTTATTTTCCGCAGCGCAGCATGAACAAAGGCGGGCTGCTTGGTTACGCCGGCGCGTGGAACGCCAATGCGATCGTGGCGCTGCAGGTGGAAACCGCTTCGTGCATCGAGAACATAGCGGAAATCGCGGCGGTTCCGGGAGTCGACATTCTCTTTCTGGGTCAAAACGATCTGTGTATGTCCATGGGGCTGTATGAAAAATACGAGTTCCCACACATGTACACCTCGCCGGAGTTGAACGCCGCGACGACAAAATTAATGGATGCGGCCCGGAAAAATAATGTGATCCTCGGGCTCTTCCTGTTTGGAACTTCACGGGTGGGCGAATTCCTCGAGAAAGGTTTTACCTTCATCAGCGTCGGCAACGATTTACACCACGTGCTGACGCAAGCCGGCGCGTATGTCAAAGACGTCGAAGCGGTGTCCAAAGAGAAGGGCAAATCCTGGATACGGCGCCCGACGTCACTGCTATAACGCGAAGCAACCGGCTCGAAGCGCCAACCTTGAAATCATCTTTCGCGATCGCGCTACTTGCCGCCGGGGGACTCGCCGCTTGGCCATCGCCCCTGCATCCTGCGACCTGGCACGCGATCTTGCACGTGACCCCGCAACACGCCGCGCGCACGACGGCGCCGATAATGACGTGCGCTCCGGGAGTGACCCTGTCGCTCAGCGCGTCCACCGCCCGCCAAGGCGGCCTGCTGCTGGCGAACCTATCCGCAAGGGCACCGCTAACGAGCGTTCTCGCTACCTGGGACAACGAAAAAATCTCCATCTGGAAAGAGGATTCCGGGGCGACGAAAAGGCCGGCGCAGTGGCGTGCCTTCGTTCCGGTGGACCTGGAAAAGACGCCAGGAGATTATGCAGTTGCGGTGACGGCGCAAGGAAATGCCGGCGAGAAAATCGCGTGCGCAATTACGGTTAAGGTAACCGCGGGGAAATTCGCCACGGAAAGCCTGCGCGTCGCCCCACAATTCGTCGAGCCTAATCCCGAACAACTGGAACGCGCGAAAGCGGAACAACAGCGGCTGCGCGAAATCTATGCCACGGTAACGCCGGGAAAATTGTGGCACGGCAAATTCCGTGCGCCCCTCGATGGCGTAATTTCCGGCAAAAATTTCGGCCGCCGGCGCGTCCTGAACGGCGAGCCCAGTTCCCCGCACACGGGCGTGGACTTTCCCGCGCCGACCGGCACTGCCGTGCGCGCGGCGCAGGCCGCGCGGGTGGTGCTGGCCGAGGCACTATTTTTCGCTGGAAACACCGTGGTGCTCGATCACGGCCTGGGCGTTTACACCCTGTACGGCCACCTGTCGGAGATTGACGCAAAAGTGGGAGAAACCGTGGCTGCGGGCGCAATCCTGGGCAAAGTTGGCGCTACCGGCCGGGTCACCGGGCCACATCTGCATTGGGGCCTGACCATAAACCGCTCCCGCGTGAACGCGCTGCAAATCGTACAACTCCCGGCCAATTAGGCGGGCGGGAAGGGGTGCGTCCCATGGCGCCAAAAAAGATGAGCGCGGCCGGTGGGTCGGGGGTTAGCCATCCGTTTTACTTTGCTCCGGTACCGCAGTCCCTTGGCTTCTGGTACCGACGGTTCATTGCCATCCCGGCGCAAATGGGCCAGACTCAGTGCAAGGTTCGGGCACGATTTTCCTGATTGCTTTTTCCGCCAGTTTTGGCATTCTACTCACCCGGCCTCGCTGTTTTACGGTTCGTCAAGCCGAACCGCTGATAGGTAATCCGATGGTGGTCATTCTTCGTAGTAGATAGAGAAGGTCGTTCGCAAAAATGGCTCTGATTAACTTTCGTTACCGGGAACGCCGTCGCACTATACGCGTATCGCTGACCGTGCCCCTGACAGTACACGGCAGGTCCGGTGAAGGCGAAAAATTCGCGGTATCCACGCACTCGCAGTCGGTCAATCGGCACGGCGCGCTTTTCGCGCTGGAGCTTCCGGTGGTGATGGGGCAGCAACTTCTGCTGGTCAATGACCACACCACGCACACGGCGGAGTGCCGGGTGATTAACGTGCGCCGCGCGCGTGACGGCAAAAATTACGTGGGCGTTGAGTTCGTCAAGGAAGACACCAATTTCTGGCACATGTCCTTCCCGATTCCGGGTTCGCGGCCGCTACGCCGTCCCAGCCAGTCGAAGCAGACCGCGTAAAACGCGGGTTTTTCAAGTTCAGCAACGTCTCAGCCACGAACATCGAGCACGGTAAAAACAGCAGATCCCTCGCTCCGCTCGGGGTGACAGCGGGCGATGCTCTTCGCGGGCATTCATGCACAACTTCCCTAACGCCCGGCAACTGGGCCTTATCTCAGACACGCACGGATTGCTTCGCGACGAGGCGCTCAACGCCCTTCGCGGGTCCGACTTAATCCTGCACGCTGGTGATGTCGGCGATCCGGAGAATCTCGTGAGGCTGGGCGGTATTGCACCGGTAGTCGCGATCCGCGGCAACGTCGACACGGAACCATGGGCAGACGCGCTGCCGGCGACGGAAATCGTCAGCGCCGCAGACGTCAATATTTACATGCTTCACGATATAAAGGGTTTGGACCTGGTTCCCGAAGCGGCCGGATTCGGCATGGTTCTCAGCGGGCATTCGCACAAGTGCGCGCAAGAGCTCCGTCGCGGTGTTTTTTACATGAACCCAGGCAGCGCAGGGCCGCGTCGTTTTCAACTGCCTATAACGGTTGCGCGTTTGAGCCTGAAGACTCGACCCTTTCGCGCCGAAATCATTCCCCTAGAAGACAAATAGGCGCTTAGCGACTCTTTCGCGGCTTGCTGCCAAGGCCCGGCTGTTTCGCTGGCGATTTCTTTTGTTGAGGCGAGGGCTTACCAGGCCGCTGGAGGGGCTTCTGGAGAGACCTCTTGCCGGCGCGGGCGTTTTTTTCCACGCGAAGCTTCCACGCACTGTGCAAAGCGCCAGCCAGGACGTCTGCGCTGGCGGCGGACAGGCGGATATGGGTCGCGCCCATGCGGCCCCATCCGCCCTTGACGGGCAGGAAGATGCCGGGGAGCTCCGTTACGAACGCGGATTGCTGTTCGGGCGTGAGCATCAGGTTGCCGTAGCCTTGTTTTTGCGAGGCAAGCGTAGCGAAAATGTGGCCGCCTACGCGGAAGTCTGGGTTGCCCATGTGGGAACTTTCTTCGGCGCCTTCGAGGCGCAAAGCCATGTGGCGAAAGTCGTTAGGGGTCATGGAGGTTCCTCGGATTCGACGGTATTTTACCGCACAAAATCAGATCAGGCGCTGAGGCGTCGATGGTTGCACGCTGAACGTCAGAGCCACACAGGTGCCATCATACACGCGGTTAGCGCACCGTAGGTTTCTTCAAATAATAAGGGGGGATGGCGTCTGGATTATTGGCGATCGCTCCAGAGTTGCCACGCAAAATAGGCGGGAGTTCCCAGCAGGAAGAGAACCATGGCGGCGAGGAGGAGCTGGAATTGGCCCGGAGTGCGGAGGGCGGCATAAATGGAGTTGCCAACGATGGCCGCGGTGGCGAGCACGAATATTAGTGGAGTCCACGGATAGCCGGGGACGCGATATGGAATGGCGATGTTCTTCTCGGCGCCACGGATCGGGAAGATGGCGGCCGCGCCCAAGCCGTAGAAAATCCAACCTATGAAGATGACGCCGGTGGCAAGTTCGGCGAATTTGCCGGTGACGGCCAGGATCGTGGACCATACACCCAAAGCGACGATGGCCACGACCGGGGTGCGGTAACGCGGGTGAATGGCGGCGAATTTTTCGAAAAATAGATGGTCATTGGCCATGGCGTAAAAAACGCGGGGCGCGGTTAGGATGACACTGTTGGTGGCACTGAAGGTGGAGATGAGGATGGTGGCGGCGATGAGTTTGCCCGCCCAGGGGCCCAGGACGAGTCTGGTAGCGTCGGCGGCGATGGCGGTGCTAACCGAGGCGGCGGCTGGGCCCAGGGCGATTATGTAGGCGAGGACGGCCACCAGATAGAGGACGATTAGGAGTAGCGAGCCGAGCAGAAAGGCGCGCGGGAAAGATTTTTGGGGATCGATGACTTCGCCAGCGCTGTAGGTGCCGAATTGCCAGCCTTCATAGGCCCAGAGGACGGCGACCATGGCTAAACCGAAATTGGAGAAGAGGTTGAAGCCGTGTTGCATGGCGCCTAGGGCGGGCGGAAGGTCTGAGGCGTGATGGCCCAGCGAAAGCAGGACGGCGCTTAGGAGGACTACCAGGCCGGCTTTTATTAGCGTGGTCCAGTTTTGCAGGTCGGAACTCTGGCGCGTGCCCCGGACGTTTACGGCGGTGACTACCGCGATCATTACGATGGCGACCGTCGTCGCGGCGATGCTGGTGAGGGGAATAATTTGGTTCAGGTAACTCGTGAAGGCGCGGGCCAAGGCGGCGACGGTGCCGCTGGCGATTACCAGGAAGAGACACCAGCCGTAGAGAAAAGCCGGAAAACGGCCGAAACCGTCACGGATGTAACAGTAAAGGCCGCCGGCTTCCGGATTGCTGGCGGCTAACTCAGCGTAGGTGAGCGCTCCCAGGAGAGAGAGGATGCCACCGGCTAGCCAGGCTAATAAGGAGAATCCTACTGAGCCATTCAGTTGATGGAGGACTAGGCCGGGGGTTAGGAAGATGCCGGAACCGATAACCGAGCCGATGAAAAGATAGAGGAGGTCGCGCTGGCGGAGAGTGCGAAGGAGTGGCGGCATGTGAATGCTGCGCGGCCTTTAGGATACTAAGATCGGCATGGGCATAAAAGAGAGTATGAACACTAGCAGCGAAAGGAAGGCGCCGAAGCGGCGCGGGGGATCGAGCTGCGTGAGGTCGTAAATGGGGGCGACTTTCAGAAAACGAACGGCCAGAAGCAGTCCGGCCCAAACATACCAAAGCATGGACTGTCCGAAATAGCCGAGGAGGATTAAGGCGGCGGGGAGTAACCAGGAGATGATTTTGTGCGCGCGCGGGCTGATGGAGCGAAGAATATGGCCGCCATCGAGCTGGCCGGCGGGAAGGAGATTCAGCGAGGTAGCGAAGAGTCCAACCCACGCGGCGCGGCCGATCGGATCGATAAGCAGATTCTTTACCGGAATACCGGGATAAATCAGGGCAGACATCAGGTGCAGAAGAAGCGGATTGCCGAAGGTGAGCGGAGCTTGCGCTTCCGGAAGGACGAGAAATTTGGCGTGCACGATGCCGTAGAGGAGCGCGGGGACGGCAAAGACAAATCCAACGAGCGGGCCGCTGGCGCCCACGTCGAAGAGCGAACGATTGGTGCGGATGCGCGAGCGCATCAAGATGAAGGCGCCGAAAGTACCGATGAGCGACGGGAACGGGATGAAGAAGGGATAGCTCGAGTGAATGTGATGGCGACGGCAAGCGAAGAAGTGGCCTAGTTCATGGGCCAGAAGAATTGTCAGGAGCGTGGCGGCGAAGGGGAGTCCGGCCAGGAGAGCTGGGGGATTTTTATAGAAGAGCGTGTAGGCATTGAGGAGCTCAGAGAAGGAGGCGGGTTGATTGTGGGCGAAGGTGATTGCGAATTGCGTGCCAGCGGCGAGCGCGGTGGCGAGGGTTAGCAGAAACAGCAGGATGGCCAGGAGGAGGCTTTTCATCGAAGGGCGGGGGAACTGGTAGGTATAGGTGTCGGCCGGCGCGGGAAGCCATGCGGATTGCGCGTAGGTAGTCTGCGGAACGGTCGTGGATGTCGACTGGGTGTTCACTCAGGGCCTGGGAGAACGGCGGAAATTCAGCACGCTTCAGTACATCACAGAAAATTGGTGCGACGCTAGTGCGGGGTGCGGTTCAGTTTCCGCGAGGGCTCCTAAGTCAAAGGGATTTACGTGATGGCGAAAAACGCGATCCGAGGTCTCGCGGTAAGCGTCAAGCCGCCGTCGTTGCTAGGATTTGGACTCTTCCAAGCCTTGCAGTTCTTTGCCGGGCTTAAAGCGAACGGCTTTGCCGGGAGGGATGCTGACTTCTTCGCCGGTGCGCGGGTTGCGGCCGATGCCGGTCTTGCGGGGCTTGACACTGAAAACGCCGAAACGGCGGAGTTCGATGCGTTGTCCGCGGCCGAGGGCCATTTTTAGCGATTCAAAAACCGTTTCCACGGCTTGCTCGGCTTTGGTACGGCTGATATTCGTCGTGGTGACGACGGCATTTACGATGTCCAACTTAATCACACAGGCCTCCGCTAATCCGTGGGCAGATGCTAGAGTGTGGGCCGCGGGTTGTCAAGGACCAGACGCGTACACTACACTGAGTTTCCTTTTTTCTGTGATGCAATTTATTGGATGGTGGTACGCGCAAAAATTGCGCGCACTCCCTTGGAGGAATGGATGTCTGTCAGGCCGGACAGCTGGATCCGCAAGATGGCGTTGGAACATAAAATGATTGAGCCTTTCACCGATCGGCAGGTGCGCGAGGGAGTGATTAGTTACGGCGTGTCGTCATATGGCTACGACATTCGCGTGGCCGATGAGTTTCAAATTTTTACCAACGTAAATTCCACGATTGTGGATCCCAAGAAATTCGATGCGCGCTCGCTGGTGGGATATCAGGGCGATGTTTGTATCATTCCGCCGAACTCCTTTGCGCTGGCGCGGTCGGTGGAATATTTCCGGATACCGCGAAATGTTTTGACCATTTGCGTGGGCAAGTCGACGTATGCGCGTTGCGGGATTATTGTGAATGTGACGCCGTTTGAGCCGGAATGGGAGGGCTTTGTGACGCTGGAGATCAGCAATACGACGCCTTTGCCCGCGAAGATTTATGCGAATGAGGGGTTGTGTCAGGTGATATTTTTTGAGTCGGACGACGATTGCGAAGTTTCCTACAAAGACAAAAAAGGCAAGTATCAGTCACAGGGCGGAATCGTCTTGCCACGGTTGTAGAAAGTCAGAAACGAAAACAAGAAAAAAATAAAAATGTGCACATTTGACGCCCGGGCAAGCCGGAGGACGCAGCATGCTGCGCCCCTGCGAGTCTCTACACTTTACCGGAAGAGTTTGCTGGTAATTTCGGCGACGTGTTTGCCTTGGAAGCGGGCGATGCTTAGCTCGTTTTCGCTGGGTTGGCGCTTGCCGTCTGAGCCCGCCATCGTGGTCGCACCGTAGGGCGTCCCGCCGGTGATTTCGGCCATGTTCATGAGGCCCTTGTCGCTGTAGGGCACGCCAACGATAATCATGCCGTGGTGCAGGAGGGTGGTGTGAAAGCTGGTGATGGTGGTTTCCTGGCCGCCGTGTTGCGAGGCGGTGGAAGCGAAGACGCTGCCCACCTTTCCGATGAGCCCGCCGCTGAACCAGATCGGTCCCGTTTGATCGAGGAAACTGCGCATCTGTCCGGCCATGTTGCCGAAGCGCGTGGGTGTACCGAAAATTACTGCATGGGCTTCGCTTAAATTGTCCAGCGTGGCTGTCGGCACTTTTGCGAATGAGGCGCGCGCGGCTTTGGCGCCGTATTTTTCCAGCATGTCGTCCGGAATTGTTTCCGCGACTTGCAAGACTTTGACTTCCGCGCCGGCGACGCTTCTTGCGCCTTCGGCGATAGCTTCGGCCATTTTATATACGTGGCCATACATGCTGTAGAAAATTACGTTTACTTTGATGCTCATGAAATCCCTCCACGAATTTAGATTCAAGATTGCGACTACGAATCAACTGTCTCCTGGTGCAAAATGCCCCACGGCAGGCCCGGCCGCTGCAGAGGCAAACCACAGAAGCAAAACATTAACTGTGCGCGACGGTGGCTACCGGATAGCCCTGCTCTCGCCACGCGTCCAAGCCGCCTTGCAGCGGACGAATGTGTTTGATGCCTTGCCTGCGCAAAAGAAGGGCCAGGCGGGCGCTGGTTGCTTCATTAGGGCAAGTGCAATAGAGGATGACTTCGCGATCGCGCGGGAGGCGATCGTTTTTCTCCTCGAGTTCTTTGGCGTCGAAGCGAAAGGCGCCGGGAATGGTTTCGGGGTCGGCGTCGAAGTCGAGCGGGTGGCGGAGGTCGATGACCATAACCTCTTCGCCGTCATCTATTTTTTGTTTGAGCTCCTCGACAGTGATGCGCGAGATGCGCAATTCGCGCAGAAAGCGCCGGCGGCCGATGTATTTGTAGAGGATGTAGCCAGCCATGCCTCCGATGATGAGCACAAGAAGGCCGCTGCCGAGAGAGGCGGCGCGTTCGGCGATATATTCGATCTGACCGCTGAAGATGTAGCCGAGGAGCAGAAAACTGCCGGCCCAGATCAGCGAGCCGCCGGCATCGTAGAGGAGGAAGCGGCCCATGGCCATATGGAAAACTCCGGCGAGTGGCGGAGCGACGGTGCTGAAGCCCGGAAAGAATTTAGCGACCAGCAAAGACCGGGCGCCCTGCGTGGAAAAGAGTCCTTCCGTCCTGCGCACGCAGGAGTCCGGTTCGAGCGAGATTTTGCAGAGCAGTTGCAGCACCTTGATGCCTTTCATCCGGCCCATCTGATACCAGATGGAATCCGCGCAAACTGCAGCAAAAACGCTGACGGCGAGGCACGCGAAAAAATTAAATTGGCCGGTGCCCGCCAGTGCACCCGCGGCGAGTAACAGCGGCAGCGAGGGCACGGGAAGTCCGATTTGTTCGGCGAAGACCCAGGCTAATAAGACGGTGTAGCCGTGGTGCAAAAGAAATTCAATGGTGCGATGCATGGACCCGGAACTGCTCCTGTAGCTTGCTCAATTCCAGCGAGTTCGATAAGTACGGCGATATTACGAAAGGAAAGAAGCAGTATGGCCCCACTGGCCGGTCATGACAAATTCGCTGAGCGGCTTACGCGTGCGCGGGCCTGTTTCGCGGTCCTTGTACGGTTGTGGAAGCTTATCCGCATGTCCCGCGTAGCCGATGGCTAACGCTGCGATGGCCTCCCAGCCTGCGGGAATGTCGAAGACCTGACGGGCTTTGTCCGGATCGAAACCAGCCATCTGGTGCACGAATAACCCACGCGCGGTGGCCTCGATGCTAAGCAGTGCGGTGGCCGCGCCAGTATCATATGGCGCGTTACGATTGGGTGCGCCGTTTTTGGCAAAGGCCAGTTCATAGACGGCCAGCGCCAGAACGGGTGCATGCTTAGCCCAGCCGGCGTTGAACTCGACGAGCACGCTGCTCATCTTGGCAAACTCTTCGGCATTATCTCGCGTAGCCACCAGATAGGCCCAGGGCTGCTCGTTGTTGCTGGAAGGCGCCCAGCGCGCAGCTTCAAACAGGCTGCGCAGGACGTCCGCTGGAACGAGTTTTGCGTCGAAGGCTCGTGGGCTCCAGCGTTGACTGATGAGCTTGTGAATCGGGTGATCTGTCGGTGCCGACTTTTCCATGTGTGGATCCTTTCGCAAAGCAGAGATGATTCGGAGGCGCTGTACGTTACTTTTGTTTGGTCATTTCCAGATCGATGGTGATATTGACGTCGTCGCCGACCACCACGCCGCCGCCATCCATGTTGGCGTTCCACTTCACACCGAAATCCTGACGGTTGATCCTGGTACTGGCGCTGATCGCCGAGCGAGTGTTGCCCATGGGATCCTTGACGCTCGTTGATGGACCATCGACATCCAGCACCACGGACTTCGTGACGCCACGAATGGTCAAATCGCCAGTGACTCTTAGTTTGCCGGCGCCGGCCTGCTCGACCTTCGTGGACTTAAACGTGAGGGTGGGATATTCCGCAACATCGAAAAAATGATCGCTCTTCAAATCCCCGTCGCGCTTGGGTTCTCCGGTATTGACGGTGTTGGCGTCAATCGTTACGTTTACGGACGACTTGGTGACATCCGAATCGTCCCAGGTAATGGTCCCGGTTACAGCCTTGAATTCACCGCGCACGGTGGAAATCATCATATGCTTCACGGCGAACTGCGCCGCGGTGTGCGCCGGGTCGATCTGCCAGGCGGAAGTAGCCGCGTTGACAGGACCTGCGTGAAGAGAGAGAAGCATTGCGCATACGGCGATGAAAGAAATGCGACGGATCAATTGGCCCATGGTGTTTCTCCTTCTATTTTGAGTTGCATAAAGAGCAGTGTCGCAGCTGTGCGCGAACTACGAGAGACCCTCCAATAAGTCACGCAACAAGTTGGAGAGTGTTTTCAGCCGCGCGGCGTTCATGTGCTGGAACTGCTTCTTGTGCATTTCGCGCACGGGACCGTCGAGCGTTTTCAGCGCCACCAAACCCGGAGCAGTGATGCGGGTTTTCACCACGCGCCGATCGTCGGTCTGGCGCTCGCGAGTAATCAAGCCGCGCTTTTCCATGCGGTCCAGCAATCGCGTGATGTCCGGGTCGTGAGAAATCATGCGATCGCCGATTCCGCGACAGGCCAGGCCTTGCGGCTCGGCGCCGCGCAAGATGCGCAAGACGTTGTACTGTGCACCTGACAAGCCCGCGGCTTTGAACAGTTGCTCCGCCTGCAGCGCCAGGGTGTCGGCGGCTTTGACCAGAGCCACGAAGACGTGGTCCTCGAGCGGGCCGGTAAAGCAGGAATCTTTAGCGCGAGAGCGCATACGTACGCACTGTAGTCGTTATAACAACTATTGTCAAGAGGAGATTTCGCGGCTTAGGAGCACAAGCTCTGAGGCACATGGGGCGCGCAAGAGTCACTGCCCGCCTCCACGATGGAGTAAACGCCGGGCCTCCGCTATTTGCGCAGCGGACGAATCTGCAGCTGACTGATAAAACTGTTCGGCGCTTGCGTCACGATCGTTTCCACCGCGTGGGCCACGTCTTCCGCGCGCAATGCATTCGGTTTTTGCGACGGGCTTTTTCCGGAAAATTCCGTCGCGACGCTGCCCGGACAGACGGCACTGACGCGAATGCCATGCCCGCGCAAATCCTCCGCCATGCAGGCGGTCAGTCCCTGTAACCCCCACTTGGAGGCGCAATAGAGTCCGCCGCCGGCAAACGCGTTCAACCCCGCAAGCGAACTGATGTTGATGATATCCCCGGCACCACGCCGCATCATTCCGGTGGCCACCGCACGAGAGACCAGAAACACGCTCTTCAGGTTGCTGCCCAACACGCGATCCCAATCGGCTTCGGATTGCTCCTGGACCGGACCGAAAAGGCCGATGCCGGCGTTGTTCACCAGAATTGCGATGGGGCCGATGGCAGCTTCCGTTTTGGCGACGAGCGTTTCGACGTCCGACGCCCGCGTCACATCGGAACTTTCCGCGTACACCGGTGTCTTTAGAGATTGGAGCGCTGCAAGCGATGCGTCCAGCGCCGCCCGGTCGCGGCCACAAATGGCCACAGCCGCGCCAAGTTCCGCTAGCCGCATAGCGATGGCACGGCCAATACCACGGCTGCCTCCGGTGACGAGCGCGGACTTGCCGCTGAGCGGTTTGGCAGGTAACGAGTTTTTCACGGTGCAATCATTGGTTTCTGTTATCCGTGTCATGAGAAATGTTCCTCTTGCAGACCACTGTTTTTGTGCGACACTCATCCTACCATCAGGGGTTTTTGCTGGGGTTGGACGCCTTGGGATGAAGCGAAGTGCAAAGCACCGCAATTTCGGGGAAGATGCAGAAGAAAGTACAGCAGACCCTGTACGATTACGGCTTGCGAAATCCCCGTTGCTTTCCCTATACTTCCAAGGTTTCCTGAACGTCGGGTGGTTCCTGGTGGCTGGGCCGCGGGGACGCGCAATCTTCCAAACAAGTAACAGTTCGAGGAGAGTGGGAATGAGAGCAATCGGAAAATTCGGGATCCTTGCGATAGCGGGGGCGCTGAGCCTGGGGATGGCAGGAATTCTGCTTACAGGTGCGCCATGCGCTCTGGGGCAAGATGCGAACGCCGGCGCCAGCAAGCAGCCGTACACCATGGCGGAATACAACGCCTACACAGCGGCGGCTTCCGAAAAAAATCCGGTGACGCAAATCAAGTTGCTGGATGATTTCGTTTCCAAGTATCCCAACTCCGCCCTACTAGTCTACGTTTATCCGCTGTATTACCAAGCCTACTTTGCGCAAAAAAACTATCCGCGGGTGATCGAATACGCGGATAAGACCTTGGCGCTGGGCGACAAGTTGGACGCCACGGCGAAATATAATGCGCTGTACGCGCATGTGGCAGCCTACAACGCCATCATTTCGGATCCTGCCAATGCCAACACCGCCGCGAAAGACGCCGTGATGGCCAAGGCCGCGCAAGCTGCCGCGGTCGGCGCGCTGCAAGCTTTGGATCAATTGAAAAAACCCGACAACGTCGCGCAAGACGCTTTTGATACCCAGAAAAAGCAATTGCAGATTTTCCTCAATGGAGTGGCGGCGCAAGCCGCGATGATCCAGAAGGACTATCCGGACGCCATCACGTATTACAAAGCGGATCTGGCGCTGAAACCGGACGACCCCATCATGGAATATAAGATGGGATTGGCGGACCTTGCCAGCACCCCGCCGCAAACCCTGGATGGATTCTGGTCCATTGCGCGTGGCGCGGCTTCCAAATCTGCCACGGCGAAACAAACCACCGAATTGAAGGCGTATTTGCGCAAGCTGGTGGCGAACTATCAGCAAGCGGCTTGCGACAACCTGACCGACGCAGAACTGAACGAACTGCTGACGTTGGCGGCCGCCTCACCGGATCGTCCCGACAGCTATAAGCTGCCGAGCGCCACCGATCTCGACGCGGCGCGCAAGGATATGACCATTGCCTCCGTGATCACAGACCTGAAGGCCGGCGGCGACAAGGCGAAAGTGACCTGGCTCGCGTCCTGCGGCCTCGAATTCCCGGACGTGCCCGGAAAAATTATCGAAGTGACTCCGGGAACGGACTTGACGGAAATTAAAGTAGCATTCGTAACCAGCGACGCGGAATTCGATGCCGCCACCACGCCGAACATGGACGTGAAGGTTGTAGGGCAGGCGGATGCCGCGCGGCTCGAAAAAGACAATCCGGTGCGCTTCACCGCGACGCTTGCTTCTTTTGATCCCGATCCCGCGTTCATGTTGCACTGGGAGAAGGGGAAAGTGAATGAGGAAGATATTCCGAAGGAAAAGGGGAAGAAACCGGTGCGGCGCAAACCCAGCTGAGCTGGCGCACAGCAATTCGCGGCTCTCCGGCGTTTCCGGGGAGCCGTTTCTTTTTGAGACTCTGAAGCGCCAGCCTTAGGCGGGCGATGTTTTTTAGAATCTGCAACTACCGCAAACGTTTGCGGTAATGGCCGTTGTGGTCCAATTTATACTCTTCGATTTTGCGGCTAAGAGTGTTGCGATGGATTCCCAGCTGCACCGCGGCCCGCGACTGGTTGCCGCGAGCTCCATCGAGAACTTTTTTGATGAAGCGTTTTTCAAATTCTCCAACGGCTTCGTCGAACAGAATGCCGTCCTCGACCATTTGCACCACCAAACCTTCCAATTGATCCTTCACGTTGCCACACTCCGCAAATACTTTGTTAAGTTCCTCTTTGCTTCCCTTTCTGGAGGACGTAATACGGGACTAATCGAGTTCGCGCCCCGCTAAGATGCGATAGGCCTCGCGGTATTTGCCGCGCGTAGCGGCAACCACGTCGGCGGGCAACTCCGGCCCGGGCGGGGTCTTCGGCCAGCGAATGCTTTCAAGATAATCGCGGACGTACTGTTTGTCGAAAGACGGCTGGGCACCGCCGGGTTGGTAGAGTGCCGCGGGCCAGAAGCGAGAGGAATCGGGCGTAAGCGCCTCGTCAATCCAGAACAGCCCGTTTTGCAGCAAGCCGAACTCGAATTTGGTGTCGGCTAAAATCACGCCGCGCGGCTCAGCATAGGCCGCTGCGCGTTTGTAGATTTCGAGGCTGATGGCGCGCACACGCTCCGCGAGATCCTTGCCGATTAAAGTGGCGGCCTGCTCGTAGGAAATATTTTCATCGTGGCCGGAAGTCACTTTGGACGCCGGCGTGAAGATCGGAGTGGGCAAGCGGTCAGATTCGCGCAATCCCGGTGGTAGCGGAATGCCGCAGATCTTTCCCGTGGCCTGATAATCCTTCCAACCGGAGCCGGAAATGTAGCCGCGCACCACGCATTCGATCGGCAGCGGCTGCGTTTTGCGCACAACCATGGAGCGGCCCGCAAGCTCCTCTTTGTGAAAGTCGAACGGCGGCGGGAAATCCGTGGCAGATATCACGTGATTGGGAATCACGTCATGCAAGAGCGAAAACCAGAAAAGTGAAAGCTGCGTCAGGACGCGGCCCTTGTCGGGGATAGGAGTGGGAAGAATTACGTCGAATGCCGAAAGGCGGTCAGTGGCGACAATCAGCAGTTTGTCGCCCAGATCGTAAATGTCGCGGACTTTTCCCCGCGCCACGGGTGCAATGCCCGCAAAATGCGTCTCGCGAATCGTGGATGTCGAAAGACCGGCTGACACGAAATACTTCCCCTGACTGCCCAAGAACCGAACGACGCATTCTAGCGCACGGGAAGGCGAAGTCCAACTTCTCGGCGGTGGAAATCGGTGGAAGAAAGTCCCGCAGAAGTTTGTACGCAGTTTGCTTGGCGGCGCGTTTTTTTACGCCGCAGACGCCGCGGCCTGGCGTTGCGGCGGCTTGGAACTTTCTTCACCCTCCCAGCGCACGCTCACGAGTTTCGATACGCCGGGTTCCTGCATGGTCACGCCGTAGAGCACGCTGCCGATTTCCATGGTCCTTCGATTGTGAGTAACCACGATGAATTGCGTCTGGCTGCTCATTTCCGCGATCAGCCGGGTAAAGCGGCCGACGTTGGCTTCGTCGAGCGGCGCGTCGACTTCGTCCAGAATACAGAAAGGGCTCGGCTGGTAACGGAAGATGGCGATGAGCAGCGCCAGCGCGGCCATGGCTTTTTCACCGCCGCTCAAGAGCAAAACATTCTGCAGCCGCTTGCCCGGAGGCGAAGCCACGACGTCGATGCCCGCGTCGCCGGAGCTGTCTGGCTCGGTCAAGCGCATCTCCGCCGTGCCGCCGCCGAAGATGGTATGAAAGGCGGTGGTGAAGTGCGCGTTGATGGCGTTGAAAGCCTGCTCGAACTTTTCTCTCGAGAGGTGATCGAGTTCAGCGATCGCTTGCTGCGTGTCGGTGATCGATTGAATTAAATCATCGCGCTCGCGCGTCAGGAACGTGAAGCGCTGCTCGCACTCGTTGAATTCTTCCAGCGCCATCATATTCACCGCGCCCATGGCTTCCACGCGCTGCTTCATCTCGCGATAGTTGGCTTCCGCGACGGCCAGCTCCTCGCCGGACATGAATGCGGATTCCGAGGCGATTAGATCTTCGGGTTGCGCATTGACTTCCGCCATGCACGTCTCGCGAAGATGTGCCCGGTCGGAATCGTTCTTGGCCCGGGCGATTTCGGATTGGTTGCGCAGCTCGCGGGCTTCCTGCAGCGTTTGGCGAGCCATGCGCAGGCGATCGTCCATGCGCGCCACGCTGTTGCGCGCGGCATCCCACTCCTGTTCCAGGTCGCGCTGGCGAATTTCGAGGCGCAGCTTTTCGCCGCGCAAGCCTTCCAATTGCTGCTGAAGTTCTTCGTTCTGCCGGGCGAGCGCGGAGGTTTCATCGCTGATGGAAAGCTCCTGCTGGCGCAACGCGCTCTCGCGACGCTGCAGTTCACTGCGCTCCTGCGCGAGGCGCTCCGCCAGCGATTCGGCGGAAGAGAGTCGCTCGTGCATGGCGGCGAGTTCGGCGCGGCCGGTGGCCAGTTCGTCTTGTTCGGTTTGCACCGAGCCGCGCAGTTGCGTCAATTCCTCGGTCAGACGCGAAGTTTCGGCTTCAGCCTCCGCGCGCGTGGCGGCAGCGCTGACGTGTTCCATTTGCGCCCGCTGCGCACGGATCCGCGCATCCTGCACGTCCTGGCGAATGCGCGAAAGGTCGCTCTGACACACGGTGAGATCGAGTCCCAGGCGGGCCAGCGAACTTTGCATCTGTTCGTGACGCATTTTTGCGGAAAAGACCTGGCGTTCCACGTCGCGATGCTCGCCGTGCACCTTCTCGAGCGCCTGTTCCGTTTCCGCAATCTCCTCCGCGATGCTTTGCAGCAGCGCCTGTTTTTCCGACATTTCGTTTTCAAGCTGCATCAGCTCGGCGTCCAGCGCGCGCAGCTCGCGCTTCATTCCGAGCGGCCCGGATTCGTCCGGCCGGCCGCCGGTAACCATGCGGCCTTGATAGCAGGTGCCGTCGGGCGTGACGAATGCGTATTGCGAGTTTTCCCGCGCCAGCTTTTCCGCGGCGGCCGCGTTTTCCGTCAGATACGCGGAACACAAGCGCGGCAGAAATTGTTTGGCGGCGGCACCCAGCGGTTCGCGGAATTCCACGATTTTGTCGAGTCGCGAAATCACACCGTCTTCGGCACGAAAGTGCGCGATGGGCTTGTATTCCGCCAGGCGTAAGTTGCGCAGCGAATCGACGAAGAAGGTAGCGCGTCCGCCGACTTCATCGCGCAGCATGGAGACGCCGGCGCGCGCGTGGTCGTATGTTTCCACCACGACAAATTCGAGTTCTTCGCGCAGAAACTGTTCGAGCGCCGCTTCGTGCTTTTCCTCTACTTCGGCGTAATCGGCCAGCACGCCCACGGCGCGGAAACCTTCGCCGGCGCCCCGCTCGTTGGCGGCAAATAATTTTTGCACCGCGTCCGCGGTATACGAGCGGTCGTTCAGAATATCCGTCAGCGAAGCGTGGCGGGCGCGCACCCCGGCCAGCGCATCGCGCACCGCATCCGCCAGTTTGCTGGTGGCTTCGCGCTGTTGTTTGCATTCCGCCAGCGTGGCTTGCAATCCGGAGGCGCTATCTTTCAGAGCACTCGATTGCGCGCTCGCGGATTCAAACTCATACGCTGCCTGATCCGCGTCATCGCGGATGCGGATGGAGGATTCGAGCATTTCGTGTTCGCTGGCCTCCAGCCTGCGAAGCGCTTCGGCCTGATGTATCAGCGCTTCCTCGGCCTGCTTCTGTTCTCCATGCAGGCGCAGCAAACTTTCACCCGCTTGCGAAGCGCTGTGGCGCAAGGCCTCGATGCGCATTTCTGATTCGGCAATTTGTGCGTTGCGGGTTTGCGCGCGAGTGGAAAGCTCGTCGACACGCAGTTGCAGTGTGCCAGATTCCTCGCGAATGGCGGCCACCGCTTCCAACTGAGCGACATTGCGCGCCGCGCAGTTCGCCGCTTGCGCCATGGCTTGCGCCATTTCGATGGAGACTTGGCCTCGGCGCCCGGACAGTTCTTCTGCGCGCTGGCGGTTGAAAGAGACGCGATTCTCGCTGCGGTCCGCTTCCAGCGCCGTCAGGTTCAGTACATTCTGATTTTGTTTGAGCTCGGCATCCAGCTCGTAGATGCGCTGGTTTACGCGGTCGTGCTCGCTCTCTTGCGAAAGAATGGCCGCGGCTTGCTGGGTCTCGGAAGCATTTAGTTCCGCCAGCGACGCCGCAACACGTTCGGCTTCGGCGTCCAGTTCGCGCGCTTTCCCGGCGAGCATTTGCCGCACGACGGCGCGCATCTGGTCGCGCACCTCGGAATAGCGCCGTGCTTTGGCCGCCTGCCGCTTCAGCGAGCCCAGTTGCTTCTCGACTTCGACTACGATGTCGTTTACGCGCGACAAATTGACTTTGGAAGATTCGAGCTTGGCTTCCGCGAGGCGTTTCTTGGTCTTGAATTTGGTAACGCCGGCAGCTTCCTCGATGATGGCGCGCCGCTCCATCGGCTTGGTGGAGAGAATCTGCCCGATGCGCCCCTGCTCGATGATGGCGTAGGAATCCGGTCCGAGGCCTACGCCCATGAACATGTCCTGAATGTCCCGCAGCCGCGCCGTCCGGCCATTAATGAGGTATTCGCTTTGTCCCGAACGATATAGCCGGCGGCTCACAACCACCTCGCCGGGCTTGCTGGCCACCGCTAATTTTTCGCCCGCCTTCTTCCGACGCTTACCCTTCAGAAATTCCGAACCAGCCAGGGATTCAACATCACTAACCGCCGTATCTGCAATGGTTTGTTGCGTACCAAACGGCTCTGGGTTGAAGCCGGAGGGATCGAGCAGCCGAGTTTCGCCATTTTGTTCCCCGACTCCGAGCGGACCCGCGCTGCCTTTAGATGCTTCGTCCGCGACGCTCGCCCCGGCTTCAAGGGTTGTTGCGACATCCGCAGCTTCCAGTACAAAGCGTGCAGCTTCAGCGAGTTCCGGGTCTTCCATGGTGATGGTTACTTCTGCCAAGCCCAGTGGCGGCCGTTTCAAGGTTCCGTTGAAAATGCAATCGGACATACGTCCCGCGCGGAGCGACTTATGGCTCTGTTCGCCCAGAACCCACGAAATGGCATCGACGACGTTGGATTTGCCGCAGCCATTCGGTCCGACGATGCAAGTGGTGCCCGAACCGCTAAACGTCACCGTGGTTCGTTCAAAGAACGATTTAAAGCCGGTGATCTCCACTTTTCGCAGCTTCAGCAAGGTGTCCTCTTTTGTCTTCCCAGCACGCGCGCCTGTTCTGCCCAATCTGCGGGCAAAAGCATGAGGAGAGACGACTTAGTATTCCCCGAAAGGGAGGAGGTGGAAACAACAAACCAACCGCGGAGCGGTTGTCAATCCCGTGCGTGAATTCACACACGAAGACTGAGACGTTTGGCAGGTTCTCTATGAGAGGCCCTTGCCGCCTGGCGCAGCGATGGCGGTACGGGAAGCAACACTACCATGCCACGAATCTCGCTGTAAAGCCCTACGCTAGGAATTGTGGTGAATTCTCCAAGGCCACAAGGATGATTGGCCATCCGGGCAGACACTCATTGGCACTGGGGGCAACCTCATTCGCCGGCGCGAAAGGAAGACTACTGCGCCACCAAACGTTGCAATATTTCCAGGTCCGGCAGGCCCAAGTCTGAGACCAGCCAATACTCCATCCCGCCTTTGCGCCAGCTAATCCATTGATAGCCTCGCGAGCTACTGGATCGGGCATTTTCATCGCCGCTGCGATTCTCCGGCCAGATGAATAGATTCACTTCATGCTTGCGGCGGCCATAGATCAATGCCGCCACGGTGCGCCCTTGAATCACATCGAGGCGCCCGCCTTGCAGCGGGAAGCCTTCGTCGGAAAAATCGTGCACGGGAACCGCGAAATCCATTTTGCCGTTAAACCACGGCTTCACCGTGTGCTGGTCGGTGGAAAGCACGTCAACCAGATGGCCCGGTTGCAGCGAGCGCACGTGGGCGTCGATAATCTCGGCGGAAAGCCCGGCTTGTGCGGTGGCTCCCGAGCGGATCGTCAGCACTCGCCAACCTGCAGCCGCCACCATCAATAGCAGAGCGGCTGCAATCGCGAGCCATGGCGGCGGCGCTGCGAATTGCGACGTCCCTGGAGATTTTGGCAGCTTGTGAAGCACTCGCTTGCGCAGCGCTGCCGGGGCCTTCTGGCGCAATTGCGCCTGCTGCAGCGAAGCGCGCAGCGATTCCTGCGATTCCAATTCGGCAAGGCATTCCGGACAAGTTTCGAGGTGCTGCTCAAATTCCGCGGCGCGCACCACGTCCAGTTCCCCGTCGAGGTAACCGTGCAACGATTTGTTCTTTACCTCACAACTCACGAGGCTACCTCCTTTCCTTGCGAAGCAACTAACGCAAGCTGCAACTGCTTGCGCGCCCGCGAAAGCGCGGACATTACCGTGCCAATGGGCACCGCAGTAATCGCGGCGATTTCTTTGTACGAGCAGCCTTCCAGTTCGCGCAGCACCAGCACCTCGCGAAAACGCGGTGGCAATTCTTCCAGCGCTCGCGAGAGTCTTTCGCGGTCGTCCCCCGCGATCGCTTGCGCTTCCGGCGAGCCGCCGGTTTGTGGATAGTGGGTTTCGTCGAATTCCGTCATGAGTTCCGCCGGGCGATTCTTTTCGAGAAATGTATGGCAGGTGTTGCGCACGATTTGCAGCAGCCACGCGCGAGCGTCGCCACCGTGATAGCCGCCGAAGAAACGGTACGCACGCAGCAGCGCCTCTTGCGCCACGTCCTCGGCGTCACCGCGATTGCGCAGCAGCCAGCGCGCCAGGTTGAACGCGCCGTCGAGATGCGGAAGCACGACCTGCTCGAATCGTGCTCGCTCGTCCGGATCCATCCGTGTACTTCCCTTCCCGGTGGAGTCTTGCTCGCCGGGCGCGCTCGATTGCCGATGCTGCGCCCGTCTGAGTAAGAGACTCCCTCACCCTTCACTTTATTCCCGATTGGACCGGCTCGGGCGAAGGAATTTTCTTGTTTCCGGGCCGTGGAATAAAACCGTCACTGCCTAAGTCTTTGTATGGCGAAACGGGAACGCGGAAGCCAGAAGGCTCCGCTATCGGGCGTTAAACGGAGGAGAAATTGTGAAAACACGCAAGCAGGAAAATGTGCTTCTGTATGACCACGGTCACGACGATCACGGCGGGCACGACGGCCACGATGGCGTTGATCGGCGCGGATTCCTGAAGTGTATGGCTTGGGCGGGCACCGGAGCGCTCTGCGTGATGCAGGGCGGAGTGCTCAAATCGTATGCGCTAGGCGCCCCGCTAAGTGGTCGCGATGCCGCGGCTTCCACGGGTGAACTTAGCTTTGTGCAAATCAGTGACAGCCACATGGGATTCAACAAGGCCGCGAATCCCGACGTCGCCGCCACACTGCAGCTAGCGGTGGACAAAATCAATGCTCTGACAATTCGGCCGGAATTCATGCTGCACACCGGCGATGTAAGTCATCTCTCGAAACCTGAGGAGTTCGATACTGTCGACCAGATCCTGAAAGGTGCGAGCGCGAAAGATGTGTTCTTCGTGCCGGGCGAGCACGACGTTTTGAGTGATGACGGCAAACAATTTCTCGAGCGCTACGGCAAACAGAGCAAAGGCCAAGGCTGGTACAGCTTCGAGAAGAAAGGCGTGCACTTTATCGGCCTCGTGAATGTGCAAAACCTGAAAGCCGGCGGACTCGGATCGCTTGGCGCTGACCAATTGGCATGGATGGCCAATGACGTTCAGAGCTTGACGACCAGCACACCGATCGTCGTGTTTGCGCATATTCCGCTCTGGACCGTATATCCCGAGTGGGGCTGGGGCACCGAAGATAGCGGACAGGCGTTGGCGCTGCTGAAGAAATTCGGCTCAGTGACCGTTCTCAACGGGCACATTCATCAGACGATGCAAAAAGTCGAAGGCAACGTGACGTTCCACACCGCGTGCTCGACGGCGTTTCCGCAGCCAAAACCGGGACAAGCGGACGCTCCCGGGCCGATGAAGGTCCCCGCGGACCAGTTGCGCAGCTTGCTGGGCATTACCGAGGTGAATTCCGTGCAGGGCGCGCACAGCCTGGCGGTGGTGGACGAATCGTTGAGTTAGCGGCCGTCCCGTTTTACCGAGTCCTGAAAAACAAGAATAAAAGGGGAGATACGAAGATGAAAGTACGGGTGTGTTTAGCGGCGGCGGCTTTGCTGCTGGCAATGGGTGGGAAATTGGCGTCGGCGGAGAAAAATTCTGGAGCCGTTTCGCAGCAAGCTGTGGCGGCCAGCGCTGAGGTGAAGATCGATAATTTCAAGTTCGGCCCGGAAGCGGTAACGATTCCGCTGGGCACGACAGTGACTTGGACGAACCGCGACGATATTCCCCACACCGTGGTTAGCACCGACGGAGTATTCAAATCCAAAGTGTTGGACACAGATGAGAAATTCTCGTTCACGTTCGGCAAAGCCGGCACTTACGAATACTTCTGCTCCGTGCATCCGAAGATGACCGGCAGAGTCGTGGTGCAGTGAGTTGCGGCGATGACAAATCCTTTTGATCCGCAAACAGTATTTTTCGCCAAACACGCGCAGCATGTGGTGTTGATCCACTTTCCTATCGGGCTGTTTATTGCCGGCGTGGCGTTTGATATCGCGGGGAAGTGGACGAAGCGGCAGACGCTCGTCACTGTTGCCGATTACGACCTGATTGCGGCGGCGGCGATGACCCTTCCCGTGATCGCCACCGGACTTCTCGCGTGGCACTTTGCGCTCGAGGGTCAAAGACTAAAAGGCACCCTGCTGCTGCATCTGATTTTCGGGCTCGCCAGTAGTGTGATCTTGTGGCTGGTTGCTGGTTTGCGCATTTGGCCGCGCCAGACGGGCTTTTTTTCGGCCGTCCGTCTTCCGCTAGAAATCATCGGTGTGGCCCTGATCGGCCTCACCGGCCATCTCGGCGGATTCTTGAGTGGCGTGAATGTACCCTGACGGCGATAGGTAACGCAAAATTTAGGTCAGCTACTTTGCAGCGGCCGCCGCCGGTTTTTGCAGATGCGCGTCGTACCACGCCAGGATGCGATTCAGGCGGTCCAGCAAATGCTTTTGTTCATGGAAGCCGTGCGGTTCGCGGGGATAGATCACCAGTTCAGCTTCCACGCCGTAACGCTTCAGGCCGCGGTAGAGTTCCTGGCTCTGGCCCAGGGGATCGACAGGATCGGCGTCACCTTGCAAAATGAGTGTCGGTGTTTTGGCATTTTTCAAATATACGAATGGCGAACTGTGTAGAAAGCCTTCCGGCTTTTCGTACGGCAAGCCGTAAAACCATTCGTCGTACGATGGACCACGTTCTGTGCCGTATTCGGAGATGAGATTCGCCAGGCCGGCTCCGCTGACGGCAGCTTTAAATTCCGTGGTCTGCGTGATGGCCCATTCAGACATGTAGCCGCCGTAAGACCATCCGCCGATGCCCAGTCGTTCGGGATCGGCGATGCCCTTCGCGATCAAATCCTGGACGCCTGCCATTACGTCTTTGAAATCCTTGCCGCCCCAATCGCCGCGGTTCATTTCGATGAATTTCTGGCCGTAGCCTATGGAGCCGCGAATGTTCGGATAAAAAACTGCGTAGCCATGCGCGGCAAGCAGTTGTCCCCAGGCGTCAATGGCGTCTTCCCACGCGCCCGTTGGTCCGCCGTGGATCAGGGTGATCAACGGCAACTTGGACTTTCCGTCGTATCCCGCCGGCTTTAGTAATTCCGCCTCGATCTCCAGGCCGTCGAAAGATTTGTATTTGTAAAATTCCGGCTTCACCAGCGCGTACTGCTTCCAAGTATCGTTGATATGCGTGAGCTGTACTGGCGCGTTCTTTTCATCCCAGGCATATAGCTCTTGCGGCTGCGTCGCGGTTTGTCCCGCGAAAATTACGCCGTCGGCGGTAAGCGCGAACGCCGCGGGATTCGTATCCAAGGCCGCGGCGCCGTTTGTCGGATCCCGCAGCGCTCCTTGCGTATCAATGGCGTGGAGTCGAGTGCGGAAGCCATCGGCGACGATGGCCACGAGGCCGCCCTCTTTTGTCCAATGATAGTCGAAGACTTGGCGGTCCAGAGTGCTTCCGGTCAGATTTTTGGCCACGCCGGCGCCGTCAGGCCGAACATCGAGCAGCATCAGATCGTGCGGCTCGGGTCCATCTTCGCGAGCGCCGACGAAACTTACCTCCGTCCCTTTGGGCGAGATTTTTACACCGCCAAATGGGCCGCGCGGTGCGGCAAGTTGCGTCATCTCACCACTCGGGAGTTTTATCGCGAAGATGCGATTGGTTTCCTGATCGGATTCCGGATGATCGGTGGCCACGGCGATGACCGCTTCGCCGGTGGGCAGCCAGGCAAGTTCGCTGAGTTCCCAATTCGGTTGCGTCACGGCTTTGGCTTCTTGCGTGGCGACATTCAGCAGCCACAGACGCGCGTGCTTGTCTTCTTTGTCCGTGACGCGCGCGTCATCTTTGTCTTTTTCTTTCTTTTCTTCGGCGTCGGATTTGGCATCCGGTGCCAGGAACGCTATCTGCTTTCCATCGGGCGCCCACTCGAAACTACTGATCGAACGCTTGCCTTTGGTTATCGCCGTCGCCTCGCCGCCATCCGCGCGCATCACGTAGATTTGATCTTCTTCGGCGCGATTCGAGAGAAATGCAATTTCTTGGCCGTCCGGGGACCAGCGCGGTGACTTTTCGGATTTTTTTGAGTAGGTAAATTGCCGAACCCCGCCGCTGCGCTTGTCATACATCCAAACGTGCGTTGCTCGCCCATCGTCGGTAGCCGGCTCGGTGACCACAAACGCCAGCCGCAGGCCGTCCGGCGAAAGTCGCAAGTCCGAGATGAATCGCAAATTCAGCGACGCTTCCGGCGTCAGCGTTTTCGTCGTTGCGGCCGCAGTAGCCTCCTGCGCGAGCGCCGAGCTCGCCAACCCCGCCGCGCTCAGGATAACGATGGCGCCGAGAGTGGTGGCAAAACGCAAATTCTCGTGACCAAGCATAAATGTAGGGCTCCCTTGGTGCGAACGACGCAGTAACTCTAAGAGGCTACGATACGCACGTCAATGGAGCACTTCTTGTTGATTCTGAACTGAGCGATCGCAGAGGTCTCGCTACGCGGCTTGTTTTCCTCGGGCTTCCAGATAGAATCATCGTTTTGGTTTGACGCTAGGGAAGCGCCTGGGCGCATGGCTGAGATTCGACTGCACAATACGATGGGCGGCGAGACGGAGGCGTTTGTTCCGCAACGCGCCGGTGAAGTGCGCATGTATACGTGCGGGCCCACGGTGTATGACTATGCGCATATCGGAAACTTCCGCACGTTCGTGTTTCAAGATATTTTGCGGCGATTTTTGAGGATGCGCGGATTCAAGATGCTGCATGTAATGAATCTGACCGATGTGGACGACCGGATTATCGCCAACGCGGCCGCAGCCGGCGTGGGGATTCGCGAATACACTGAAAAATTCGTGCAGGCTTTTTTGGACGATTGCCAAGTGCTGAGTATCGAGTCGCCGGAGCACTGGATTCGGGCTACCGACCATATCGACGATATGGTGCAACTGATTGCCACGCTGCAAAAAAAATCGTTTACCTACGATGGCGAAGGCTCGATTTACTACCGCATCGCGAAATTTCCGGACTATGGGAAGCTTTCGCACATCGATGTGGCCGGAATTCAGGCGGGCGCGCGGGTGGACAACGATCGGTACGAAAAAGAGAGTGCGCGCGACTTCGCGCTGTGGAAGGCGCCGAAACCGGGCGAACATTTTTGGGAAACATCGCTCGGTCCCGGACGGCCCGGCTGGCATATCGAATGCTCGGCCATGGCCATGAAATATCTGGGCGAGACGCTGGATATTCATACCGGAGGCATCGATTTATCCTTTCCGCACCACGAAAATGAAATTGCGCAGAGCGAAGCGGCCACCGGCAAAACATTCGCGCGATACTGGCTGCACGCCGAGCATTTGCTGGTGGAAGGCGAGAAGATGTCCAAATCGCTCGGCAATTTTTATACGCTGCGCGATCTTTTCGCCAAGGGTTATAAGCCTTCGACACTGCGCTTCGCGCTGGCCAGCGTGCCTTATCGCAAACAACTGAACTTCACGTTTGATGGATTGCAGCAGGCCACCAGTTCCGTGGAGCGGCTGCGCAATTTTGCGGATCGCCTGAAGCAGGGCAAATTTCCCGCAGGCACGCAAAAAACGATGACCGAGCGCATCGCACAAGCCGCGGCGGAGTTCGACGAAGGCCTATCTGACGATCTAAATACCGCGCGAGCGCTGGCGGCGGCTTTTGATTTGCTGCGCGAAGTGAATATCGCCATCGATAAGGGACAGTTTCACCAGGGCGATATCGCCGGGGTGCAGGAATTTTTGGCCAATTTCGATCGCGTGTTTGCCGTGCTCGAAGATAACGACGGGGAAAAGCTGCGTGTACTGGGATACGGCGGAACACCCGCGCCGAAAGATGACACGGAAATCGAAGCGCTCGTGGCGGAACGCCAGGCGACCCGGCAACGGCGCGATTTCGCAGCCTCCGACCGCATCCGCAAAGAGCTTGCGGAACGTGGTATAATGTTGGAAGACTTGAAGGACGGCGGCGTCCGTTGGAAACGCAAATGAAGCTCCATCATTCACTTCAATTCCCCAGTTATTGTTCGCCCGCTGAACTGCGCCCCAACCTCTACGGCGTAGACTAACTCCTCTTCCTCCCGGCAGGATGCGCGCAGGGATTGGTCTATCTGACCCGTTCGGCGGCGCAAGCCAACCTGCCTTGCGGTTTCCTATCCACAACAGCTGCGGAACAAAGCGCGAGATGCGCTGGGAAATTCTCCCGAGGAGGAAGAACATGATTTCTGCTACCGAAACGAACACGAAATTGCCCCGCCTGATCACCGCGCTGCCCGGACCAAACGCCAGGCGCGTAGTGGAGCGCGATGCGGCGATTATGTCGCCGTCATACACGCGCGATTACCCCTTTGTGGTCAAGCGCGGCCAAGGCGCGATTGCCGAAGATGTGGACGGCAATGCATTTCTCGATTTTGCCGCGGGCATCGCGGTGTGCTCGACCGGGCATTGCCATCCGCACGTGGTCGCAGCCATTCAGAAGCAGGCCGGGGAACTGATTCACATGTCCGGCACCGATTTTTATTACGAGAGCATGCCGATTTTGGCGGAGCGGCTGGCAGCGACGGTTCCCGGCAACGAGGCGAAGAAAGTCTTCTTCACCAACTCCGGCACGGAAGCGGTGGAAGGAGCGATGAAATTGGCGCGCTACGCCACCAAGCGCGACAAGATGATCGCGTTCTACGGGTGTTTTCACGGGCGCTCGATGGGAGCGCTCTCGCTGACGGCTTCCAAGGCCACGCAGCGCAAGAATTTTGGCGCGCTGCTGAGCGGCATTGAGCATATTCCGTATCCCTACGCGTATCGCTGCGTGCATGGCCACACCGCGGAAACTTGCGGCGCGGAAATTCTGGAGCAGCTGGAAGGTCAAATCTTCAAGCGCCTTTTCGATCCCGAAGACGTCGCGGGAATTATCATCGAGCCGATTCTGGGCGAAGGCGGTTACGTTCCCGCGCCGACATTTTTCCTGCAGGAATTGCAGCGCATCTGCCGGCAGCACGGAATCCTGCTGATTGCCGACGAAGTGCAGTCTGGCATGGGCCGCACCGGAAAATGGTGGGCGCATGAATTCGCGGGCATCGAGCCGGATATTTTGTGCAGCGCGAAGGGCATCGCCAGCGGCATGCCGCTCGGTGCAATTATCGCCAGAGAGAGCGTCATGCGCTGGAAGCCCGGCGCGCACGGCACCACATTTGGCGGAAATCCCGTGTGCATCGCGGCGGCGATGGCGACCATGGACCTGATCGAAAACGAATATCGCAAAAACGCCGCCAGGCTGGGCGACTACATGTTCGCGCGCATGGCGGACTGGACCAAGAAATTCAAGATCGTCGGCGATGTGCGCGGACGCGGGTTGATGATTGGCATTGAACTGGTTCGCGATCAGCGCACCAAAGAAAAGGCCGCGGACTTGCGCAACATGGTGGTGGACGGCGCCTTTCACAAGGGTCTACTGGTGCTGGGAGCCGGCGAAAATACGGTACGTTTGTCGCCGCCGTTGCTGATTGACGAGACCCAGGCGGACTTTGCGCTCAGCACCCTTGAAGATTGCTTCCGGGAGGCGGAGGCGAAGCTCTAAACTCGCGGCGGTGGGCAACAGGTCGGATCCAGCAGCGCCGGCGTTACGGTAATACGCGATCGTCACAACTATAGATACTTTACCAGCACCACCTCATTGCGGGCTTCGTTGTAAACCAGTTCGTCGATCATCTGCTGCGTCATCATAATCCCCAATCCGCCGGGGCGCAGTCCCTTGGCCTCGCGTGCTTTGGTGTGGGCCAGCGGATCGTCCTCCGGATTATTTACCGCCGCGTGGGCCATCTCTTCCATGCGAAACCCCGGACCGGGGTCGTCGATGCGATACATCAACATACGCTTGGTGCGGATAAACGATATGCGCACCTTAAGATTGGGATCCAGTCGGCCGCCCCACTCGACGGCGTTGTTCAGCAATTCGCGAAACGCGAAACCCACGCTCTCGCGCAATTCCGTTGGCAGATCCGATTCGAGACGCACCAGGAAGCTCTGCACCCTGCTGACTACCGAGCGATCGCAGGGCACCAGCAGCTCCACCCAATGCGGCTGAGCGGAGAGCACCTCAATCGCGGAGCATTCCGGTTCCGTCGCCAGCGCTTCGCGGACCAATTCCAGCAAGACATCGGCTTCGATGGGCTTGCTGATGAATTGGTAGACCTTGCCGCGCAGCGCACTCAGCAGGGTTTCCGGCGTTTGATCCGAGGTCATGATGATGATTTTGGGCAGTTGTTTTTCTTTTTGCAGGCGCGCCAGCAACTCCAGGCCGCTCATGCCGGGCATCCAAATATCCAGAAGCACCAGATCGAATTTCTTTTTCTTCAGAGTTTTGAGCGCGGCCGGCCCATCGGGCACCGTCGTGACGGCGTAGCCTTTGGCTTTCAGGACGCCGCCCAGCATTTCGCGGGTGGTAACGTCGTCGTCGCAAATCAAGATATTGGGCATGGGCCGCTCCGCAAGCCAAATCGAGACACGGTCAGGACATACCTTCACGCTTGGCGCGCTTTTTCTTCGCACGCACACCGCGCTTACCCTTGTCGTTCCCTGACTGCGCCCGAGTTCCTCGCGTTGTGTATCCTCTCAATTTCTCGTCTAGCTTGGCAATCTCTTCTTCCAAGCGTCCGAGTGTCTTGGCGGCCTGGGCCAACTGGCCGTTCTTCGCCGCGTCCTGCAGCTCTTCAGCAGCCTGTCTGGCCTGTGCTCCGTCGAAAATGCTGATCGGGCCTTTCAACGCGTGCGCCGTAGCGGCAAGCGCAGAGGAATCCTTGGCCCGCAGGGCCGCGTGCAGCAGAACAACCTTTTTCGGGTAATCCTTGAGAAAGGTCTGCATCAACCGCACAAGTAGTTTACGGTCTCCATTCACACGCGCAAGCCACTCGGCTTCGCCAAAGATCGTGGATTTCGCGGCCACCGGCTCTTGCGGCGGGCTCGCCGTCCCGGCCGCAAAGTTTGCCAGCGCGCGGTGCAATTCTTCTGCGCGAAAGGGCTTGCTCAAGCAGGCATCTATGCCCGCGGCTTGCAAGCGCTGTTTGTCGCGCTCGCTGCTATTTCCGCTGAGCGCCAGAATAAATTGGTGCTTGCCGGTCCCGGCTTCCTGCTTGCGGATGCGCTGAGCGGTGTCCGGGCCGTTCAATTTGGGCATCTCGTCGTCGAGCAAGACGACATCAAAACGTCGGCTCGAGAGCACGCGCAGCACCTCCAGGCCGTCGCTGACGACAACTACTTTGTAGCCCTGGCGCGAAAGCAGCAGTTCCGTCAATTCGCGAATTGCCGGGTCGTCGTCCGCCAGCAGGATGCGCAACTTCGATGGCTGTGTCGCAGGGAACCCGGATGCAGGTGTAGCGATGGACTCGGCCCGCGGCGATCCGGCAACTCCAGTCGCACCGGCCGAGCGGATCGTGCTCGCCGGCGCTGGTTGCAATGCGCCATCGTTGTCCTTCGCCAGCCCGGATTGTTCTTTGGATGGTGGTTCCTTGGCCGTCAGCAGCCGAAACCAGAAGCGCGAACCGTGCGGCGTCACGTCCTCGCAGCCGATCGTGCCGCCCCAGCGTTCCACCGTGATCCGGCAGAAATACAGCCCCAGACCGGCTTTGCCACCGCTTGCCTGGCCTTTGGCGAAAAGCTTGAAAGCGCGCGTGGCGAGGAAATCTTTCGGCAGACCGGGGCCTTGATCTTCGACAAAGGCTTTCACGTAGGGCGCATCATCGTCGAGGCCCAGAGTGACGATGGAGCCGGAGGGCGCGTGACGCAGCGCATTCTCCACCAAATTGGAAAAAATTCTTTTCAGGCGCTTGGCTTCGCCCATCACGCGCCAGGGGGCATGGCCTTGTATCCGCGGATCTAGCCGAATAATCAGGCCCTTAGAGCGAAAAATGGGGGTGAACGCTTCCACCGTTTCCACCGCACAGCTCAGAATGTCCGGAAGTTCACGGCCGCCTCCACCGGCTTGTATGCCGTTCTGTAAATCGGCGGAAAAGGCCTTTAGCACATCACGGATCATCTCTTCCTGCTGCTCGGTTTGTTGTTTCCCTACCTGGACCAGTTGCTTCGCGCGCGGCGAGCCAGCGCCTTCCAGCGCCAGACAATCGAAACAGCCGCGCATGGCGGTGAGCGGCTGGGATAGGTCGTGAATAATGCAATGCAGAAGAATTTCTTTTTTTTGAATCTCCTTGGAAAGACGCTCGTGTACCAGCAGGCCGTCTCGCGCGGTTTGCAGCACGCGGGTTTGCTCCGCGAACGCTGTGGGGCGGCTCTGGATGGCTAAAACGCGCCGGCCCGCCACGCGCAAGGCGGTCGCTTCCAACGGAATCTCGCGGCCATCGCGCGTGGTTTCGACCCATCCTTCCGGCGCCATTTCCGCCGGCAACTCCGCTTTCCAGAAAACTTCCGCATCGATGAGATAATTTTCTAGAAACGGCGAAGCATCGCCGAGGTGAAAAGAGTTCGCGTCCGCAGCTTGCCGGTTCCAAATTTCGCCGAACCACCGGGGCGGCTCAGCCAATAGCGAAAAAAGTCCTTCGCCCTGGTATTCCAGGAGGGCGTAGTCTTGCTGGCGCAGAAAACTCTGAAGCAGCGCATCCATGATTATTCCGAAGAATTCATCGCAACATTTTCGCGGTCAGCCGCTGAAACGCTTCGTCGACCCCGTCGCCGGTTTTGGCGCTGGTGCGCAGAATGCTCCAGCCGCGCGCGGCTGCGCCATCCAGCACGGCCGGGTCAATCTCCCACTCGTCCCGCAGATCGTGCTTGTTGAGAACCAAAATGAAGGGCACTACGCCAATTTCGACGCGTGCCCGCTCTTCCATCTGGACGGCAATGTCCAGAGTGGCGCGCCGCGTGCCGTCCGCCACCAGCAGAAATCCGGAACTACCGCGAAGATAGGACCAGTGCATCTTTTGAAAATCATCTTCGCCGTAAAGATCCCAAAGCACCAACGTTACTTCCGTGCCCGCTTCGTGGACCATCTTTTTGTCGACTTTGACTTTAACGGTCGTTTGGTAAGCATCGGAGTAAATGCTTTCTACAAACCGCCGCACCAGACTGGTCTTGCCCACCGCGAAGGAACCCAGCATGCAAATTTTTTTCTGCAGCATGGCGGGCCGTTAGGGTGTCACCGCGTTGCCGGCGGGCGTGCTGGCTGGCTTGTTGCTTGAGGTTCGGCCCACGGCTGCAGGGCTAGCGTCGTTCACGCGAAAGGTCACACTGCGATTATACTGCCGGGCTTCCTCGTTTTCTTCCTTTCGTAACGGCTCGCTGGCGGCTACTCCGCGGCTGTGCAGCGCAGTCTCCGGAACCCCGTCGCGCGTCAATTGCGCGAGCACGCGGTCGGCGCGGCTTTGGCTGAGTGGCTGATTGGTGGCTTCGGCGCCGGTGCTATCGCTGTGCCCCACGATGTCGATAGATACGCTTCTGCGCAGTAATTGCGATTTTTCGATCAGCGAACGCAGCGCCGGGGCCAGTTGCTGCACGGCATCCGCTTCGTGCGGCGTCAGCGCGGAACTGCTCAGCGGAAAGCGGACAATGGCCATTTGCACCGCGCTGCGCAGACGCGCGAATTCCGCCTGATCCGTGTCCGTCAATTGCGAGAGGTCCAGCCCGCGAATTCCGGGCAGCAGCGACGCTCGATTGCGCAGGATGTCCGTCCAAGTTGTCGGGGCTTGCCCTTCGGGGCGAAGTACGCCATTGCTGACGGTCAGCCTCACTCCGGGAGGCGGCTGCAGCAGTGCCTCGGCACGCCGCTGCACGATGGCGTCATCCAGCGCGTAATACCCCGCCCAGTGCATTTCCGCATCCCGTACGTTCAGCCCGCCATTTTGCAGCATGGTTTGGGGATCCGCGGAAAGCGGGTCGCGCAATCCGCGAATTACGTATGTCCCATGCTGCCGTCCGAAACCCGTGACCACAATTCCCGGCTGTTCGCGCAGCGTTTCGACAAATTGTCCCCAGCGACGCGTCTGCCAGCCGCGATACGAAGCCCAGCCGCCCAAAAGGACGAGCAACCCGATGGCCAGCCACAGCACATACGATTTGGGACGGCTGCTCTGCCGCTCCTTGTATTGAAATTCCAGGCAGCGCGACAAATCCTCATGTGCGCCGGCAAAAGGCCCGGTCTCGCCCTGAAATCGTTCCATCTGTTCCGCAAAGTTGCGGTGAATGTGTTCGAGCGCCTCACTCATGCGCACACGATAGTCCGGCGGCGGAATGCCGCGAATCACGGAGGCCAAGATGGCATACGGCCCGTCCTCCACCCACACTTCCAATTCACCCACATTGATTTTCTCCAGGATTTGCCCCTGCGGCGCATTGAACGAATCGCGCACAAAATCCTGAATGGCGGAGAGCATACCGGAGACCAGGCTGGCGTCTTGCATGGCCACCGCGGGCGCCACCGCATGCGCCAGCGGTAAACCGGTTTTTTTGTGGATCAGAAAAACCTGTTCGACGCGGAATACCAGGCTGTGCAGCAGGACAATTTCTGAAAACGAACGGCCGGTACGCAGGGCCTCGACGCGCCACTGCAGGCCGCGCAACGACAGGCTATGCTCCATGGCCTCGTTGAAGGAATCGAAGAACGAGCGCAACGTTTGCAGAATGGAACGTCGGATCGCCGGGCCCATGACCGGGAAAAGCGCGTCCGCTAATGTGCCTGGATCCTTGCGCACCGATTCGCGCAGCGCCGATTCCACCGTGGGCAGCAGCGCGTGGCCCAGGGCTTCTTCGCCGCCTTCTTGACGCCGGAGGTGAATGGCTTCCGGAAGGACGGCGCTGACGTCGCCTGTGCGCAGGCCGGGATCCTCGACGCGTTCGCGCAAACGCGCCAAATCCTGCTGCTCGGGCGCGAGGATTAGGTGCCGTAACTGCTCGAATGAACTGGCATCGCCGGCAGAGATCTCTTCCTCAGGGTCGAGCGGCAGATGGTAGATGGGATCGTCGGGCATAGGCAATTGGCGTTGTCGCGGCGACGAGCGGGGAGGACGGTCCAGCGCCGCAAAAAAACTGATAAATACAGCAGTCGCAGCAACCGAAACGGAAGCGACAGCGCAAGCAGCGCGCAACAAAAGCGCAATGGGGAGTTTATTTTTCCGGCAGCTCGAGTTCACCCTTCAGCCGCAGCCCCAACTCGCTGAACATGTCTCCCAGGGTCTCGCGGTCGGTTTTTTCGTGGCGCAACGCTTCGGCTTCGCGCTCCAGCGCCGCTTCCATTTCCGTGTGCGCCTTGCGAATTTCGTTGCCGAGGGCTTTGGACTGATCGAGGATGCGCGTCCGCAAATCCCCCTGCGCGCTGGAAAGCTGCTCTTCGAGCTGGGAAAGCTTCTTCTCCAGGCCCTTGGAGGCGTCGCGGGTTTCGCGCGTCAATTCTTTCAAGGCGTCCGCGCGCTCTGATTTTTCGGTCTTCAGGCGCTGGCCCAGAGCTTCCATTTCCTGCTGCACAAAGGATTCCAGCGAATCGAAGCGCTTCTTCAGGTCGTCGCGCAGCGCGTCCGAGGCTTTTGCCAGCCGCTCTTCGAGGCGCGCAAAGCGCTTCTCGTAATCGCGCATCTGCGAGCCGAATAAAATGTCGCGGATCTTATCGACGTTCGCGCCCTCGCGAATCTCTCCGTTAGCGATATTTTTGTCTTCCGTATTGGTTGCCATGGCACTCCGGCCTCCCTTGGACTTGCGTAGCGGCTTCCGAGGCATGGTGGGGACACTACTACGTTTTGCGGCCCGGCATCAAGCCGGGAGGGGTGGCAATTTGCGGCCTCAAGACCGCGACGCGGCCGCCGCCCGGCCCTTGCGAACGCCCGGCATCACCTCGAGCTGTGGTTCTTCTGGCTGCGGCCTGCGGCGCTCCCTTTTGATCTGTTTTGCAGACTAGCTCGGCACGCCTAGACAAACATCGCAAGCGCCGCAAGATCGCCGAGTTTTGCTTTCGCCAAAATGCTTGCAAATCAGTTTGTGACGGCACTCTGCGCTTTCCACAAAATTGATAATCTCGCGATAGCGTTCCCAGGCCCGCCGTTTCTCCTGGGGGTCTTCGATGGCTCCCGCGAAATAGGCGAGCAACCCGGCATCCCGGCGCTGCCACAGCAGCAGGCATTCCGAGGTTTCGCCGTCGCGGCCCGCACGCCCTGCTTCCTGGTAATACTGCTCAATGGATTTCGGCAGCGCCAGATGGATCACCGCGCGGACTGCGGATTTATTGATACCCAGTCCGAAAGCATTGGTGCCGACTAGGACCGGTACTTCATCCGAGGTCCAGCGTTCCTGATTGCTGCGGCGCGACGCCGCGTCCATCTGTCCGTGGTAGGCGAGCGCTTCGATGCCCTGCTCCGCGAGCATAGCAACCGTTTGGTCCACTCTCGCGATCGTGGAGGCGTAGACGATTACCGTTTTCCCCTGGTATTTTTTGAGCGCGTTGAGCAGGAGCGAGCGCTGTTCCGGGGCTTTGCACTGTTTCACGATGTAGTGGAGATTCGGCCGGTGAAAGCTGGCGATATATTTGTCCGGCTCGCGCAACTGAAGTTGCTGAATGATGTCGTGGCGTACGCGTTTTGTGGCGCTCGCGGTGAACGCGGCAATGGGCGTCTCCGAAAAATGCTTGCGTAGCGCGCTCATCTGCCGGTATTCCGGGCGGAACTCGTGGCCCCATTCGGAGATACAGTGAGCTTCGTCGATGGCGAAGAACGAAATTGGAATGTCGCCCAGCCAATCCAGCGTATCCTGGCGCGCCAGCCGCTCCGGCGATAAATACAGCAGCCGCAAGCTACCGCCGCGCGCGGACTTGATAATCGCAGCCTGTCCAGCAGCACTAAGCGAACTGTTCAGAAACGCCGACGGAATCCCCATCTGCGTAAGCTGCGCCACTTGATCCTGCATCAGCGCAATGAGCGGCGAAATAACGATGGCCGTGCCCTCGTTCTTGAGCGCCGCCGGCAACTGGTAGCACAGCGATTTGCCGCCGCCCGTGGGCATAACGACGCAGGTATCTCGCCCATCCAAAATACTGCGCACGATGGCTTCCTGCCGCGGACGAAACGCGGAATATCCCCAATACCGTTTGAGTGCGCGCGTCACCTCGTCCGGCGAAATCATCCTCGGAGTATACCCGAGGCGGCGACCGGTCTCCGGGCATGCGCGCTAGCGGTACGCGCGGAAAAAAAAGTACGTGGTCATGGAAGCGCCCACCACCAGCACCAGAGCACGAATCCAGGCTTGCGGCAACTTTTGCGCGTAGTGCGCGCTGGCATAGCCGCCGATTGTGGCGCCGATGGTCATCACGATAGCTTGCGGCCACACGATGGCGCCCAGCGCGATAAACATCACCGTGGCCACGCCATTAATGACCGCGCCCAACAACACTTTCAGCGCGTTCATTTCGTGAATGTCCGTCATGCCCATGGCCGCAAACATGGCCAGATTCACAATGCCGATTCCCCCGCCAAAATAGCCGCCATACACCGAAACGATCAGCTCAAAGATGGACGCCCCGGCGACCGCTTGGTTGCTGGCGTCATGCCCAATCCCCGCGGAAATGCGCCCCGTCAAATGCTTGCCGAAGGCAAAGAGAAGCGTCGCCGCCAGCATGAGCCACGGCAGGACATGCAGAAATGTTTGCGCCGGCGTTTTAATCAGTAAGATGGCGCCGGCGACGCCTCCGATGACGCTGGTGGCGATGAGTGGCACCATCACCCGCCGCGAAACGTTTAACCGTTTGCGATACGCGCCCCCGCTGGCCGTGGTCCCGATCCATAGCGCCAGGGTATTTGTGGCGTTGGCCGGAACGGGAGCGACACCTGTAAATAGCAGCGCGGGGAAAGCGATAAAGCTGCCGCCGCCCGCGACGGCGTTGATACCGCCGCCCAGCGCCGCGGCGAAGAACAGGAAAATGGCGTGTTCCAGGGTCAAGCTCGAAGTTGTACCACGAGTGGTGCGGTGCGCTCCAGCGCTCAGGCTACTGGCTGGTTGGCATGATCGCTTGGCGCGCACAAATCAGCAGCCCTCGACGGTGCTCGGCGCAAACCCTCACAGATGGAGGGGAGCGATGGCAGGCAGCCGAACATTCACCGGCCGGCGAATCCGCCGCGCCGCATTGACGGAAGCTCTTTTCCGGTAGCATCATGCTCGTTGCTAAAGAACTTTGGCGCTGAAGCATCCGCTCTTGCGCCGCGGATTCTTGGCAACCCATAACGCATGCGTTAAAAACGCAGCAGTCGATCACGCATCGGGAGCCGCATCGTGCCAAAAGCGAGTCTGAAAACGAAGTCGAAACGCCCAGCTGCCGCACCGCACAAATCCAGTGGAAACAATTCGGGGGCCCACGACAAAGTTACCGACGCGCAGATCGCCGTGCATTGGAAGGAAGAAGAATATTTTCAGCCTTCCGCGAAATTCATCGGGCAGGCAAACCTCAATGATCCCGCTATCGTCGAGCGCTTCTCGGAAAAATATTTTCCGGAGTGCTTCCGCGCATATGCCGACCTGCTCGACTGGGACACTTACTGGCACACCACGCTGGATACCAGCCACCCGCCATTCTGGAAGTGGTTCGTGGGCGGGAAACTAAACGCTTGCTATAACTGCGTCGATCGCCACCTCGAGAAATACAAAAATAAAGCGGCCCTGATTTTCGTCCCCGAACCAGAAGGCGAAGCGGCCACGGTGGTCACCTTTCAGGAGCTGTACCGCCGCGTGAACGAAGTCGCCGCCATGTTGAGCGATTTTGCCGGGCTCAAAACCGGCGACCGCGTGACCATCCACATGCCCATGATCCCCGAGCTTCCGATCACCATGCTGGCCTGCGCGCGGCTCGGCATCGTGCATTCCGTGGTGTTCGGCGGCTTCAGCGGCGAAGCTTGCGGCTTGCGTGCCGCCGATTCCGGCAGCCGCGTCTTGATTTACGCCGACGGCTATTGGCGCAACGGCAAGTGGATCGATCACAAGGGTAACGCGGACATCGCCGTGGCTACCGCTAAGAAAGAAGGGCAAACGGTCGACAAAGTCTTGGTCTTTAAGCGCTATCCGGGAAAATTTTCTTCCGAGGCCCCGATGATCATGGGTCGTGATTATTTCGTCGACGAGGTCCTGAAGGACTATAACCGTTCCATCGTGGAGCCCGTCTCGCAGGACGCCGAAGCGCCGCTCTTTCTCATGTACACCAGCGGCACCACCGGAAAGCCCAAAGGCTGCCAGCACCGCACCGGCGGTTATCTCGCGTACGCCGCGGCCACTTCCAAGTTTTATCAGGACATCCATCCCACCGACGTTTACTGGTGCATGGCCGACATTGGCTGGATCACCGGCCATTCTTACATCGTCTACGGCCCTCTGGCGCTCGGCGCCACAAGCGTGCTCTATGAAGGCGTGCCGCAATTTCCCGACGCCGGCCGCCCCTGGCGTATCGCCGAGCGCCTCGACGTAAATATTTTCCATACTTCGCCCACCGCCATCCGCATGTTGCGCAAAGCCGGCGGCGAAGAACCGCAAAAATACAACTACCACTTCAAGCACATGACCACGGTGGGCGAACCCATCGAGCCGGAAGTGTGGAAGTGGTTTTACAACGTAGTAGGCAAGGGCCAAGCGGTCATCGTCGATACTTGGTGGCAAACGGAAACCGGCGGCGTACTCTGCTCCACCAAACCCGCCCTTGACGCGATGAAACCCGGCAGCGCAGGCCCTGCCGCACTAGGAATTTATCCCGTAATCTGGGACGAAAATAAAAAAGAAGTGAAGCCTGGCGCAGGCGCCGCGGGCAACATCTGCATCCGCAATCCCTGGCCAGGAATCATGCAAACCATTTGGGGCGATCCGCAGCGTTTCGTAAAACAATACTATGAAAAATATTGCAAAAATCCCCACAGCAAAGACTGGCGCGACTGGCCCTACTACGCCGCCGACGGCGCCCTGCTTCCCGCCGACGGGTACTTCCGCATTCTCGGCCGCGTCGACGATGTGATCAACGTAGCTGGCCACCGGCTGGGCACCAAAGAAGTAGAATCCGCCTGCCTCACCATTTCGGACGTGGCCGAAGCCGCCGTAGTTCCAGTCGTCGACGAAGTAAAAGGCCGTGTTCCCGAAGTGTATGTCGCGCTAAAGCCCGGCATCGCTCCCAGCAAAGCCGTGCGCGACAAGATCATGTCCACCATCGAGACCATGATCGGCAAAATCGCCCGCCCGAAAAAAATTCACATCGTCCCGGACATGCCCAAAACGCGCTCGGGCAAAATCATGCGCCGCGTCCTAGCCGCCATATCCAACAATATGGACACCGGCGATATCACCACCCTGGCCAATCCCGACATCGTCGCGCAAATCCGTGAGCTGGTCCAAGGACGCCAGGCAGTCCCCCTGAACGAAGGCCCCGCCGACATCAAGCTCTTTGGCGTAGACTCCTAGCTTTTGACGTTGCCTTTGTAGCGGCCGGGCTTTTAGTCCCGCCGTCTGCGGCGGGTGCTTTTTTTCGATCGCCACCAGAAAGGTTCACCGTGCTAGGTCAACACAAAATCACCGCCTTCGTCGCCGTCAGCGACTACGCCGAATCCCGTAAATTCTACGAATCAAACCTCGGCCTAAAATTTGTCAGCCAAGACAACTTCGCGATGGTCATGGACGGCAACGGCACGCACATCCGCATGGCGAAAGTCCCAAACCATCAACCCGCGCCATTTACCGTGCTGGGCTGGGAAGTTCCCAACATAGAAAAGATGGTTGCAGATCTTCAAGCGAACGGCGTGAATTTCGAGCGCTACGGGTTCATGCCTCAAGACGGCTCCCCAATTTGGACCGCCCCGAATGGCGACAAGGTAGCCTGGTTCAAAGACCCCGCCGGAAATGTCCTTTCACTCAGCACGCACGCTCAAAACGCAACGAGCTAGGATCAACGACAATCTGATGTCTAGCCGTGCCCGCCGCCGAGCTCGCGCACAATATCACCCACGAATCCCTTCGCATCGCCGAACAGCATGAGCGTCTTTTCATAGTAATAGAGGGGATTGTCGATGCCCGCAAACCCGGGGCTCATGCCGCGCTTGATCACCATCACCGTGCGTGATTTATCTACATCGAGAATCGGCATGCCAAAGATGGGGCTGGAAGCGTCCGTACGCGCCGCCGGATTCGTTACGTCGTTCGCCCCGATAATCAGCGTCACGTCCGTCTGCGGAAAATCGCCATTGATTTCGTCCATCGCCAGCAAACGATCATAAGGAATATCGGCTTCCGCCAGCAGAACGTTCATATGTCCGGGCATGCGTCCCGCAACCGGATGAATCGCGAATTTCACGTCCACACCGCGTTTCGATAGCGCATCGAAAAGTTCGCGCACTTTGTGCTGCGCCTGCGCCACGGCCATGCCATAACCCGGTACGATCACCACCTTGTTCGCCGCGGAAAGAATTGCCGCCGCTTCCTCTGCCGTGGCGCTGCGCACCTGCTTGGCTTCCGCAGCCCCGCCCGCCGCGGCCGCAACCTGTCCAAACGCGCCGAAAATCACGTTGGTAAACGAGCGGTTCATGGCCTTGGACATAATCACCGACAAAATAAATCCCGACGATCCATCTAACGCGCCGGCGATAATCAGCAATTTGCTATTCAAGACAAATCCCATTGCCGCCGCGGAGAGTCCCGCGTACGCATTCAACAGCGAAATGACCGTCGGCATATCCGCCCCGCCGATGGGGATCACCATGGAAATTCCAAACAGCAGGGGAATGCCCACGATAAATGGGAAGACAAATTTAGCTTCGGGATGAATCACCAAATAAATCGCCAGCCCAACCGCCACCGCCAGCAGCGACAGATTTACAAAATTCTGCCCGCGATAGGTTAGCGGCCGCTGTGGCAAAATTTCCTGCAGCTTCCCGGCTGCCATCAGACTCCCGGTGAACGTGAGCGAGCCGAGAATCACTTCCATGCCCAAGACCGCCATCAGGAACGGCGACACATTCGGCGCACGCAGGTAATATTCCGCCGTGCCCACCAGCGTCACGCACAGCGCGCCGAAAGCATGACTCACCGCCGTCCGCTGTGGCACCGCGGTCATCGCCACGCGCCCCAGGGGCACGCCGATGATCGTCCCCAGCACCAGCGCAATGGCGATCCACTTGTAATCGATAATTCCGTGATGCAGCAGCGTGCCGCCGATGGCCAGCAACATGCCCACTTCGCCGGCCAGCACGCCGCGCCGCGCGGTGGTGGGCGAGCTCATCCAGCGCAGCGACAAAATGAACAGCGCACTGGCCACCAGATAAATCACTTCGATGATTATTTGTGGAACCGCGAAGCTTCCCGTCATGATCGGCGCGCACTCCTCAAGACTTGCCGCCCCGGCTGGACTTGAACATCTTGAGCATGCGATCGGTAATCAAGAACCCGCCCACGATATTGCTGGTAGCCGCCACCACTGCAATAGTTCCCAGAATCGCCGCCATATTCGATTTATGCTCTCCCGCCAGAACAATCGCTCCCACCACGGCGATTGCATCGAGCGCATTCGTCAGCGACATCAAGGGCGTATGCAGCAAAGGAGAAACCCGCTTGATCACTTCAAAACCGATGAACCCCGCCAGCATAAAAATAAATAAATTGTCGAGCAAATTTCCCGACATCTTCCCTCCCGGTCATCCTAAGAATTTCTTGCAAAGGGCGCACCGTGCTCTTCCCGGCCTGCCCAGTCCCGCCAGTCCGCGCGCCTCTTCTTCAAGTTCTCGCCAGGCGCTCCGCTGCTTCGCCCGCTCGCCCGCCTCTGCAGAAATCCGGGCTTCAGCCCCCGGCTGCCTGCAACGCCGGAAGCGCAAAAAACTCCCGCACCCGCTGATTCACAATTTCGCCGTCGCGAGTCAACAGCGTATCGCGCACGATCTCATCCGCCAAATTGCACTGCAATTTCCCGTCCTTCACCAGGTGCAGCAAAAATGCCGTAATGTTCCGCGCATACATCTGGCTCGCGTGATAAGGGACTCCACTGGCGATGTTGATTCGCCCGATAATCGTCACCCCGTGGCGCACCACCGTCTCGCCTTCCACCGTCAACTCGCAATTCCCTCCTCGCTCCGCGGCAATATCCAGAATCACTGATCCCGGCGCCATTTTTTTCACCATCTCTTCGGTCACCAGTACCGGAGATTTTTTCCCGGGAATCACCGCCGCGGCAATTACCAAATCGCTCTCCGCGACGACGCGCCCCAGCAATTCGCGCTGCTTCGAATAAAAGGAATCGTCCTGCGCCGTGGCGTATCCCCGCGCGTCCTGCGCGTTGGCCGCCTCAATCGGCAGTTCCACGAAGCGCCCTCCCAGGCTTTGTACCTGCTCCTTGGCCGCAGGCCGCATGTCGTAGGCCGACGCCACCGCTCCCAACCTTCGCGCGGTAGCGATGGCCTGCAATCCCGCAACGCCCGCGCCAATGACAAACACACGCGCCGGCGTAATGGTTCCCCCTGCCGTGGTCAACATCGGAAACATGCGCGGCAAAGCGTCGGCGCCCATCAGCACAGCTTTATATCCGCAAACCGTTCCCATCGAGGAAAGCGCGTCCATGCTCTGCGCCCGCGTGGTGCGTGGCATCAACTCCACAGCAAACGAAGTAACCCCCGTATCCGCCAATTTCTGCAATACGCCGGGCAATCCCAGCGGCCGCAAAAATCCAATCAGCGCCTGCCCACGCCGAAAGAGCGCCAAATCCGCATCGCCGGTCCGATCGTTCGAGCCATAACTCAGCACCTGCACAATCACATCCGCGGAAGAAAACACTTCGGCGCGGCTAACCGCAATCTTCGCCCCCTTGTCCACAAAATGCGCATCCGGGTAACCCGCGGCAATCCCGGCCCCGGCTTCAACCAGCACGCTCATCCCGGCCTTCGCCAAGCTGGGAATCACCACCGGCACCAGCGCCACGCGCCTCTCCCCCGGATAATTTTCTTTTGGCACCCCGATAATCACGTGATCGTTTTCCTCGATGGCGTTTTAGCTAACCGAAAATCGCGCGGCGAGAGCATAGCACCGCTCTAATGTTTGTTGTGGCCAATCTTTAAATTTGCATCGTTGTCCGAGTGTGGTCAGGAACGCGCCAAGTCCCGGCATCGCGCCAGGTTTCCATGTCGATTCCCCGCGCAAATTTTACGCCATATCTCGAGCTGCGCCAAAACTCCGGCCAGCTCATCCGCATAAAGCCTCATGCGCTCCGGGCAATTCGCCATTCCCTGTCGCCCGAATTGTGTGGTACACCACCTGTGTCAGAAAGGATTGCCGATGAACTTCGTGCGTATCGTGCTTGCGGCCTTAGGAGCGTTCGTCGCGTATTTTGCCGTCGGCGGTCTTGCGTTCGCCGCCCTGCCGTGGCTGAAAGATGAGTTCCTCAAATACCCCGCCGTTTATCGCTCTCAGGAAGGAATTAAAAGCGTCATGCCCGTCGGCATGGCCGCCATGTTCGTCGCCATTCTGGCGCTTGCTGTGATTTACGCTCTGCTATACCACGGCGGTTCTGGCATCGCGGAAGGCGCACGTTTCGGCGCGCTCATCGGCATCTTCGCTATCGGCTCTTTTGTAGTCCACAATTATGTGAATCTGAACATCGGACTAGCCTTGACCCTCCAACAATCCGTAGCTTACTTTGTCGAATGGCTCGTCGTGGGCATCGTAATCGGCCTAATCTACCGCCCCGCCCGCTAATCCACGATCTGGCCTTTACGATTTCCGGCTATTGCGCGGCCCCGCACTGTGCCTGCACCGCCGCCAGCAAATCCGCATCGAGCAATGCTCCGCGCCAGTGCGCCGCACACACTTGCGTCGGAGAAAGCCCCGCCGCGCCGCGAAGATCGGCGCCGGACAGATTAGCTCCGCTCAAATCCGCACCGCGAAAAATTGCTTCTGGCGCGTTAACTCCACGCAGGTCCGCGCCCTTCAAATCGGCGTCCAGCAAGATGGTTCCTTTCATGTTCGCACCGCTGAAGTCGGACCCTTCCGCTTTCGTCGAAGACAAATCCGTCAACTCCAGATTTGCGAAGGAAAGCACCGCGCGATCCAGCTTCGTATCGCGCAAATCCACCCGCGACAAATCGCTCCGCAACAGTCGCGCGTCGCGCAAATCCACCGAGTACATCGAAGCGCTCGCCAATTTCGCGCTGGATAAAACCGCGTGTCCCAGCAATGCGTACGAAAGGTCCGCCCCTCGCAAATCCGTGCCCGTAAAATTACCGCCGGTGGCATCCGCCGAAACCAGCACCGCGCCCTGCGCCTGCGCGCGATCCAGAATCACGTCCCGTAAATTCGCCTCCCGCAGGTTCGCGCCTCGCACATCCGACTCCGAAAGATACGCTCCCTCCAAATCCGCCCGCCACAATTTCGCATTCGCCAAAAAAGACCGGTAACCCCGCGCGAAGTGCAGACTCATCTCATTCAGCCGCGCTCCTTGCGTGGCCGCCAGCGATCCATCATTCCATTTCCCTCGGGGTGCCGTGGAAAGCGCCGCTTCCGTGACATTCGCATACGGCCGGTATCCCAGCGACTGAAACAACCGCGCCGGCAGCCGTCGCAAATCCGCGCGCGAATGTTCCGGCGCCATATCCGCGTCCGCCGGCAACCCCAGGACCACGCCCAGCGAAAGCGCCAGCACCACGCATCCGGTCACCATCGCCGCACGCGCCGTCAGTAGCATCAAACGCGCCAGATTTTTTTTCTTCGGGAACATTACCTCGCCCGATCCCAGCACCCGCGTAACCACCGCCGGCAAACACGTCGCCGCGGCCACCGACACCGTCAACAAAAACACGTGCAGCACCGTGCCATGCAAATCCTGCCGCACCAGATAGCGCAGCCAGAAAACAAACAGTGTCGTCGGCACCACCCAATAGGCCAGCGCCGTCGCCAATACCGTTTCTAGCACCGCGAACGGCGAGCGTGAATCGCGCTGCCACCGAAAATGCCGCCGCACCACGCCCATCAAATACCACGGTCCGTCGCGCTCCAGCGTCTGTCCATCGGGAAACACCGCGGGCATCGCCGCCATGTTCCCCCACAGGCGCAAGAGTAAGAAATGAAATCGCAGATACAATCCCACCAGCAAAATCGGCGCGCCCAGATAAAATCCCGTCATCGGCAGCGCCCGGCCCACGTAGGGAATCGGAATCGCCGGACCGTTCACCAGCAGCCGCACATCCGAAGTGGAAGCGATCAACAGCCCGCAAACCGCGCTGATCGCCAGCGTCATAAAATAGAACCACCGCGCCACGCGCGTCGCTTGCTGGATCGCCCGGGTGCCGTCAAACGTCGCGAGCAAAGTCTCCGGCAGCAGTGCGTCAAACAAATTCGCGCCGCCCAGGCGCCCAATCCACATGCCCTCCGCGCCGTAAACCGTCGCGCCCATCAAATTCGCGCCTTGCAACTCCGTTCCCAGCAGCGTGGCCTCGCGCAGATCCGCGCGCACCAGGCTCGCGCCGCGCAAATTCGCCATGGAAAGATCCGCCCCCTGCAGCTTCGCCTTATCCAGCACCGCATTCTGTAGATTCACGCCGGTTAAATCGGCGCTAGCCAGGTTTACGCCGGAAAGATCCGCGCGCTTCCCTTCCTCGCCTCCAGATTCCACCCAAAGTTTGTGCTGATCCAGCACCTCCGCGAATTCGATCAGTGGCAGTTCCACCGCCACCTCTTCAATCGCCGTGCTGAATAAATCCGTCTCGCCAGGCTCTTGCGCGCCAGTCCCTTCGCCGCCGAATCCGTTCACTGGCAGCGCTGTAGCGCGAACCGCCGGATCGCTGCGTGCGTCTTCGAGCGCCGCTCCGGGCACGCGATCTGCGCTGGCGCTGTAACCCGGTTCGCCGGGTAATCGCTCGGCCGCCGCTTCCGCTACCAGCGCCTCGAAATTTCGCAGCACCGGCGCAGCGGAGTCTTTTTCTGTCTCCGGCGCGCTCGCAGACATCTCCATCGCCAATTCGTGCAGCTCCGAAACGATATCCAAGACGTTCTCCCCGTTCGCCCGTGGCGGCTCACCGCCAATTGATTTCCCGAGCTTCCCCACCCGCATCCCTGTCAATTTCGCCCACCCTGCATTTTCCGCTGGGACCACCATACTGTCTGAACGCAAGGCAGAAATCTCCTGCCCTGAAGTACAGGAGCGCCGTGCCCATAAACTCCGCCCCGGCATGCTGGCCAACGCCAATGACCGCTTTGATGCCTTCCTTTGATGGTTTAAGAAGATACAAATACGTTGACAAGTCTCGACTGGTGTACGCGGCCTTTATCTCGCCGAGCGTAACGAATTCACTCACAGCCATCGAGGATTAGGTCTGACAAGTCACGGAGTTGAGCGAAGCCAATCGGATCTGGGACGGACTTGTTGCACAGGTAGACAGAAACAAGCTCCCGGGCCGGGTCACACCAGGCAACGCAGCACGATGATCCACCATGGCCAAAGGTCTCGCGGCTGCTTTTTCTGCCCATGATGCATCCGGGCCCTTCACTGCTGATGCCTCCAAGCATGAACGCCTGTGACCAACGTACGGGCGCTTTGATGAACCGGTCCACCTCCCCATCGGAGGACGGCTTTCGTGCCGCCAGGATCGTTTCTTCGCCTAGGAGCCGGGCGCTGCCGGCGCACCCACCGCAACGCAGCATCTCGTAGAAGACCGCAACCTCCCTGGCGGTCGTCGAGGTCGTCGCCGACGGGCACACGGCCTCGCGCATGCGGCGCCAATTGAAAAGGAAAGCCCCCCTCCCATGGATCACTACACGCTCCCCCCACGCCGACCGCGGAAGGCCGAAAGATGTCCGCGTGAGCCCTAGCGGGCGAGCGAAGTTCTCATCGAAGAACTCTTCAATCTTCTTCCCGGTGACCCGGCATACGAGTTCGCCGCAAATGAAGCCGTAGCTGAAGAACTGGTAGGCTGGGGCGCTTCCAGGCGCAAACCACGGCGTGGCTTCTTCGACCCGCCGTATCGACTTAGCCCAGTTAGGTATGGCGAAGGTTTCCGCCAGCACGCCCAGCACTCCCCGGCCCGGCATGGGTGACCCGGTGCGGTGCTGCAGAACCTGCCGGACCGTGACGCCCTGTTTGCCATGCTGCCCGTACTCCGGCCAGTACACACTCACCGGCTTGTCGAGTGTCAGAAGTCCTCGCTCGGCCAGCAAATGCACGCACAGGGCTGCGAATGGTTTGCCTAACGAATAGACAACGAAGCGATCACCGGGCGTCACTCGGGCGTGGTCTCGGTTGGTCGCTCCGACTGATCGGTCGAGAACGACCCGGCCGCCCCGGAGCACGACCAGCTGGGCACCGAAGTGTCTGTCGCGGAGCCGCGACGCCAGCCAGTCCGTCACCTGCTCCAAGCGGTCGGCTTTCATGCCCGCAGCCGACGGCGCGACCTCGGTCCAGGTGTTGTCGTCGTTGGGAGAGATCGTCGTCGCTGCGACTTGGCGTATGGGGATCGGCCGCATACTCATGATCGTCTCCGTCTCTTCACTCTTCGTCAATCGAAACTGGATTCGGTGAACCGGACGAAAAAGATCATCGGACAACTGAAGAGCCTTATCAATTTGTTCATGCCGGGACCCCTAGAAAGGCCCTGCGGGGTGCATTTCCTTGGGTTCCCAGGGCGTTTGGGCTGAAGACGGAAAACGCAACGCCGGGGCGGTCGGTCGTCTGGCGTGCAGGTTGCCGTGTCGTGTTTTCGCACCGGCAACCACAAAGCGATCTTGAGCGTTCGCATTCCGTTTCGATTGAATTGTGTTTGGAAACGAATCAGAAAAAAAGAGCCGGGGCGCTTCGCTGAGGGGCCAAGGTACCCCGGCTTATCCTGCCCGCCTCCGCAGTGAGCGAGCAAGAAACTCGTGTGCTGCTAAGGAATCTTCCTGCCCATAACTACGGCGCCAAAAAGCCCGGCTGATTTGTCCGTAGTCCCTTGCTTCCTGTTTTATTGCTTGTCTTCGTCGGCGCGCAAAAACTCATACCGCTCAATGGCCGCCACCACACCAATCGCGCCTTCATCGCGCGACTCGGTGCGTTGCACCCGCCCTAGGCACCGCACCCGCACGGGACCAGCCAGGGTGATTTCGTTGGGGAGCGTCAGCAGGATCTCTACCGCCGACCCTTCCTTCACGTCTTTGGACAGGAAAAAGTACACGCCGCGGGAGCTGACATCGCGGGATTCCGTGCTGGTTTCGCCCACCGCCACGCCGGTCGTCCAGCGAACCGTCAGTGGCAGGCGCATGGTAAATCGCTGAGTCGTACGTCGCTCGGTGCCAGTCAAGGAAAAACCTCCGCTTGTTGAATTCAGAGTGTATCCGGGTAGTCCCTGGGGAACAATAGGACTCCCGATACAAAAAGGGCCTCGGCGCTAGAAGTACTTCTGTACTAGGACGAGACCCTTGGAATAGAACCATTGGAGCGGAAGAGCCGCGCCCGGCAGTGCGCGGCTCGCGCAATAAGTCTGCAGTAAGTCTATTGTTGCCCGCCGATTCTGGTCCCGATCACCTGGCCGCTGACGATGATTTCCACTCGACGGTTCTTCTGTCGCCCCGCCCCCGTGTCATTGTCCGCCACCGGCATCATCTCTCCCATGCCCACCGCGGTCATGGCAGTCACCGTCAAGCCTTGCTGTGCCAAATAGTCCCGTACCCCGTCGGCGCGCTCTTCGGACAGTTTCTGGTTGAAATCCTGGGCGCCCGTCGAATCGGTGTGGCCTTCGATGGTTAGCGTCAGGCCCGGATACGCCAGAACGATCCCCGCAAATTTCGCCAAGGCTTCCCTGGCGTTTGGACGCAGGCTATATCTCGCCGTATCGAAGAGCACATCTCCCACGTTCACCACCAGTCCGCGCGGGCTGTCGTGCGTCTCGAGGATCTGGTTGAATTGTGCCAGCAGCCTCGCGCGCAACTCGGCCTTCTCTTGTTCCGCCTGCAAAGCCTGTTGCTGCGCATCTGCCGCTGCTTGCGTTGCCATCGCGGCTTGCTGGTTCGCTATGGCCGCCTGTTGCGCGGATTGCTGCGCCGCCGCGTTGGCTTGCTGCTCTCGCACCATCGCCGCTTGCCGCTCCGCATCTGCCTCTGCGCGAGCCTGGGCGTCGTTCGCTGCTGCCAGCTCGGCCTGCATCTTCTGTCTTTCCGCATCCATGCGCTGTTGCGCTTCGGCCTGCTGCGCGGCCTGCGCCTGCGCTGTCGCATTCTGTGCCGCTTGTTGCTGCTCGGCCACCCGTTCATCCTCGCGCCGCTTTACCGTCAGAGTTCGCGCATCTTCGGCATCCTGCGCTGCTTCCCGCGCTGCGGTCGCCTCTTCCTTGCGGTGGTGCCGCGACTCGAAATCTTCCGCCTGCATTAATGCTGCCTGCGCTTTCGCCAGCGAGTCCGGGGCATATTGTTGCGCGCCTTCGTCTTGCGCGATGCGCACCGCATTGCGCGCCTCATACAGCGAGAGCATCGTGGAATTCGTAATCGGGTACGCCGTCAGTTGCAGGCTGTCGTACGTGCCGCGCTGCAACAGGTCGTACTTCGCGTTCACCGTGGTGACTGCGCCCTTGGTGTCCGGCCGCACGATGTTTTCCATCGCCACGATCTCGCTCGGGAACGTGACCGCGAAATATGGTTCCGCGGTGACGATCATCGCGAACGTCTGCAATTTGGTGGTCACTTCCACTTTTACATTGCCCTCGTTATCCAGCAACAATTCCCCGAGATTGTTCGGGCGTCCTTCCGGTGAGACCGCCCACAACACATACGTCAGGTATGCGGTTCCAAAAGACGTTGCCGGCTGTAGGGCTTTCAAATCCGCTTTGATCTCCACACGGCCATCGCGGGCGTCCACTTTGGCCTCGCCGTGCGCCTGAGACATCAACGATGTGCCCTGGAAATCGATCTTCGTCGATGTTCGATCCCGATAAGTCACCGCTTCGGTCGTTCGCGGCACGGTAATATTGATCAGCGAAACGCTCCCCGTCTGCGAACTTGTTTGTCCGCAAGCCAAAAATGCCCCGCAGCCGCTGAAAACCAAGGCCGACGTCAACCCCATACTCCAACGATGTAGATTCATGATCCCGTCCTCATTTCTGTTTGTTTTTCTTTAACAGGAATACCGTGTGCGGGGCTGCCACGAAACGATTTTCCGCGGTCATCGCAGGTTCTTAAGCGAAGGGAGCACAAAACAGTCCTGCGCGCTAACATTACATTGGATTCGCTCCCGCATGGAACAGATACGCTCCTCGTCTCGTTTTTCAAACTTTTCGCATACAGGTTCTCTGGTATTCTGTTTTTTTGTTGCGGCCTTGGAACGTGTCTTTTGCACGTAAGCGTACGCTTATCTTTGAACGTGATGGATATTCACGCGTGACCACCCGCATTACATCATCCGCAGCGTCACCGGCAGCGCGGTCCCGCTTTCTTGCGCGTACCGGCGAATTACGCACGCATTCTCCAAGATGGATGACCTGCGGCCTTGCGTGTGGCGTCGCGTTGTTGCTGCTTCTTCTTGGCGCTGTTCCCGCCGATTGCTGCGCACCCTGCGGTCCCCCTGCCGCGTCGCGAAACTCGGCGAGCGCAGGCAGCGCCGATCCTGCCGAACACTGTCACGCGTCTCGGACCTCGCAGCCCGCGCAACATCTCACGCCCGATTCAATATTCTCCGCGGCGCTGCATGCTCCTTGTTTCACCATTTCGTGTCAGCGCGCCGCCGTGACGCTTTCCCGCCCGGGAAATCCGCGCGTCTCTTTCACGCTTTTGGAAATCGCCGTCGTGGCCGCAAATATTTCCGGCGCCTCTCGCACTGAAGTCTGGCGCCCGGTACACCATTCAGCGGACTCACCGCTGTTCAACCTCCGAATCTGAAGCTCTCCCCGCTCCGTTTTTTCCCCAGGAACGAAACGAAGACTTCCAATTTTTTCCCCGGTGCCGTGTGTTAACCGTGCATCGGCGGCGAGTCTCGCGGAAAAAACTTTTATGAAATCGCTCATCGCCATTTTTTGTCTCTTGCTTTTTTCCTTTCGTCTTCTCGCGCAACAGCCCGGCCCCGGCGCCCAACCAGATCCGTCTTCGCCAATGGCCGCCAGCACGCCCGCTTCCGGCGATCAAATGCCCGGCGTGAATATGGCGGAAGGCATGACCATGCATCCCGAAACGTTCCTCGAAGAAATCATTCACCACGCCTCCAGCGGTACCAGCGCGCAACCAGATTCGGCTCCGGCGCCGATGCTCATGACCATGCGCGGCCATTGGATGCTGATGTTTCACGCCAATGTTTTTATCCTCGATGAACAGCAAACCGGACCGCGCGGCGCCGACAAATTTTTCTCCACCAATTGGTTCATGGGCATGGCCCAGCACCCGGCTGGACACGGCGTCTTTACCGCGCGTGCCATGCTCAGCCTCGAACCGGCTACCGTCAGCGAACGGCGCTACCCGCTGCTGTTTCAGCAAGGTGAAACAGCCTATGGCAAGCCGATCGTCGACGGGCAGCATCCTCACGATTTTTTTATGGAGTTGGCCGCGCTGTATGATTTGCACTTAGGCGAGCGCGGCCTGCTGTCCTTCTATGTCGCGCCGATCGGCGATCCCGCCATCGGCCCCGCGGCGTATCCGCATCGCGCGTCTGCCAGCGAAGATCCTCTGGCGGCGCTGGGCCATCACCAGGAAGACTCTACGCACATCGCGTCTGACGTGTTTACCGTGGGTGCGGCGTACTCGTTTTTGCGCATCGAGGCCAGCGGCTTTCACGGTCGTGAGCCTGACGAATTTCGCTGGGACATCAATCAGGGTAAAGTCGATTCCTGGTCGACCCGCCTGACGCTGCAACCCGGCAAAAACTGGAGCGGCCAGTTTTCCTACGCGCGCATCGCCTCGCCAGAGAGTCTCTTCCCGACGGAAAATCAGCAGCGCACGACCGCATCCGTTATGTACAACCGCCCGCTGGCCGGCGCGCGGCGCGGAAACTGGGCCAACAGCGTGGTCTGGGGACGCACGCGTTCGCTTACCGACAATTCCATCTTCAACAGCTACCTCCTCGAATCCACGCTGCGTTTTGCAGCCAAGAATTACGTCTGGACTCGCATGGAAAATGTGGATCGCTCCAATGAATTGCTGCTGGATGGTGCGGCGCTCCCGCCCGGCTTCGCGGAGAAGCCTTTGGCCCGGGTGCAAGCCTACTCATTTGGCTATAGCCGCGACTTCGACGTGGTTCCCCACTTGGCTTCGTCCATCGGCGCCCAAGTCACTACGTACGGGGTTCCTGGTGTCCTGCAGCCCATCTACGGGTCCCATCCTGCCGGTGTAGTCCTTTACCTTCGCCTCCGCCCCTTCTCGGGGGGAGAGCGGTAAGGGTCAGATACCCCACCCCCCGGTGCTTTTGGCAAAGAGTGCGCAACGATAACAAAACAAATGGAATACGCTAGATTATGGGTTAAGAAGAGTGTGTAAGCTATTGAAAACAAAGGATGACGATCTCGTTGAGGGTTACAGCGTGACACTGCGCTCCGCCATCGGCCGAGCTAGGTGCTGGCAAATACGAGCCGCAGAGCCTGTCATCTGAATGTTTTGGCCCTACTGACGCAGTCCGCCAAGCTTGGCGGCTCCGGCGTTGCGACTTGCACATTAATTGCCGGGATAGGCGGGATGGAAAGGGACCAGTCTCGAAGGCCGATGAGGCGGGTATCATAAATGGGGGCGAACGAAGCAGTTATCGGCGCTCCGTTCGCCCGATGTTTACCCGATGTTTAGAGGTTGAACCCTTTCAGAGGTTGCACCCCTTCAGAGGTTGGGCCCTGGAGGAGCTACGATTTCCCGGTGCTTCCCCCCGAAGCGGCTCGCTCTTGCTTGTCTCCGTAGTGCGCGGCGTGAGCCTTTGACGCTTCCCGCGAGTGATGCATCGCGTGTTCCTGATGACCTTGAGCCACTTGCGCGTGGTGCGCAGCCTTCTCGTGGTTGCCAGCCTCATGATGCTTGGCGGCTTCCTTGTGATGACGGCCGGCACGCTCGTGATGCTCTGCTGCCTTATGATGATGCTCTGCGGCTTCTTTAGCCATATTTCCCCCTAGATTTTAGAGATAGGATTGCTCTCGATTTGAAGAAGCAATCGGACCGCGCGATCGCCGCGCCGGTTTCCTGCCACGCGAAGCATCAGGCGCGGCCCAAGTACAGCATTGGGCAGCTATGTGAGGGGAGCAATCCGTAGAAGCGGGTAGGCGACCTTAGAAATCGTGAATTTTGCGTTAAATTCTTCGCCGATGATTGACCGGGCGCAGGGATCGCACTACGATGCGGCCCTTATGAGCACTGCAGATCTCGATCAGTTGCGACTTGCTTACAAAAAAGCTACGGACGAATGGGTTGCGGCGATTCGCGCCGAAGAAGCCTTGGCCACTCACGATCATTCCATGATCGCCATGGAGCACTGGGATGCCGCGCACTTTACCGAGCACGACGCCCATACCAAGGCGACAGAAGCGCGTGAAGCGTATAAAGATGGGCTGCGCGGCGCAAACTACGGAATTTAAGCGAACGACGGAACTTAACTAAACTACGGACCATAACCTGGCGAGCCCATCGCAACATTCCTCAACATTTGGCATTAAGAATTCGCGTTAAGAATTCGCGTCAAGACTTCGCGCCCAGAGTCCAGACTCCGGACAACGACAATCTTGGTATTTCTAAACCTCGCCAGGAACACAGTGAGAGCAGCTCGATTACGATGGAGTTTTGGGTAGAAATACGCCGTCAGTAGGTCCGCCGGTTGCGCTAGGCTCTGGCTGGGACGCCCTTGGGCCGCTTGGCTTGTTTCGCGCTGTCTTTGATCCAGCTGTAAATGGAATAGGCGCTGCCGATGATGGAGATGACGATGATGGGCACGAGGATGTATTTGAGCGTTTCGGAACGAGCCAGTATGAGAATTTTTCTGCCGTAGTAGATGGCGAGCGCGCCTTCGATGGAAAAACGAACGAACCTTGCGGCGCCGATGACGAGAAAAAGTTTCTTGCGGGGATAGTCGAATGCCGCGGCGGCCGCGACAACCGCGGTAAAAGGAAAAGGCGGCGGCATGATGCTGGCGAAGGCCACCGCCCAGCCGGCGCGCTTTTCCACTTGAGCTTGCACATATTTCAGCCGCTTTAAAGGAACACGTTTGCGGATGCGGGCGCCGCCCTTGGCACTGAGCCAAATGGTGAACCAGCAGCCCAACACCGAGCCCACCGTGGCCGCCAGGGCGTACAGCGGAACCAGTTTGTGATGATGGACGCTGAGAGCGATGAGCAGGATGTCATTGCCAAACGGGATGATGAGGAATGTGGAGTCCAGAAAGCCCACGGTGAGCAGGCCGGCGGCGCCGGCATGGTAGGCGAGATGTCCGATGGCGCGGAAGAAATTGTTCATAGACTGCGCGGCACCGGAATGTTTGCGGTGGGTGCGGGACTCATGGGAGCGGCAGTCAACATTGTGACAGAGAGAAAACGGCGCGGTGAAACGAAGGCGCGCAATGGCAACGCCGGGTGGGCAAGGACCGGAGCCCGCTTCGTGCGGACAAGTTTTAGACGATAACACCAAGCCGTTGGTTACGGGTAGTTGCGGTTCGCGATGGAAGCGGACGACCCGACGCAGATGCCGAAGAATTCTCCGCCAGCGATGGTTTTCCGGCTGGAAAAAACTGTTGTCGATACCGTTGGCGTCCGTGCCTCTGGGGACCAGGACGATGTTGCGTTCGGAGTAGCTGATGTTGGAAATGCTCGGAATTCCTTTTTCTCCCGCATCAGGAACCGGGCGACACGGTCTTGATGCCTTCACTGACGAGCCGCCATCGATGGCGGATGTGGCGCGCCTCCGGCGCTTGGTCCATGGCGAACGTCGGTGGGCTCAGGAACAAAAGCGCCGGGAGTGAAGCCCGGCCCAGAGACGCGGATGGTGGCCGCGCCAGAGCTAAAAAGAATAGCGGATGGCGAACTGGAAGGCGCGCGGCCCGCCGGTGCCGAAGAATCCTCCGCCGGCGATGGTTTCCGGCTGGAAAAAACCGCTATCAATGCCGCTGGCGTCCGTGCCTTTGGGAACCAGGACGATGTTGCGGCCGGAGTAGCTGGTGTTGGTGAAGCCACGCACGTTTACGCTGTTGAACAAATTGAAAGATTCGGCGATCAGATCCAGATGCTGGTGTTCGGTTATGCGAATGGTCTTCACGAGGCGGAGATCGAAGGAGTTGAACGGGCTGGAAAAATTGATGTTGGCGGGGACGGGCTCGAGCGGGCCGCCGACATTACAGGGGGCGGGGGCCGGGCAGGAGGGCAAGGAGTTCCACAAGGCGATGACACGATTGAGCTGATTGCTGTTGGCGATACCGCGGCCCAGCGCATTTCGCGAGAGAATGGGCAGGCGCGAAGGAGTGGGGAGCGAGGGCACGTAGGTGTCCGCCGGCACCCCAGAGCCATAGGTATACAGCGGAGAGAGCGAAAATCCCCAAGGCATGGTGAGCAAGCCATAGGCGGTCAAGCGGTTGCGCTCATCGGTGGCGGCGTAGCCTTTTTCGCCGCGCAAACCAGCGGTGCCTTCGTTGAGGTTTACGGCTTCGACGGCGTTGTAGGACGGGACTTGATCGTCGTCGGAGTAGTCCAGGGTCTTGGAAAGCGTGTAGCTTACGTTGAACAAGTAGCTGAGGGGACCGAGCTTCACGGGCTTGTGCTGCAGGCTGACCAGGAGCCCGTCGTACCAGGATTTTGCGGCAGAGCTGCCCACGGTCACGTTATCGGAGATGCCGGTCAAGGGATCGGTGACGGTGCAAAGCGCGGGGCTGCCGGGGCAAGAAATGTACGGAGAGGTGGAGGTGGTGCTACGGAGATACTGCGCGATGATTTGGCGGTCGCCAAATACGTGCAGGCCATCGGCACTTAGCAGCCAGTCCTGACCGAACTGCTGCTGCAGGCCAAGGGAAAATTGCTCGAACATAGGATGGTGCGTGTCTTTGCCGAGGACGATGATGCCAACGCCTCCCGGCTCGCTGGGTCCGCTGAACGGATCGGCGAGCGTGGGACTGCCGGGCGCAAACGTCGCTCCCGGCGCGAAACAGGTACCGAGGTTGGGCGCTTGCGGGTCTCCGGGAAAGGTGCAGAAGGAGCCCGAGTACGCAGTTACCGTTAGCGCGCGATCGTCTTGCACGCGTTCGTAGCCGGGGACTTCCAGAATGATGCGGTCGTAATAAATGCCGTAGCCGCCGCGAATAACCGAGCGTCCGTGACCGAAAGGATCGTAGGCAAAGCCAAAGCGCGGGCCGAAATCTTTGGTGTCCGGATGGCGGCGAATATCGATGACACCGGCGAGCCAGACGCAGGGCTCGGTGGGCTGGGTGGTGAGGTTGGGGCAAGCGTCATGCGTGCTGTCCGTGCCGGTCAGATTCGTATCGTATTCCCAGCGCAGGCCGAGGTTCAGGGTGAGCTTGCGCGTCACGCGCCAGTCATCTTGCGCGTAGGTGCCAAAATAATCGTCGGCAATGGGCGGGATCGGTACGGGCGTCACCGGCGCGGAACTCTTTAGCGCGACGGCGATAGGAATGTCCAGGTCGTTGATTACGCCGTCGCCATTCAGGTCGGCGAATCCAAAATTGCTGGCGAGCACCACGGAGCCACTGCCAAAGGGATTGATGATGCCGAATGCGCTGTAGTGCTGAAACTCCGCCCCGAAATGGAGGTTGTGTTTTCCAAGACTCCAGGCAAAACCATCGCGGAGCTGGTAACGATTCAGGTGCGTGGCCTGCGGGGTGTTGAAGTTCACGCCGTCGGCCAAGCCGGGAAAGACGAGTTCGGTGGACAGCCCTAACGCCGGAAAGGTGGTCGGCGCATCCTGCGGGAATGCCGGAATGCTATTGAGAAAAGTGTCGAAGTGAAAAGTCACGTTGTTCACTTGGGATGGCGAAAGGGTGGAGGTCCAGCCAGCCACCAGGGAGTGAAAGCGGTTCAGCGAATTCTGGCGCTCGGCCGCGGTGCTCAGCGGCGTGGGCTCCGAGGCCTCTGCCTGCGCGGTCTGCGTCGAGCGATTAAAAGAATAACGCGCCATCAGCGAGTTGCTGGAATTGAGCTGATGATCCACGCGCGTGGAGAAAAGGGCTTCGCGCAGCGGGGCGGGCGCGGTGGTATTTAAAATCTCGTCATCGGCGGGGGTGGCCCCGTAGACGCGCTCGCCGGTCAGCACGGCAGAATTCTGATGACGGTATTCTCCGGAGGCGAACCAGAAGGTTTTGTCTTTCACAATCGGGCCGCCGATGGAGCCGCCGTATTGCTGGCGATCAAAAGGCGGCGTGGGGCTGGAAGGATCCAGCGTGGCCGGGCGGGCCTGCAAGTTGCGATTGCGCTCAAACAAAAACGCCGAGCCGTGATAGTCGTTGGTGCCGGATTTGGTGACGATATTGATGATGCTGTTTCCCGAGCGGCCAACCTCGGCGGTAAAGCGCGCGGTGGCGATCTGAAATTCCTGAACGGAATCCTGGGGAAAATTCGCCAGCGTCCCGCCCACCACTTCATCGTTGTTGTCGCCGCCATCCACGTTGATGTTTCCCCCGCGCCCGAACCCGCCCGCCGAAGAAACTTCCAAGGTATTGGTTTTCGTGGGATCGAAATTCGGCGCGGGACGGTTGCCGGGAATCAAATATGCCAACTCCAGAAAATTCCGGCCGTTGAGCGGCAGCGTTTCGATGGTGGTGGAGGTGATCTGGCCTTGAATCATGGATTCGGTGAGCTCGACGGTCTGGCCGGCATCCGTGACGTTGACGGTGCTGCTGACGGAAGCGAGCTCCAGTTGCGCATCGAGAGTGGTCGCGCGTCCGGGTTCCAAGGCCACGCCAGCAAATTCACGCGTGGCAAAACCGGCGGCGACGATGCTCACGTCGTAGTTTCCCGCGGGGAGATCGGGGATGGCGTAGAGGCCGTCACTGTTGGAGGTGGTCTCGCGCACCACGCCCGTCGCGCGATTGGAGGCGGAGACCTTTGCGCCGTAAACGGTTGCGCCGTGCGGATCGGTAACGATGCCATTTACCGTGGTGGTCGGGACTTGCGCGGCGGCGCGCACAGGGCCGATGACATTGGATAGCGAAAGCAAAATGACGGAAGCCAAAATCCAGAAATTCCACTTCGTTTTCATACCGTCTCCGTAATTTTCTGCAGTTACCGCGGAAGCAAATCGAGAGGTCCAGCTTCGCGCGCTGCGGCCACATGTTTCGGCGAATGCTCGCTGACCGCCATAAACGATCCCGCGAACAAAGCTCCGCCTCAGCCAAGAAAGTCTTTTTCTGGGTGGTTATATTTGCACTGTCGGCACCCCGCCGCCGCAGTGCAAATGTTTACAGTTCTGGCGAAGAAATTAGCGGCATGCGGGACGCGTCACAATACTGCGAAAGGATTACGTTCGGCGCGACGGCGCAAGCAAGGCGAGAGCTTGCGCCAGATCGGAAGGAAGCGGCTGCCACAAAATCTGGAGAGCGCGACAGGATTAGGTGTGGTCGATCAGGCGATGGTGGATGGCGTAGAGCGCCAATTCCAGGCGGTCGGAGACGCCCAGTTTGTCAAAAATATTGTGCAGGTGGTTTTTCACCGTCTGCTCGGAGATAAAAAGCTTTTCGCCGATTTCCTTGTTGCGGAAGCCTTGCGCCACCAATTGCACGATTTCTTTTTCGCGGTCGCTGAGCAGCGGCTTTTCGCGGCGCGGTCCGGATTCGGACGACTTGCTGAAGGCTTTCATGACCTCGGCGGTCATGCGATTGTCCAGCCAGATCTCTCCGGCAAAAACGCGCTGAATGCTTTTCACCAGCAAGTCCGTGGCGGACTGCTTCAATACCACGCCGCGCGCGCCGAGGCGCATGGCGCGCACCACATCGCGATCGTCTTCGGCAGCCGTGAGCACGATCACGCGCGTGGGGAGGGTATCGAAATTCACTTCTTCGAGGACCGCGAGCCCGTCCTTGTCCGGCATGCGCAAATCCAACAGCAGAATGTCCGGCTTCAGCTTAGCAAGCAGCTTGATGCATTCCGCGCCGTTTTGCGCTTCGCCGACAATGGTCATTTCTTCATCGGATTCCAGCATCTTGCGCAGCCCGTCGCGGAAAATGGCGTGGTCGTCCGCCAGCAGCACACGAATTTGTTGTTTGGTTTTAGCCATGTTTAGGCGAGCGGTATTTCGATCGTCAGACGCGCACCATGACCCGGGTTAGATTCGATGGTCAACACGCCCCCCACGGTTCGCGTTCTTTCCTTGATAGAGATTGGTCCTAATCGCAGGCGGTCCAGTTCATCCCCGGTAAACTTGCCTGCAAAACTGAAGCCTTCACCGTTGTCATCCACCACCAGCGTAATACGGCTTTCGTCCTGCGACAGTTTTACCACGACATGGGAAGCCTTAGCATGCTTTTTTATGTTGTTGAGTGCTTCACGGTAAATCTGGAAGATTTCGCGGCAGATGCGATCGGGAGACTGCAACTCGGCGGAGTCGATAAGCAGGTCCAGGGCCAGGGTGGATTCGTTGCGGTAGCGCTCCGCGAAGCCACGCATCAAGTCCACCAGGTCGGCGCTTTGCACGCGCAGGGGACGCAGGTCCGTGACCATATGCCGCAGCTCCGCGCCCTCGTTGCGCACGGTTTGCTGCAGGTTGGCCAGGCCACTGATGGCCTGCTCGGGAGCCGCGGGCACGCGCCGGCGCAGCACGTCCAGCTGAATTTCCACGCTGAGCAGCGTTTGCAGGATGCCGTCGTGCAGGTCGCGGGAAATGCGGCTGCGCTCGGCTTCGATGGCGCGGGCGCGCAAATGCCGCAACAGAAAGACGTTTTCCAGCGACGGGCTGATGTGGTACGCGATGCGCTCCAGCCATGCGAGGTCCGCTTTGTCGAACGCTTTATTTCCTTTTCGGCCATTCAGCAGGAAAAACCGGCCGACCGGCACGCCGCCCTGATCGAATGCCACGGTCATCAGCGAGCGGATTTTCAGCTCGGTTTGCGTGGGTCCGGGGATGCGCGGCAGATTCTTGAGCGGGCGCCCATCACGCCGGTCCCAGCCGAAGCCTGTTCCCCTGCCACCCAGGCTGTTCCAGCACAGGGTGGCCTCCAAGTCGTCCAGGAGAAAGCCGTCGGCGCGAGAAAGCGGCAGGGTTTCGGGAATGAGACGCTCGCTTTCGCCAACTTTCAGGCGCCAAAGAAAGATGCGCTCGAGGTCCGTGTCGCGATAGAGGAGCAGCGCTTCATCGGCGGAAAAGGCCAAGGCCAGCTCTTCCAGCAGCTGACGCAGCGATTCGGCCAGGCCCTGCTCGACGCTCATGGTGGCGGTGATGCGGGAGAAAAAGGCGTTCTGCGTGGCAAAGCGGCGGCTTAAGTCGCCGAGAAACGCCAGTCCTGCGCCACCGGCAAAGGTTCCCCCCGTAATGGCCAGCCACCCCACCACGCGCATCAGCTTCACTTCGCCGCTGTGGATGGTGAACAGCACCAAACCTAGCGCCAGCAATCCAGCCAGGGGCAAAGCTCCGTCAAATCCCCAGCGAATGCCGGCGGCGTAACAGATGAATAGATACGGAAACCATACCGGCACCGAAGAAGGGCTCAGATACAAAAAGAAGGCAAGCGCCAAAAGATCGCAGGCCAGCGGCAGGTGCCAAGCGCGGCTGCGTAGTGCGCGCTCCAGCCGGACCACCAGAAGCGCCAGGAACAGGTAGGCGACCATGAAAGCAATGGGGCGGCGCACCTCCTGGGCAGGGGCTTGCTCGAACAGGGCGAGAATCGCAAGAAAAATGATGATGGGACGGGCGTAGACAATCTGCCGCTCGAAATAGCGCTGGTCGGTCGAATGGGGACTCATGCGAAGCGGCTTGCTCTAGGTCCTTAGTCTAACAAGGCTGGGTGGTTGCGGGCAGGGGTGTTTCCTGGGCGATGGGCCGATGGTGCTCTAGATGCTACGGCGCGCAGCGCAAGCTCGGAGGTCTTGGCGGCACGGGGTCAACCCCGGTTGGCGCCGGTTGGCGCCGGTTGGCCCGGGTTGCGGGCCCGAACTTCAGGGCGCGGCAGAAGCTTCCTTAACTTCGTCGCTTACGACCAAGAATTTGGTCAACTCCGAGTAGCCGAACGAGGTGGTGATGGCCACGTCGGCGGCATCGCGGCCCACGCCCATCAGCACGCGTCCGATGCGTGGCATGTTGTGCCGGGCGTCAAAGGCCCACCAGCGGCCACTGAGAAACACTTCAAACCAAGCGCTGAAATCCATGGGGGACGGCGGGAGGGTAATGCCGATATCGCCGAGATAACCTGTGGCATAGCGCGCGGGAATGTTCATACAGCGGCAGAAGGTGATGGCCAGGTGCTGAAAATCCCGGCAGACGCCGTTGCGCTCGGTGTAGACGTCCATGGCGGTTTTTGTGGTGCGCGCGAAGTGATAGCCGAAGGTCACCTTGCTATAAACCCAATTGACGATGGCTTGTACGCGGCCCCAGCCGGGCGCGGTGTCGGCGAAGAGGTCGGTGGCGATATGCGAGAGCCGGTCAACTTCACAATAGCGGCTGTTCATCAAGTAAATTAGATTCTCCGACGGCAGATCTTCGACGGGAATTTGCGCGGCGTAGTAGTCCACGGGATCAGGCTGGCCGGAATCCGCGATCAGCGTGGAGTTGTGCAACCGTACTTTGCCTTGCGGCGCCAAAAATCGACTGCACAGATTACCGAAACGGTCGAGGTAAGTTTCTGATTTCACCAGCGGGTCGATGTGCAGTTCGTCCGGCTCGCGCAAATCGGCGGAGCGCGACGGATGCACCAGCAGCATGGCCACAAAGGCCACCGGTTGCGGGATCTTGAATTCTATGTCGTAACCGACGCGAATCAGCATATTAGCGTTGGATGCCGGGACCCGGCAGAACGGGGCGATTGTAGCCCTTCCAGGGGCGGACCGAGCGAAAATCAGCATGCAAAATGTGATTGCATGGCATCGTGATTACCACAAACAGTGTCCCACCCACCGGCAGACTGAATGAGCGCGCAATCCACCAATCCCTTGTAGGGGCGCAGCGTGCTGCGCCCGATCTGGCCCAGCGCACAATTCCAGTATCTTCTTCAGTGATATCGGCCCCAAGAGTGATGGCTTTTCCGCAATCCGGAATTAGCGTAAACTGTACTTCTGCGGTGGGAGTAGCTCAGCTGGTAGAGCGTCGGTCTGTGGCACCGAATGTCGCGGGTTCAATCCCCGTCTCCCACCCCAAAAAAACTCTAATAAAAATGGCCCTAATTCTCACTTTTCTCAATTGTCGTGACTGCTTCGTGGACCAACTGGTCAACTATTGAAGATCATCTCTCAGGGAAGCTGCATTCAACCCGCAGGGTGTGCTCTTTTTGAGTGGCGTATTCAAACAGAGAATTCCGCCCGACGTTGCACATCGGAAAAGTAAGCCGATTCGCGACAGAAACTACGTCGGCTTTTTCGAGATGATATTGCTCAACACAGAAGCGACCTGGCCGGCAAGCCGACCGGTCTCGGCGACTTTGCTCAATTGTTTGTACACATCCTCAACATCTCCCGCCTTACGCGGCCCCACGGCGCATATAGCGACAATCGCCCGCTCGGGATAAATTCGGTATATGACGCGATGATCCCCGAACTCGTGCTTCCAGTAGTTTGTCAGGGGGCTGCGCAGAGGCAAGCCGTAGCCTTCTGGGTTCACTGCAATTTTCTTCAGCAGGACTTTTTTAAGCTGGTGTTTAACACTTCCGTCGAGTTGATCGATTTCGGCGGCAGCGTCCGGCGTATATCTAAGGTCAAAAGAGGATGCCGTCTGAGGTGTAGCTGCTCGGCTGGCAGCCGACGTTTTCGATTTTTTGCTCATTCACCGAAGACATCCGCTGTGGTCAGCAAACGCCCGGCAGCAACATCGGCATCGATAGTCTTGGAAAGCTTCAAAAGCCGGTTGGTAAGATCGCGATCCGCCAAGACTTCTAGAGTTGCAAAAATAGACTCTCGCTCTCTGACCAAGGCGTCGAGCCACCCTTTGTCTACGACATATTTCTCTTCCTGTCGCCGGTTCTGGATCAGCAAAACCCTGTTATTTTTTGCTTCACCGAGCTGGCGCTTCAGGTCAGCACGCAAGGATGATGCGCTCAATTTCTTTATGCTCATAACAGCGGCAGGCATGTCTCATCTCCTAACGTACGTTTAAGCAAGACGAGTGTACAATATCCAACCTCGTGTGTCAAGTGGAGGTTTTCAGACCGCCTAGACCGGTACAGCACCCCAAAAGCGCCGGATGAGATTTGGCGCAGAGCTGTCCACAGCCCTCGCAAACATTTTCGATACAGGCTTTGAGGTTTTTATCTTGGGAGAGCGCTGATTGGGGGAAGGGGTTTTACCCGCACCGAAGCTGCCTTTCGGTTTGGGCGCGTCTGTAGAGTGTTATGTAAAGGCCGTCACGGCAGCGGAGACGGTCTGGATTGATTAATGCTTGTCGGGAGTTACGTGGCCGCGGCCATCCCGCTCTTCGTTTCCTTTGAAGTGCGCGCTGTCGATACGCTTTGACGGCTCGGCTTTCTCGCCACGTTGTGGCATGGGGCCATTGTAGCCGTGCTCTGGATGGAGACGGTTATTCACGTTGCCACGGAAGCTGTCAGCACCATTGAACCACGGGCCAACGCCTACGAAGGCTCCGCCATTAAACCATTCTGGACCGTAGTAGCCGGTGGGAGCGCAGCTATAAGGAGCAACGTCGTAGTAGCCGTAGGGACAATCAGGCTCTGCTCCGATGGTGACGCTGACCTGGGCCTCGGCTTTGGGGACTGCTACCGTGAAGCAGACTCCAGCGACCGCGGCTAACATCAAAAATGCAAATCCACGCATAAGTTCACCTCATTCTTTATCAGTTGATATTTCCTCGAATCAGTTGATCCCAGCGCGATGCACCATGCTGCGACTGTTCAATTCCATATCTGGCAAAGCGTATTCCAGTAGCAAAGTCATTACCATACCCGGTTAAGGGTACTCTTCGGGAAATCTCGGCGTAGGGAATGCTGCGCGGCGAAACCGTTCGCGCTAAGGAATCATCAACCCCGGCGCTTGTGTGGCCGATTTGCGTTCGCCCTTCTCCGCGAGAAGTTGTTGCCGCAGGCGCTGTTGCGGCAAAGCATGTTGCGGCTGCAATCCCGTCTCTCAGCGCGAGCAATTTGCCGCTATTGAAACAAACCGTCTTCCGCACTACTCTTCTTCCTCACATGTAGCGATTGTTCGGGGGCCAGAAATCATGTCGAGGTGGAAGTGTTGACGCCACAGGGCCCGCCGGGCCCATCAGGAGAAGTGGCGCCGCACGCCGGCGGGCTGCAGGAGCTTTTGCCTCCGCTGACCACGCACGAGGCGCTGGTGGAAGCAGCGCGGTGTTTGATGTGTTATGACGCGCCCTGCACGCACGCCTGTCCCACGCATATCGATATACCGCAATTCATCAAGAAAATTTATACCGGAAATCTGCGGGGGTCGGCGCGCACCATCCTGGAGTCGAATCTGCTCGGTGCGACGTGTGCGCGGGTGTGTCCGGTGCAGGAATTATGCGAAGGCGCTTGCGTGCTGGGCGCGGAACACAAACCCATCTCCATCGGGCGGTTGCAGCGGCATGCCATGGATTACGTATACGCGAAGGGGATCGAAGTGTTTCCCGCGGCGAAGCCTGCTGGTTTGCACGTTGCGGTGATTGGCGCCGGGCCCGCGGGGCTTTCTTGCGCGGGGGAATTGGCCAGGCGCGGGTACCGCGTGACGTTGTTTGAGCGGCGCGAATTGGCGGGCGGGCTATCGACCTATGGAATTATTGCGCTGCGCGAGCCGGTGGAAGTGGCGCTGCGCGAGGTGGCGATGATCGAGCGGCTGGGCGTGAAGCTGGAGACCGGCAAGGAAGCTGGGGCCGGCCTGTCGCTCGCGGATTTGCAGGCGCGCTTCCAGGCCATTTTTCTGAGCGTGGGGCTCGGGGCAACGCCGGAGCTGGGCATTCCCGGCGAAGAGCATGTCCTCGACGGGCTCGCCTATATCGAGGAGAGCAAACTGGCCGCGGCAAAATTGCGCATCGGGCGGAACGTGGCGGTGATTGGCGCGGGCAACACGGCGATCGATTGCGCGACCATCGCCAAACGGCTGGGGGCGGAACGCGTCACGATGGTTTACCGGCGGACGGAAAATGAAATGACCGCGTATCCGCACGAATATGAATTTGTGAAGCGCGAGGGCGTGGGGCTGGAATTTTTGGCGCAACCGGTGAAGGTACATGTCGCCAACGGCAAGGTAGCCGGGCTCGAGTGTGTGCGCATGACTCTGGGAGAGAAAGATAGTTCCGGGCGGCCGGCGCCGCGGCCGATGGCCGGCTCGGCATTTATCATTCCCGCCGATCAGATCGTCAAGGCCATCGGCCAGATAAAACCGTCCGTGGCATCGTTGTGGAAATTGAAAACCGAAAAAGGATTTATTCAAGTGAATGCAGACTTTGAAACGAGCGTGGCCGCGGTGTACGCCGGCGGCGATTGCATTCGCGCACGCGGCGCGGCTTCCACGGTGATGGCCGTGCAAGATGGAAAACTTGCGGCGCGCGCCATTCAGGAAAGGCTGGTGGGCCATGGCCAATCTGAGCATTAATTTCGCGGGGATACGTTCGCCGAATCCCTTTTGGCTGGCATCGGCGCCGCCGGCAAATTCCGGTGCGCAGGTGCATCGCGCATTTGAAGCGGGCTGGGGAGGCGCGGTGTGGAAGACCATTGGCGCGCCGGTGCTGAACGTTTCCAACCGCTATGGCGCGTGGCATTACGGCGGGCAGAAAATGCTGGCGATTAATAACGTGGAGCTGATTTCCGACCGGCCCATCGAAGTAAATCTGCGCGAGATTGCGGAAGTGAAACGTGCGTGGCCGGATCGCGCAGTAATCGTTTCCGCGATGGTGGAATCGAAGCCGGAAACCTGGCACGACGTGATCCGGCGGATTCAGGACACCGGGGCGGATGGCATCGAGTTGAATTACGGCTGTCCGCATGGCATGAGCGAACGCGGCATGGGCAGCGCCGTCGGGCAAGTGCCGGAATACTGCGAGCAAATCACGCGCTGGGTGATGGAAGTGGCGAAGATTCCGGTGATCGTAAAACTCACGCCGAATATTTCGGATATCGCGGTGCCTGCGCGCGCGGCCGTGGCGGCGGGAGCAAATGCCATTTCCTTGATCAACACCATCAATTCGATCATCGGCGTGGATCTCGATTCGCTCGAAATTACGCCGAATATTGGCGGCAAGGGCGGACATGGCGGATACGCCGGCCCGGTGGTGAAACCGATCGCGCTGAATATGCTCGCGGCGCTGGGCAAGGATTCCGTGGTGGCCGGTTCGCGGCTGCCCATTTCCGGGATGGGCGGCATTTCCGATTGGCGCGATGCGGCGGAATTTTTGCTTTTGGGCGCGAGCAGCCTGCAGGTTTGCACCGCGGTGATGCATTACGGGTTTCGCATCATCGAAGATTTGTGCGACGGCTTGTCCAACTGGATGGACGAAAAAGGTTTTGCCGCCATTCCGGAGGTTGTGGGACGGAGCCTGCAGCGCGTTTCCGATTTTAATAATTTCGATTTGTCGTTTCGCGCGGTGGCGCGCATCGACCAGGAAAAATGCATTCGCTGCAATTTGTGCTACGTGGCCTGCAACGACACGGCGCATCAGTGTATCGATCTGATCGCACGCGATGGCAGCGTGGTGCAGCCTTATGCGCACGACATCCGCTCGAATGGGCGAGCCGACGCGGTGGAAACGCGACCGCGCGTGCAGGTGCGCGAGGTAGATTGCGTCGGCTGCCGGCTGTGCTTCAACGTTTGCCCCGTCGAAGGCTGCATTGCCATGGTGGAAGAGCCTTCCGGACGGCCCCCCGTGACTTGGGGACAGATCACCCGTTCGGAGCCCGGGGTCACGGAAGACTGGGAAAAGATGGAGAAGTATCGCGAGAAGATGGGCATTCATATTCATTGAGTTTTTTCGGAGTGAATGATGGGCCTGCTGATTAAGAACGGGGAAATTGTTACGGTTGGTTCGCGCAGTCACGCCGACGTCTACGTGGAAGATGAAACGATTACGCGGATGGGCGCGAACCTGGATGCGCCCGCGGGAACGGAGGTGATTGACGCTTCCGGAAAGCTGATTTTCCCCGGCTTTATCGATCCCCACGTGCATATTTATTTGCCGTTCATGGCAACGTTCGCGAAAGACACGCATGAAACCGCCAGCATCGCCGCGCTGGTGGGCGGGACCACCACCTTCATCGAAATGTGCTGCCCCAATCGTAAGGACGACGCGCTGGAAGGCTATCAACTGTGGAAATCGAAGACCCAAGGCCACAGCGCTTGCGATTACGCATTCCACATGTCGGTGACGAAGTTTGTGGCGGAAACGGAAGCGCAGCTGCGCGAAATCGTGGCGGACGGAACCGCATCGTTCAAGATTTTTCTTGCGTATAAAAACTTTTTTGGCGTGGACGACGGCGAAATGTATCAGACGCTGGAGCTGGCGAAGCGGCTGGGCGTGATCGTCACGGCGCATTGCGAGAATGCCGAGCTGGTCGACCGCTTGCAGAAAAAGCTTTTGAGCGAGGGCAAAATTGGCCCGGAGTGGCATGAACCGAGCAGGCCGGAATCGGTGGAGGCCGAGGGCACGGGGCGCTTCGCGACGTTCCTCGAAAACACCGGGGCCGCCGGATACGTCGTGCATCTTTCTTGCGAGAAAGCGCTGGCCGCGGCGCTGGCCGCGAAATCGCGCGGCGTGCAAATTTCCGTCGAGTCCGTGGTGCCGCATCTGCTGCTGGACAAAAGTTATGCGGAGAGAGCGGGAGTGGAAGGCATGAAGCATGTGATGTCGCCGCCGTTGCGCGCCAAACACAATCAAGATGTGCTGTGGAACGCGCTGGCGAATGGCGGCGTCGATACCGTCGGCACAGATCACTGCCCTTTTGATACCGAACAAAAGCTCCTGGGCCAGGATTCTTTCGTCAGCATCCCCAACGGCATTCCCGGCATCGAGGAGCGCGTGAATCTGCTGTACACCTATGGCGTCAAAACGGGCGGAATCACGATGGATCGCTTTGTGGATGCCGCGAGCACGCGCGCGGCAAAGCTGTTCGGGCTTTACCCGCGCAAGGGCGCCATCGCCGTGGGCAGCGATGCGGATCTGGTGGTGTACGATGCAAATTACCGCGGGGTGATTTCCGCAAAGACGCAGCTCTGCAATAACGACTACAACGGATTTGAAGGCATGAAGATCGCGGGGCGGCCGTCGGTGGTTACCGTGCGGGGCAAAGTGCAAGTGCGCGATGGCAAATTCGTCGGCGAACGAGGCCGCGGCCGAATGCTGAAGCGCGAGCCGGCATATTTCTGACGCAACGGCATTTCTCTGCGTACTTTGTGTCTCTGCGTTGATGAATTTTTCTTGTCGCATCCATTGCTCGTCGTTGAAACGGTTAGCGAGTAACAACATGAGCCTGAATCCCAAACGAACGGTTGCCGAGCTGAAAGAATTGCGGGCGCTGACGGCCGACGAAAACGGAGCGCAACGCGTGGCCTGGACGGATACGTGGCTCAAGGCGCGCAAATGGTTTGCCGCGAAAGTCGCCGAAATTCCCAATGTCACGCTCGATCATCATGGCGACGCCGCGGGAAACAATTGGGTGACACTGCGGGGTGCGTCGGAAAAGGACTTGCTGCTCGGCGGCCATCTCGATTCCGTGCCCAACGGCGGATGGCTCGATGGCAGTTTGGACGAGCTCGCGGGTCTGGAAGTTTTTCGGCGCATCGCCGCGGAATATAACGGACGGCCGCCGGTCACGATCCGGCTGGTGGATTGGGCCGACGAAGAGGGTGCGCGGTTCGGGCGCAGCCTGCTGGGCTCTTCCGCGTTCGCCGGCACGCATTCGATTGCGGCGGATCGCGCGCGTACGGATCGCGACGGCGTAAAAATGGAAGACGCGCTGCGGCGTTGCGGCGTGGAGATAGAGCGCTTCCCCGACGCCGAAAAGGAACGCGCGAATGCCGCGGCGTACTTGGAATTGCATATCGAACAGGGGCCGGTGCTCGAGCGCATGGGTTTGCCGCTGGGCGTGGTGCTGGGCACCAAAGGCGTTGAAAGGCACAACATAACTTTTTTCGGGCAGGAGGCGCATTCGGGATCCACGCCGATGAACGCGCGGCGCGATGCGCTGGCGGCCGCGGCGAAATTGGCGCTGGAAATTCGCGCCATCGCCGGCAAACATCCCGACGCGGTGTGCACCATGGGCAGCCTGAAAACTCTCCCCGGCATCGTGACGGCGGTGGTGGGACGCTGCGAAGCCACGCTCGACCAACGCGATTTAAACGCCGGCATTCTGGCGCAGATGTATCGCGAAGCGCAGGAGGCCAGCCGGCGATTTGCCGGCGAAGAAAAATGCACGGTGGAATGGTCGCGGCTGTGGAGCATTGAACCAGTTCCCTTCCATCCGGAGCTGCTCGAGTTGTGCGAACAAGCCATCCGCGAAGTGAGCGGCACGCCGCATCGCATGCCCTCCGGTCCGCTGCACGACGCCGCGGAAGTGTCGCGCGCCGGGATTCCCACGGTAATGCTCTTCGTGCAATCACTGCGGGGCATCAGCCACAATAAAATCGAAGACACGCGCGAAGAGCATCTCGAAATGTCCGTGACCGCGCTGGACCGGCTGGCATCCAAGACGATGAATTGGATCACCGGGCGCAACGCGTAAACCTCAATTTCGCCGTTGGATAACAACAATTTTCGCCGCTGAACCAGATCAACAACCGAACGGAGCACGATGACGGAAATTATTTGCCGGGGAATTTTGTTTGATTTGGATGGCGTGCTGGCAGATTCGACGCCGGCGGTGGAACGGGTGTGGCACGGGTGGGCGGTGGAGCATGGTTTTGTGCCGGAGGACGTGGTGCGGCGGGCGCATGGGCGACCGAGTATCACCACCATTCGCGAGTTGTTGCCGGAGGGCGACCACGAAAAGGAAAATCGTGAAGTGGAACGGCGCGAGATTGCCGACATTGACGGCGTGGTGCCGCTGCCGGGAGCGCTGACTTTATTGCGCAGCTTGCCGGAGAACGCTTGGACGATTGTGACCTCGTGCACGCGCGCGCTGGCGCGGGTTCGCATCACCGCGGCGGGATTGCCTATGCCGAAACTGCTGGTTACTTCCACGGACGTCCTACGCGGGAAGCCTGATCCGGAACCGTATTTGAAAGGCGCGGAATTTCTGGGACTGGCAGCGAAGGATTGCCTGGTGGTCGAGGACGCGCCCGCCGGGATTCGCGCGGGGAAGGCTGCCGGCGCGCGAGTGCTGGCGGTGCGCACGACCGCGCCGGATGCGGAATTGTTGGCCGCGGGAGCGGATTGGATGGTGAAGGATTTGAGCATGGTTGCGCTCAGCGCTGTCGAAGACTCGGTGTTGCGGCTGTCGCTCCTATGAATCTGGTGTGTGGAATTGCATAGTTTAAAAAGGCGAAGATTGCGTTTGGTATACGCCTTGCCAAGCTGGGGCGCAGCATGCTGCGCCCCTACAAAATCCTCGCGGCGATGGTCCATAGCCTGGGCCGAAAAGCGCCTGCTGGGGCAGTACAAATCCTTGGCTGCGCCACTGCAAACACACAGCGAGGTTTGGTGTGGGCACAAGGCAGATGCTCCAACGGCCTGAGCTGTACTAATGGGCAGTAATCATCTGGCAATGGGTGTCGTGGCCGGTGCGCGCCGGCGTGGCGCGAACCGCTAAGATTGTGACTGCAGGAACAGCCTCTCAACGGACGCTTCAGCTCCAGCGTTACTACAGGCGACCTTAACCCTGACTGCGGTTTGGCCAGATGGGGCTCCACAAGGATCCGAACAACATGGTTACGCAGCCACAGGTTCCTTTCCAGGAACAAGCAGTCGAACAGAAGTCTCCAACGGACATTGGACCCGCGCATATTGCCAGTTCGCGCGGGGCGGCAGCGCCGCCTCCCGCGACGCAGCGGACGATTCATACCGCCCAATTGATTACGACCATGCTGAAGGCGCACAAGCAGGTGAGCGACCTGATTTTTTCGCCGGGGCGCGCGCCGCAGATTGAATCGAATGGCGAGCTGATCGAACTGAAATTCAAAGGCCTGGAAAAACTGACGCCTTACGACACGAATTTTATCGCCAACGATTTGATGGCCAGAACGGAGCATGCCAAACGAACACTGGAACGAGACGGTTCCGCGGACCTTTCTTACGGCATCGACGGCGTGGGGCGCTTTCGCGTGAACATTTTCCGGCAGCGCGGCAGCATCGCGGTGGTGATGCGCGTGATTCCGGACCGAATTCCGGGCTTCGACGAACTGAAACTGCCTGACGTTTTGAAAGAGCTGATCCACCTGCGAAACGGTATCGTGCTGGTGACCGGCCCGACGGGTTCGGGGAAATCGTCGACGCTGGCCGCGGTGCTGGACAAGATGAATGAAGAGAAGGCGTATCACATCCTGACCATCGAGGATCCGATCGAATTTTTGCATCGCCACAAAAAATCCACGATGCATCAACGCGAGCTGCATTCGGATACGCCGACATTTTCGCTGGCGCTGCGCGCAGCGCTGCGGCAAGCGCCGAAGGTGATTCTGGTGGGCGAAATGCGCGACCGCGAAACCATCGAGATCGCGCTGGAAGCCTCGGAGACCGGGCATCTGGTGATGTCCACGCTGCATACGATCGACGCGGCGAAAACGGTGGAGCGCATCGTAGGAACATTTCCGCTGAGCGAGCAGCAGTCGATACGCACGCGGCTGTCCAAGGCATTCCGGTACATCGTGTCGCAGCGCTTGCTGCCGAAGAAGGATGGCAGCGGGAGGATTGCGGCGATCGAAATCCTGAAGGCCACGATGCGCACGCGCGAGTACGTCGAGAAAGGCGAAAGCGACGGCAAAAGCTTGCTGGACGCCATGCGCGACGGGGACACCGAGGGGATGCAGCACTTTGACGCGGAGATCCAAAAGTTTATTCGCGCCGGGATCGTGGACTTTGAAGTTGGCTTGACGTACTCGACGAATGCCGGGAACTTGCGGCTGGAGCTGGCGGATTTTCTGGACGGGCAGAAAAAGCCGCTGGAGGGGCTGCACCGGGGGAATTCGGTGACAGAGGGGCCGCGCGAGACGGAAGTGGAGATCGAACGGTAATGAGTGGTAGTGGGCGGTCATGGGTTAGGGGTGCCCCCTAGGTTTCTTGAAAGGTTGTCATTCTAAAGGTGGTTAAAGTCCTTTGTTTTGACAACCTTCTGCAAGTGTTCATTCTGCGAGGTTTACGGCGCGTTTTTGTTAGTTAGATGGTTACTGCCTGAAATTCCCTCCAGTGGTCCGAGTGGTCGGTTATCGCAGGATTTCCTTCCCATAATGGGAAATGTGTTTTTCGGGGTTGGTCACGTCGGGAGGTATGCCGTGTGCTTGCGCGACGGAAGCTGAAGAGGCGGCTGCTCATATGGGAGTGTAGCAAAGCGGTAGTTAACTTGTCAAGTACTAATCTGCTACGGTGCTGGAAAATCTGCGGGTGCGCGCTTAAATGTGGCGGATCCATATAGTTGTAATGAGGGTGGCGCGGCGCCGATGAGGGAGTACTAGGGCTGGGCGTAGTTTCCGGGCGCAAAAAAAGACCGAAAGGACTTAACGCAGAGATCCGCAGAGACGCAGAGAAGAGTGCGCTTGGCGAGCGCGGGAGTGCGGGTTAGAATCTTGGCGGTTCGGCTTGGGGCATATCTTTTCACAATTCACGGGTTCAAGGAGCTTGCGGATGAGGACGTTGCTGCGGTGGCTGGGTGTGTGCGCGGTGGTGCTGAGTTTGCAGACCGGGTTGGTGGCGCGGGCGCAGGATAAGGACAAAGACAAGGATGCCAAGGCTCCGGAAGCGGCGGCAACTACGCCGCCTGCGACTCCGCCTAAGGAAGAGTCGTCGGTTACGGAGCACAGCATCAAGATTGGCGGACAGACGATCCCCTACAAAGCTACGGCGGCGACGATTTTGCTGAAGAATGAGAAAGAGGAGCCGACGGCGCTGATCTATTACACCGCGTACACGCGCAGCGACCTAAAGGATTTGAGCACGCGGCCGGTGGCATTTATTTATAACGGGGGGCCGGGGTCGGCGTCGATGTGGCTGCATATGGGATCGTTCGGGCCGAAGCGGGTTTCGATTCAAGGGCCGGAGGCTCCGCCGGCCGCGCCTTACATTGTTGGGGACAATCCCTACTGTTTGCTGGATAAGAGCGATTTGGTGTTCATCGATCCGGTGGGAACGGGATTCAGTCATGCGGTGGGAAAAGCGCAGGACAAGGATTTTTGGGGTGTGGATGAGGATGTGAAATCGCTGGCGCAGATGATCAATACGTATGTGAACCGCAACGACCGCTGGAACTCGCCGAAGTTTTTGATTGGGGAGAGTTACGGGACGTTTCGTTCGGCGGCGCTATCGAATTATTTGCAGGGGACGGACGGGATGTATTTCAACGGGATCGTGCTGATTTCCTCGGTGCTGGATTTGGGGACGATTTCGTTCAATCCCAGCGAGGACATGCCGTACATATTTTATTTGCCGAGTTACGCGGCGACGGCGTGGTATCACAAGGCGCTGAAAGAGCAGCCGGCGGATATGAAGGCGTTTGCGGAAGAGGCGCGGGTGTTTGCGGTGACGGAGTACGCCAGCGCGCTGATGAAGGGGTCGAAGCTGACGGCGGCGGAAAAAGCGGAGATGGCGAAGAAGCTGTCGCGGTTTACGGGCTTGAGCGAAGACTATTTGATCAAGGCGGATTTGCGGGTGGCGCTGCCGCAGTTCATGAAGGAGTTGCAGCGCAGCCGCGGTTTGACGACGGGGCGGCTGGATGCGAGGTTTTCGGGATTTTCTTACGATTTGCTGGGGGAGTATGCGGAATTTGATCCGCAGGATACTTCGATTACCGGGCCGTTCACCGCTGCTTGGAATAACTATGTGCGGACGGAGCTGAAGTTTGGCCAGGATAAGGTCTATATCGGGGGATCGAACCAAGCCAATCAGCAATGGAACTGGAAGCATAACGCGGGAGAGAATTTTGGGTTTCCGGGGTCGCCGAATACGGAGGGGGATTTGATCCAGGCGATGCTGGTGAATCCGCATTTAAAAGTGGAGATTGAGAACGGATATTACGATTTGGCGACGCCGTTTTTTGCGACGGAGTTTACGGTGGATCACTTGGGGCTGCCCGAGGGATTGCGGAAGAATATTACGCTGCAGTATTACGATGCGGGGCACATGATGTATGTGCGGGAAGAGGATTTGGCGAAGTTGAAAGTGAATGTGGGGAATTTTATTGATGGGGCGGCGAAGCCGTGATGGAGAGGACTAGGCGCTGACGGGCCGGGAAGCGGGGGCAGCGTGGCAATCAATTCAACGTGCGGAGGCTTTTTGCAGGAAGGCGATGAAGTGGAGGTTGCGGCCGACGAGGGCGCTGAATGGCGCGGGGTAGAGGGGGAGATTGGTGGAGAAGGTGGCGGGGGCGAGATTGCAGGCGGCGAAGTGAGCATTCCATTGAGCGCGGCTTTGGTAGTTGTAGGTTAGGGTTACGCCGTGGGGGCGGTTGCCGACCCAGTCCATGAAACGGAGGGTGGCGTGGTCGAGGGCGTTTTCGCTGAGGTGATCTTTTAGCAGGATATAGCTGCGGGCGACTCTGGCCGCTTCGCGGAGGAGGATGCGAACGTCGCTGGTGTGGTGCAGGACGTCGATCAGCAGGCAGAGGTCGACGGAATTGTCTGCGAAGGGCAGCGTCGCGCCATCGAACGGCCGGCAGGCGATTTTGCAACCAGGGCGCGGCAGGATTTCGACGCCTTGGATGGTGAGGTCTGGGCGTTGTTGCGCGATCAGGCTGGCGATGGTGCCGTCGCCGCAGCCGATATCGAGAACCGAGGAGGAGGGAGGGATTTGCGCGGCCAGCGCTTCGGCTAGGACGCGGACGCGCCGCTGGTGAACGAAGGTTTGATGGCCGTGTTTTACGGCGTTGAGCAGCAACGATTTTTGCTGCGGATTTTGCTCGCCATGGTGATCCGGCACAACCTGGTGCGGGGAAATTTTCGGCGCGATTTTTTCCGTGGGCATTAGTTTCGATCGTAGTCGCCGATGAAGGTGCCGCGGCTGATGCCAAGCATACTGAGGAAGAAGGAGGCGAAGATTACCTGCACGCCGAGAAAAAGCCACATGGCCCAGAAGAGGATCTGGCGGACTTCGTGCAACGGGCCAAAGCCGCTGGAGGCCCAGCTCCAGGTAATTGACGCGCAACCGGCGAATCCGGCCAAGAACATTATTGCGCCGAAAGCCAGGCCGGACTCCAGCGTGACGCTGCGGAGGGCGCGTTTGAGCGAGACGCCGCCATGGTCGAAGCGTTCGGCGTAACTGAAGACTTTGGCGAAGGCGCCGATGGAAAGAATTTGCGCGCCGAGCAGGGTGAAGAAAACGCCGAAGATCATGGTGTGAATGTCCAGCGTGACGCCGCGGAGGTGGCGCGGCCCGGGAAGCAGCCAGAAAACCAGCGCCAATCCCAGCGCGCCCAGCGCGGCGCCGGGCAGGAGAAAGAGCCAGTTTGGCGCGTAAAGCAGCATGAAGCGCAGGCTGCGCCAACCGTCGCGGAAGCTGCGCAGATGCGGGGCGCGGCCGCGTTTGTCCGGCCAGAGGATGATGGGGATTTCGGCAATGCGCGCATGCATCTGCGCGGCCTTGATGACCATTTCGAGAGCGAACTCCATGCCGGTGCTGCGCACATCGAGCTGGCGCGCGAGAGCGCGGGTGAAGCCGCGCATGCCGCAATAAACATCGCCCACGCCGGAGCGAAAAAAAACGTTCAGCAGGCTGGTAAGTCCGGGATTGCCGAAATATTTGTGCAACCGCGGCATGGCGCCGGGCTTTATTTCGCCGCGGAAGCGGTTGCCCATAACCAGGTCGTAGCCTTCGCGAAGCTTGGCGACGAATCTGGGGACTTCGCTGAAGTCGTAGCTATCGTCGGCATCGCCCATAATAATGAACTCGCCGTGAGCGGCGGCGATTCCCGAGCGCAACGCCGCGCCATATCCTCGTTGGGGCACGGCGACCACCCGCGCGCCGTGCTCTCCGGCGATCGCAACGGAGCCATCGGTCGAGCCATTGTCCGCGATTACCACTTCACCGCGCAGGCCTGCGCTGCGAAAGGCCGCAGTAGCCTTGTCGATACAGAAGGCGAGCGAATTGGCTTCGTTGAGGCACGGTATCACAACGGAGACGTCCAACACCGGGACAGGCCCTGGCGGCGGAAAGGCATGGAGAGATGTTGCAAAACTGGACATACCGGCAAGCATCATAACCCGGCTGGGCGCGGGTTTCATCCGTTCACGGCCGGCAAACCACCGTTTCGAGAGATTTCGCGTTGACGGCGAGGCGTCGCGCCGTGAAGATATGGGACTCGGAGAAACGCTGAAACTTGCCCACCTCCACCGACCCGCTCATTACGCCATTTACGACGCACGACTTGGTAATTTCCGTCAGCGTTACCGTGGCGTGCCTGCTGCTGGCGCTTTTGCAGTTTAAAGCAGCGGAGAAATTATTTCGCGGTATCGAGAGGGCAGGCGCGGCGTTTGCGCGGCATCGATCGTTGGCCATAGGGGCACTGTTCTGCACGGTGCTTGCGGTGCGGGTCGCCGTGCTGCGGTTGCTGCCGGTGCCAATTCCCGGGATTCACGATGAGTTCAGCTATTTGTTAATGGGCGATACGTTCGCGCATGGGCGATGGACGAACCCGACGCATCCGTTGTGGCGAAGCTTTGAGACATTTCATGTGAATTGGCTGCCGACGTATTCGTCGATGTATCCGCCGGCGCAGGGGGTGGTACTGGCGATCGGCGAGCTGTTGGGTAACGCGTGGATCGGCGTGTTGCTGAGCGACGCGGCGATGTGTGCGGCGATTTTGTGGATGCTGCAAGCCTGGTTGCCGGCGCGCTGGGCATGGCTTGGCGCGATTTTGGCGGCGCTGAAGCTGGGCATCGCCAGCTACTGGATGAATAGCTACTGGGGCGGCGCGGTGGGGGCCATCGGCGGAGCGCTGGTGCTGGGTGCGTTGCCGCGGATTGGCCGGCACGCGCGAGTCCGCGATGCCCTGTTGCTGGCGTTGGGCGTCGCACTGCTGGCAAATAGCCGGCCCTATGAGGGAGCGCTGTTCTGCTTGCCGGTCGCAGTGTGGCTGGTTTTGTGGGTGGCCGGCGCCATGCGGCCCGCAATTCCTCGCGCCGCGCGGTTGCGGCGGGTGCTCGCGCCGATCGCGGTGGTGCTGTTGCTGACCGCCGCGGCGATGGGTTTTTACAATTGGCGCGTTACCGGGCAGGCGTGGCTTTTTCCCTATACGCTGAATTTGCGAACGTACGTTACCGCGCCGATTTTTTTGTGGCAACACGCCAAACCGGAAATGCACTATAACAACGCGCAATTCGAGGAGTTTTACAACGACTGGGCGCGTTCCGAGTTTCAACGCGACTGGGCGAGCATTCGGGCCGTTTCGCTGCTGAAGTGGGTACGGCTGCGCGCGGTTTTTTTCTGGCCGGCCGCGGTGATGTTACTGCCGGGTTTTGTGTGCGTTTTCCGCGACAAACGGATGCGTTTGTTATTGGCGGTGCTTTTTATCGCGGCGCCAGGACTTTTCCTGGTGGTGTGGTCGAATCCGCATTATGCCGCGCCGCTTACTTGCGTACTCTTTGCGCTGCTGGTGCAGTCGCTGCGGCATTTGCGGACATGGAAACTTTTTGCGCGGCCGGTGGGAGCGACGCTGGCGCGCGCGGTGGTCATTCTGCTTGCGGTGCAGACAATCCGCGATGTACACGCGCGAAGATGCGACGAGATTACCTGGACTTGCGGCGGCGATTCGAGCCGCGAGGACATCCTACAGCGTCTGACGAAGCTTCCGGGCAAGCAACTGGTGATGGTGCGTTACGACGCAGACCACAACATCCATGACGAATGGGTTTTTAACGGAGCGGAGATCGACAGCGCCAAGGTGCTGTGGGCGCGCGAACTCGATGCGGCGCAGAATGCCGCGCTGCTCGAGTATTTTAACGACCGCACGGTTTGGCTGGTGCAGCCGGATGAGGATAACCTTGAACTGGTTCCGTATGCAGAAGGAGCTTCCGATGCGGAGCCCTGATCTTTTTGTTTCGGGATACGAAGACATTCACGCCAGATGAAAATGAATTCCGAAAGCACAAGGCAAGATCCCTGGGAAGCCGCTTATTCGCGATTTGAAACCCCGGAGCAGGAGATTCACAAATTTACTTCGCGTCTCAAGGAAATGGGCGCGCAGAAATGGCGCAAAGATGCCGCGGTTGTGGAACTGTTTTGCGGACGAGGAAACGGGCTGCACGCTTTGCAACAGCTGGGATTTTCACGCGTCGAAGGGATCGACCTGTCGCCGCGGCTGCTGGCGCAGTACACCGGAACGGCGAAATGCACCGTGGGAGATTGCCGCGCGTTGCCCTTCGCCGATCACTGCAAGGACGTGATCATCGTGCAGGGAGGGCTGCACCATTTGCCGGAGCTGCCGGGCGATTTGGAACAAACGCTTGCCGAGATCCGTCGCGTGCTGAAGAGGGATGGCCGCGCGATGTTTGTCGAGCCGTGGGCCACGCCATTTCTTAATTTTGTGCATGCTGTTTGCGAAAATCCGTTTGCGCGAAGACATTCTGTGAAGCTCGATGCGCTGGCCACGATGATCGAGCACGAACGGCAGACGTATGAGCAATGGCTGACGCAGCCGCAATTGGTGCTGAGCATCGCGGGCAAACACTTTGTGACGCTTCGGCAATCGTTCGCCTGGGGCAAGTGGCGATTTCTGGGATCGCCTCGCGCGTAGCGCGCTCTTCGTGCGCTCCTTTCGCAAAACGCAATTCCAGCTTGCTTTTTTTCGTGTGGCCGATAGTATGGCGTACTCCGGGCGAAAATCCGGCACAAGCCCTTGAATTCTCCCCCACCGAATCCTGCAATCGCGGAACCGCAAAAGCCTGCCTTGCGAACCGGGAAATTACTGCAGGTGCTGGGTGTCTGGTTCGGTATCGCTGCCGCGATCGGCAACACCATCGCCGCGGGAATTGTCCGCACGCCCGGCGACATCGCGAAGCTGCTTCCCAATCCATGGCTATTTTTCGGTGTGTGGATTTTAGGCGGGGCGTATGCGCTGTTAGGCGCGTCGTCCATGGCAGAACTGGGCGCGGCCATCCCGCGCAGCGGCGGGCAATACAATTACTCGCGGCGGGCAATTGGGGAGTACGCCGGATTTATTGTGGGCTGGAGCGATTGGCTTTCTACGTGCGGCACAAGCGCGGTGGTGGCCATCGTCATCGGCGAATATAGTGCAGCGCTGAGCGCCCGTCTAGCGGGACAGGAAAAAATAATTGCCGTGGCGGTGTTGCTGTTTTTCTTCGTGCTGCAATGGCGCGGAGTGAAATGGGGCAGCGGGGCGCAGATGATCACCGCGATGATGAAGACCGCCGCGTTTGTGATCCTAGTGCTGGCGTGCTTTCTCCTGGGCGGACGGTCGCACCAGGCCGCGCTGGCAGCGTCCACGCAGGCTCCCACCGTGCACTTCGGCTGGCTGCTGGCGGTGGCATCGGTGTTGGGATTGCAGCAGGTGATTTACACCGTGGACGGCTGGGACGGCATAATTTATTTCAGCGAGGAAGTGAAGGATCCCGGGCGGGACGTTCCGCGAGCCATTTTCGGCAGCGTGCTTTCCGTGATGGCGATTTATTTGCTGCTGAACGCCGCGGTGCTGTACGTGCTGCCGATGAATGAGGTGGCCGGCGATATTTTTGTGCTGGGGACGGCGGCGAAGCGGATTTTTGGGCAGTATGGCGACACCATTGTGCGTGGCATCATGATCGTGTCGCTGTTGAGCTGCATTAATGCCTGTCAGATGTTTTGCACGCGGATTCTGTATGCCATGAGTTGCGATCGGCTGTTTTTTAAGAAGGCGTCCAGCGTCAATCAGGGAGGCACGCCGGTGCTGGCGTTATTTCTGAGCACCGTGGTGGCGATTGTATTTGTGCTGGGTACGTTTGAACGTGTGATCGCCATGCTGTCGTTTTTCTTTGTGGCGAATTATACGTTGTCTTATAGCTCACTTTTTATTCTGCGCAGACGCGAGCCGGAGATGGCGCGCCCTTATCGCGCTTGGGGTTATCCGTGGACCACGGGGATTGCGGTGATGGCTTCGGCGGCATTTCTGGCCGGATCGATGGCCACGGACCGCGACAATGCTCCGTTGGCGCTCGGGATGCTGGTTTTGAGTTATCCGATATTTCGGATTATGAAGATGGTATCGAAGCGGCCGCGAATGGCGAGCGCTGGGTGAGAGCCGCCCGTCCCCTTCCAGGATCGGGTTAAAACAGAAGGTGGCCGCTACAAGAACTAGCCGACTTTCTCCGCGATGGACTTGGCTTGCAAGAAGTGCAGCAGATAGTCTTTGCCGCCGGTTTTTGAATCGGTGCCAGACATGTTGAAACCGCCGAAGGGATGCGCGCCGACCATCGCGCCCGTGCATTTGCGGTTCAAATACAAATTGCCCACGTAAAAAGCTTCTTCAGCCTTTGCGATTTTTTCTTTATTGCGCGAGTACACCGCGCCGGTCAACCCAAACTCCGTATCATTGGCGATTTCCAGCGCATGATCGAAGTCGCGCGCTTTAATCACCGCCAGCACCGGGCCGAAGACCTCCTCCTGGGCAATGCGTGATTTTGGATCCACGCCGGCGATGATCGTAGGCTGAATAAAATAGCCCTCGCCCGGAGCGCGGCCGCCGCCGAGAACTAATTTCCCTTCTTTTTTGCCGACGTCAATGTAACCGAGAATGCCTTCCATGGCCGTGGCGCTCACCACCGGTCCCATATAATTTTTCGGATCGTCGCTGGGACCCACGGTAATTTTCCCGGCGCGTTTCACCAATTTATCCACAAATGCGTCGAATACTTTTTCCGAGACAATGGCACGAGAGCACGCCGAACACTTTTGACCCTGGTAACCAAAGGCGGCTTGCGCGACGCCTTCCACGGCGGCGTCGAGGTCCGCTTCCTCATCGACAATCGTGGCATCTTTGCCGCCCATTTCGAGCACTGCGCGCTTGATCCAGATTTGCCCGGGGGAGCGCTTGGCGGCCGCTTCGCTGATCAATAGACCGACTTCTTTGGAGCCGGTAAACGCGATGTAGCGGGTTTTGGGATGCTTGACGATGGCGTCTCCGGCCACCTCACCCAAGCCGGTCACGAAATTCAGCGCGGCCTTGGGAACACCCGCTTCGTAAAAAATCTCCACGACCTTTCCGGCGACGGCGGGCGATTCTTCCGAAGGTTTTAACACCACGGTATTACCGGTAACCAGCGAAGCCGCGGTCATACCGGCAGCAATCGCCGCCGGAAAATTCCACGGTGGAATCACCGCGCCGACGCCCAGCGGAATGTACACGAGGAAATTCTTTTCGCCCTTCTGCGGTGTCACCGGATGCTCGCCGGCCAGCCGCAGCATCTCGCGGCCGTAAAACTCGCAGAAATCGATGGTTTCGGCGGTATCGGCATCCGCCTCGATCCACGATTTTCCGACTTCATAACAGATCAGCGCGGAGACGTCGAATTTGCGTTCGCGAAAAATCTGGGCGGCGCGAAAAATAATTTCCGCACGCTTCTCTGCGGGCACGCGCTTCCAGCCGGCGAATGCCGCATACGCTGCGTCCACCGCTTGTGCGGCTTGGTCCGCATTCGCTTTTTGGAACACGCCAATTACTTGCGATGGCCGCGACGGATTCGTCGACATCATCTTGTCGGAGGCGTAGACTTTCTCTCCGGCGATGTACATCGGATATTCGCGGCCAAATTCCCCAGCTACTCTCGCGAGCGCCGCTTCCATGGCTTTCTTATTTTCGGGGAGCGAGAAATTCACAAACGGCTCGTTGGTAAACTCGGTAAGGTGCAATTTCGCTTCGGCGGTAGCCATGGCGCGGTCTCTCCTAGCATCGCAAACACTCAATTCTACTGCGTTCGGAAACGATGCCACAAGCCGCGGATTTAGAGTACCGCAATGCCTGGCCATCGCCCTGCAGGTGGATTCCAGCGCTGCGGCGATATCACTTGCTCCGAGGGAGGACAGGGATGCAAAGCCAAGCGAGCAGGTCAGCGCAGATCGCGAATGATTTCGCGGGCGGCATTTGCGCCCGAACCGCCGGTCAAACCGTTCCCGGGATGCGTCCCGGAGCCGCACAAATACAATCCGCGCACGGGGGTCGAATATCGAGCCCAATCGAGAACCGGGCGCATGGTGAAGAGTTGATCGAGCGCCAGCTCGCCGTGATAAATGTGCCCGCCGGTGAATCCATAGGTGGTCTCAAGATCTTGCGGAGTGATCACCTGCATGGCCTCGACGACATCCGGCAGGTTCGGGGCAAACGTGGCGAGCGTGTTGAGCACGGTGCGTCCCAATTCATCGCGGCGTGCGTTCCAGGTTCCTTTCTTCAGCTTGAACGGGGCGAACTGCACGTAAGCGGAAAGCACGTGTTTGCCTTCGGGCGCGAGCGAAGGATCGAGCACCGTGGGAATCGTGATGTCCAGATACGGCGCCGCCGAAAACTCTCCGTACTTCGAGGCATCAAAAGCCTTTTCCAAGTAATCGATCTCCGGACCGATATGAATCCGGCCCGACAGCGCCTGGCGAGATCCGTCCGCAGCAATTGCCGAAGCGAGCGCGGGGAACGCGGGCAAAGCGCCCAGCGCCAGATTCACTTTGGCGACGGTTCCATTCGCGCGAACATTCTTGATACGCATCGCGAACGTGGGATCCAGTTGCGAAGGGTCCAGTAAATTAAAAAATGTTCGCTTCGGATCGACGCCCGATACTACCGCCTCCACCGCGATTTCCTCGCCGTCCGAGAGCACCAGGCCGGCGACCGCGCCGTCCTTCACGCGAATATGGCGCACCTGAGCGCCCACGCGAATCTCGGCGCCTGCTTTTCGAGCGCTGGCCGCCAAGGCCGCACTGAGCGCACCCATGCCGCCACGGGGAAATGCCGCCGACCCCACCGGATGCGCATCCGCCGCAGCTCGCATCAGCAACACCGCTGTCGATCCGGCGGACCAGGGCCCCAGCGCGGCGCCAAAAATCCCGCGAGCGGCAATCACCGCGCGGAGCAGCTCGGTCTCGAAAAACTCCGCCACGAAATCCGCGGCGGCCATCGGCCCCCAGCGCAGCAGGTCGAAAATGCCCGTTTTTCCCAGGCCACGCACCCCGCGGCCGGTCTTCAACAAATTCCACAGATCTTCGGGCGAGGGCTTGTCGATTCCTGGCGGCGTAATCGCGCAAATCTGTGCGAAGACAGCGGCGATTCTTTCCAGCGAGGCAGCAAACTTTGTGTATCTCTCGGCGTCCCGCGCTGAGATCCGTGCAATGCCGCCGGCGGTTTTGGCGTGATCGTTATAAAACAGCAGAGATTGGCCGTCGAGCGCGGGCGCAAAAACGCGGGGATCGGGATGCAGCAATTCGCAGCCGAATTTCTCCGGCTGCATATCACCCAGGACATCAGCGCGCAGCGGACCGACGGTGTGCGCCAAGGCCGACACGCGAAATCCCGGATAAAATTCCTCCGTGACTGCGCCGCCGCCCACGACCTCGCGCTGCTCCAGCACCAGCGGTTTAAATCCGCCCTTGGCCAGATAAAACGCCGTGACCAGCGCGTTATGCCCACCACCAACCATGGCAATTTTTTGTCCGATGGGCACGCTAGTGGCTAACTTTCTGCGAACTCACCGGGCTGGACGTGGCTGGCACTGGCCCGCCGCCCGAGCCGCTGGACGTTGTGTCGTGCGACTTTGTGTCGTGCGACTTCGATCCGTTTGACTTCGATCCGCCGGACTTGGCCGCGCGCGCCACTTTTTTCCAATCCTTCAGCATCACCTGGCTGGCGATGCGCCCATTCGCGCCCATAATTCCGCCGCCGGGGTGGGTTGCCGAACCGCACATGTACAAGCCATCCACGGGCGTGCGGTAATACGCCCAGCCCGCCACCGGGCGCAGGAAGAACAGCTGCTCCAGAGAAAGTTCGCCTTGAAAAATATTCCCCTGGGTCAAACCAAACTCACGTTCCAGATCCAGTGGCGTTAGAATCTGACGGCCCACAATGATGTCGCGAATGTTCGGCGCGTATTCTGCAATGGTATCGATCACGTTATCGCCGAACGCTTCACGCTGGTCGTCCCACGTGCCTTTCGCCAATTTGTACGGCGCATACTGGACAAAACAGGAGAGCACATGCTTCCCTGCCGGCGCAACGCTTGGATCCGTCAAACTCGGAATCACCATGTCGATGTAGGGACGCCGTGAGAAATTTCCATATTTGGCGTCGTCGTAAGCGCGCTCCATGTATTCCATGCCGGGTGAAATAGAAATCGCTCCCCGCAAATGCGCACCGTCGCCGGGAATCGCTTTGAAATTGGGCAAGGCATCCAGGGCGAGATTTACCTTGCCCGAGGAGCCGCGAAATTTGTAGCGCCGTACGCCTTCCAGAAAGTCCGCCGGCAGTTCGCTCGGCGAGATAAATTTCTCGAAAGTCAGGTGCGGGTCAACACTGGAAGAAACAGTCGTAGCGCTGATCTCTTCGCCACTTTGCAGCACTACCCCCGCAGCGCGGCCGTTTTTAATAACAATTTTCCCGACGGGCGCTTTGGTACGGATTTCCACACCAGCCTCTCGAGCCGCGGCCGCAATAGCATTGGAAATGGCGCCGGTACCGCCGCGGCTGAACCCCCAGGAACGAAACGCGCCATCAATCTCTCCCATGTAATGATGCAACAAAACGTAGGCCGTACCCGGGGACCGAATTCCCAAAAATGTTCCGATAATTCCCGAAGCGGACATGGTGGCCTTGAGCACATCCGTCTCAAACCATTGATCGAGGAAGTCCGCCGAACTCATGGTCATCAATTGAATCAAGGTATATCGCTCATCAGACGACAGCTCGCGGAATCTTTGCATCAAGAAGTGGAGCTGTTTCAAATCGCGGGGATTCAAGGTGGTCGGGTCGGGCGGGATCATGGAGAGCAGCGGCTTAACGAACCGGCACATCGGCGTCATCATCTTGGAAAAGTCGTCGTAAGCCTCGGCATCCAGCCGGGAGTGACGCCGAATTTCGCGGACAGATTTTGCGTGATCGTTCATTCGCCACAGGTGATCGCCATTCGGCATCGGCGAAAATGTGCCATCCAGCGGCAAAATTTCCAGGCCCTGCCGGGGCAAATCCAGTTCGCGAATGATTTCCGGCCGCAACAGCGAAACCACGTATGAACACTCGGAAAAAAGAAACCCCGGAAAAATCTCTTCGGTCACCGCGGCGCCCCCAAGCACGTGACGCCGCTCCAACACCAGCACTTTCTTTCGAGCCTTGGCCAGGTACGCGGCATTGACCAGCCCGTTGTGCCCGCCGCCAATCACAATCACGTCGTAGTGCTGCCCCATGCGAATAACTCCGCTATAAAAAAGAAAGCTTGGTGCCCAGGTGACCGCACATTTTACTGATTCCTCCGTCCACTGTACAACTCAACTCCGCGGCCGAATTCGGCGCCGGCAGCCACCCCGCTTGACCACGCCAACACGCCGCGCTTACAATAGAGGATTAACAGTGAAGCATTTTTCCGACTTACTGATTTGCAACCAGCGCCCAGCGCCCGCTCGCTGGGCTGCGCTGTTTCTAGGCGGTAACCGCGCGCCTTTGATAATTTCCGAAGCGAGGATGGCATGATCGAAGGTCCGATTTCCGAAGGCCTCACTTTTGACGATGTGCTGCTATTACCGGGCAAATCCTCCGTATTGCCCACCGATGTGGACACGCGGACGCAATTCACCCGGCAGCTGGGCCTGAATATTCCGCTGGCCTCGGCGGCGATGGACACGGTCACAGAGTCGCGGCTGGCCATCGCCATCGCGCGCCAGGGCGGCATCGGCATCGTGCACCGTAACATGGCCATCGACCGGCAATATGAAGAAATCGACCGCGTAAAACGTTCGGAAAGCGGCATGATTGTCGATCCGGTAACCATCTCGCCGGACATTACGCTGCGCCAAGCCCTTGAAATCATGACGAAATATCGCATCTCGGGACTGCCGGTGACGCGCGGTTCGAGGCTTACCGGTATTCTCACCAACCGCGATTTGCGGTTTGAGAAGAATCACACGCAACTGGTTGCGTCGGTGATGACCAAAGATAATCTCGTGACCGTTCCGGTGGGCACCACGCTCGATGAAGCCGAACGCATCCTGCAAAAGCACCGCATCGAAAAGCTCCTGGTCGTGGATCAAGACTTCAATCTCAAGGGCTTAATCACCGTAAAAGACATTCAGAAAAAACTCGAATATCCGCGCGCGGCAAAAGATGAGCAAGGCCGCTTGCGCATCGGCGCGGCCATCGGCGCGACCGGCGATTTCCTGGAGCGCGCCGTGGAAATCTCCAAGGCCAAGGTGGATGTGCTGGCCATCGACACCGCTCATGGCCACACGCAGCGGGTGATGGACGCGATCAAAGCCGTTCGCCGCCGTCTGCCGGAGGTGCAACTCATCGCCGGAAACGTGGCCACCTTCGAGGGCGCGAGAGATTTAATCGCGCTGGACATCGACGGATTGAAAGTCGGCATCGGTCCCGGCTCCATCTGCACCACGCGCATCGTCACCGGCGCAGGCGTACCGCAACTCACCGCGATCATCGAATGCGCGCGTGCCGCGCGAGGCACCGGCGTGCCGATCATCGCCGATGGGGGCATAAAGTTTTCCGGCGACATCAGCAAAGCCATTGCGGCGGGCGCGTCCTGCGTGATGATCGGCAGCCTGTTCGCGGGGACGGAAGAATCCCCCGGCGAAACGATTCTGTACCAGGGTCGCACGTTCAAGTCTTATCGCGGCATGGGCTCTATCGGGGCCATGAACGCCGGCTCTGACCGCTATTCCGTGGTTCAAGACAGCGCCGAAAGCGGCAAAACGGTCCCCGAAGGAGTCGAAGGCCGCGTCGCATACAAAGGCCCGCTGGGAGCGCTCACCGACCAGCTCGTCGGCGGTCTAAAGAGCGGAATGGGTTATGCGGGGGCCGCCACGCTGCAGGAACTTGCCGAGAAGAGCCGCTTCGTGCGCATCACGGCCGCCGGCCTGCGCGAGAGTCACGTCCACGATGTGGTCATCACGCGTGAAGCGCCGAATTATCGAATGGAATAGGCTGGGCCTCATGGCACGGACCTGCGCATAGCCACGTAGCTGATGCGCACCCAGATCACGCTTCTTAACCGCACATTTACGTTGGGCCTATAAACTGATTACTGGAGAGCCCGCATTTTGCCTGAACAACCCTGGCGCAACCCGCGACCCGCACCGCAACTTAGAGAAGTACAACCTCACATCCGCGAAATGCCAGTCGTCAGATGGCTACTCTCGTGGTGGCCCGCGCTGCTGTGGGCGGCGGTGATTTTTTCCATGTCCACGGATACGTTTTCATCGGAGCACACCGCCTCCATCCTCGAGCCAATCCTGCGGTGGATCTACCCCGCGGTAACCGCTGAACAGTTTGCGATCATCCATCATTTCATTCGCAAGAGCGCGCATTTCACTGAATACTTTATCTTTGCGCTGCTGCTCTTTCGTGGCGTTCGCCTCGGCCGCCCGGGCTGGCGCTGGTCCTGGGGGCTGATCGCATTGCTCATCGCTGCCGCGTACTCCGCTTCCGACGAGTTTCATCAAGCTTTCGTTCCCAGCCGCACTGCTTCGCCCTACGATTCGCTGCTCGACTCCACCGGCGCTCTCGCTGCTATTCTGTTTCTGTTCCTGTGGCTCCGCCATCGAGCTGCAAAAAGGCCGGGCGCCAGCGCCTCCGCGCTTGAAACGGCGTAAGCTCCCGCGGGCTGGCCGCAGATATCTGCCACCTCTCTGTATCTAATTTCAAGTCCGCAACATCCATACCAACATGGAATTCCGACAACTCGGTTATTCAGGATTGAAAATTCCGGTGCTCAGTTTTGGAGCCGGGACTTTTGGCGGGGGCAACGAATTCTTCAAGGCTTGGGGAAGCACGGATGTCGCCGAGGCCACACGGCTGGTGAACATCTGCCTGGACGCGGGCGTCAACCTGTTCGATACCGCGGACGTTTATTCCGACGGTCTGTCCGAAGAGATCCTGGGCCAGGCCATCCAAGGGCGGCGCAACGATTTGCTAGTGTCCACCAAGGCCACCTTCCGGATGAGCAAGAACTCGGGGCCAAACGATTTAGGGTCTTCGCGACACCACTTGATCGAGTCTTGCGAGGCAAGTCTGCGGCGACTGAAGATCGACACGATTGATATCTATCACATGCACGGGTTCGATGCACTGACGCCCGTCGAAGAGACCTTGAAGACGCTGGACACATTGGTGCAGAGCGGGAAAGTCCGCTACATCGCCTGCTCTAATTTTTCCGGCTGGCATCTGATGAAATCGCTGAGTGTTTCCGAGCGCTATGGCTGGTCGCGCTATGTGGGGCATCAGGTGTACTACTCGCTGATCGGGCGGGAGTATGAATGGGAATTGATGCCGCTGGCTTTGGATCAAAAAGTTGGTGCGCTGATTTGGAGTCCGCTTGGCTGGGGCCGCTTGACGGGACAAATTCGGCGCAATCGGCCGATCCCTGCAGGAAGCCGCCTGCACAAAACCGCCGATTACGGCCCGCAGGTCGACGACGAATATCTTTACAAAGTTGTCGATGCGCTTGATGAGGTCGCCAAGGAAGCGGGGAAGACGGTTCCGCAGGTCGCTCTCAATTGGCTGCTGCAACGCCCCACGGTGGCAAACGTGATCGTCGGGGCGCGTAACGAAGAACAGCTGCGGCAGAATCTTGGATCCGTGGGATGGAATCTGACGAAGGAACAAATCGCGAAACTGGATGCCGCCAGCGACGTTACGCCGATTTACCCCTACTGGCACCAGCGACAATTTACGGAGCGCAATCCACTGCCGACGTCCCTTCGGTGACGCGTATGGGGCCGGCCACGCCACAAAAGCAAAAAAGCCCGCTTCCGGGGCACGGGAGCGGACTTTTTGAATTCGGCAGAAAAATCCGACTCAGCTATTCGCGGCCACCGGCTCTTCCTTCTTGGGTTTTTCTTTCTTTTCTTTAGCTTTGTATTCGTAGCCGACCAGTTCGAGGATGGCTACTTTGGCATTGTCGCCAACGCGGTTGCCGGCATGGATGATGCGGGTGTAGCCTCCGGCGCGATCGGCGAATTTTGGGGCGATCTCGCTGAAGAGTTTGGCGGTCATAGCGGGAGTCATCAGGTACGAGGCCGCCTGGCGGCGGGACTGCAGCGTGTCGCGCTTGCCTAGCGTGATGATTTTCTCGGCTACCGGCCGCGCGGCCTTCGCGCGCGTCAAGGTGGTGGTGATGCGGCCGTGCTGGAACAGATTGGTCACCAGGTTGCGCAGAACGGCACGGCGATGCCAGGGGCTTTTGCCTAGTTTCGATCCTGATTTCAAATGTCGCATAATCTTCTTTTCCCGTCTCTTGAATTTCCACTCAAAACAGCACAAACGGCTCCGGAAGCGTTCCCGGAGCCGATGTGTGACCTAATTTTACAGTCCGGCGTTTTCTTCCGCTGGCGGAGGCGCGGTCTGGCTGGGCAGCGGCGGCCAGATGATGCGGCCGTGTTCATCGAACTTCATGCCCAGCGCGAGGCCCATCTTCACCAGTATATCCTTGATCTCGTTGAGCGATTTACGGCCGAAGTTCTTGGTCTTCAGCATTTCGTTCTCGCTCTTTTGCACGAGTTCGCGGATGGTCTGGATGTTGGCATTCTTCAGGCAGTTGTAGGAGCGCACGGAAAGCTCCAGCTCTTCCACCGAGCGGTCGAGATATTCAAGGCGCGGATCGTGCACGATGTCCTGCGGCATCTCGACATTGTCCACCGGCTCTTCAAAGTTGATGAAGATGCTCATGTGGTCTTTGACGAGTTTGGCGGCGAGGCCGATGGAATCCTGCGGCGTGATGGCGCCGTTGGTCCACACTTCGATCATTAGCTTTTCGTAGTCGGTCATTTGACCGAGACGCGCCGCTTCGACGGAGTAATTTACCTTGCGAACCGGCGAATGAACGCTGTCCACCGGAATGTAGCCAATCGGCAAATCCTCGTCGTAATTACGATCGGCGGCGATATAACCGCGGCCGTTTTTGACGCGCATTTCGATTTGCAGCTTGCCGCCTTCGCTCACCGTGGCGATGTACACGCTTTTGTCGAGGATGGCGAAGTCCGCATCTTCATCGATTTGCGCGGAGGTTACCGGACCGGGCTGCTCGATGTTGACGTAGATGGTCTTCGGCAGGTCGGTATTCAGCTTGATGGGCACCTGCTTCAGGTTGAGGATAATGTCCGTGGCGTCTTCGACCACGCCGGGAATCGAGGAGAATTCGTGAAGCACGCCCTCGATTTTCACGGCGGTGATGGCTGCGCCTTCAATGGAACTGAGCAGCGCGCGACGAAGCGCATTGCCCACGGTCGTCCCCCAGCCGCGTTCAAAAGGCTGCGCGGAGAAGCGGCCGTACTTTTCGGTTAGCGATTCGAGTTCAGAGGCCAGACGCTTTGGTTTTTGAAAACCCTTCCACATATTTGTTCCTTCCTTCTGGCGGCCCGGGATTTGGCCGCCGCACTGCAATCTTGGTGAAGACCGGCCGGGAGCAAAACCCGGCCTCTACAAATTCGAGAAACTGAGACCGGACCAGAGTCCGGCGCGTACCTAGCCCTTACTTCGAGTACAGTTCGACGATGAGCTGTTCGTTGATGGGGGGCGTTTGCACGTCTTCGCGCTTTGGTAACGCCACCACTTTGGCCTTGAATTGTTCGCGGTCCTGCTCAAGCCAGGGCACGGAACTTTGGCTCTGCGCCACGTTGCGAGCTTCGAGGACCATGGCGTTTTGATGCATCTTGTCCTTGATGGCTACTTCCTCGCCCACGTTGATCAGGTACGACGGGATATTCACTTTCTTACCGTTGATGCGCACGTGACCGTGCAGCACGAGTTGCCGCGCCTGCGCACGCGAAGAAGCCAGTCCGGCGCGCCAGACCACGTTGTCGAGGCGGCGCTCCAGCATGATGATCAGGTTTTCGCCCGACGGGCCCTTAAGGCGAACGGCCTTTTCAAAGTAGTTGCGGAATTGCCTTTCGAGCAATCCGTAAGTGCGCTTGACCTTCTGCTTTTCGCGCAGTTGCAGACCATAGCCGGCCACCTTCGGACGGCGCGACTGGCCATGCTGACCCGGAACGAAGTTGCGCTTTTCAATGGCGCACTTCTCCGTAAAGCACCGCAAACCTTTTAGGAACAGCTTCTGCCCTTCCCGGCGGCACAGGCGGCAAACTGCATCTCGGTGTCTTGCCAACTTCTATTCTCCCTTCCCAGAACTCTCGGAAACTTTTGCGAAAACGGTATTCATCAAACGCGCCTGCGCTTTGGCGGACGGCAGCCGTTGTGCGGCATGGGGGTGACGTCGCGAATGACCACGATGTGCAAACCGGCGGCGGCCAGCGCGCGCACCGCGGATTCGCGCCCGGAACCCGGGCCCTGAACTTTCACTTCCACGCTCTTCATGCCGTACTGGTCACGCGCCGTCCCCGCGGCTGCCAAGGAAGCCTGCTGTGCGGCGTAAGGCGTGCCTTTGCGCGAGCCCTTGAAGCCAATGGCGCCCGCGGAAGACCAGCACACCACGCGGCCATCGGTATCGGCGATAGTGATCTGCGTGTTGTTGAAGGTCGCGGCGATGTGCACAATTCCGTGAGGAACGATGCGGCGCTCGCGCTTCTTCTTGAACTCTTTTTTGCGCTTCGCTGGGGCTGCGGCTCCGGCTTTCCCGGTTGCTGCTTGTTTGTCCGGTCGCGTTGCCGCGTCTGGCGCTGCGTTCTGCTCTTTTGCCACGTTCCGACTCCGTTTCTTAAGTGCTAGAACCTAAACTCTTACATCCCGCTGAACTGGGGCGCAGCATGCTGCGCGCCTACAAAACCCTCGGAGTGCGCGGCATGCCGTGCCCCCGCACGCAGAAGTCTTAGCCCTTCTTGCCGGTGACCTTCTTCTTCGCTGCGACGGCGCCCCGGCGCGGTCCCTTACGGGTGCGCGCGTTGGTGTGCGTACGCTGACCGCGCACCGGAAGATTGCGTCGATGCCGGATGCCGCGGTAGGCTTGCACTTCGATCAGGCGGCGGATGTTCATTTGGATCTCCTTGCGGAGATCGCCTTCCACGCGGCCTTCTTTTTCAATTTCCTGGCGCAGACGGTTGGTCTCGTCTTCCGTCAGGTCGCGGATCTTCTTTTGGAAGTCCACGTTGGCCTTTTCCGCCAGACTCCTGGCGCGAGCGCGGCCGATGCCATAGATGGCGGTGAGGCCCACCCAAAGGCGCTTCTGCGGCGGAAGATCGATGCCTGCTATACGTGCCATAGTCTGTTCCCCTTAATCCTTCTCCGGTTATCCCTGGCGCTGCTTATGTTTCGGGTTGCTGCAAATCACACGGACCACACCGCGCCGATGAATCACCTTGCACTTGTCACAAATTTTCTTGACGCTTGCCCGTACTTTCATACCGCTGGCTCCCTCTGAACAATTACCGCAAACCCTGGCCACTGCCGAGATTTCCGGGACTGGGCCCTATTCCGGCTACTTATAACGATACACTATCCGGCCGCGCGTCAGGTCATATGGCGAAAGCTCGACGGCGACCTTGTCTCCGGATAAGATGCGAATGAAATTCTTGCGCATCTTGCCGGAAACGTGCGCCAGAACCTGGTGCTTGTTTTCCAGTTCGACGCGAAACATGGCGTTGGGCAGCGGCTCCAGCACCGTAGCCATGACCTCTATCGCGTCTTCCTTGGTGTTGCCGGAATCGCCTTCCTTCTTTTCCTTTTTTTCGTACCGCTTCGCCATAAGCTCCTGTTCTCGTTCTACAGCCTTACAAAATTCTCGTCGTACCTCACCAAGATGGCCCGGTCATCTCTTTCGGCCGCGTCAAAATCCACGGACCGCTGGCGGTGATGGCCACGGTGTGCTCGAAATGCGCCGAGGGCTTGCCGTCGGCAGTTTCCGCCACCCACTCATCCCGCATGCGCACTTCCGGCGAGCCGGCGTTCACCATCGGCTCGACGGCGATGACCATGCCTTCCTGCAACCGCGCGCCGCATCCCACATCACCATAGTTCGGCAGATTGGGCTCGTCGTGCATTTTCGTGCCGATGCCGTGCCCCACGAATTCACGAACCACCGAATAACCGTTCTGCTCGGCCCAGCTTTGCACCGCGTGGCCGACGTCGCCTAGCCGGTTGCCCGGGCGCATTTTGTCGATGGCGCGGTCCAGCGACTCCCGGGTCACGTCCAGCAGCTTCTGCAACTCCGGCGTAATCTGCCCCACCGGCACGGTTACCGCCGAGTCCGCGAAGTAGCCATCCACTTCCATCCCAAAATCGATGGAAACGATTTCGCCTTCGCGTAATTTGCGCTTGGGCGACGGAATCCCGTGAACGATCTCGCTGTTCACCGAAGTGCACAACACGCACGGGTAACCGCGATAACCCTTAAATGCCGCGCGCCCTGGCTTCCCGGCCAGCTTGGCCTCGGCAAATTTCTCGAGGTCCATGGTGGTCAAACCCGGCCGCACCATGTCGCGCAATTCCGTCAAAACCTGGTGCACGATAAGCCCGGCGCGATGCATTTTCTCGAGCTCTTCCGCGCTGCGCAGATGTATCGCCATCGTACCTGCCAAGTCTCCCGAAACTCCCGCAGCCAGCCTCGCCGCTACTTTATCCCGCGCACAATTTCCAAAACCCTGCGCGTCACCTCTTCCACCGGCTGCGCGGCGTCCACATCGTGCAGCCGCCCGAGTCTCCGGTAGTAGGCCACCAGCGGCGCGGTCTGCCGGGCATAAGCTGCCAGCCGTGGCGCTACAATTTCTTCCCGGTCGTCCGGCCGTTGCTCCAGCTCTCCACCATCATTGTCGCAGCGCCCTGCGACCCTCGTGGGCCGCTCAAAGATGTTGTAAATCTCGCCGCCAACCTTGCACATGCGCCGGCCGGTGATGCGCTTGATCACCAGCACCGGATCGATGGCGAAGTGCACCACCAACGGTTGTTTGTAGCCGCAGCGCTTCAGCAACTCGCCGAAGTACTGCGCTTGCGCGACCGTCCGCGGAAAGCCATCGAACACGAACCCGAAGGAGCAGTCCGCATTTTCAATGCGCTGCTTCACCATCTTCAGGACCAGCGAGTCCGGCACCAGTTCGCCGCGCGCCATAATCGGCTTGGCCTGCAGCCCAAGCGGCGTACCCTGTGCGATGTTCTCGCGCAACATATCGCCCGTCGAAAGATGCGGCACGCCGTACTTCCTGGCCAGCTCTTTCGCCTGCGTGCCTTTTCCCGCGCCCGGAGGCCCGAGAAAGACCACGGCCCGATTCAGCTTGTCAGCCGGCTTATCGGGTGGCTTATCGGGCGCCTTGTCGAACACCTTATCCACGACCTGGCACCCTTGGCCCGGCGCCGAAGCTCCGGGATTGCGATACCAAGACGCCGCAGAGCATTACCGACGGCCGCGCAACCGGCCCTTCCGGGCAAATCCTTCGTAATTCCGCATCACCAGCTGAGCCTCGAGCTGCTGTACGGTGTCCATGGCCACGCCAACAACAATCAGCAACGACGTGCCGCCAAAATAAAACTGCACGCCCAAGCCCTTTAAGAACCAGACGGGGAAGTGCCGGTCAAACCAGCCGCCGATGCCTAAGGCCTGGATATGATCGAGGTGGATACCCGCGATCATCCATTCCGGAAGCAGGCAAACAATGGCCAGATAGATGGCGCCGATAAACGTGAGGCGCTTCAAAATTTTGCTGACGTACTCGGAAGTCGTGCGGCCGGGCCGGATGCCCGGAATGAAGCCGCCATTCTTCCGCATGTTGTCCGCGAGCTCCGTGGGATTGAAGACGATGCCCACGTAGAAAAACGCGAACAACAGAATCAGCGTGACATACAGCAAGGTATACAGCGGCTCGCCCCAGCTCAGTTGCGTCTTGATGCTGTCCACGAACGCGTAGCGATGATTCAGGATCAGCGCGACGGTGGCCGGAAAAGCCAGCAGCGAGCTCGCAAAGATTGGCGGAATCACGCCGCCGGAATTCACGCGCAGCGGCAGGTACGACGATTGCCCGCCCATGACGCGACGGCCGACCACGCGCTTGGCGTATTGCACCGGGATACGACGCTGGCCACCCTCGACGAATACGATAAAGGCGACGACGGCGATCATCAGCGCCACCAGGAATATCAGCGCGATGGGGGTGAACGGTCCCCAGGCCCGGCTGGCCGCCTTGTCATAAAGGTCCGCGACCGCGCGCGGCAGGCCGACCACGATGCCTACAAATATGATGAGCGACATGCCGTTGCCGATTCCGCGCTCGCTAATCTGCTCGCCCAGCCACATGATGAACGCCGACCCGGTGGTTAACGTCAACACGGTCATCAGCGTAAAGCCAAATCCCGGGTGATAGACCAGCGCCTGGCCGTTGCTCTGCTGCGTCTGCAGCGTTCCCGCGATGGACGCGCCCTGAATGATGCTGAGAAGGATGGTCAGGTAGCGCGTGTACTGGGTGATTTTACGGCGGCCGAGTTCCCCTTCCTTTTGCAGCCGTTCCAGGTAGGGGAACACCACGGTCATCAACTGCAGGATGATCGAGGAAGTGATGTACGGCATGATGCCCAGCGCGAAAATCGTCAGGCGCCGGAAGTTGCCGCCGCTGAAAAGATCGAAAATGCCGAGAACCGAACCGGCCGACTGGCTGAACAACTGTTCGAGCACCGTGGTGTTGATGCCGGGCGTGGGAATGTGCGCACCAATGCGGTAGACCGCCAGCAGCGCCAGGGTGAACAAGACGCGGTTCCGCAAGTCTTCGATGCGGAACATGTTTTTCACGGCTTCAAGGAATCGGTTCATGCCATTTTCCCGATACTGATTTTGCTGCGTTGCTCAAAAAATCTACGCTACGAACTTAAGCAACCACTTCAAACGTGCCGCCGGCCTTGGTGATTTTATGCTTGGCGGTTTCGCTGAAGGCGTGCGCGTGAATGGTGAATTTTACCGTCAATTCGCCGTCACCCAAAACTTTGATGGGGTCTTTGGCGCGGCGGATAAAACCGTGCGCGCGTAAGAGCTCCGGAGTAATCGTTTCGCCCTCGGGGAACACATTCAACTCCTCCAGGTTGACGATGGAATACTCCACACGAAACGGGCTGTGAAAGCCGCGCTTCGGCATGCGGCGGTGCAACGGCATCTGGCCGCCCTCAAAGCCCCGGCGGCGCGAATAGCCGCGGCGGGATTTCTGGCCTTTGTTGCCGGCGCCGGCGGTTTTGCCGAGCTTGGAACCCATGCCGCGGCCCACGCGGACCTTTTTCTTGCGCGAGCCCATGGGCGGCTTCAGGGTTGAAAGCGAGAACGTGCGTCGTCCGGCATTGGCGCCTTTGGGGGCCACATGTGCCGGCTTGTGATCGCCGCGCTTGTTGGTGCGCTTGCGCGCGCTGGGAACTTGTTTGGCCATCGCTATTCCTCCACCACTTCCACGAGATGCCGCACCTTGTGAATCATGCCGCGGATGGACTCGTTGTCTTCGCGTTCAACGACACGGTTCATTTTGCGCAAGCCGAGTCCCCGGATCGTGGCGCGCATGTCATCGGTGCTGCCGATGAAGCTGACCACCCACTTGATCTTGATCGTGCCGGTCTTCTTTTTTGCGTGTGCCGCTTTTTCCGTAGTCGTCATACTGTCTCGCTAACGGCCGCTTTTTCTTTCGGCGGCCGGCCGCTGATTTCATCCACGGTCTTGGAGCGAATCTCCGCGACGTGAGCAATGTCCTTCAAGCTGAGCAGCGCGGCAAAGGTGGCTTTCACCACGTTGTGCGGATTCGAGGTGCCGAGCGACTTGGTCAGCACATTGTGAATTCCCGCGACTTGCATGACTTTGCGCACCGGGCCGCCGGCGATCACGCCGGTGCCCTCGGAAGCCGGCTTGAGCAAAACTTCCGCCGAGCCGTAACGTCCGAGAACCTGGTGCGGGATGCTGCTGCCCTTGAGGTTCAGCTTGATCAAATTTTTCTTGGCCTGCTCGATGGCCTTTTTAATGGCCATGGGAACTTCGCGCGCCTTGCCCATGCCAAATCCCGCGTGGCCATGATGGTCGCCGACCACCACCAGCGCGGAGAAGCTCAAATTTTTGCCGCCCTTCACTACTTTCGTGACGCGATTGATGGCGATCACGTCATCCTTCAAGTCCGAAGGATTTACTTCGAGCAGCCGTCGTACCGATAAACTGTCTCGCAACAATTGCTTCGACATAGGCTTAGAACTGTAACCCCGCTTCCCGCGCCGCATCTGCGAGCGCCTTGACGCGGCCGTGATACTTGTATCCGCCGCGGTCGAACACTACTTTGCTAACGCCGGCAGCTTTGGCGCGTTCGGCGATGACTTTGCCGATCACTTTGGCAGCCGCAATGTTGCCCCCACCCTTCAAATTCTTTTTCGTTTCGCCGTCGACGGAGCTGGCGGAAACGAGCGTCTTGCCCTGGCGGTCGTCGATCACCTGAGCGTAAATGTGTCCCAGTGAACGATACACGCACAGGCGCGGACGCTCCTGCGTGCCTTCGAGCGAAACGCGCACGCGGTGATGAATGCGCTTGCGGTGCTGATCTTTTGAAAGCCTTCCCACTCTTGCCGAAGCCACTGTCTCGTCTCCTTGCGGCACGCTGCGCGAAGCATTTCGTGTCGCGTGAAATCTGCCGCTGAAACTCTTTGCCGCGACGCTGGCCGTTTAACTGCCGGCTTTGGCGCCGGCCTTGCCAGCCTTCTTCTTCAAACGTTCGCCGGTGATGCGCACACCCTTCTGCTTGTAGGGATCTGGCGGACGCAGCGAACGCATGTCCGCGGCGACCTGGCCAACCTGGCCCTTGTCCGCCCCGCTGATCACAATATGCGTCTGCTTTTCGACCAGCACCTGAATGCCTTCCGGAATCTGAAATTCGATCGGATGCGACTTGCCGAGCGCAAAGGAGACGAACTTGCCCTTGAGTTCAGCGCGGTAGCCGACGCCAACAATGTCCAAATCCTTTTTGAAACCGCTGGTTACGCCGGTGACGGCGTTCGCCACCAGCGCGCGCGCCAATCCATGCACGGCGCGATGATCTTCGGTCGCGCGCTTGGCGGTCAGGATGCCGTCTTTCTGCTCGAACGTGATGCCGCGGGGAATCGCGAACGACAGTTTGCCCTTGGGCCCTTGCACGTTCACTTCACTTCCCTGCATGGCGAACTTCACGCCGGAGGGCAGCGTAATTGGTTTGTTGCCGATACGTGACATTTCTCTGGTTCCTTCTCAATAACTTTTTGTGCAACCTTTAGCTTGCAGCACGGCTACGAATTCTTTAGCAACGCGCAACCACTACCAAACTTCGCAGAGCAGCTCGCCGCCGAGATTGGCCTTGCGCGCGGAACGCCCGCTCATCAAGCCTTTCGGCGTGGTGAGGATGCTGATGCCCAGGCCGCCAACCACCGGGCGGATGTCCGTGGCGCCGATGTAGCGGCGCGCGCCGGGACGCGAAATACGCTTCACGCCGGTAATCACGCTGCGGCGGTCCGGGGTGTATTTCAAAAATACGCGAAGCTGTTTGCGCGTTTTGTTCTCGTCCACGGTCTTGTAGGTGGCGATGTAACCTTCATCCTTGAGGATGCGCGCAATCTCCGTCTTCAATTTGGACAGCGGCACGTCCACGCGCTGATGCTTCGCGGCAGCGGCGTTGCGGATGCGCGTCAGAAAATCGGCTATGGGATCGGTCTGCATAGTTCGCTTACCAGCTCGCTTTCGTTACGCCGGGAATTTCGCCTTTCAGCGCCATCCCGCGGAAACAGATTCTGCACATTTGAAACTTGCGAATGTATCCGCGCGCGCGGCCGCAAACGCGGCAGCGGTTGCGCACGCGAACCTTAAATTTCGGCTTCTTCAATGACTTGGCGATTTTTGCGGTGCGGGCCATTTATTGCGCTCCTCCTGGAACGCGAAGAGGGAAACCCAGGCTTTTTAAAAGCTCGCGGCCTTCCTCGTCGTTTCGTGCGGTGGTCGTTAGCGTGATGTTCATGCCTTTGATCTTATCCACGCGGGTGTAATCGATTTCCGGAAACACCAGCTGGTCTTTGAGACCCAGCGTATAGTTTCCGCGGCCGTCGAAAGCATTCGATGGCAAGCCGCGAAAATCGCGCACGCGCGGCAGCACCACGTTGCAGAGACGGTCAAGAAATTCGTACATCTTGTCTCCTCGCAGCGTAACCGCGCAGCCGATGGGCATGCCTTTGCGAATTTTGAAGTTCGCAATGGACTTCTTGGCCTTGGTGATCATAGCTTTCTGGCCGGTGATCTGCCCCAATTCCTGCGCCGCGGTATCCAGCAGCTTGGCGTTCTGGCTGGCTTCGCCCAGGCCGATGTTCACGGTGATCTTGGAAATTTTGGGCACGGCCATCATGTTCTTCCAGCCGAAATGCTTCATCAGCGCCGGGACCGTGTCCTTTCGGTATTGTTCCTGCAATCGACTCTTCATTGCCTTCCTCTATTTCGTTTCCTAAATTCGTTCACCAACAAATTCTGCAAAACTATTTATCCAGCGTTTCGTTGCAACGCTTGCAACTGCGGACTTTGCTGCCGTCCGGGAGAATCGTGTGGCCGATGCGCGTATGTTTGCCGCAGCTGCCGCAGACCAGCATGACGTTGGAAGCGTGGATGCCCGCTTCCTTTTCCACGATGCCGCCCTTGATGTTCTTGGACGGATTGGGCCGCGTGTGGCGCTTGATAATGTTGGCGTGCTCGACCACCACGCGATTTTTGCGTGCGTCGATGGAGAGCACGCGGCCGCTTTTGCCGCGATCGCGTCCCGCCATTACTTTTACCGTGTCGCCTTTGCGCACGCTGATGACGCTGCGCTCGGTGCGTCCGTGCCTGTCGCCGATGGCCATGGCTTACCAAACCTCCGGAGCGAGCGAGACGATTTTGGTGAATTTCTTCTCGCGCAGCTCTCTGGCCACCGGGCCGAAAACGCGCGTCCCGACTGGCTCGTTTGCATCGTTAATCAAAACTGCGGCGTTGTCGTCGAAGCGAATGTAGGTGCCATCCTTGCGCCGGCGCTCCTTGCGCATGCGCACCACCACGGCTTTCACCACCGTGCCCTGTTTGACCTGGCTTTCCGGCGTGGCTTCTTTCACCGACGCGGTAATCACGTCGCCAAGACCGGCTTGCAATCCCACGTCGCCGCCCACGGGCAAAATGCACATCAGTTTGCGGGCTCCTGAATTGTCGGCTACCGTCAGCCAAGTTCGCATCTGAATCATGGTTCGATACCCCGGTTATTCCGCCGACGCGTTTCGCGTCAGCACTTCTGCCAGCCGCCAGCGTTTCAGGCGGGAGAGCGGCCGCGAGGACACGATGCGGACGGTGTCACCCTGCTTGGCCTTGCGCTCTTCATCGTGCGCGTAAAACTTTTTGGAGATGCGCACCACGCGGCGATACTTCGGATGCTGTACCAGCCGCTGCACTTCCACCACGATGGTCTTTTCCATCTTGGCGCTGGTGACTTTGCCGGTGAGCGCGGTACGCTCGCCACGCCGGCTTTCTTCGCGTTTGGGCGCTTCGTGCTTGGCGGATTTTTCCGCCGGAGCTTTTACTGGTTCAGGTGTCATTACGCCTTCCTCTTACTGTGCGACCGCAATTTTGCGGACGATGATTTCTTTGCCGCGCCCGCTGCGGCGGAGCTGGTAACCGCGCGCGAGTGGACAGAAGTTTTTGCGTCGCGCGGCGCGGCGTTCAATTCCTGCGCGCGAATCAGTGTTTTGACACGAGCCAGATCCTTCTTCGAGTCGCGCAAACGCTTGAGCGCTTCCGCTTGCCCGGTGGTCAACTGAAAACGCAGCCGGAAGATCTGCTCGGAAAGCTCTTTTTGCTGCGCGTGCAATTCATCACCGCTGGCTTCACGAATTTTGTCCATGCGCTTAACATTGGCCATAACTAAAAGCTCCCCGCGCGGGATACGAATTTCGTGGGAATCGGCAGCTTGTGCCCCGCCAGCGCCATGGCTTCCTTCGCCGTGGCTTCATCCACGCCCGCCATTTCAAACATGATTCGTCCCGGCTTCACCACCGCGACCCAGCGTTCCGGGGCGCCTTTGCCTTTACCCATGCGGGTTTCCGCGGGCTTCTTGGTAAAGGGCTTATCCGGAAAAATCCGAATCCACAGTTTTCCGCCGCGCTTGATGAATCGCGAAATCGCCACGCGCGAAGCTTCGATTTGCCGGTCGGTAATCCACGCGCACTCCATGGCCTTCAAACCGTATTCGCCGAATGCCAAGTCGCCGCCGCGCCAGGCTTTGCCGTTGCGCCGCCCGCGCATCTGTTTCCGGTACTTCACTTTCTTGGGCATCAACATCGCGATAGTCTCTTTTCCTAATCTTTCCCGAACCGCTACGCTGCGAATCGCCGCTAATCACGCCGCGATCGTTTCACTGGAATCGTTACGCCGCTACCACCGCCGCATCTTTCTCTTTCTGAATCTTCGAGGCGCGCTTCGGAACGTTTTCGCCCTGATAGACCCAGCACTTCACGCCGATCACGCCGTAAGTGGTATTCGCTTCCGCGGTGCCGAAGTCGATATCCGCGCGCAGCGTTTGCAACGGCAGGCGCCCCTGCAGATACCATTCCTTGCGCGCGATTTCCGCGCCATTCAAGCGGCCGGCTACGCGCACCTTAATGCCCTTGCATCCGAAACGCAGGGCAGAATCGACCGCTTTTCGCATGGCCCTGCGAAAGGCCACGCGTTTTTCGAGTTGCAACGCGATGGATTCCGCCACCAGCGTGGCGTCGAGTTCCGGGCGGTGCACTTCCTGAATGTCGATGTGCACTTCGCGCTTGGTGCGCTTCTGCACGTCTTGCTTGAGTTTGTCGATTTCCGCGCCTTTGCGGCCGATGATGATGCCGGGACGCGCGGTGTAAATGCGCACCACCAGTTTGTTGGCCGCGCGCTCGATGTCGATGGAGCTGATGCCCGCGCTCTTGAGTTTTTCCTTCAGCTCTTTGCGCAGCTTCACGTCTTCGTGCAACAACTCCGCGTAGTCGCGATCGGCGTACCAGCGCGACTTCCACGGCTTGTTGTAGCCCAGGCGAAATCCGTACGGGTGTGTTTTCTGTCCCATGCTGATCCTCTTTTGGCCCCTTTTCAAAATCAGTTGCGGGCGTTACTTCTTCTTGCCCTTCTTCGCGGGAGCTTGCTTCCCGGTCAAGGCCTTGCGAACCCGGCGTGCCGTGCCGCGCACGCCCTTTTGCGATTCCGCTTCCGCGATGTTGGCGGCGTGCCGTTCCGCGGCGGCGACATGATGTTCCCGCACCACGATCCACAAATGCGCGGTGCGCTTCTGATAGCGAAATGCCCGGCCCATCGGCGCCGGACGAATGCGTTTCCAGCGCGGACCTTCGTTCACAAAACATTGCGACACGAACAGCTCATCCACATCCAGCGGCGCTCCAGCATCCTCGGCTTTGCGTTCCGCGTTGGCGATGGCGCTGTGCAACAATTTTTCAATGGGCTTGGCGGCGCGCTTCGGAGTAAACCGCAGCGTCTGCAGCGCGTCCTGCACTTTCTGCCCGCGGATCAAGTCGATCACCAGGCGCGCCTTTTGCGGCGACATGCGCACATGCCGCGCGCCAGCTTGCGCTTCGATGAGCGGATTTGCTTGTAGTTGTGCGTCAGCCATAAATTATGCCTTGGGCGCCGCTGGTGCTGGCGCCACGCCTCCTGCCGGTGCCGCACCCGCGGAACGCTCGAGCGCCGCTTTCACGGCGTGCCCTTTAAACGTGCGCGTCGGCGCAAATTCCCCCAGCTTGTGCCCGACCATCTGCTCGGTCACATATACGGGAATGAATTTCCGCCCGTTGTGCACCGCGATGGTGTGGCCGATAAATTCCGGCACGATGGTCGAACGGCGCGACCAGGTCTTAACCACTTTTTTCTCGCTGCGCGTATTCAAACCTTCCATCTTTTCGCGCAGGTGACCGTCCACAAACGGCCCTTTTTTCAGTGAGCGTGCCATCGATCCTTTACTCCTCCACTCGCCGCAAGCGGGACCATTGGGCCCGCCGCATCTTCTTGAATCCCCGCACCGGCCCCGGTACCCGATGCGACATGGGGCAGAACGGACATACAAATCGCGTGCCCGGCGAATTCTGAATCTGCTCCACGATCACCGACCATCCCGGCTTGCACAGCTTGTACAGCACCGGGACCGGCGGCGCGATCACCACCTTCACCGGCTTGACGAGCGCCTTTACGACCGGCTTCGCCGCCTTGCCAGTCCGCCGGACGGCCGCGCGCTTTGCGGAACGCTTCAGCAAACTCTTCACCGTGCGTTTCGCGGCGCGCTTCCCCGCCATTTTCCTTCTGCTGCGCCGTGCTCCGGACGTTCGGGCCGTCCGCCTGCTGCTTCGTGTCGCTCGCATCGCTTCAGCTCTCAGCTTGCGGCCTTTCTTTCTGCCGCATGCTACTCGCGTCTGCTACTCGTCCTCCGAGACTTGCGCAATTGCGCGCCAGCCTTGGTAAAAAACTCGTTTACTTCCGGCGCTGGACAATGTTCTTGTCCGTGCGCTTGTTGTGCCGCGTCTTCTTGCCTAGCGTCGGGAAAGCCCAGGGCGTTTGCGGATGGTTGCCCTTGACTTTGCCTTCACCGCCGCCGTGCGGGTGATCCACCGGGTTCATGGCCACGCCGCGCACGGTGGGCTTGATCCCGCGCCAGCGCGTGCGCCCGGCCTTGCCAAAATTTTCGTTCTCGTGGTCCAGATTGCCCACCTGTCCGACGGTGGCCATGCAATCCACGGAAAATTTCCTCACTTCGCCCGAAGGCAGCTTGATCAGCGCGAGGTCGCCCTCTTTGCTGAGCAGTTGCGCCGAAGCGCCCGCGGAACGCACCACCTGCCCGCCGCGTCCCGGATACAGCTCGAGGTTGTGCACCTGCGTACCGGGAGGAATGTGCCGGAATTTCAGCGCATTGCCCGGAAGAATGTCCGCGCCCTCGCCGGTGGAAATCGTCGCGCCCACTTCGAGTCCCACGGGATGCAAAATGTAGCGCTTGTCACCGTCCGCGTAATGCAAAAGCGCCAGGTTCGCGCTGCGGTTCGGGTCGTACTCGATGGCCGCGACGGTAGCGGTCACGCCCACCTTGTCACGCCGGAAATCCACCTTACGATACTGTTTCTTGTGGCCGCCGCCGCGATGCCACACGACGATTTCGCCCTGATTGTTGCGGCCGCCGCTGCGCTTTTTCGGCTCCAGCAAGGCCTTTTCCGGCGTTTGCTTGGTGATGTGGCTCTTGTCCAGGACGGTCATAAACCGCCGAGACGCTGTGTACGGATTGAAGCTCTTCAGTCCCATCGCTGCCTCGTACCTTCTTTGCTGCCGTATCTTCTACCGCTTCGCGTTACGAATATTTTTGTTTCCGGCCCGGTATTGCGCTAACCATGTCCGTTTACAGATTTTCCGCGTACTCGATCATCTTTTCGCCCGCGGCCAGTTTTACGTAGGCTTTTTTCCAGTCGCGGCGAAAACCTTCGTTCTGTCCGCGGCGGCGCATTTTCCCCACAAAATGCGAGGTGCGCACGGCCACCACTTTCACGCTGAAAATCTGCTGCACCGCTTCCTTGATTTGCGTCTTCGTGGCGCGCGAGGCGACCTCGAACACCACCGTGTGCTGCAACTCTTTTACGCCCAAACCCTTTTCCGTGATGATCGGGCGCTTGATAATTTGATAGTGGGGTGTCGACATGTGTGCTTATTCCTTCCCCTTGGTCTTGTCCGGCTTATGGCCTGGCTTGTGCGCCGCTTTGTGCGCGGTCTTGTGAGCCGGTGTTGCGGCCTTTTTCGCGTGCGGCTTGGCGTGCGCCGCATGCTTTGGCGCTGCGGCTTTTTTCTCCGCTTTGTGCGCGGGCGCCGGAGCAATGGTTTCCACATCCGGCACCTCGATCGGCTTCTGCTCCGGATCGAGCGTGTGGCTGAGCCGCGCAACGGCATCCTTCGAGAGCACCACCAAATCGTGGCGCAGCACATCGTAAGCATGCAATCCGCTGGGCGCGGAGAGCATTACGCCGTCAAGATTGCGGCTGGCCAGTTCGAGATTGCGATTCTCGCCGTGCGTCACGAGCAGAGCCGACTTGTGACCGTGCAAATTCCCCAGCGCCAGGCGCAAGTTCTTGCTCTTGTGCGTGTCCAGCGACCAGGCATCCACCACCGCCAATTTGGAATCGGCAACCTTCGAAGAGAGCGCCGAGCGCAACGCGCCGAGCAGCATTTTCTTCGGCAAGGCGTAACTGTAATCGCGCGGCTTCGGTCCGTGGACCGTGCCGCCATGGCGCCAGAGCGGCGAACGGATCGAGCCGACACGCGCGCGTCCCGTGCCCTTCTGCTTCCAGAGCTTGCGGCCGGCGCCGCTGACTTCGCTCTTGTCCTTGGTCTTGTGCGTGCCCGCGCGCGTTTCGCGGCGATACCAGCGCGAAGCTTCGTGCAAGAGGTGAGGATTCACCTTCACGCCAAAGACCGCGTCCGCCAGCTCTAACTGGCCTACGGTCTTGCCTTCCAGATTTAAAACATCCACGACCGGCATAATTTCTCGTCCTTCTGAAACGAAACTCAATTCATCAAAAAATCTGGCGAAACAAAAAAATTACTTCTTGACGCGCGCCTTGCGAATGAAAATATACGTTCCGCGCGGTCCCGGCACCGAACCGCGCACCAGGAGCAAATTCTCGTCGTTATCGACCTTGATCACTTTCAAATTCTTGGCCGTCACGCGCTGATTGCCCATGTGTCCGGGAAAATGCTGGTTCTTCCACACCCGCGAAGGAAACGAGCTGCCGCCGATGCCGCCCGGCGCGCGGTGGAACATGGAACCGTGCGTGGCATCGCCGCCGGCATAGTGCCAGCGCTTGACGCCGCCCGCGAACCCTTTCCCTTTGCTGACGCCGCTCACATCCACCAGTTCGCCGGCTGCAAAATTCTCCACCAGCACGCGGTCGCCAACTTTGGTCTCATCCTTTGACTCTTCAATGCGTACTTCTTGCAGCACCTTCATCGGAGCCACATTGGCTTTTTTGAAGTGCCCCGTCATCGCTTTGTTGACGCGCTGCGGCTTGACGAATTCCACCAGGCCGAGTTGCGCGGCTTCGTAGCCGTCTTTTTCTTTTGTCCGGCGCTGCACCACCACGCACGGACCCGCTTGCAGCACGGTGCAGCCCACCGCCGAACCATCGTCGGTGAAGATCTGCGTCATGCCCAGCTTGATTCCGATAATCCCGTTCAATGCCATCTCATCTTCTCTCGTCTGCAGCGTGCCCGAACATCCCCCGGGGTATTGGCTGCGTACTGCTTGGCGTTTTCCTTTACTTCCTTTACTTCTTCTACGTCCTTTACTTCCTTATTTGCCGGCGTGACCGAAAGCCTTGATTTCCACATCCACTCCGGGCGGCAGATCGAGCTTCATCAGCGCGTCCACGGTGTCCGGCGTGGGCTCCAGGATATCGATCAGCCGTTTGTGCGTGCGCATTTCAAACTGCTCGCGCGATTTCTTGTCTACGTGCGGCGAACGCAGCACCGTCCAGCGGTTGATGGTGGTGGGCAGAGGAATCGGCCCGGCCACATCCGCTCCGGTGCGCTTCGCGGTGTCCACAATTTCCTTCGTGGACTGATCCAGAATTTTGTGATCGTACGCCTTGAGGCGTATACGAATCTTGTCGCCTTGTCTCATTTAATCCTTCACTGCCCTTTCCATTCAGGAAACAATTCTTCGTTCGGAATCCCAAAAACTACTCGATGATTTCGGTGACCGCGCCGGCGCCCACGGTGTGCCCGCCTTCGCGAATCGCGAAGCGCAAGCCCTTCTCGAGCGCGACCGGGGTGATCAGCGTGACCTCGCAGCTTACGTTGTCGCCCGGCATCACCA
>Ga0302324_100000398_pt1 | contig 118013 bp, 102 predicted proteins | sample Palsa_T0_1_FD_201949 | JGI IMG/M metagenome (GOLD analysis project Ga0302324, IMG submission 201949) | Peat permafrost microbial communities from Stordalen Mire near Abisko, Sweden - Palsa_T0_1 | ecosystem: Environmental > Terrestrial > Soil > Palsa > Peat permafrost | place: Sweden: Abisko... | reverse complement strand
ACGACCGCGTAGACTCTACCCAGAGAGGCAATTTTTTTGGGCTTACATGCCTCTGGAGGCAACTATGAAGCATCTAAAGGGCGCTGCCTCGGTCGTCAATCTGGCCATCTTCGTTTCGTGTAGCATTTCTTGCAGCAGTGTTCCCCCGCCTCCCGCCGGGGCAGTCGGACATGCAATGCTGGCCCCACATCTTCCCCGCGCGGTTGTTAACGGCCAAGCTGCGATGATCGGTGCTGTTAGCCCTCAGCAGCGACTCAAAATTGCCATCCATCTGCCGCTGCGCAACCAGGCCGAACTGACCCAACTATTGCACGACCTCTATGATCCGAAAAGTCCAAACTTTCACAAATACCTGAGCGTATCCGAGTTCACGAAGCGCTATGCCGTGGCGGCTCGAGACTACGACACGGTGGTTGGCTGGACGAAGACGAATGGACTTACCGTGACTGCCAAAACGCCGAACCGGCGCTTGCTCGCTGTCGAGGGCTCGGTGGCTGCGATCAACCGGGCCTTCCACGTAAAGGTAAACTATTACCGGCGTCCGGGCGAGGCGCGAACCTTTTATTCACCTGATCGCGAGCCCACCGTCGTCGGACTGAGTGTGTCCCTGCTACAAATCACCGGTATGAACAACTCTGTTCTGCCCCAATCAATGCTCCGACACAGCGCGGTGTCGAGCGGTGCCGAACCGGTGAGCGCCACCGGCTCGGGACCGGCCGGCGAGTATCTGCCGAGTGATATGCGTGCTGCCTATTACGGTAATGGTCCGCTCACCGGCGCGGGCCAAACGATCGGCATCTTTTCATTTGATGGATATCTTGCAAGCGACGTGCAGCTTTACTACTCGAAGACCGGCATGACTTCGAACGTTCCGATCAAGAATGTAATGGTCGATGGATTCAGCGGTGCCTGCACCGCAGTGACTTCTCCTCCAAGTTCCTCGTGTGATGACGGCGAGCAGGTGCTCGATATCGTGAATGCGATCGGCATGGCTCCGGGGATCAAGCAGATTCTTTTCTATGAAGGCTCGAGCAACACCGAGATCCTCAATCAAATGGCGACCGACAACGTTGCCAAGGTGCTCAGTTCCTCCTGGGGCTGGAATCCGGCGGACGCAGCGAGTGACGACCCTATATTCCAGGAGTTTGCAGCACAGGGCCAGTCTTTCGTCAGTGCAAGCGGCGACGACGGCGAGTTCAATAGCTCGACCTATTCCTTCCCCGAAGTGGATCCCTACATCACCCAAGTCGGCGGCACGGAGTTGACCACGGCAGGGCCGGGCGGCGCATGGTCAGCCGAGACCGCCTGGCCGCAAAGCGGTGGTGGGTATGACAGCAGCACGCCAATTCCCAGTTGGCAGCAGCTTCGCGGTGTAATCAATTCGTCGAATTTGGGCTCAACCACTTTGCGCAACTCTCCCGATGTGGCGGCGGAGGCGAGTTTCGACAATCCCACCGTCGTCAATGGCAGCTTCGTGACCGGTTACGGCGGCACGAGCTTCGCCACGCCGCGCTGGGCGGGTTTTTTGGCCCTGGTCAATCAGCAGTCCGTCGCGAACGGAAAGGGCACTGTGGGGTTTATCAACCCTGCGCTCTACAACCTTGGCATAAGTTCGAGTTACTCGGGCGCATTCCACGACATCACCAGTGGCAGCAACCCTCCCACGGCGGGTGACGGCAGCGGCTTCAACGCCGTCCCCGGCTACGACTTGGTGACCGGTTGGGGTAGTCCTGCCGGCGCCGGTTTGATCAATCAGCTGGCAGGTATCAGTGCGAGCCGGCGAGTGCCGACTACCCGATGACAGAAGGCACCCTGCGCGGCAAACATGGACGGCAGGCTGCATTGGTCGCAGCGGCTCTGTTCAGTGCCGCTGCTACGCATGCGGCGCCGCCGTCGCTCGATGTGGCTGCTGCTGACAATGCGTTCGGCTTCCGCTTACTCAACGCAGTCCAAAAGCCCATCCCCAGCGGCAACGTCGTTCTCTCGCCGGTCAGTGCGGCTTTGAATCTATCGATGGTTCTCAACGGCGCAGGCGGTGAAACAAGACAGGAGATGCTGTCCGCACTATCGCTCAGCGGGTCGGAACTCAGTGCGATCAACGAGGCCAACGCACAGCTGATCAAGGTCATCCGCACGCCGGCCCTGAGCATCACGCTGTCGGTGGCGGATTCGTTGTGGGTCGACAGTCGTCACGCAACACTTCGCTCCGATTACGTAGAGAAAATGCAAGCGTGGTACGACGCCGAAATGGCGGATCTTGATTTTTCAAACCCAAATGCCGCGGCTCGGATCAACAACTGGGCCTCCAAAGAAACGAACGGCAGGATTTCCAAGGTCATCGACCGGATCGGCCCGACCGATCTCTTGCTGCTCCTGAACGCGGTGTATTTCAAAGGGCAGTGGACACACAAGTTCGACAAGGCGGAGACGCAGCAGCGCGACTTTACGCTTGCCAGCGGTGCCGTCAAACAAGTGTCGCGCATGGCGCAATCGGGACGCTTCGACTACTTCGAAGCGCCGCAGATGCAGGCGATCCGCCTCTCGTTCGGCGACGGGGCTCTCGCTATGGAGGTCTTCTTGCCGGCGAAATCATCGAGCTTAGGCGCGTTGGAAGCGGAGCTTACGGCCGAGCATTGGACGAGCTGGCAAGCGCAATATGCGCCGCGCTCCGGGACGATTGAGCTGCCGCGCTTCGAGCTGAAATCCAACTATCGCCTCAATGAACCGTTGCGCGCACTCGGTTTGATACGCGCTTTCCAGCCGGATGTTGCGCAATTAACGGACATGTTTTCATCGGCGCCGGGGCAACTCCCTGCCGGGCGCTTCTTCATTTCGTCAGTGCTTCAATCGACCTACTGGAAAGTGGACGAGGAAGGCTCAGAGGCCGCGGCCGTTACGACGACCGGTATAAGGGCCGCCGCGGTCGCGCGCCCGGCGCAACCGTTTCGGATGATCGTCGACCGGCCTTTTTTCTGTGCGATCGAAGACCGGCGCAGCGGCGCGCTACTGTTTGTCGGGGCCGTCTACGATCCAGCGGCCTGACGGCGGATCGTACAAATGCGCTGCGTTGCGCGTCAGAGAGGGACCGTGCCATGGATACGGTCAAGGGCCGCTTCGACCAAGGCGTACGGGCGCTGCTCGGCGTAGCGAGGCAATGGGCGAAATGAGAGCCGGGCTGTGCTCAATTACCGCGCGCCTCGCTTTGCAAGGGGCGGTTGCTTGCCGCCGCCCGAAGCTCATAAACTTGCCCGCGCAATGAACCTCAAACGCGTTGTAGCCGCCGTCGGACGGTTGCCGGTTGTGTCGACCCTCATTCGTCAACCGAAAGCGCGAGGCCTGCTCAAGAATATACCCGGGGTGAAACTGCTTTATGGCAGCGGGTGGGACGCGGTCCATCCATTCGATCGGATTCACGGCACACAAACGAGCGGCTTCGTCTCTGCGGACCAATTACCTGCTCAGCAAGCCAATCGCGCTCACGCGTTGTTCTATGCAGGCTCGCAACCCAGTGTTTTGCGCGAGGCGTTGACAGGGTTGCCGCCGCTCAAGACATGCACGTTTGTCGATTTAGGCTGCGGGAAAGGCAGGCCGCTTCTGGTGGCGTCCGAGTTTCCTTTCTCGGATATTCTCGGCGTCGAGTTGTCGCCAGATCTTGCCAAGGTCGCCGAACGTAATGCCGCCATCATCGCTGAGCGCTTTCCGGCCCGGACACCAATTCGCATTGCGGTTGGAGATGCCAGCGATTTCCCGATTCCGTCGGGCGATGTGGTGTTATTTTTGTACAATCCGTTCGATGCCGAACTCATCGCCAAAGTGGTTCAGAAGGTTGAGGCTGCGCTCAGGACCAAGCCCTGCAGCATCTACATTGTTTACTACAATCCGATCGCCGCGCATTGTTTCGACGCTTCGCCCCTTTTGACCAGACGCTTCGCACGCCAGATCCCTTGCGCCGCAGAGGATATTGCTTATGGGCCCGATGAGTCCGACCCTGTAATCATTTGGCAGGGAGGCCTGGCCCCACCACCGCTCGCGGTAGCTAACGCACGGCTTGTCATGGTAGCCAGCGGAATGCGCGTGATTCTCGAGGACACTTAGCGCCTTGTCGCACGTCGATGCGAATGGCAACGGCGCTCAAGCGCCCACCCGATGTGAACCCAGCGCATTGGGACCTCCTGACTGAGTTCGATTCCAGAATGGTACCCGCTACCAAACATCACCGTTACAATTAGCTGGAACGGTTGGATGGGAAGCGCAAAAATGGGCAAATCTTACTATCGCTGGGTGATAGTTGCAGCCGGCGGCGTCTTGGGCTGCGTCGCGATAGGCTCCATGTTTTCACTGCCTGTTTTTCTTCGGCCCATCTCACGGGATACCGGATGGTCCATTACCGGCGTATCCAGCGCCATGACTTTCGGTTTTCTCGCCATGGCGTTGGGAAGCATTCTCTGGGGAAACCTGTCAGACCGCTTCGGTCCGCGCCTGATAGTGCTGATAGGATCTAGTGTCTTGGCGACAGCTCTTGCGCTGGCGAGCCGGGCGACATCGCTCATTGAGTTTCAGCTGATCTTTGGATTGATGGTCGGCGGTGCGACAGCGGCCATCTTCGCGCCCATGATGGCTTGTGTGACAGGCTGGTTCGACACACATCGCAGCCTCGCTGTGTCTCTCGTTTCCGCCGGTATGGGAATGGCGCCAATGACCATGTCTCCCTTGGCGGCGCGGCTCATTTCCAACCACGATTGGAGAACATCCCTCCAAATCCTCGCCGTACTCGCGGCAGTCGTTATGATTCCAGTCGCGTTGCTGGTGCGTCGCCCACCGGCGTTGAAGTTTGGAAATGTCGTCCTTGCCACAGACGAAGAGCCGCAATCAGGGATCACTTTAGGGCAGGCGATTAGATCGCCGCAATTCATCACGCTGCTGCTGACGAATTTTTTTTGTTGTGCCACGCACTCCGGTCCAATCTTCCATACGGTGAGCTACGCAATCAGTTGCGGGATTCCGCTGGTTGCTGCTGTTTCAATCTACAGCGTGGAAGGGCTGGCAGGCCTGGGCGGTCGTGTCGCGTTCGGTTTCCTCGGCGACCGGTTTGGAGCAAAACGCGTTCTGGTCTCAGGCTTGTTGCTGCAGGCGTTTGGCGCACTGGCCTATTTCTTCGTGCGTCACTTGAGCGCGTTTTACGCCGTGGCGGCCCTGTTTGGTTTTATCTACGCAGGTGTAATGCCTCTTTATGCGGTACTGGCGCGCGAAAACTTCCCGTTGCGGATGATGGGGACGATCATCGGCGGAACAGTCATGGCTGGTAGTCTCGGCATGGCGACCGGTCCGCTGGCTGGAGGTTTGATCTACGACACGTTCGCCAGTTACGGATGGCTCTACGTCGGAGCGTGGGGTATCGGTATTGGCGCTTTCTTGATCGCATTAACCTTGAAACCCTTCGCAACCAAGCCAACGCCAGAACTGGCTCGCGCTGCGGTTTAGACTCAGAAACCCGTGTCGAAGGCGTTGGGCCCGCTTCCCGTCGCCACCGTTCCGGTCAAGGTGAGCACACCGCCCGTACCAATTGCGTACTCGGAAACCGTGCTGCTGCTGAAGTTGGCCACATAAACGTAGCGGCCTGAGGCATCTATGGTAATGAACCACGCGCCGCCGCCAGTCGCAATTGTGCCAATTGGAGTGAGCACGCCGCCTGGGCCGATCTGATATTCCGATACCGTGCTGCTTCCATTGTTCGCCGCGTAGACAAACTGGCCGTTGGGGTCGATCGCGAGGGATTCCGGGGAGCTTCCGGCAGGCACGGTGCCGATACTGGTGAGCATGCCGCCTGCGCCGATCGTGTACTGCGAAAGGGTGCCGTCATCGTAGTTCGCCACGTAGGCGTATCGGCCACTGGGGTCGACCGCCACCGATTGAGGAAAGTTTCCGGCGGCTACGGTCGCGGTGAGACTGAGCACACCGCCGGTGCCAATCGTGTATTGCGATACGTTGTTGCTGCTTTGGTTCGCGACATATACGTAGGGGGCGGTCGGATCAACGGTGAGACACGCGGGGCCACTTCCGCTTGCGACCGTGCCGATTGGGATGAGCGCGCCGCCTGTGCCAATCGTGAACTCCGAGACTGTGCTCGAGGCCAGATTCGCAACGTAGACGTAGCTGCTAGTCGGATTCACGGCGATGGATGCTGGATTGCCTCCTGTTGCGACCGTGCCGATCGACGTGAGCGAACCGCCTGTACCGATTGTGTATTCTGAGAGCGTATTGTCGACCCAGTTGGCCACATAGACATAGCGGCCCGCGAGGTCCTCCACGACGGCGTTGGGTTCCTGTCCGGTCGGCACCGTGCCATTCGCGGTAAGCGCACCGCCAACGCCAATCGTGTACAGCGACAAGGTGTTGTCGTTCTGGTTCGCCGCGTATGCATATTGAGGTGCTGCCGTCACGGTCAATATCGCCGCTGGAGAGGTCACAGTTCCGACTACTGCACTGATTGATGTCATGCCGGCGCCGGCGGCGGCTGCAAGACCGTTCGAACCCGCGGCATTGCTGACCGAAGCGATCGCGGCCGCTGACGACGCCCAGGTCGCAGACCCGGTGAGATTCTGCGTCGAATTGTCCGTGTAGGTTCCCGTTGCCGTGAATTGCTGCGTGGTGCCGTCGAAGATGCTCGGGGTGGCCGGCGTTACGGCGATGGAAACCAGCGTGGCGGGGGTCGCGGTCAAGCCGGTCGAGCCTGAGAGTGCGCCCAACGTGGCGCTGATCGTGGTGGCTCCCTGACTGACGCTGCTTACCGTCCCATTGGAGCCGGACGCATTGCTGATGGAAGCGATGCTCGCGTCGGAGCTACTCCACGTCACAGAGGTCGTGAGCGGTTGCGTCGAGTTATCCGTATAGGTTCCGATGGCAGCGAACTGTTGGCTGGTGCCGTTCGCAATGCTCGAGTTTGCCGGTAACACGGCGATCGACACCAGGGTCGCCGGCGTCACGCTCAAGCCTGTCGAGCCGACGATCGTGCCAAGGGTTGCGGTGATCGTGATCGTTCCCTGACTCATCGAGGTCGTCAGGCCGTTGGAGCCTGAGGCATTGCTGATGGAGGCGACGGTGGTGTCGGAAGAATTCCAAGTCACCAATGCCGTCACATCGTGCGTTGAGTTGTCCGTATAGGTGCCGGTTGCAGCAAATTGTTGGCTGGTGCCGCTGGCGATGCTCGGATTTGCCGGGATCAAGGCGATCGAGACCAGCGTCGCAGGTGTGACCGCCAGGCCGGAGGAGCCGGACACGCTGCCGAGGCTGGCCGTAATAGTGACGGCACCTTGGCTGATCGAGGTGGCGAGTCCAGCGGATCCCGCCGCGTTGCTGATTGAGGCGACGTTGATGTTGGAAGATGTCCAAGTCACCGTCGCTGTGAGGTTCTGCGTGGTGTTATCGGTATAGGTTCCAGTCGCGGTCAACTGCTGCGCCAAACCGTTGGCAATGCTGGTGTTCGGCGGCGTCACGGCAATAGAGACGAGGGTTGCTGGCGTGACAGTCAATCCCGTGGAACCTGACACACCGCCAGTCGCTGCGATAATGGTCACAGATCCCGGGCTGGCTCCCGTCGCAAGACCCTGGGATCCCGAAGCATTGCTGACCGATGCGACGCTCGTGTTGGAGGAGGTCCAGGCCACCGAGGAGGTGATGTTTTGCGTCGAGTTGTCGGTATAGACACCCGTCGCAATGAACTGATTCGTTAGACCATTGGCGATACTTGGATTGGCGGGTGTCACCCCGATCGACACCAGTGTTGCAGGCGTGACGGTCAGCGCGGTCGAGCCGGCCACTGCGCCAGTCGCTGCGGTAATCGTCGCGGATCCCGGGCTGACTGCGGTCGCAAGACCGTGTGATGCTGAGGCGTTGCTGACAGATGCGACGCCTGTATTGGAAGACGTCCAGGCCACCGAGGAGGTGAGGTTCTGCGTCGAGTTATCCGTATAGACGCCCGTTGCAATGAACGGACTCGTCAGACCATTGGCGATGCTTGGGTTTACGGGTGTCACGCCGATTGACACAAGCGCTGCGGGAGTAACGGTCAAGCTCGTCGACCCGGACACGGCGCCAATCGCTGCAGTGACCGTAACCGATCCGGGAGTAAGCGCAGTCGCGAGGCCATCGTAACCGGCTGCATTACTCACCGTCGCCACGCTCGGATCTGAGGAGCCCCACATCACTTGGGCGGTGAGTATCTGTGTGGAATTGTCAGTGTAGGTCCCTATCGCAGTGAGCTGGGATTTCAGTCCGTTGGCGATACTGGAATTCGCCGGGGTGATCCCCAGGGATACCAGGGTCGCGGCCGTCACTGTCAGGGTTGTCGATCCGGATATGCCGCCGAGGGCTGCAGTGACCGTTGCAGAACCAGGGCTCGCAGCCGTGGTCAATCCGTTCGATCCGGATGCATTGCTCACCGAGACGACCGACGAATTCGAGGAATGCCACGTGACTGAACTCGTGAGGTCGCGGGTGGAATGATCGGTGTAGACACCGGTTGCATGCAGTGCATCGGTTAGGCCGTTGGCAATGGTTGGGTTCGCCGGCGTTACGCCGATCGACACCAGGCTCGCAGAGGTCACGGTCAGGGTGGTCGATGCGGATACGCCGCCAAGTGTTGCCGTGATCGTCGTCGAGCCGGGCGTCGCCGTGGCGACCGTTCCATTGAAGCCGGGCATATTGGAGATCGACGCGATGGACGTGACAGTGGAATTCCAAGTTACCGAAGCCGTCAGGTCCTGTACCGAGTTGTCCGTGTAAACGCCGCTCGCGATGAAATGGGCGGTTTCGCCACTGGCGATGCTGGCTTTCGTCGGTGTCAGGTCAATCGCGACCAAAGTCGCCGCGGTTACGTTGAATGTGGTTGATCCGGACATTCTTCCCAAATGGGCAGTGATTGTCGTTGAGCCGGGCCCGACTGCGGTCGCGAGTCCCGTGTTGGTGATCGAGGCCGCAGCCGTATTCGCAGAACTCCAGGTCACCTGTGACGAGATGTTTTGTTTGGTCCCGTCGGCGTACACGAGAGTTGCCGTGAACTGACTCGACAAGCCCATTGCGGCGCTGCTATTTGGCGGTCCTACCGCAATTGCGGTGAACTGATCGGGCAGGGGCATGTTCGATGAGGAGGAATCCGACGACCAACTACATGCCGTGAGCATATTTATTACGCTCAACAGAATCAGCGCGATTACTACCTTGCATTCAACAAGGGGCACGCTCGCGAAGCGTGTCGCACGTAGGAGGATCATTCATTGACTCCACGATTGGCAGCGTCTTGCTCTGCTTCATTGCAGGCATAGAAAGTTTAGGGAAAACCCCTATGGCCAATCCGTGATGAGCCCGACACGGCGCCGGCGCGTACCGAGCGGTGGTTCACTGTGTCAATCGCGTCGACAATATTATGTCGCCAATCGAAGAGTCGACGGCTCGACGTTCTCGATCGTTCTCGGTCTAATTGAACGCGGCTTGGACACTCGTGAACCCGCGCGTGCGACAAGGGCTATCCGAGATTGGCTGAGGCTCGGCTGGGCGCTGGAAGACCTATCAATGTTTGATCCGTCGATGCAACTGGCGTTGATTCTCAGGCATCGGCAAGTATGGCAGTGCGAATCGGCGGGTTATGGTCTATGAGATGAGCACTCGTAGGAAGCGCTCTTGCGCCAACGATTTGTCCGGCGATACTGTTGTGAATGCTATGGCTTCTTAGCGACTGCGATCTCGATTGCTTGCGCGATTTTCACGGCGGTTTCGGCGATTTCCGTGACTCTGGATGCGACCAGCCCGCTGAACTTGTCGTAGTGAGCGGCTGCCATCCCGCCAGCGATGCTGGCGGCTGCCTGAATGAGCTGTGCTTGTTCCATATCTTGATCTCTCGTGGTTGGTTTACCTAGGGCGTCGAATTGTTGATCACACCATACAGTGTTGACCAAGGAGCGGGTATGAATAGACGCGCATCACTCGAAAAGTGAATTTCCGCAGTGCACAGGCCGCCCACGAGTGGCGAGCGGGCTGCTACTGCTCGGCTCCAGGGAGTTCTCAGGCGCTGAGCATCGCTGTAGAATCTGCATCGACGTCTCGCTAAATCGCGATCCGGGGATTCAATGAAAATCGTGCACAAGTCAATGCTGACACTCGCCGCGGCCGGCATGGTTTCCAATCCGGCACTGGCACATCACTCTTTTGCGGCGGAATTTGACCACAATAAGCCCGTCACCCTGGAGGGCGTCGTCACCAAGCTCGATTGGTATAACCCGCATACACGGTTATACATGGACGTCACTGACGCGTCGGGCAATGTAGTCAAATGGGAGCTCGAGATGGCTAGCCCCAACACCCTCATGCGGCTTGGTTGGTCGCGCCATACGCTGCTGGGTGGTGAAAAGGTCACTGTGAAGGGCTTTCTGGCGAAAGACGGCGCGCGTCTGGCCAATGCCGCCAGCGTTATTCTGGCCGATGGGAAATCGGTTCTTTCCGCCGGGTCCTCTTCCGGCGACGTACCGACAGATTAGTTCAGCGGCTGGGCGCGGGAATACGGGTTCGATGCGCAGCGACAGACTATTTCCGCAGCGCTTTGAAATTGCCCTCCACAGCCTGAAGAATCACCTCAGTTACGGCTCCGGAGCCGTTCTTACCGAATGCAAGCGTGAAGCCGGGTCCCGCGAACTGGGTTTCGGATAAGGATACCAGCGGCGTGGAGGGTCCCACCCCGCTTAAGACCAAATGGTCGCCGCTTACGCTGAAGATCCAATCTTCGGTTTTGCCGGTGGTTGGACTCTTGAACGCATAGGAACCGGCGTACTTCGCAAGAATTTTGGGGGCGACTTTGACGCCTTTTTCGTCGGAAGCCTTGCCGACCAGATGCTCGCGATCGCGCTCATTTTCGTTGCACACATATTCCAGCTGCTCTGTATCCGCGTACAGTTCCAGCTTGACGGGCACGGTCCACGGCTGGAGCAGCGCCCCGGGATCAACAAACGTCCGCGTAATCTCCATATGTCCGAAATCGGAACGCCGCAAACGTTCCGTGACGCGCAGCGCCTCCGTGTGAGGACGGCCATCGCCATCGAGCCAGGTCCGATCGTTAAACCCGGCGGAATCGATTACCAGCGTGTCTCCCTCCCAGTGGCCCACCGAGTAGCCCATCCAGTCCGGGTTGGGATCTTCCGGAAGGGGCCGGCCATCCAAGAAGATTTCACGGTACAGGGTTCCATTCCAAAGCATCAACAGCAGATTTTGGGTTTGAACCACCTTACCGACACCCATATCGACCATCGGGCCCGGGGGTAGACACAGCACGCTGGGGGAATCATTGCCAAGGTTTTCCTTGCGCTTCTCGGCCAGCGCTTCCGCCCAGGGTTGCAGCTTCACGGTATCTTGGGCTTTCCCGGTCTCGGCGAAACCGGCGGCATCCTCTCGCCAAAAGCCGGATAGGTCGGGTTTACCGTCAGGCATGCGCGGGGCAGGAGCGGATAAATCCGGTTTGCCATCTGCCGTGCGCGGGATGCCCGGGGTTTTGTACTTCAACCATTGGGCATAAGCGCTGGGGCCAGAGAATCCGATCACGACCGCCGCGGCGGCAAGCGCGAAGAACCAGCGGAGATTCATGGTTCTCGCGATTTTGATTTTCATCGTATCCCGCTCCCTAGTTTTCCGTGTGCGCAGCGCGGCGCGACGGGGCAACAATATAATACGGGTCCCGGTCGGGACGGTGTTAGTCGGCGACGTTTCCTCAGCCCGTCCAGACTGCCGCGTGTTTTCCCGCCCATGGCTGTGCTCGTTCCAGCTCATAGGCCAGCGCATAGAGAAGAGCCTCTTGGCCTTTGGCGGCCGCGAATTGGCTGCCGATCGGCAGGCCGTTCTTGCCCCAACCAAGGGGTACCGACATGGCCGGCGTTCCCGCCACGTTGTGAATTGGCGTATAGGCAACATAGCTGGTGACGCGTTCGTAGAGCGTGTCGAAGGGGACGGTCGGCGCCTGCTCGCCGAGCTTTGGCGGGGCGCTGGTCAACACGGGCGTGAGCCAGACATCGCATTGCGACATGAACGCGTCGGTTGCCGCTTCCACCTTTTTGAAATACGCGAGGCTCTTGGCCAGCGCATCCTTGGGCTGCGTCGCAAAATATCGAGCAAGGCCAACCGTCCATGGCTCGAGCACTGTTTCGGGATTGAGCTTGAGACTCATGGCGAGCTGCACCAACTGCGCCGGCCCCGAGGCCCAAACAATCAGGAAGGCGTCGGTAAATTCCTGGCCGGCCACTGGATTCGTCACCTCGATGATCTGGTGGCCCAAACCCTTGCAGAGGGCCGCCGTCGCCTCGATGCTGGCTTTTACATCCTCATGCGGCTCCTTCCCGAGGGCGCTTTGAGTTGAAAATGCGATCTTAAGCCGCTTCTTCAAAGGAGCGCTCACGAATCCGGTGGGTTTGAACAGCGCGTGCGGAGATGAGTCCTCGGACAGGGAAAAAACCATCGCGCTATCGCGCACGCTACGGCTAACGCAGTTCTCCACCGCGATGTCGCCGGGCATCCTCTCGCCTGCGCCGAAGTTCATGCGGCCGCGCGACGGCTTCAAACCGAACACGCCGCAGCAGGACGCCGGAATGCGTATCGAGCCGCCGCCGTCCGATGCATGCGCAACCGGCAACATGCCTGAGGCGACCGCTGCGGCTGCGCCGCCGGACGATCCGCCGGTCGAGTAGTCGAGATTCCAGGGATTGTGGCATGCGCCGAGAAGGAGGCTTTCTGTCGATGCCAGCAAACCGAATTCTGGCGTATTGGTCTTGCCGAGAATGATCATTCCGGCATCGACGGCCCTTTGCACCATGAGGTTGTTTGCGGTGCCAATATGCTTTGCCATCAGGCGCGAGCCCGAGGTGGCTATCTCGCCTTTGATGTCGTTCAGATCCTTGATGAGATAGGGCATGCCGGACAGCGGGCCGGCGGGCAGCACGCTCTTCGCCAGCTTGCGTGCCTTGTCGAAATATTCGGCAACGACCGCGTTGAGTTTTGGATTGGCGGACTCGATGCGGGTGATGGCGGCGTCGACCAATTCCAACGAGCTGACTTTCTTGCTACGAACCAGGGCCGCCTGACCGACGGCGTCGATGTCCGAGAAATCATCAGTGGCCGATGCATGACGCGGCTTCAGCAGTCCGGCCGCGCAGACGGCGGCGACAGCCGAGCCCACGAAGGCGCGGCGGTTGATCGGCACGTTCATCATTTCCCCCAAGGACGACTTTTGTCCGGCGAGCATAATGCAATTGGTGTGCGATCGCACGCCGCACTAGGCGTTGGACTTCTTGGTATTCCAGGGCAGGGCGCTAGCCGGGGCGCCGAGCTTCGCGACCGATTGCTCAAGAGTCTGCCTGGCGTGCTCCTTGGACTCGAGGGCCACACAGTTCACCCGCCCAGACCATGATTGCCAAGTTTCCAGCATGATTTCGTGTCGACCCGACTCGGTGTGAACTTCTTGAGTAGCCGCAAGTATACGGATCTCGATTTCCTTTACAGCGGGACCCGCCGCGCGAACAGCCCCACCATCGCCATCAATGCGGCGCAGGAGCTCGGCAGCCGGCGCTGACATCCCGCGAAGCTGCCACGCGTCGCGTGAGCAGGCCACCGCAAGCAACGCCGGCCACAGGGAAGCGTGGATGAGGGTGACCTTGCGACTCAACAGCTTTGTGAACAAAACGTCCGGATGATCGCCCAACCTCGACAGCACGGAGAAAATCAAATGCGATTTCGGATGACCCCACCAGGACGTGCTCAGCGATTCTCCAGTAATCATGCCGACGACACTGGGGAGGGCCTTGTCTTGCTTTAGCAGAAGACCGTGACTGGCCAGAGCCGCCACTACCAATTCGAGGCAATCTGTTTGCAATTTCTCGTTGTCGCTCGTCATTGAGGCAGAGACACTGACTTGATTGAGGAACCACGATCAATCGGCGCTATAGTAACCAGACCCGCGTGCTGAAGGGGGGCAAAATCCAGAATCGCACGGCAGCCCAACAAATGCGATACTGGGAATGGACACGATCACAGGTTTTGCATGCCCAGAGTCACATTCATTGCCTTCGCGGGTGGCGCGCGTACGGTCGAAGCCCCGGTTGGCACGACGCTGATGCGCGCCGCAACCGACAACCGGGTGCCGGGCATCGACGGGGATTGCGGCGGCAATTGCGCCTGCGCGACCTGCCACGTCTATGTTGATCCTGCATGGTGGGAACGGCTTGGGGTGCACGCCGCGGGCGAAAAAGACATGCTGAACCTCGTGGCAGAGCTGCGCGGCAACTCGCGCCTCGCCTGTCAAATTACACTCACCGAAGATCTGAATGGTCTCGTCGTCAATCTGCCTGAGGCTCAACATTGAGCCAGCCGCAGCCAAGGAGACGTAAAAATGTTGGACTCGATTGAGCCTGCCGATATCCACGCCGCCGCGCGCGCCCGCGCCGCGGTGCTGCCGCTCGACGATCTGAATCCGGCTGATCCGCAAGGGTTCGTCGACGACACCGTCGGATATGTTTTCGAGCGTCTTCGGCGTGAGGATCCCGTGCATCGCTCGCACAGCCCGATACCCGGCATTGACACGTACTGGTCGGTGACGCGCTACAAGGACATCATGCAGGTTGATAGCAGCCACAGTATCTATTCTTCGGAAAACGGCATCACGCTGATGGATTTTCCGCCGGACGACGAACAGAAACTGCGGATGTTCATTGCCATGGATCAGCCGAAGCATGACGAGCAGCGCAAGGCGGTGAACCCGATTGTTGCGCCGGCAAACTTGAATAATTGGCAGAATCTGATCCGCGAGCGCACGGTCAACGTGCTCGAGAGCTTGCCCCGCAATGAAACCTTCAACTGGGTGGACAAGGTATCGATCGAGCTCACGACGTATATGCTCGCCACACTGTTCGACTTCCCGCTACAAGACCGCCGCCTCTTGACTCACTGGTCCGATATGGCGACCTCGAACAAGCTGACCAATCCGGACGCGCCTGAACCGGAAGTACGCATGGCCGAATTGCGTAAGATGCTCGAATATTTCACGCGGCTCTGGAACGAGCGCATCAACGCGCCGCCCAGTACCGACCTAGTGTCCATGCTCGCCCACGGACCGGCGACGCGAAACATGGGGCCCGCCGAGTACATGGGGAACCTCGTATTGCTTATTGTCGGCGGCAATGACACGACTCGAAATTCCATGACCGGCGGTCTCTTGGCCTTGCACGAGCACCCACAGGAGATGGCGAAACTGCGCGCCAATCCGGCGCTGGTCGATAGCCTTGTGCCTGAAATCATCCGCTGGCAAACCCCGCTGGCCTACATGCGCCGAAGCGCGCTGGTCGATACGGAATTGGGCGGCAAACAGATTCGCAAGGGCGACAAGCTTGCCATGTGGTACCTGTCGGGTAATCGCGATGAATCCGCGATTCCTGAACCGAACCGGTTTATCGTGGATCGCGAGCGGCCGCGTCAGCACCTATCCTTTGGCTTCGGCATCCACCGCTGCGTTGGCAACCGCCTGGCCGAATTGCAATTGAAAATCCTTTGGGAAGAGCTTCTGGTCCGCTTCAAGAAAATCGACGTAGTGGGCGAGCCGACGCGAATCCGCTCCTCGTTCGTGCGCGGGTTCAGCCATCTTCCGGTAAGGATTCCCGGCTGACCCCGCGCTTCGGTTTACATCGCCTTGCGGCGCAAGGCATCTTTGGGCTGCAGCACTCCTTCGAGCCGCGCATAACTCGCCTCCATGCCGCGCTCCATGCCCGTGGCCAACATGCCGTCGCGGGTCTTGGAATCCGGAAGAGTCATGCGCATGGTCATCAATGTCCCGGTGCCGTCAGGGGCAAAGCGTGTTTCGACGCGATTATCGGGGGAGGGGTCGGGAAGGTGCATCCGTTCGATATGAACAATCTTGCTGAACGGAACCAGCTCGACGAACTCGCCGGTCACGTGAAATCCACGCCCCTTGCCGTTCGTCCATTCATAGCGGAATCTGCCGCCCGCCCTTGCTTCATTGATGCACACAGGCATCGTCCAGCCATCGGGGCCCAGGAGCCACCTCTGGATGAGCGCGGGCTCCGTATGAGCTCGATAGACCAGCTCCGGCGGCGCAGCAAACCGTCTGGTCACCAGGATGTGCTTGTCGCCTTCGGTTTTCAGCGTCATCTTTTCCATTGTTTCTCCTTGCGCCTCTCGGGCTTCATGGTTGCCAACACTTGATCAAGACGGTCGTAATTTCTGCTCAATGCCTCTCGCAACATGCTGAGCCATTTGTCGACCTCGACGATTCCCTCTGGGGCTAGTCGGCATGGTCGCTGCGTGCCCTCGATGCGACGGACAATGAGCCCCGCGCTCTCCAGTACCTTGATGTGGCGAGAGATTGCAGGCTGTGAGATCTCGAATGGCGCCGCTAATTCGTTGATCGTCGCTTCGCCCAACGCCAGTCGGGTGAGGATCGCGCGCCGCACTGGGTCGGAAAGGGCGGAAAACGTCGCATTGAGGTTCTGCATTTGCATTCCCTGTGTATATAACTGATACGTTATATAACTGAATGTGCATTGTCAATGGGCCGACGTGCACGCATGGGGAATTGACTGTCGGCAGGGTTGCGGATAAATGGTTACGAATCGTGTGCTGCGGATTTAGCTCGTGCCGGACATAAGCTAGTGTTGCGTCGAGACTTTTTGAGGGGCCTTGGGACAGCCAGCGCGTTTGCCGTGGCCCCTCGAGTTGCGGCTCATTCGCGCCCGCTGCGAGTCGGCGTCGTAGGCGGCGGCATCGTCGGCTCCTCCATTGCCTTTCATTTGGCCCAGGCGGGCGCGAGCGTCACTCTGTTCGAAAAAGCGCAGCCGGCGAGCGGCGCCACGCAGAACTCATTTGCTTGGTTAAACGCGTTCGTACCCGACGCGAACTACAGGGCGCTGCGGCTACAAAGCCTAACGGCTTATCATGATCTGGATCGACGCCTGAGGCTCGGCATCGTTTGGGGCGGTTATATCAACTGGGCGGCGACTGCCGCCGAGGTTGAATCGCTTCGGGCAAGCGCCGCGCAACTCGACGGCACGGGCCATGCCGTGCGCCCGTTGAACGCCACTGAGCTGGCAGCGATTGCGCCGGTGCTGATGCCGGGTCCGGTGGCCGCGGCATTTTATTCGCAGATCGACGGACATCTTAATCCGGTCGATGCGACGCACCGCTTTATTGACGCGGCGCAGATGCACGGAGCGCAGGTGAGGCTTCAGTGTGAAGTGCAGGACTTGGATCTCAAAGGCAGCACGCTGGCCGGTGTCGCGACTGCTCAGGGTTACGTGCCGCTCGATCGCTTGGTCATCGCCGGCGGTGTGGATACGCCGGCACTGACTGCGCTGGCAGGCCTTCGGCTGGGACTTCGGCATGCGCCCGGAATACTTGCACACAGCAGGCCGGTGCCGATCGTCACGCGCACCATCTTCGATGGACCTGGAAATCTATCATTCAAGCAAATGGCTGACGGCAGCATCGTCGGCACGGATTCGCCCGAGCCTCCGGACATCGCCGCGCACCGAGAAATCCGCGCGCACGCCATTCCATTCCCGGATGAAGCCGTGCGCGCGATGCACGGAAACCGGATCTTGGGCAAAATCGGCGAGGTGCTGCCCGCCGCACGCGGTGCAGCCCTGGAACGGCTGACACTCGGTTTTCGCCCAATACCGCTCGATGAATTGCCGGTCGTCGGTGCACTGCCGGGCGCACCTCATGTGCATGTGGCCGTTATGCACAGCGGCGTCACGCTGGCAGCGATCATAGGCCGCTACGTGACTGAAGAAGTGTTGTCCGGAGTGCGCGTCGAAGCGCTTGCGCCGTTCCGGCCGGAGCGCTTTTCGCGGGCGACCGCGGCGAGTACTTGATCAGTTATTGAAGAATATCTGTTGATCGCTCAGTGCGTCCTCTGCGCTTCATCGCGGCTCAAGATCCACAGTGCCGCCGGCAGTGCGCTGAAGTCGGCCAGCAGTGCGAGAACAAAGGCCGATGCGGAAACGATTCCAAACTGCCTCATCGGCGGCAGGTCCGAGAGTGCAAGCGCCAGAAATCCGCTGGCGTTGATGAGGGTGGCGAACACTATCGGCCGCCCGGCAACCAGCATCGCGTGGCGTAAAGCCGCGGCCGTCGAGTTGTTCTCCCGGCCTTCTTGAAAATGGTAGAAGAAATGAACCTGATCGTTCTCGGTCGCCCCCAGCACGGTCGAGCCGATGAGAATGGTGGCGATGTTCAAGGGAATGCCGACTACGCGCATGACAATAAAAACAGACAGGATCGCGAACAGGGAAGGAATCATGGTCATGAGGCGCGCTGAGGGGCTGCGGAACACCAACAGAAAGCCGAAAAAAATGACGCCTGCCGTGAGCGCGAAACTCTGGGTGAGCGTCGGCAGCAGCCGCTCCGTGATTTCTCCGGAGAGGACTCCCTTGCCGGCGAGCCGGCCTTTGACGTCGCGCAGCGCAGGGTCGCTGGCCTGTGCCGCGGCCCAGGTTTGCAAGACGAACCTGCGCATGGCGCCGCTCGGGCCGAAAAGCTCTCCGCGTCCGCGGATACTCAGCCGCACGCTGGCAAGATCCGCGACGTCCACATAATTGCGGGCCCCGGGTTCAGTGAGCATGATTTGCTCGAGGTCGGCGGCAAGCTTCTGCCAGTCGGCGGGCGCGGTGGGCAATTGATCGGACCCTGATTGAATGTATCTAGCCCATCGCAGCACGGAAGTGGGACCGTCCACCGCGTCGACCGCCGGATTTTGCTCCAGGCGGCGGGTCAATAATTCCACGGCTCGTAGAAAATCAGCGTCCAACGCGTGTCCGGGCCGAGTTTGCAGCCACAGGTCGATCACATCGAGACCGTTCGACTGCTCGAAACGCCGGGTGTCTTGTGCCACCCGCTCGCTCGGATTCACATACGTCAACGCATCCGTTTCGAGCGTCAGGGGCGCTAGTTTGCCCGGGATGCCGAACAGTGCCGCCGCCCCGCAAGCCATGATCACGAGCGCCCCGGTAACCAACGACCAGCGGTAGCGCCGTGTCGTGGGAACCAGCAAGTCGACGAAGGCGAGAAACCATTTCTGTTCGCGTACGGAACCTGAGCGCATCGGCGCCCGCAGCATCGATTGAAGCGCCGGGAAAAGAGAAAAGCACGTGACCCACGCAACCACCAGGCCGCATGCGGTCCACAGTCCCATCTCGCGGACGGGACGTATCTCAGACACTGACAGGGCCGCGAAACCCACCGCGGTGGCAAACATAGAAGCGCTGCACGGCAAGAATTTGTTCGAGAGCACCCGCGCCTGGTGTTCTAGAAGCGTCGGCGCATCGTCCGGCTCCATATATCGAGAATGAATGTAAACCAGGGTCGCCGTCGTCGTGACCATCACGGTGAGCGGTACAATGGTTGAGACCACGGTATTCGTCCAGCCGACGAGGTAGGCCAATCCCACGGCCATGGCGACGACGGCACCGAGCGTGAGAACGATGGCTGCCAATGTGCGCCAGGATCGGTACACGAAGAGCACCAACGACATCAAGAAAATCCCGAATAGAGGCATGAATTTTCGGGTGGCCGTGCCGGTTTGCCGCTCGAGCCAGGCATCGAGCCACGGGCTGCCGACGCGCCTGACCGCAGTGAAAGGACTCGCGGATTTCTCCAGGGGCAGCACCAGGGCATCAATCGCCGCCAACGCCCTGTCGCGCTCGGCGGGAGTGTTCACCCGCAGTTCGAGTGCCATGCCCAGATAGTGATCGCCTACGAGACCTGCGCGGCGGAACAGCGACGTTCCGGTCGCGAACGCCCTCATTTTCGCAGCATCATCCGCGCTGACGTTGCCAGACGAACCTCCCGGGTGGCGCAGCGTCAGTACGCTGTGAGCCGCCACGTGGGGAATTTTATTCAGTGCGGCTTCTAGTTCCTGTGTGCTTTGCAGGGCTTGGGGACTGAAGGGATCGGGCGATTCGAGCATCAGAAGCGCCTGTTCACCTTCAGGGAACACGCGATCGAAATCTCTGGTTGCCTGCGCCACGGGATCGCCCGCGACGACAAGGCGGTCGATGGCGGAATCCGTGGGAATTCGCAGGGCGCCGTAGATACCCGCGATGGTGAGGATCGCGAAGACGGCAACTATCCAGCGCCGTGCATCGAGCACGCGCAAGAAAATGATCACCAGCCCGGGGGGAATCAGCGGTTTCATGTTAAGGCTGCGCGCACCGACACGGGTAGTCTCTGAATACGCGAGAATGATAGCCTACGGACATGGGAACGTTATTGCTGGCTTCGCTCGCCACTCTGGTTTTTTGCGCGCCGGGATATCCCGGTGGAGCTGGGGATGCGCAACCGTTCATTGAACAATTTGCCAGCGCCGCGACCGCGATCTCCGGCTGGCCGCCGGGAAGCCTTGCCGCGGTCTACGATCCGACTGAGCAGGGTGGGCTGGCGAAACTGGCCGGATCCGATGCGGCGTTGGCCTTCGTTCCCTATGCTTTTTATGTTCAGCATGGCGGCGAGTTGCATTTGACACCGATCGTGCAGGCCGACGTCACCGGTATCGGTACACAAGAGCGTTGGACACTGGTGGGAAAGGAGGGTGCTGTCAGCGGTCCGACATCCCTCGCGGGATACACGCTGCTCAGCGTGGCCGGCTATTCGCCCGACTTTGTGCGTCAATGGGCACTGGAGGCGTGGCCGCTGCCGCCGGACGTCAAGATCGAATCGACGGGCCAGATACTCAGCGCTCTGCGACGCATTGCCGCCGGCGAACACGTGGTTGCGCTGCTCGACCAAACACAGACAGCGGCGCTTGCCACGTTGCCGTTCGCCCCCCAACTCAAGGCGCTAGCGCAATCTGCGCCGCTGCCGGTGGCCATCATCGCCGTGATCAACGGTCGCGTACCCCCAGCCCGCGTCCGAACTCTGCAGCAGGGCCTGTTCAAGATGGCCCATGAAGCGGCCGATGCCGATACCTTAAGTCAACTGCGTCTGAAGGGATTCGTGCCGCTGCAGCTTCCTGCCCACACCGCGGCGCCGTGAAACGATGGATGGCATTGGCGCTTGCGAGTCTGATGCTGGTCGGATGCAAGACCGCGCCGCAGAGAAGCGAGCTGCCGCCGGCTCGGACTGCAAGCAGTACGGTGGAACTGGCCGCGGCGATATCCGCGGCGGCGAATCGCAGCGATCACGAGCACGACTCCAAAGTCCGCGGTGAACTCGCGGAAGAGGCCAGCCGCGACGCCGCGGCATGCCTCAATCTTGAGCCGCAGTCGGCCGCCTGCCTTTACGGGCGCGCGCTCGCCCTGGGACTCGAGGCACGAGCACATCCAACCCGTGCCGGCGAATTGCTCAGCGCGATGCTCAGCAGCTTGGGGAGTGCCGAAGCGGCGGATCCCACCTATGACGAGGCGGGGGCCGCCAGGGTGACGGCGCTGGTGCTGACTCGAGCGCCGGGATGGCCGTTGGGCCCTGGAGACACCGAGGCCGGATTGGATGCGGCGCTCCGTGCCGCGAGCCTGCGGCCGCAGTATCCGCCGAATCTCTTGGCGCTGGCGGAATCGTTGGCAAAGAGCGGAGATCCCAAGGCGGCGCGGGAAAATTACGAGCGCGCACGCGCATTGGCTTTGGCGCTGCCGGCCGCGCCGGATCGCGACGATTGGATTCGTCAGGCCGATGAGGCGCTGCGGCGGCTCTAAGCTGCTTCAGGCGTCAATACGCGTTTCCATAGACCCGCAGTGCAGCCGGCGCCTGGTGTTGATCGATCAACCTCTCGACCAGCTGCTGACGGTATTTGGATAACGCGACTTCGGTGAGGGGCTGCTTGCGCCAGCGGCCCACCTCCAAGGCGGAATACGGTTTCGCGCCGGACGGCGCGCTCGTGCCGCCAATCTCGAATACCACGTAGTTGAGTACCGCGGCCAATTTCCGATCATCGAGCGTGGAGAACGCAACATTCGGCAGGCGCGACAAATAGGCACGTCCTTCCGGCGCGCGCAGGTAGAATCCAACCAGATCCTCCAAGCTTGGAACGAGCTTAGGATTGGAAATGCCATGAAATCCATGGCATCCGCCGCAGTTCAACAAATAGTCGCCGCGCGGCCCGGAAAGTCGATCGATCGATTGCGCGCTTAAATTCCCGGCAACGCATAGACCGAAGGCAGCCACGAGCGCAACAGCACGACCAACACACCTCATGGGTTGATCAGCCAGCCAGTCCCACCAGTGCGGCTGTCGAGCAATGATAGGTTGCCGACGCATTGCCAAAGCACCAGATGATGTCGTTGTTGAGCGCCGACCGATAAGTCGGAAAATCACGATCAGTGCCATCGCAGCGGCAGGACTTCCCGGCCGTGCAGGCGGGTTTTCCGCAGCAGTCGCGATAGGCAATCACATACGAGCGATTATCGTCCGGATTGAGGCAGGTGCCGATCCAAGAGATGGGCGAGGGCTCTGCCCCGGGCGGACAGGTGTGCGAGCCCCCGCCGCAACAGCTGCACAGTACGCCGTCGGATCCGCAATATTTCCAATAGCTGCACTTTGTCGCGTCCGTGCTCTGCGCATTGCGCTCGAAATCCGTTTTCGGCGAGTCCGCGGCGGCAGCGCGGGCCACCGGCAGGAGCGGCAACAACGGCGCTGCCGCCAGCGCCATGCCAATTCTCGCGATAAAGCCGCGGCGCGACGAGTAGCCGGCGAGCCTGCGGGTGAACCGCTCACTCAGGTCATCAAATGGAGATTTCGACACCGACATTATTCCTCGTAGACGGCTCGACCTGAGCCTTAAGATAGGATTGGATGGAAGCGAAGCCCGTCTCCTTGGCGATGATCAGACTCTCGAAATGTTCCCGGCTATTCACCAGCCCCTTGGCGGCAATGACACCCAGATCATCCAACAGAACCGCGTAGGGAAGTTTATCCACGCGATAGGCCATACCGATCTGCGGCCCGTTGACGAAGCAGTGATCGTCGATCGCGAATTGCTCAACGAGCCTTCTTTGTTCGCCCAAATTCGCATCGCCGACGAACAGCACGTCCAATCGTTCGCTCTTGGAGAAATCCAACGCGATGGGGATCAATTTCTTGCAGATCGGACAGCTCTGCGACACGAAGAGCATCAAGAGCGCCTTGCCGGCACTGAGGTTGCCGCCCACCGTGATGGCATTGCCGGCCAAGGCGTGTACCTCGAGTCTCGGCGATGGTTCGCCAACCCCGGGCCCCGCGCCATGAATCAACGCGCCGGCCGGTGCCACCCGCTCGTGCAATACGCCCACTTGCCGGGCAAGCGCCAGCACCGCGATGCTGAGTAGAATCACGACGACCCACAGGAGCCCCAGCGTGATGCCCATCGGAGTCACCGAGTCGCCTCCGAAGCAAAGCGCTGGTCTCGCCGCCAGGCGGGAACGATGCCCCACAGGATATTCAAGCTCTGCAGAATGACGAAAAGAACCCCGCCGACCATGATCCCCTCAAGCTTCATCGCTAGATCGCCCGATCGGTCCTCCAGCATCGATGCCGCACCCAAAAGCACAACCATGACGCCGTTGCGAATCACTAGATTCCAACTCAAGGATTGCCTGAGAGCGCTTTGGAAGCAACCACAATCGATGTGGCGGCGTCCTCGCTGCAAGTTGATGCCCATGGCAACGGCGAACATCGTCAACAGCGTCGTCGCTGCCAATTCCGGCCAGGGGCGGAGAAGTCCGATTAACAGCGCAGCGCCGAGCACGGCCTCGAACGGCGGCAAGAAGTACGCGAACGGCGCCACCAGGGATGTTGGCAGCAAACGGTAGTTTGCAATGACGCCCTGGAAGACTGTCCAGTGACGCATCTTTCCGACTGCCGCGGTCAGAAATACCAGCGCCATCAAGGTTCTAATGGCCATTGTCACTTCCGAAAGCGCCGGACTTGTCATTCGATCAATATCCAGGAACCATCACGGCGTTACCGGCGGCAAACTCGATTTTACGCAGTTCTTTGCCGGTACCCGCGTCGAGAACCACATCGTTGCCCTCCGGATTCAGCAGATAGAGCACCGGCTTGGCATCTTGTGAGACGCCGATATCTTGATAGAAGGGAACTTTATCGTCGGCGAGACCGCTGGTCGGGACCGGCTGCAGCTGAAAACGGGACAGCAGTGAATGAGTCTTGGTATCGAGCACCCAAATCTCGCTTCCGCCTTGTCGATGGGTCCAATAATTTCCCGCGTGCATCAGTACGAATAGCTTGCCGCTCGCCTTGTGATAGGCCGCGAGCTGGCCGCCGCCGGGGCGCCAAGCCAATTCCTGCACGCCGGTGCCGGCCACTGGAAAACCGGCTGCCTTTTGCATCGACCACGGCTTTTCCACCACCGTGTCCGCACCGAGCTTTGCCTGATAAACAAGGCCGGTATAGGAGATGAAAATCGCGGTGCCCGTTGTGCGATCGACAAAACTGTTCTCGAAAATTGGATCGGTGCTGGCGTCGAAGAACGGTTTGGTGTGGGTTACTTTGGCCTGGCCCGATTCGGGTAGGGTCACGGTGGCGAGCGAACCATCGGCGCACAGCGAGGAGAATCCTTCCTCGCCCCAGGGAAATACCAGGGCGCATCCGGGAATCTCCACGGTACCCCCGACAACCTGTTTCTTGAGATCGACCCAGACCACTGAGGATGCGGGCAGCATGATATAGACGTAGGCGCGAGAGCCCGACGCGCTGATATCAAAGTTCTGCATTTTCATCACCAGGGCACGGCCCGGCAGCGGGATTTCCTTGACCAGGTTGAGCGTCCTCGAATCGTAAACCGACAGCAAATCCTGCCGTTCGCCGCGAGCCCCGTGTGCCCAATAAGTCTCGGAAACGAAGAACTGGCTGTTGTCGGGAGCAATCGCCAGGTTCGCGATGTAGCCGGCGGGGATATTCCCTTCCATTTTGCCGCTGTCGCCATCGAATATGACGAAGCTCGAGTTACGCAGTTTGGCCGTGAAAAAACGATGCGGAGAGCTCGGCGGCAGCGTCGCGACATCGCTTATCTCAGGCTCCAACGGCGGAGCTGAGAGTGCTTCTGCGGCCGATAGCGACAACAATCCCAGCGCGGCAATCAACAGCCAGGTTCTTGCGGTCACAGGCATTATTTTCCCCTAGGTCGAGTCAACAGCGAAGTTTCGGATCAAAGCACGATGATTGCCCGCCGGTCAAACGAAAGACGGATGCTCATTCGTCCTTCTTGTAGACCTTTCCCTCTTTCATCACGAAGCGCACATGTTCCAGCTCGTGAATGTCGGCGATCGGATCGCCGCTCACGGCAATGATATCCGCGGATTTTCCGGCGGCAATGGAGCCGAACAGCTCCGAGTGGCCGATGAGGTCAGCCGCATTCACGGTCGCCGCCTGGATCGCCTGCATGGGCGTCATCCCATACTTGACCATGAAGGCGAACTGACGGGCGTTGATCCCGTGCGGACACACACCCGCGTCCGTGCCAAATGTCATTTTGACCCCGGCGCGCACGGCTTTCTTGAAGTTTTGGCGCTGCGCTTCGCCCAATCCGGCGTCGTGCGCGAGGAAGTCGGCGGGCGTATTGGGATCGGACTGGATGCACTCTTCGTCGTAAATGTCCATGTCAAGATAGGTGCCATGCTGTTTTGCCAGCGCGATCCCTTCGTCATCGATGAGAGTGGCGTGTTCGACGGACGCTACGCCGGCGCGGATCGCATTCTTGATGCCCTCGGCTTCGTGCGCGTGCGCCTCGACCCGCAGGCCGAAGTTGGCGGCTTCCTCGACCGCGGCCCTGACTTCTTCCGGTGTGAACTCGACGGATTTGGTAATGCTGCCATGGGTCAGAACGGCGCCGGTCGTCAGAATCTTGATGTGATCCGCGCCCAGATGCGCGAGTTCACGCACCACCCGTCGCACTTCCCACGGACCATTCGCAATGCCATAGCGAAGATCCAAGGGCAGCTGAATGTCCTTGGCCAGTCCGGTCATGGCACCCGCCCCTTCGCTGATGGTGACGTAGGCACCGGCCACGTACATGCGGGGCCCGATGATGATCCCTTGGGCAATGGCATCGCGCATGGCCACATCGTTAAAGGCGCGATACACACCGACATCGCGCACGGTGGTAAAGCCGGCGAGCAGCGTCACCCGCGCATGCGGAATTGCAGCGTAAGCCGTCTCCGCCGCTGACATCCGCAAAGAGACCAAGGGCTCTGGATTTGGAATGTCGGCCAAGTGAGTGTGGCAGTCGATGAGGCCGGGCAGTACCGTCATTGTCGACAGATCGATCACACTGGCGCCATCGGGTATGGCCACATTGGCGCCGACTGCTTCGATCTTGGTGCCGCGAATGAGAATGACTTGATTCGCAAGGGTTCGGCCCGACACGACGTCTATGAACTTGCCGGCGCGGATCGCGGTGAGGCTGGCCGGCGGCGGCGGGGCCGGCGGCTGCGCGCCGGGTGACTGCGCGGCGCAATACAGCGAGGCGCACGCCAACCACAGCGCCGGGATGAACATTATTTTGCGCATGAGAGTCCCCTCGAGCCTCGCGGGGCTCTTTTTCCAGTTATTTACACGATCCTGCCCGATTCCGGGGCCGGACGCTACGGGCCGGCGAGCGCTGCACCCACGGCGCGAGTCAATTTAACGATGATCTCCTCCAATTCAGCATCAGTCGCATTGTAGGGAGGGGCAATGATGATGGTGTCACCGTCCACGCCGTTCACATTACCCGCACACGGGTAGCAAATCAGCCCATCCGCAAAGGCGCGCGCGCCCACATCGAAGGAGAGCGCGCGCTGTTTCGGGAACGGGGCCTTCGTGCGCCGATCGCGCACCAGCTCGATGCCGATGAAATACCCGCGTCCACGTACATCGCCCACCGCCTCGACGCCCGATAACGCCGCGCGAATGGCTTCCTGGAACTTTGCCCCCACGAGTCTCACCCGGTCGAGCAGCGCGTCTCGTTCGATGATGCGCTGCACCGCGAGACCGGCGGCGCACGCCGCCGTGTGACCGGTAAAGGTATGGCCCGTCATGTAAGCGCCGTGTTCTGCATCGATGCATGTTGCGATACGCGGCACGACGAGCGTGGCTGCCAAGGGAATGTAGCCGCCGGCAAGGCCCTTGGCGATTGCCATGATGTCCGGTACCACACCATCGTGCTCCAAAGCGCGCCACGTACCGCTGCGGCCGGATCCGCACATGACCTCGTCCGCAATCAGCAGCACATCGTACTTGGCGCATACAGCCTGGATGGCCTTGGCGTAACCCGCAGGCGCCGGCACTACGCCCCCGGCCGCACCGACAATCGGCTCGAAGACAAACGCAGCGACATTTTCCGGACCGAGCGAGAGCAGCGTCGCTTCCAGTTCCGCGGCAAGATGGTTGGAAAGCGCATCGCTCGCGAGCCCGGGAGGGGGGCGGTACGCGTTCGCCGCCGAGACAAAGGTGACATCGAGCAGACTTCCCTCGAAGGCGCGCCGCCGCTCGGCGAAATCTGAAATCGACAATGCGCCCAAGGTATTGCCGTGCCAGGAGCGTTTGCGCGCGACAAAGCGCCGCTTTTTCATCAGGCCGCGTGCGGCGTAGTACTGCAGGGCAATTTTCATGGCAGATTCGACCGCTTCCGATCCGCTGCCGCTGAACAAGATGTCTTGGAATCCGCCGCCGCAGAGGCGCAGCACCATGGCGGTCAATTCATCGAGCGCCGCGCTCTTGAACAATTGCCGGTAGCCATGGGCAACCTCATTCAACTGCTTCGTGATGGCCGAATTGACTTCCGCGTGTCCGTGACCGACGCTGAACACGGCAGGACCGCCGGAGCCGTCAAGATAACGCTTGCCCGCTTCATCGAAAACGTAGCTGCCGCTGCCGCGAGCTATTCGCGTCAATTTCTCGATCCCGAACCCACTGGTACGGCTCGTCATCTAGGCCATCCCTCCTTACAATGGGAGAATATATGAAAGGCCCATCATGAACAGCGCTCCCGAGCAGACCGGAAGCTTGGACGTGGCTTTGGCGCATACCCAGCGCTTACTGCAGTCAAATGCCGCGCTGGCAGCAGAGCAAGCCGCCGAAATCCTCAAAGTTGCACCGAATCATCCCGTGGCGACACTGCTGTTGGGAATCGCGCGCCGCATGGCCGGCGATGCGCCCGCGGCGCTGCAAGCGCTGCAGCCTCTGGTTGCAGCACAGCCGACGTGGGCGGCGGCGCACTACGAATTGGGGCTTGCGCTGGCGCAGAGCGGACATCCCGGCGCCGGCTTGACGGCGTTGCGCCGCGCGGTGGAACTGCGGCCGAATATGCCCGATGCATGGCGCGCCATCGGCGATCATTTGACTCTGGTCGGCGATGTGCAGGGCGCGGATGCTGCCTATGCGCGCCATATCCAGTCATCGACCCAGGATCCCAAATTGCTCGTCGCCGCCTCCGCGTTGGTCGACGGCAGGATCGCTCAAGCGGAGGCACTGCTGCGCACGCATCTGAAACAGTATCCGACCGATGTTGTCGCGATCCGCATGTTGGCTGAGGTCGCAGGGCGGCTGGGCCGCAACGTCGATGCTGAAACCCTATTGGAGAGCTGTCTGGAATTGGCGCCGAGTTTCGCGCCCGCCCGGCATCAATACGCCATCGTTCTTCATCGACAAAATAAATCGGCGGCCGCTCTCAAGCAGCTGGATCAATTGGAGAAGCTCGACCCGCACAATCCGACCAACCGAAATCTGAAGGCGGCGGTCCTGGTCAAGATCGGGGATTATCAAGAATCCATCGAGATCTACACGGAGGTTCTGGCGGCTCATCCTGAGCATCCGAAGCTTTGGCTAAGCTACGGACACACGCTTGCGACGGCCGGCCGGGATCAAGACAGCGTCGCCGCCTTTCGAAAAAGTATTGAGCTCGCACCTAACTTTGGCGAGGCATACTGGAGTCTCGCAAATCTGAAGACGTTTCGTTTCAGCGCCGAGGAAAAACAGGCGATGCGATTTCAGCTGGCGCGCGCCGATTTGTCAGAGGAAGACCGGTTTCACTTTGACTTCGCCATGGGCAAGGCGCTCGAGGATGATGCCGATTATTCTGCCTCGTTCGAGCACTACGTAAAAGCCAACGATTTGCGGCGTGTCCAGGTGAAGTACGATGCAGATGAGATGTCCGCGTTCGTGCGGCATTCGAAGCAGTTGTTTACGCCGGAATTTTTTGATTCTCGTGCCGGCTACGGATCGAAGAGTGCGGACCCCATCTTCATCCTTGGCATGCCGCGCGCGGGATCGACGCTGATCGAGCAGATTCTCGCCAGCCACTCAAGCGTCGAAGGCACGATGGAGTTGCCGGACATCGTCATGCTGGCGGCATCCTTGAGCGGCAAAAAGATGCCCAACGCCACGCCCCTGTATCCCGGTGTGCTGGGGAAAGCGAGCGCGGAGGCGTGCCGCGAGCTAGGTGAGCGCTATATCTCGCAGACCAGAATTCAGCGCAAGACGGGCAAGCCGTTCTTTATTGACAAGATGCCCAACAATTTCCTGCACATCGGCCTGATTCGGCTGGCATTGCCGAATGCCAAAATTATCGACGCTCGTCGCCATCCCATGGCGTGCTGCTTTTCGGCGTACAAGCAGCAGTTTACCGAAGGCCATCGCTATGCCTACGGCCTCGCGGACGTGGGCGGGTTCTACCGCAAGTACGTGGAACTGATGGATCACTTCGACCATGCGATTCCGGGCAAGGTGCACCGCGTCATCTACGAGAAGATGATTGATGATACAGAGGCGGAAATCAGGTGCCTCCTCGCCTATTGCGAATTACCTTTTGAAGATAGCTGTCTGCGTTTCTACGAGAATAAACGACCGGTTAGAACGCCTAGTTCTCAACAAGTGAGGCAGCCGATTTACCGCGATGGCATCGAGCACTGGCGCCACTATGAGGAGTGGCTACAGCCTCTGAAAGAGGCTCTCCGTGATGTGCTGGAACTCTATCCCGACACGCCGCGCTTTTAAAGCTGGCGAAATTATGGGATACATGTAGGAGGGGAGCTGGCTTCAATAATATCGAGGGGATGCAAATGACTCGAAGCCGAAAGCGGAAACTCGCGCGGAACCGTGCCAAATGGGCCGGCATGCCGCTGGCCTCTGCGTTGATTGCCGGCGGGGGCGTGTCTCACGCGGCCGATCCTACGGATACGACAGTACTTGATGAAGTCGTCGTAACTGCCCAGAAGCGCTCGGAAGATCTTCAGAAAGTTCCCATCAGCCTGCAGGTCTTGAACGGCGCGCAGCTGGAGCAACACCAGGTCACCGACTTCGATGATTTCGCGAAGCTCCTGCCAAGCGTGAGCTTCCAATCATTCGGCCCCGGTCAATCCCAAATTTATTTCCGAGGTATCGCCAGCGGCCAGGATGGCTTGCACGCTGGATCCTTGCCTGGCACCGGGGTGTACCTAGACGAAATTCCGGTGACCACGATCGGCAACACGCTGGACGTGCATATTTACGATATCGAGCGCGTCGAGGCGTTGGCCGGTCCTCAGGGGACCCTGTACGGTGCTAGTTCCCTGTCCGGCACGCTGCGCATCATCACCAATAAGCCCGATCCTACCGCTTTCTCGGCCGGCTACGATTTGAAGGGTGATAAATACGGTAAAGGCGGTTCCGGCGGGGAGGTGGAGGGATTTGTCAACATTCCGCTCGCCGAACATGTCGCGGTCCGATTGGTGGGCTTTTATGATTACGAAGGTGGCTATATCAACAATGTACCGACTACTGACGTTTTCCAGCTCGGATTGCCTGATCCGGCACCGTCGGTGCCGCCGGTGACGCCTATCCCGAGTTCGCCGCAGGCATACAGCAATACGGCCAACGTCAAGCAAGACTTCAATCCGGTGGATACGTGGGGAGGACGCGGTGCACTGAAAATCGACCTCAACGACACGTGGTCGATCATGCCGCAGGTGCTCTGGCAGAACCAACGCGCGGATGGCAATTTCACCTTCGATCCTCAAAAGGGCGATCTTAATGTCGGGGATTTCGGTCCGGAGTACAACGAGGATAAGTGGTACCAATCGGCGCTCGCCATCACTGGAAAGATCTCAAATTTCGACATCGTCTATTCGGGTGGCTGGTTTGAACGCAGCGTTCACAACGTTGTCGATTACACCGGGTATTCGGTCGCATACGATGCACTGGCGGGACAAGCAGGCTCCACCATTGGCGCCAACTTTGTTCGCTATGTCGATTGCGCTTCGGGCACCCCCGGCGATACGCCGCTGCCGTGCAACGGTGGCGCCTATACCTTGGCCAATCCTACGCAATTTGTGAACAATCACGATAAATATACGAAGTTCAGCCAGGAATTTCGTATCTCATCGCCTGCCGACTATCGCTTCCGAGGGGTCTTCGGTTTGTTTTACCAGAAGCAGACAGACAACATTCGTGCGGCATTCCAAACCAACGATCTACCCTCATACTACAGCGTCGACGGGTCGCCCAACACTGTCTACTTGAGCCAGCAGGATCGTGCCGACCGCGACTATGCGGTCTTCACCGACCTGGCGTTCGATATCACGTCCCAGTTGAAACTCAATGCCGGCATCAGGCAATTCTGGGTGGAAAATACGCTGTACGGGTTTTTTGGATTCAACGCCGGCGACAGCGGCGAGGGGAGCTGCAATCCCCCCGTCAGTGCGGCAACGATCATCCCCAATGAGCTGCCCTGCATCAATACGAATAAAAAGGTGGTTGAAGACGGCGAAACTCACAAGGTCAATCTGCAATACCAGATCGATCCCGATCACATGGTGTATCTCACCTATTCGACCGGTTTTCGGCCCGGGGGCAACAACCGGCGGGTGGGAGTGGCATCGTACGGGGACGATACGCTGACCAATTACGAACTCGGCTGGAAAACCAGCTGGTTCGACCGTCTGCGCTGGAACGGCGCCGTATTCGAGGAAAAATGGTACAACATGCAGCTGGCGGTCACCGGCGCCAATGGAATCACATCCATCGTCAATGCGGCCAACGCCGAGGTCAAGGGCGTGGAGACCGAACTCGAATGGCTGGTGATCGATAACTTGAACCTCAGCGCATCAGGCACCTACGTGAATGCGCGGACAACGCAAAATTATTGCAACGCGGATCCGGTCACCGAAGCGGTCACCCACAATTGCAGTGATGCCGATGCGAACGCGCCTGCCGGTACCCAGTTGCCGGTGACGCCTAAGATCAAGCTTAACGGAACCGCACGCTACAAGTTTGACATGGGCGACTATCAGAACTTCGTTCAGGGAGTGGTCATACACCAAGGTGCGTCGACCTCCGTTCTCGACGTTTCTTACAACGAGGAGATGGGAGATTTGGCGAAATTCACCACATTCGATTTCTCAGCCGGGACCGGCCACGGGAACTGGAAAGTGGAGGCCTTCATCGAAAATGCCTTTGACAAGCGCGGAGAACTTGGGCGAGTCAATCAATGTGCCAATATTTATTGCTACGAGAACTATCGGGTCTATCCGATCAAGCCGATGTTCTTCGGAGTCAAGTTCGGGCAGAAGTTCTAGCAGGATCGCCGATCGATTTCGCCGGCCGTCACACTGCACGTTGCAGTGACGGCCTGGCGCTGGTGGCATCGCTGCGTCGCTTCCATGCTGCCGCAAACCGCAGCAGCGGTCCCGCCGTGGCCAGAGCAAGGAACGGGAAGTAGGCAACAAAATGTCGAACGCCGGTTTCGAATGGATTCCGTGCGAAGTCGAATAAGAAGGCGAAGGAGATGTATTCGACTCCAATCGTGCGCAGAATTTTGAGCAGTGCTGGATTCAACACCGCCGAAAGCCGGTTAAATGATAGGAATGCCAGGAGGTAAGTCCAGACAACAGCAATCACAAACAGCATGGGCGCGGTTTGATGGGGGCCGGCGGCGATGATGTAGCCCCAGGCGACGAGCCCCAGATGGACGAGATGCGCAGATGCGAATGCGAGCCCAAAATCCCGGGCATGTTGAGCCAGCGGCTTGAAGCGCGAGCCGAACAGGGCGCTCAAAGCGCTGCCGGCGGAAGCTGTCCAGAACAGCAGGAACGACCACCGCGCCGTCGCCCGCAAAGCGATCGCCAGCCTGTCGCCGGGTGGGGCGCCAAGGCGGCTCGCCAGCACAATCGCCACGCCAAGGCCGAACGATAAGATCATCCACTTCGCCGTCGTCCGCCGCTGCATCACTGAAAATCACCCCGCGCCAGCCTATGGGCGTGTATTCATGACACAAATGAGCGAGCCAGCCAACCTTCGCGAAATCAAGAACTCCGATGCGCGGGATCGGCGCCCTTGCAGACACCGCTGTACATCACTTCGTCTTTGATGGTGATGGTGCCGAGTCCGGAAGTCCTGTCGATGACGTACTGAAAAACCGAGCCGCTGATATTGAGGGAAAACGAGATTCGAGTATCGGAGATCGTTGCAGGCAATGAATAGTTGCCGCCGACCTGTGCCCTCTGCATCTGTTGGTCGACCGTAATCTCGACGGTCCGCTTCTCGTGGGCAGGACCGCGCGACTGCCAAACGCAGGATAGGATGATTTCGGCAGTTTTTGCGGGCTGAGGGAGCAGCGCGCAGGCTACCGCGATGAGCGCATAAGCCGAGATTCGAAGTGTTGGCATCGCAATTCCATTGCCGAATCCCCCAGATCCACGGGCTGGCGGGTTTGGCGCAGCGCGCCCAACCAACATCGCCAACTGCTTCATGGTCGCGGCTTCCGTGTTGCTCCGAGTCTCCAGGATAACTTAACCACGCTAACTTATCTGGCGGCGGCGCTCTGAGACGCCCTTCATGCAAAACAGATTCCAGAGTGCCAACTGCTGCACGCCGAGCTGGAGACGCGACCGCCGATCGTTGGTGGGAGACTTTGCATCGCAAACGACGTTAATATATGGTATACCACAGATAGAATATAACGAGGTGGGCGGGCCGAATCTCGTTTCGGTCCGCCCGAATTCGGCGGGGGGCGAAAGAAATGGGTTCGGCGTCAGTGCGTTCGCATTTTGCTCGATGCGCTCAACCCCCATTGAGCCCCCCACGAAAAAACGCCATGAATTCCGGATCGAGTCGACAACGAGCTTTAAAGGGGGCATACGATGTTTAATCTAAGACTGGCGAGACCGATGCTGCTCGCGCTGGCTGCATGCACCGCAAATCTTCTCGTCCAGGGCAGCGCCTTGGCCGACGATGCGCAGGAGAATCAAGTACTGAAAGAGCAAATGCGACAGATGATGCAGCGCATGGATGCATTGCAGAAACAAGTCGAAGCTTTGACCAGGCAACAAGCCGCCGCGCCGCCGGTCGTGACCGCGGCGCCACCGCCCCCACTGCCTCCCGTCGCGACCACCTTGCCGGCGACGCCCAAGCCGGTTCCTGCTGAGCCGGCATTTGAGAAGTTTGCCAAAGGATTTTTCGGCACTCTGGATGTGTCGGTCGACTACGCGACCAAGGGTATGAGCGATTTAGGCGCTTTCCACTACACGCCCTACGATCCCGCAAACCCAGGCTTCTACATGCCTACTACCCAAAAGGTCGGTCCGGTCGGGCGCGTAGGATGGCAAGCGGATTTGTCCACCAACAAGTCGGTGCTCGGCTATCGCGGTTCTCATAGCATCCCGGGCGGTGCTTTTGATTTCATTTACCAGATTGAGGTGCAACCCGCGATCACCGCAGCTCCGGGGGACGCGACCGGCTATACCCAGCAATCCAACGTCGACAAGGCAGGTATCGGTTTCGGCGATACCTTCATCGGCGTTGCCAACAATAGTTGGGGCAAATTGAAGTTCGGCACTGCCTACGCTCCCTATAAGCAGTCCACAGATCGAATGAATCCGTTCTCCGGAATGTTGGGGGACTATGCCGCGATCATGGGCAATACCGGCGGGGATAACCGGGTAGAGTTCGGCACCCGGCTCGATCACTCTATGTGGTATGAATCACCGAAGTTCGGCGGCGTGTTCAGTTTTGATGCGCTATTCTCCCCCGGCCAGAACCGCACGCCCTACAACGAGGGTCAATCTCAGGGCTCGCCCGATTGCGCCGGTGGAAACGACCCGGGAAGCGGCAATCTGCCGCTCGCCTGCGCGGATGGCGCCTTCGACAATGCGTTCAGCGTCGACCTGAAGTTTGAGAGCGGGCCGATCTACCTGACGGCAGCCTACGAGCTCCATCAGGGCGTGAATCGCTCCAGCGACGGCATCGGCTCCAATAGTCCGTACTACAATTCCTTATGGACCTTCACCGCTAACGGCACTTGCGTCCCCACTTCGCCCACCGGGGCGCTGCTGATCGACTGCGCCGATTACAACACATTTGCCGCCGAGTACCCGCAAGCCGCACCCGCCGGCTCCCCCGGTTTGTACGAGGACGTCGTGAATGAATCCGCCTTCAAGGTGGGAGTGCAGTACACGTTCGATTTCGGGCTGGCTTTGAGCGGCATTTACGAAGAAATGCATCGCGACGTGCCGGCCAATTTGGAATGGCAGAATGAGCGGCAAAGAATGGGCTTTTGGTTTGCCGCGACTCAGGACTTTACGGCGCAGGATAACTTCAGCATCGGATGGGCGCATGCCGGCGCGTCGGTGGGCGATCCGGGCGGCCAGCACAATTACGATCCGACTAATGTCCAGAACTACGCGAATATGTACACGGCCGCGTTGAAGCACCGATTCGACAAGAACCTGTATTGGTATTTCAACATTGCGGATACCGTGAATCACGGCAATGCGCACTATGACCTCGGGGCCGGCGGCCGCGGTGTCACGGTTGATTGCCATGACGGCACTACACAGGCGTTCAACGATTACAGCAGCGCCGGCCCAACTACCTGGGGCGGCTGCCATCCTCTGGGCGTGTCGACCGGACTGCACTACACGTTCTGACCGCCGCGAGGCCGCGAACGTTTGAACGGCGATTTCAAGTGCGGCCAGAGACGAGGGCGTCTCTGGCCGCTTACGCGAGGTGGATGCATAGTTCTTTCAAGGTGAATCATGGCTAACGTGACTCGAAGATCTTTCTTGTTATCGTCTGCTGCGTTTTCGATCGGATGCACGATGCGCCGTTCAGGAATCGAGGGAGCGAACGCCCCTGCACCCATCGCACGACCACCGGCCGTCGGACAGTCTTGGCGCTACGCGAAGCGCGACTTCTACACGCGTAAGGTCGTCGAAGATCAAATCGATCGAATCGCCGCGGTCGGCCGCACCATCGATTTGGATTCTCGCAGCGAAGCCTCACAGGACATCAACGCCAACCGCCCGGCGTGGGGTACCGCATGGCTGCGCAAATACATTCCGCACCGTGATTTAGAGACGGGTCCGTTGCCGAGCGAGATCCAGGATCCGTGGGGTCAGGTACTGGTAGATCCGCATTGGAGCCAGATCCAAGTCTATGAAACGCCGATACCGCTGTGGCCGACTCACTTGGCGCCGGGCTGGAAAACGCACGTCAACACGAGGTACAAAACTCCGAGCAACGAGGGAGGATTGCCTTGGGAGCAGACTATGGTGGCACACGGTTGGGAAATGATCACCGTGCCCGCGGGTGAATTCCGGGCACTGCGATTTACCAACATGATCAACTTTAGATCGACGGACTTTTCGAGGTCGGCCAATCAACGTCAGGAAACTGTGTGGTTCGCACCCGAGGTGGGCCGATGGGTCGTCAGGGAGAGCACCGGCTCTTACTACATCGAAGACTCTTCGGTTGATACGCCCTACAGCGAATCCGCATATCGATGGGAACTGCTCGAGTGGACATGAGCGCGGCTTCGCTGATTATCCATAGAGGAATGTCGCTGGTAACCCGAGCCGCAGGCAGGATTGAGAGGCAGGGCTTTCCGTGAAAACGATCCGATCGGCGAAGGCCCCGGCCAGCTTTACCAGCAATTTTTCGGGCCGCCGCAGGCCGTACACCGCTGTCAGACCGAGCCGCGCACGAATCGGCGACGGAAGCACCTCGACGGCTGCGCCTACCATCATACGCTGCATCCATCGAAGCCGCGCCGGGAACGCCGGTGCATCGTGCATAATTCGCAAGAATTCAAAGATGATCGCAGACGGCTCCAGGCTCTCTAGCGCCGAATCGAATAGCGCTTGCATCCCGGTATCCGTGCTCGGGACATCGACCGCGCCATAGAGCCGCGATATCGGCACTCCTTCGAGGTACAGCGCGCCAATATCGGCTCGGTTCAGCGGCTCAACGTAGCGGCTGTAGGCTTGGGCAAAACTGAAGCTGGCGGTTGCATGCACCCATTTGAGGAGCGGCGCGTCGTTCGCACAAAAAGGTATGCCGGCCGGCGTTTTGCCCGTGATCTTGGCATGCATGCGCACGATACCCGCGATCATGGGCTCGGCGACGCTCCGTGCCCCGTAGATGGTCACCATCGCTGCCAAACCGGTCCGGCTCAGACGGCCCATCGGGTCGACCCGAAACGATGAGTGCGTCCACACGCCGGAGCGCACCGCCGGGTCCGCTAATTCAAGAATGACGGCCGACACGCCGCCGATAAAAAGCGCGATCGGATTTTTGAATATGCGCCACGATACCGACTTCGCTGCTACCAGCGCAGGTTCGCCGGCTGGGTTCGAGAAATCAATTTCTCGGCCGTTCTGTGGTTTGATTGCCGAACTAGCCGCTGCGTGAAGCTTGAGCAGCAGGCTCTTCGGAAGCCTAATGATCGGGAGCATACGCAAGATTATACGCCGCGCCAAAATCGCGTTTCTCGCCAAGGCTGCTGGCCGAGCCGATGCCGCAAGATCATTGATATGCCCGTAATAGGGGTGTAGTTTCGTGCAAAATGAAAGCAGCGGAGTCGAGCCGGTGAACGATTTGCGCCAGGCGCTGGCGCAAATCAACGCGATTCGTGCGCAAGTTGCGCGCGATACGCAATTTCGTGGCTATGGCCCGGTCTCGATCGCGGCGAGCGGCGTGCTTGCGTTGTTGGTGGCGGCGGTCCAAAGCCGACTCATCAAGGATGGCAGTGATTTCTCAAGCTTTTTCTTGATTTGGACCGCTACGGCGGCCGTCACGGTAGTTCTAACCGCCTCAGAAGCGATTGGCCGGGCGCGCCGAGTTCATCACAGCCTGGCCAACGAAATGATTCAATTGGCTGCGGAACAGTTTTTGCCCGCCATAGTGATCGGCGCATTGCTGACCGGCGTGCTCATCTGGGTGGCACCCCGGGAATTATGGATGCTGCCGGGCTTGTGGGAGTTATTGTTTAGTTTGGGCGTATTCGCCTCGTGCAGGTTCCTGCCGCGTTCAATGATAGTGGTGGCTGCGTGGTATCTGCTCGCGGGCTTGGCCTGTCTCATTCTCCAAAGTGGTTCTAAGACCTTTGCACCGTGGAGCATGGGAATTCCGTTTGGCGTTGGGCAATTGCTGGTCGCACTCGTTTTGCAGTATGGCTTTGAGAGGAACATTGAAGACACGTAGCAACAAGAATGCCAGGGCGCCGCGTTTTGCCTACGACGGGCTCAATCGTGTCATCCATGAACGAGCGCGCTTGAGCCTGCTCACCTCCCTCGCTACTCACTCAAAAGGCCTCGCTTTTGGAGAATTGAAGGATCTATGTGCGCTGACTGACGGCAATTTGAACCGACACCTGCAGGTACTAGAAGAGGCCAAGCTGGTGAGCGTCTCGAAAATGCTGGATGGCAGCCGCACGCAGACCCGCTGCCGTATCACGGCCCTCGGCCGAAGGCGATACCTCGAGTATCTGGCCGTCCTCGAACAAGTGATCTTGGATGGCGCGGCCGCGAACAGTGAAGCGCCGAGATCGGGCGGGCGCGACCCCGCAAATGCCTAGGCGGCTAGGATTCCAATCCCTCGCGAGCGCCGCGCGATAACCTCGCGGCAAATAGCGCGAGCAGCGTTTGCCAGTGACGATCGCACGCCGCGGCGTCATAGACCGGCGTATCGCGAAACACCCATCCGTGCTTGGCCTGATAAGTCTCGATCTTGTGATCGACATTGGCCCGGGTAAGTGCGTGCTCGAGACGTTCTTTCATATCGTCGGGGAATGAAGGATCCTCGATTGCAGCTCCAATATAGACTCTTGAACGGATCTGTGGTGCGAGCAAATGAGGACTATCTGGCGCAGCGGTCGCCAGCCGGCCACCGTGATAGCAGGCTGTCGCGACGATGCGATCCGGATACGTGCCGGCCGCGGTAAGCGACATCAATCCTCCCATGCAGTATCCGGTAGTACCGATGCCGCCCGGCCGCACATCCGGCTGCGCTGCCAGGTAGTCGAGAAACGCGCGCGTATCCGACATGATTTTGTCCTGAGTCGCGAGCCGAAAGAATTTCTCGGTCAGGAGCTTTCGCTTGTCGGGATCGGCAAATATGGCGTGAGGGTCCATCGGTTCGTAGGGGCCTGCGCGGTAAAACAAGTCGGGCAGCAGCGCATAGTAGCCCTGGGCGGCGAGCCGCTCACCGATCTCCAGAACGGCGGGACGAATTCCGAGGCCGTCCATGAAAACAAGAACGGCCGGCCACGGACCGCCCGCGGCAGGCTGAAACACATAGCTGGGACAGAGGCCCTCATTCGTCTTGATCTCTATCTTTCGCATCGGCACTGACTAGCTCCCGGGCATCGGCTTTGATTTGGCGAGGATGTCGTAGACAGGCTTATTATCGGCGTACACCCGCCATTCCCGCACCAGTCCCTTGTCGACGATTGCCAGCCACGCCGCGGGTGTGCGCCATTTATTCTCGAGCGGTGTATTGCCGCCGGCCGCAATCGTGCCGCCCGCGGCTCCAAATACCGCGACGCGGTGGCCGTCGGAAAATATTTCCTCGTGCGACACCCAGTAGTCGGGGCAGAAGGCGTAATAGTTGCGCCATCCCTTACGCATGTTTTCCCGGCCACGGACCGCGTTGCCAAGCGAGTCGATGAAGACATGATCCTCCGTCATCAACTTTGCAAGCTCGTCCGCATTGTGCCGGTTGATACATTCGAGAAAGTGCAACACGCTGTTGATTGGTTCCATGCTGTCGGATTGTAACAGTGCCCGTAAGATGCTGGCCAACAGGGTGCTCGAACCCGTGCGACCGGAAGGTTATAGTAGAGGCGATGAAATCGATCATCTGCGCAATTATCACCGCCGCGCTCGCGCTTCCCACTGCGGCCGCCGATGTGGCGATACCGGTGCACGGTTTGTGGGTCTGGAAGAGCCCGACCGTGCTGCGTGCCGCTCAGGGTATGCAGGCGTTAGACCAATTTTGCCGATCGGCGGGAATCACGGAGATTTACGTTTCCGTTCCCGCGCACCCCGATTCTTTGGAGGAGCAAGAGCTTCAACAGCTCGTCGGCCGGCTGCACGACTCGAAGGTTAGAGTCGAAGCATTGATCTCGAGCACCAACGCCGACGAGGAGGGTGCTCCAAGAACCAAACTGCTGGACCACGTCCGATGGGTTTTGCAGTTCAATCAGCGTCATACGCAACAGCGGTTCGATGGCGTTCATCTGGATATCGAACCGCAGCAGCGCCCGGAGAACAAAGGCCCAGGCAACCTCGGATTTCTGGCCGGGTTAGCCGCGGCCTTTAGAGACGTGCGCACCTTGACCGATGCGGCACGAATGACGCTCAACGCCGACATTCAGAATAAACTGCTCAAAGGCAATTTGGAGCAGCGTCGCCTGCTTTTGTCCTCGGTTTCAAGGGTCACCTTGATGCTCTACGAATTGAGCAGCCCGGACGACGGCACGACGACCGTCGACAAGATCGACAAGATTAAGCAAAGCAGTGAGAAGTTTCTCGAAATGGCCTACCAAGGCTTGGAGGCGCAAGGATTAGCGAGAATGGCAATCGCGCTTCGCACACCCGATTACGGCCCGTTGCTGCCGCAGATGCTGTCAGCATTGGACGCCGCCAACCGCGGTAATGCCCACTATTTGGGATGGGCGCGGCACTCCTACAATGATGCGCTCCCGTAAGCGCCCGCGTCAGGCAATGCGGCTATCATCTCGAACTTCCGAAGCCCACTTTTCCTGGGGAAACCGCCATGGCGTACATGGCATTGACGAACACGTTGGTGCCCTGAAACCCGTTGCCGAAAGAGAAGCTAAAGGCGCTGTTCGGCACACGTGTCCACAGGGTGGAAGACCAGTATAGGTACGGCTGGTAATTATTGAATAGCCGGTAATTGGCACCATGGTGCAGCTCGATGGTGCTGCCTTTGACGCCTCCCAAATCTTGATAGTAAAGATGCCCCATCTGGCTGCCGACGCAGCCGTAACCGAATGCGGCGGCCTTCGGCATCTGGCTGCACGTCTCGTCGGGCAGCATCGTTGCAGGCAGGCTCCAGCGACGGCTGCCGAGATAGTTTGCGGCATTGAGGGCGGCGATCCATTCCTGCGCAGTCGTCCAGGACATTGAGCCGTCCGGATTGATTCCGCTGACGCCAAAACTCTTGGTGGCGGCCAGATTGGCGTTCGCGAGCCAAGTCACGTCACTGGCCGAATCGTAAACGGTTTCGCCGCTGTCGCTGGCAACGAGTGACGCGTCGGCTACACCGGAGCCCAGAACGCCGGCGCAACAGACCGCCGCAAGCAGCGCATTGATGGTCGTCATCATAGCCTCGTCGGCCACCCCTGAATCGATGGTAAACCTACTGCCGATGATGGACAAGGCAAGCGCGTGGCCGCGCCGGTCCGCGGCAACAGGTGACGGAGTTCGCGTTTCCAGCCTCAACGGCCCTTCTCGTTGACCGATTCGGGCCAAACTGATAGCGCAGTCACACTGTCATTGTCGCGTCCTTGCGGCGGTGCGGGCATCATCCGACACTTGCCGAAGCGCATTGCAGACGTCATTTTACGGAGTTTCCCATGATCGCATTGCTGGTCGTAGTCTTCCTGGTCGTGGCCCTCGTGGGCTATCTGATTGGGGTCTATAACGGTCTCGTGCGCATCAGCGCCGCAGTGAAACTGGCATGGTCGAACATCGACGTGCTGCTGATTCAGCGCCATGACGAAATCCCGAAGCTGGTCGAAGTCTGCAAGCAATACATGCAGTACGAGGGCGGCACGCTCGAGCGGGTGATGAAAGCCCGCACCGGCGTCGATGCGGCGCGCAGCTCAGGAAACGTGAATTCCCTGGGGGTCGCGGAGAATGAGATGCGCGCAGGCCTCAACGGCCTCTACGCGGTCGCGGAGGGCTATCCCGACCTCAAGGCTAACGAGGCATTCCGACAGCTGCAGACGCGGGTCAGCGGTCTTGAAACGGCGATCGCGGACCGCCGCGAAGTCTACAACGATGCGGCAACCGCAAATAATATCCGCATTCGAAGTTTTCCCGATTCCCTGGTGGCGAGCATGGGTGATTTCCCGCCCGCACAGCTGTTGCACTTTCAGAACGAAGAGAAAGCCGACGTCGACCTGAAGGCGCTGTTCGCGCGCTGAGATTCGAGGCGTTGATGCACACCGGTAATCTTCAGCCTGCGCAGTACTACTGGTTGGGCGCCGCGGTGTGCGGAGCGGTCGCGTTCTGGGCGCTGTATCGCTGCCTGCGCAATCTGCGGCGCAACCGTCTGTTATCCGACACTCCGCTGGTGCGAATCCGCTCGGCGGCCCAGGGTTACGTGAAGCTCTGCGGCCGTGCCGCCGCCGCCAACGATGAACCTCTCGCCGCACCGTTGAGCACGCGTCCCTGCGTTTGGTGGCGCTATCAAGTAGATCAAAAGACCCGCAACGCAAAGGGTGAAACGCGGTGGGAAACAATCGACAGCGGCACGAGCATTGATTTATTCGTCCTCGCCGACGGTGAGGACCGGTGCCTCGTTGGACCCGTAAATGCGGAAATCACGTCAACCACGCATGACGTCTGGTGCGGTGCGCTGCCGCGGCCCGCGAGGGCGCCCATGTCCTCTCCTCTGCTCCAGATCGGCGACTTTCGCTATACGGAAAGTCTCTTGAGCATCGGCGATCAGCTGTCCGTTCTTGGTGAACTGCGTTCTCATTGCGAGATCGGCGATCCGGACGGCGCTGCGACGACGTTGCTGCATCAGTGGAAGCAGGACCAAAAAGGGCTGCTCGCGCGCTTCGACAAGAATCACGACGGGCGGCTCGACGCGTCGGAATGGGAGGCTGCGCGGCAGGCGGCAGAGGCCGAATCACAGTCGCGGACGCGGGATGCGCGAATCGATCGCATGAACGTGATCAGCCAACCCACCAACGGCGAGCCCTTCTTGGTTGCAAGCATGGACGATGTGCACCTGGTGCGGCGCGAGAAGTTGCATGCGGCACTGTTCTTCGTGCTGGGTCTGGTCTGCGTGGTCGTTTGCGCCTCGGCTGTCGAACATGCTCTTACGGCCGGAGCGGCCGCGAGCGGCGGGTTGAATCAAGGCGGTAACGGCATACCGCTCAGATTCTTGCTATGGGTGTTGTTCTGCGTTGGCGGCGCTGCGGTGACGCGTTTTGTGAAGAGGACTGCCTAAGCGCTCGGAACGGGGACGCGGGCCCTTTCCAGCATGCCCTTCGATTCCTTCGCTCCGGCTTCCGCGTTCGATCCCGGCGCTGTTGCGATCACCAGGTCGCGACCGTCCGCTCCGCCGAGCACGCACGAAAAGGCCGGCTGAGAGGTCTCGATCCGATCGAGAATCTTTCCGCCGATCCCAATACGGACCGCTTCGGCCGCTACTGCATTGGCCACCCAGATGGCGCCTTCGCTGTCCGCGCAGATTCCATCGGGAACGATCGCCGGCGGGGTCTTGCTGAGCTGTGCCCACGGTCTGCGGTTGCTGAGCGTGCCATCGGCAGCCAGGTCGAACGCAATGATCCCGGGCCCGAGAGTTTCGGCAACCAGCAGTGTGTTGCCGATGACAGCCATGCCGTTTGGAAACGAGATATTTTGAGATGCGACGGTCACCACGCCGCGCGTATTGACCATGAGAAGCGGCGCCTTGGGCGGTCCAGGTTCCGCAAATAGGGATGCCGCGCCGTGCTCTTCGATGAATGCATCGAGATCAAACCCGAAACACCCGACGAAGGCATGGCCGCCGGCATCAATGAGCATGTCATTGGTGTGAAACTTTGCAAACGGCTTCAGGTCGGCATGCACCGCGACACGGCCGTCCGGCTCGAGCCGCAGCAGCCGTTGGCTCGTCATCGCAACGATCAGCAGCCGGCCATCCGGCAACCAGCCAAGACCCGATGGCCGGTCGTCGATCTCCACTTCCACGCGCGGTCCGCCGTTCAGGGCGATGCTCGACACGTGGTGCTTGTGAAAATCGGAATACCAGAATCGGCCTTTGTGCCAGCGAAGCCCCTCGCCGAATTTCAGTCCGGTTGCAAACGGTTGTGCCTTCATTTTTATTCCCGCGGCTTAGCTCGGAAAACCAATCTTACGCCAGGATATGGATTGGGGACTATAGTAATCGCGTGCCCGAGCTTCCTGATATCAATGCCTATCTGGGTGCGCTGGAGCAGCGCATCATCGGCCAGACTCTTGTAAGAGTCCGCATCTTGAGCGCCTTTGTGCTGCGCACTGCCGAGCCCGCGATTGGCGAGGTTGAAGGACATGCGGTCAATGAGCTGAAGCGGATAGGAAAGCGCGTGGCGATAGGGGTGGACAACCATCTTTGGATGGTCATCCATCTGATGATTGCGGGAAGACTTCACTGGCGGGCGCCGGGCGTCAAGCTGCGAGGACGCAACAATCTCGCTGCATTGGATTTTGCCGACGGATCATTGGTGCTTACGGAAGCCGGCACCAAGCGGCGCGCATCGCTGTACGTCGTGAGAGGCGATTGCGGATTGCAAGCCATGAATCCCGGCGGGATCGAGGTCCTGTCGAGCACGCTCGAGGAATTTCGCGCGGCCCTGACTGCCGAGAATAGAACATTGAAACGGGGCTTGACCGATCCAAGAATCTTGAGCGGCATCGGCAATGCGTATTCAGATGAAATCCTCCACGCCGCGCAACTCTCTCCGATTGCCCTCACGCGCAAGCTGAATGAAGAAGAATGGCGGCGGCTATATTCGGCGACCAAGGCAACTCTTGAATTTTGGATCGACCGGCTGCGCAAGGAGGCGCAGCGCGGATTTCCCGAAAAAGTAACCGCTTTTCGGCCGGATATGGCCGCGCACGGGCGCTATGGTCAGCCGTGCCCAAGGTGCGGAGAAAGGATCCAGCGAATCTGCTACGCCGACAATGAAACGAACTACTGCGCGCGCTGCCAGACCGGCGGCAAATTGCTCGCTGATCGCGCTTTATCCCGTTTGCTGGGTGCCGATTGGCCGCGGACCTTGGATGAGCTTGAGATGCTGAAACGACACTAAAGAATCCCCAACCCGGCCAGTGCCGATTGCACTTCGGCCGCACCTTGCACCCGGACGGCGTGCATGCCGAAGCTTTTTGCCGCATCGACGTTGAGCATGTTGTCATCGAGGAACAGTACATCAGCCGGCGCACAACCGAGCGAGGCCACGACATGCTCGAATGCATCCGCGTCCGGCTTGATTCGCCCGGTGAGATGCGACACGAAGTGGTCGTCAAATGCGGGGCCTAGCTGCATATCGTTGACCACGCGCGGCCAGTGCAGGGCATTGCTATTGGACAGCAGAGCGCGGCGGTAGGAACGAGGTATGCGCGCAAGCATTTCCAGGGTGCCCGGATAGAGGCCAGTCGGCCATCCAGCGAAGGACTGCAAAAAGCGATCCGGGTCGACGGCGAGACCGAATTCGGTAGTCACCGCAATGGAAAACTCGACCTCATCCATCTGTCCGGTCTCAAACCGCCTCACTGCATCCGATTGAAGCCACATCCGCCACAGCTCATCGGGCGTCGTCCTTTGCCCCATCCATGTCAGCATGGTTTCAACGCCGCTGAGCTGCACAAGCACGCCGCCTACATCGAAAAGCAAAATACGGATGTCTCTTGGAGCGGACATTTTCTTCATCTTGGCAACGTAGGCGATTCAATCGCGATTTGGCACAATGAGAAGGGATCCTTCATGGTGAGACAGATCGATGAAACTATTCTATTCCGCTACTTCGCCCTTTGTCCGCAAGTGCCTGGTGAGCGCCCGCGAATTGGGTTTGCGCGAGCGACTAGAACTCCTGCCTGCCGCGCCCCATCCGGTCAATCGCGACCGTGCGCTCAGCTCGCACAATCCGTTGGGCCAGGTACCGACTCTCATCACGCAGGAGGGCATCGTGCTGTACGACAGTCGCGTGATCTGCGAGTACCTCAATTCGCTGGGCGACGGCCGCCTACTGCCGCCCCAGGGACCGGTTCGTTGGGCGCTTCTGGTCGAGCAGTCTCTGGCGGATGGAATTTTGGATGCGGCGGTATTGACACGCTATGAGACCGCGGTGCGTCCCGAAGCGTTGCGCTGGAATGAGTGGATTGCGGGACAGCTTGACAAGGTAACCTGTGCACTGACGCAAATCGAGCAACTCGCCCACGGGCTGGCGGGAAGAGTCGACGCGGGTACGATAGCGGTCGGATGTTCACTGGGATACCTTGATTTCCGATTTGCATCGCTCGGATGGCGCGAGCAGTGCCCGAAAACCGCGCGGTGGTTCGATGAGTTCGCCAAACGTGATTCAATGGTGGAAACCCAGCCGCCGCCGGCGTGAATCCCGCGTTGGCACTCGGGATCAGCCCACGATGACTTCGCTTATCTGCATTACTGGATTTATGTCCGTGTAGTTTGGAATGTCAGCCATGATCTCTTTCATGTGCGGACCGAAGCCGGACTGAAAAGACTCCACCGAGTCGCAGAAGATGTGGCACATGCCGACGTAGGTCGCGGGCGCTCCCGGCGCTCCGCCGGCAATTCCCTTGTCAACGGTGTAGTACTTGCATTTATCGCCCATCCTCGACTTGACCAGCGGCATATGTTTGTCGCGGTAATACTCGTGGTTGAATCTCGCCCCGGGCGTATTGGGATACATCACGCTGATCTTGATCATGTCTTATTCTCCCTCGATTGTTGAGCTGTCTGCCCGCTTGACGCCTCGCGTCCCAAGACGCCGGCCCGGCGCGCGCGCCAAATCGGCTTCAAAGGCCTTGCGGGCCTCCTTGGGCTCGTGAATTTGCAAATACAACTCTCCAAGGACTTCCTCGGTAGGCTTGTAGACGGGAGGCGGACCAAATTCCAGCGGAAGTGAACGCTCCTTCGCCGCGACGCTTTCCAGTGCGGCGATGCTGGCCCGCGGGTCGGGGCTCGCCGCCGGGAGCAATGCGCGCAGCTGTTCAATCAGAACTGCAACGTCGCCTCTTTTTTGCGGCTCGTCCTCTTGGTTCTGATCCAGCCAGGCGAGCGTAGTCTTCGCGTCGGCTTCCGCGCGTACAAACGCCTCTCGAGCATGGCTGAATTGCGAGGTCTTGTATGCGCAAAGCGCGTCCGCGTAATCGAACGCAAGGCGCGCCATCGGGAACTCACCGGACGGCAGCGTCCAGTGTGCAACCTCATCCTGCCACAGCTCGGAGTTAATCAAAAAATGAGCCCGCATCTCGGCGTACGACTGAATGGCTGAGGTATCGCCGGCGCCCCTGTTCGCTCGGGCGGCCAGCTCCGCCGTCTGGCGCTCGGCCTGCTGACGGCAGCCGTCGAGGATCTGCCGGGCGTCCGAAACGCGGCCCAACTGCAAATAGCCGTACTGCAGCCATTCATTGTAGTGTCCGCAAAAGCCCGGCGGCCTGCCGGCGAGTTCCCTGTGATGATTCACCACCGCGATCGCCGTTTCATTCGCCTTGACGGTGTCTTCCCACATCCCCAGCGCCAGAAAAATATGTGACGTCATGTGCTGCGCATGACCGGCATCCGGCGCAATTTGCGCGTAGATTCGCGCGGGCCGCAATCCCAGCGGCGCATGAACGGGGTCGTCATAGCTATGAATGAGATAGTGCACGACGCCGGGATGTCGCGGGTGCAGGGGAAAAACCTCCTCGAGAACAGCGGCGGCCCGCATGTAGATGGCGAAATCACGGCCTTGTTCCGCACTGCTGAGAATTGCCAAGGCGTAGAACGCGGCGGCATCGACATCCTGGGGATAATGCTGATACAGGCGCGCCATCGCCGCCGCATATTTCTGGTCCCGATCTTCCTTGGAGCCATCGCCATAGAGAATTTCGATACTGCCGAGATACTCTCTTTCCCGCTCGGTAGGAGTTCTTGCGAGTCGCGCCGCAGGCGTGGCGCCGAGGCGAGCAAGTGCTTCCCTGGCCGCGGCGAGGTCCTGCTCGTGCCAGATCCCGTGATTCTTGGTCATGGCCTCGCCCCAGTAGGCCATGGCAAAGCCGGGATCGATTTTTTCAGCGTCGCGAAAATGCGCCGCCGCATCTTCGTATTCAAAATTGTGCAGCTGGGCAAGCCCGCGAAGAAATTCCGGCTGCGCCGCCCTGGCACCGGAGTTGGCAAAAGTTACTTCACCGACCTCCCGTAGGGCAGCGGGCTGCGCCGCCAAGGCAGTCGACACGACGAGGAGCAATGCGCCAACAACAATTTTCACGACCGGCCACAATGTTTGAATGAGTGGAGTAGTGTACCTATTTTGGCGGACGCAATTCGCTTAGGTGTGAGGATCGCATTCTTCCGCCGAAACGCAGGCGCACGCCGAAGGTTGCCAGCAGCACGCCAAGACTGATGACGCCGAAGATGAGAGGAGTTCGCTGCTCGGGAATGAAGCCCATGGCCACGACAATTCCCAGCATGCCGGCAATGGCCAAATACGTCAGGTACGGATAGGCCCACATCCGCAATCCGAGCCGCGATGGATCCTCTCTTTCAAATCGCGCGCGCAGGCGCAATTGCGAGATGGCGATCAAGACGTATACGAATATTGCCACGGTCCCATAGGAATTTACGAGAAATGCGAAGACTGTATCCGGCGACTCGTAGGACATGATGACGGCGACGTAGCCGAACAGCGTTCCCAACAATATGGCGCGGCTCGGCACGCCGTTGCGGCTGAGCTGCGCCAAGCTGCGAGGCGCATCTCCACGGCGGGTCAATGCGAACAGCATCCGTGATGATGCATAGAGACCGGAGTTCAGCGCGGATAGAACCGCGGTGAGAACCACGGCATTCATGATTTGCGCCGCGCCAGGAATACCCATGGCGTTGAGGGCGCTGACATACGGCGTGGCAATTCCAGCCGAATTCCAAGGTACCAAGCACACCACCAGCAGGATCGATCCTACATAAAAGCACAGTACTCGAGCAATGACCGAGTTGGTCGCCTTGGCGACAGCTTTTGCGGGTTCCGCGGCCTCCGCTGCGGCGATCGTGACGATCTCCGCTCCAAAATAGAAGCCTGTGGCAGCCACCGCACCCGTTGCGATCGGCAGCAGGCCATTCGGGGCGAATCCGCCATGCGCCGTCAAATTGGCGAGGCTTAAAGGCTTGCCCGGCCAAAACCCGAGCACGTATGCGCCAGCAAGAATCAGGAAGACAACAATAGCCGCCACCTTGATCGAGGCGAACCAGAACTCGAACTCACCGTAGAATCTTACCGAAACGAGATTGGTCGCGGTCAGGGACAGCAGCAGGGACAAACTGATGAACCACGGCGGCGCATCGGGAAACCAGTAGCGTACCAGCTGCGCGCCCGCCACCGCCTCGAGCGCCACGACGATGACCCAGAAGTACCAGTACATCCAGCCGGTTAGAAACCCCGCCAGTTCGCCCCATCGCGGCCGGTCGCTCCAAGCGAGCCGCGCATATTCGTAAAATGAACCGACCGCCGGTACCGCGACGGCCATTTCGGCGAGCATGCGCATGACCAATACGACCAGCAGCCCCGTGATGACGAAAGAAAGTACTGCGGCGGGTCCTGCCGACTTGATGACTACACCGCTGCCGACGAAAAGGCCGGCGCCGATGACGCCGCCCAGAGCAATCATGGTCATGTGCCGTTGCTTCAAGCTATGGCGCAGTCCCTCTCGCGGCTTTTCAGTGCTGTTCATTTCGCCGCGGCGAAGTCCGCGGCTAGTAGGGGCGGTCGCCGATGACGGTGGCGCGGTGCATGACTCGCCGCTGGGGCAGATAGTCGGCGACTGCGTAGTGCTGAGTGATGCGGTTATCCCAGAACGCGACATCATTCACGCTCCAATGCCAGCGGAGCGTAAATTCGAGCCGTGAGCTGTGAGCGAACAGGAAGGAGAGCAGGGCGTCGCTCTCGCGCAGAGTCAGTTCGTGGATGCGCGTGGTGAATCCTTCGTTGACAAACAGTCCTCTGCGCCCAGAGACCGGATGTGTACGTACCACAGGATGCGTCACCGGAGGATGCTTCGCAACCGCGCGGTCGTAACGCTCCTTGAATGCGGGATCCGAGCCCCAGCGGTCGGCCGGGAAGGACTTGACCACGGAGTGTTCGGCGGTCAAGCCTTCCAACAGCTGCTTCATGGGTCCTGAGAGCGCTTCGTAGGCCGACACGTTGCTCGACCATAGCGTGTCCCCGCCGACGGAGGGCAGCTGCTTGGCGGCGAGAATGCCGGCCATCGGCGGCATTGCGCTAAAGGTGACGTCGGTGTGCCAGTTGTCGCTGTCGGGGAGAAATTCCTCGTGGGTGTCGATCACCATGATCTCGGGCAGTTCAGGAAGCGCTGGATAAATCGGATGTATGTGAAGATCGCCGAAGCGCCTTGCGAACCGGCATTGCTGTTGGGGAGTGATCGGCTGCTTGCGAAAGAACAGGATCTGGTGCTCCACCAGCAGTTCGTTGAGACGATCGATCGACTGCTGCGGCAGCTCATCGGAGAGCGCGATGCCATCGACGATGGCGCCTAAGGCGGGCGTGACGCGGATAACCGTGATAGTCATGACGTTCGCTCATCATGCCATGGGTCACGGCCGCCTGCACTTAGCGCAGGTCCGCGGCCGAAACCTCACTTTTTCGGCGGCTTCTTCGCAGGCGCCGCGCGCCGAGGCCGCTGCTTCGCCGACACCGATTTTATGATCAGCTGATGTGCGCCGTCAGCCGGCAACGATGTTTTCGCTCGTTTGAGTGCCGTGGATATCAAGTCGCGGACCTCAGGGCGATCCAGAGCGGCGGCCGTCTCGATGCGAATATTTCTGACCAGATTGCCGCTGCCCTTCAGCAACCCATTCGGGTCGGGAAGTCCGGCGCCCTGAAGGAAACACAGATTTAGACCCTTCGCCTGGGCGGCAAGTGAGAAGATTGCCAGTCCCGGCTTCTCGTTCGGACCGTATCCGATGACGAAGAAATTGTAATTGTCGTACACAAGCTCGACGGCCTGAGGGATTTGCTTGCGCATCCTTGCGCGTGCGGCGCGAATCAGTGCCGCCATTTCAGGCGTGAACTTACCTATGAAGCTCGCAAGTCGTTGTTCGGCTGTGGGGCTCACTCTTAGCTCTTCGGAAACCGCCATTGTGCGCGGGCTATAATCTAGCACTTCCCCCCGGCCCGGGAGATCTCATGTTGCACCCTCAAGCTCGCGCTCTTCTCGACTTCATCGAACAGCGAGGCATTCCGCCCACCCATACGCTGAGCGTGGCGGATGCGCGCAGCTTCTATCGAGAGCGCCGTTTCGCCACACAGCCGCCGAGTCCCGAGGTCGGCGAGGTGCGGGGCCTGCGAGCCAGCGGACCGAACGGCCCAATCCCGCTGCGCCTGTACCGGCCGCTCAATGGCACGGACCGCGAAAGCACGCCGGTTCTGGTTTACTTTCATGGCGGCGGTTTTGTGATCGGCGATCTCGAGACTCACGATACTCTGTGCCGTGAACTGACAAATCTGTCAGGCTGCGCCGTCGTCGCCGTCGACTACCGCTTGGCCCCCGAACATCGCTTTCCAGCTGCGGTAACCGATTGCGCGGCAGCCGCCCACTGGGTGGCTGCTCACGCCGGTGAGCTAAAGCTTGATGCATCTCATCTTGCGGTGGGCGGCGACAGCGCCGGCGGTAATCTGGCCGCCGTCGTTTCCATCGAGGCGCGCGAGCGAGGCGATCTGCCGATTGCTTTCCAGCTGCTGATCTATCCTGCAACGGACATTCATGCTACCGCTGCCTCGCACAACGAGAATGGGCAGGGGTATCTTCTGACGCGCGATACCATCGCCTACTTCACCGGCCACTATGTTGCCGATGAAGCGCAGTACGGCGATTGGCGTGTCTCGCCCTTGTTGCACGCGGACTTATCGAATCTACCCCCGGCGCTGGTCTTGACGGCCGGTTTTGATCCGCTTCGGGACGAAGGCGCCGAATACGCAAAGCGTCTCACGGCGGCGGGCAATCGCGCGACCTATGTGAATTTTCCAAGACAGATCCACGGTTTTATCACCATGGGCAAGGTCATCGATGAGGCGAATGCGGCGGTGGCACTGTGTGCGGCGGAACTGCGCCGCATGCTGAGGTGAGCGCAAACGACCAGCAAGCGAAGGCAATGAACACCGCGAAGCACGGAGATTTGGCGCCAGACGTCGGGGTGTCGCGCCAAGGCGTTCGATTTGCGCTGGTGTGCGTCGGCGTGTGGCTATACGCCGCCGACACTCTGGTTACCGCCACCACAGCGCCGGCGATGATTTTGGAAATCGGCGGCGTCGCCTACATCAATTGGACCATTTCCCTCTATGAGGTGGGCGCCATCATGGCCGGAACAACGGCGGCCCTGATTTGCGCGCGTTTGGGCGTAAAACGCGCACTGATTGCGGCCGCGATTTTCTATGGCGCCGGTTGCGTAATCTCCGCGACCGCGTCATCCATCGCTGCGGTGGTCGCCGGCCGATTTATTCAAGGACTTGGCGGCGGCTTGCTGCTGTCGTTGTGCTATCTGGCGATTCATGAATGGTTTGACCAGCGCTCCTGGAATCGCCTGTTCGGTGTTGTGGCATTTATCTGGGGAGTGGGTTCACTTCTCGGGCCTCTGATCGGGGCAATTTTTGCGGGTCATCACGCGTGGCGGGGCGCGTTTTGGTTTTTCGCACTACAGGCTCTGGTTCTGTGCATGACGGCGATGATGTGGTTGTTGCCGGAAATGCGGCCAAAGCAGGCCTTGCAGAATTGGCCGGTGCTGACTCTGACCGTCCTGTCGGCGGCGACCCTGATGATTAGCCAGGCCGGCATCGCCAAAGGGCTTTGGGCATCGATACTGGGTCTATTGCTGGGCGCGGCTCTGCTCTATGTTTCCGCGCGCATTGACCGGACCTCGAGCGCAAGGCTGCTGCCCGCACAGCTTCTGAGCATTCGGCAGCCGCTGGGCGCCGGCCTGCTCATGGTCTTTGCTTTATCGATGTCGACTACCGGGTTTTGGGTTTATGGACCGTTGGTCCTCAAGATCATATTCGGCACGAGTCCACTGATCTCCGGATATATTCTGGCTGCGGAAGCCTTGGCATGGAGTGTCGCGACGATTGCCATCTCGCGCACCGCTGCGGACGGCGAAAAACTTTTGATTCGTTGCGGCGCGGCCCTGGTGGCGGCGGGCGCGGCAAGTTTTGCGCTCGCCGTTCCTGCGGGGTCGCTCACAGGTATGGTGGCGTGTGCGCTCTTACAGGGCGGCGGGTTCGGTCTTTGTTGGCCTTCGGTGGTGCATCGCATCGTGCGCCTTGCCGATAGCAACGACCAATCCGTGGCCGCGGCGGCACCTTCAGCGGTTCAACGAATTGGATACGCTGTGGGAGCGGCTGCCGCAGGCATCGCAGCCAATCTGTCCGGCCTGGCAGGCGGCATTTCGGTTGCCGCCGCAAAGGCCGCCGCCTTTTGGGTATTTGCCGGATTCATTCCGATTCTTCTCGCGGCGCTGTACTGCGCGTGGACGTTTACGTCGGAATCGCTTCCATGAGCTCAATGCGGTTGCCGAAAGGATCGTCTACGTAAATCCGCTGGTAGCCTTCGAGGGGCTCATCATCCTGCGGCGCGAAGCCGGCGGATTTCAGCGATTCCGACAGCGCGCGCAGGCCCCTCACCAGCAGCGCCACGTGAGCCTTGCGCGCCGGGCGGAACTGCGCCTCCACCCCAAGATGGATCTTAAGATCGCCGCGTTCAAACCAGCAGCCGCCGCGCTTGGCAAGATTTTGCGGCTTTGGAATCTCGGGTATGCCGAGGACTCGGTGATAGAAGGCGCGAGCCATTTCCTCGCCGCCCGCCGGCATCGCCAATTGCACGTGCTCAACACGAGTAATCTCCATCGCTTCGAATTGTCCCACTGCGCGCGCATTCGCTCCACTTCGGTGTTGCTATTTCAGCATTCCGCGAATAGCATCGCAATTGGGATCCCAATCAGAGTTCAGAGTGAAACGCCACAATCGCGCGCCCGCGGGACCGCCCGTTCAATTGGTTCATGGCGGCAGCGGAAGTCTCGAAAAGGGCCGGCTCGCAGAGAACCTGTATCAGCGAATCAAGGACGACATTTTTGAGTTTCGCATGCCGCCGGGGCAGCGCTACTCGGAACAGCTGCTAGCTTCCTCTTTTGGCGTCTCGCGCACACCGCTGCGATTCGCGCTGCACGTGCTCGCCAACGAAGGATATCTCAATCGTGTCGAGGGTCACTCGAGCTGGCAGGTGAAGCCTCTCGACTTGGACTATTACGAGGATCTTTACGACTTTCGAATGAGCATCGAAGTGCTCGCCATCCATCGTTTGTGCAAACGGGAGGTAACCTCCGAGTTGCTGAAATTGGGCACCTTCTGGCGTGCGCCTAAAGCGCAGCGCGTGCAGGATGGCAAAGAGGTCGCGCGCGCAGACGAGTTGTTTCACCGTACGTTGGTGGCACTCGCCGGCAATCGGGAAATGCTGCGCACTTTCGACCAGCTGACAGAGCGCATACGCATCATTCGCCGGCTGGACTTCATCAACCCGCAAAGAATTGCCGCCGCCTTTGATGAACACGCGAAAATTCTCGAGAAGCTCCTGGCCCGCAAAGCCGACAGCGCCGAGATGCTGTTGAAAGCGCACATCCTCGCATCTCGAACCGAAATTCGGCACATAACCCTGCATCGCTTGGCGCTGGCGTCGTCCCAGCATCCGGCTGTGGGGTCCCCGGAGTAATCGATGGAACCGAGCCGCCCAATAGCCCTGCTGCCCGAAGCTTGCAAGGATCGTGCTTTGCTCAACGACTGGCACGTCGTCGCCGTAGGCGATGACATCATCCCAGGAAAACTGGCGGCCCTGACGCTGTTCGAGCGCGATCTGGTCGGCTGGCGCGACCGCGGCGGCGAAGTGCATGTGTGGGAGGATCTATGCGTTCATCGGGGAGCGCGGCTGTCAAAGGGATTCATCCGCGACGATAAGGTGGTATGTCCTTATCACGGTTGGCACTACGATGCCTCGGCCCGCTGCGTGCTGATGCCGGCAGCGCCCACGGAAACGCCGTTCAGGAAGGCGCGCGCAATTGCGCACAAAACCATGGAAAAGTACGGCTTGGTGTGGGTTTGCCTCGGAACTCCCGAGCAGGAGATACCGGAATTTCCAGAGTGGAGCGATTCCAGCTTTAAAAAAGTGCTCTGCGGACCGTATAAGTTCCGTTCGGGATACCGCGCCGTCGAGAACTTCGTGGATCCAACGCACTTTCCGTTCGTGCATGCCGGTGTGAATGGCATCCTCGACAATCCCGACCCGATTCTTCCCTACGAAGTTCATGAGAGTTCCTCGGGGCTGTCGACGTCAGAAATTCGCGTGACCCAACCATTTGGAGATCCGCGCAACATTCCGGTCATCGCGTTCTATGCCTATAAGTGTCTGCGACCGCTGGTCGCCTACTTCAACAAGCGCGTGCAAATCATGGACCCAGCGCGCGCAGCGGAAGGGCATCCAAATGACCGGTTCTGCACATTTCTCACCGCTCAACAATTGAGTCCGGTTGAAAGCATCGTACGCATTTGGTGTGCAATGAATTTTTCCCCGCCGCCCTCTGATGAGGAGGTGCGGCTGCGGCAGGATCTGGTTTACGCTCAGGACAGCGCAATCGTCGATACCCAGCGCCCTGAGCGCATACCGCTCGAACTGCGCCATGAGCTGCATCACCGCACCGATTTGCTGAGCGCGAAATATCGCACCTGGCTGCGGCAGATGGGCATCACCTATGGGACGTGCTGAGATGGCGCCACTACACGAAGTTCCTGCCCGTCAAGGGCGCGCGGTCAAAGTAGCCCGCGGCCACGCCCTGCAGATCGTCAATACGTTTGGACATCAGGTGGTCGACTTCTGGGCGTTCGATGCGCGTAATCTAGGCACCTATCTGTCGATGGAGCATACACGCGCTGCTTTGAGCAGACTCACGCCCCGCGCCGGCGACATTCTCGTCGACAATTGGCGTGAGCCCATGCTGTCCTTCGAATCCGACACCTCGCCTGGCGTCCACGACACCGTCATTGCCCCGTGCGATCGTGCACGGTACGTAAAATTGGGATGCCGCCCTGATCACGCAAGCTGCGCCGAGAATTTGCACCGCGCGCTCGAAGCGCTCGAACTATCTGTTCCCACGTGTCCCGCATCCTTCAATCTCTGGATGAACATTCCGGTACTACCCACAGGAGAGCTGGAGTGGCGAGAAACGGTGTCGAAACCGGGCGATAGCGTCACTTTTCGCGCGCTGATCGACTGCGTCATGGTGATGTCGGCCTGCCCTCAGGACATCATCCGCATCAACGCCGGCCGCCCTGTTTCCGCGCAATATGCCATCCTCGAGCGCTGACACGTCGGCGGCTGACACATCGCGCGCCGACGTTGCGGATCGCGCCGGGCTGAAAATCGACGGCGAGCGGCTGTGGAAAAGACTCATGACGATGGCCGAGATCGGCCGGCGAGGCGCGACCGGCGTGGATCGGTCTGCCTTCTCGGCCGAAGATCGCGCAGCGCGGCGGCTGCTCTACACGTGGGGCTGCGAGCTCGGCCTCGAAGCGACCCAGGATTCGATCGGCAATCTGTTTCTTCGCTATCCGGGCCAAAGGCCGGAACTGCCCCCCGTCCTCACCGGTAGCCACATGGACAGTCAGCCGAGCGGCGGCCGCTTCGACGGTATCTACGGAGTGCTCGCCGGTCTGGAAGTGGTGGCATGCTTGTCGCGAGCGGGATTCCGGCCGACGCGTTCGATCGAGGTGGTCGCGTGGAGCAACGAAGAGGGCAGCCGCTTCGCACCGGGGGCCATGGGCTCGCAAGTCTTCGCCGGTTCGCGCGTTCTCACCGAGCTGCTCGCTGTGCGCGACGCGTCGGGCACTCAATTGCATGACGCGCTGGCTGAGACCCTCGCGGCACTTCCCGAAGCCGCCACGCGGCTCACCGGAGTGCCGCCGGCAGCCTACCTCGAAGCGCACATCGAACAAGGTCCTCGGCTCGATAAGAAAGGCATTCCGGTCGGTGTGGTTGCCGGAATTCAAGGCTGCCTGTGGCTGGAGTTCGAGGTTCTAGGCGCCGCCGGCCACGCGGGAACCACCCCGCATGAATTTCGCCGCGACGCATTGCAGGGTGCGATGCATCTCATTGATGAGCTTCAAGCCCGCTGCCTGAAGCGATCCCCGAACTGCCGCTTCACGGTGGGGCGTCTGCTGGTGGAGCCCAACACGCCGAATACCATACCCGGCCGCGTCATCTTTACGGTCGACTTTCGGGACGCCGACCCGCGCGTGTTCGATGAGCTGTGCCGGATGTTGCGCGAGACGCCGGCGCCGGAGTCGTTCGGGCTCAAGATTCGCGAATTGTTTCATCATCCCCCGGCAGTGTTCTCCGCGGAGATGACGCGCGTCGTTGCTGCGGCGGCCGCTTCGCACAACTACCCTGTGTTTGAGCTGGTGTCCGGAGCGTTTCACGATGCGCTGTTCGTGGCCGAGATCTGTCCGGTCGGCATGATATTCATTCGCTGCCGCGACGGCATCAGCCACAATCCGCTCGAGTTTGCGGAACCGGCGGACGTGACGGCGGGTGCCGAAGTCCTGATGTCGGCGCTGCTCAAGCTTTCACAGACTTAGCCGCCTTCCGGCGCAAGAATGCTAGAGGGCCGCCGGCACGACGGCGCCGTTGCCCCGCGATAGCGCACGTTTCGCCAGCCAATAGTACACCGGTGAGGTCACCAGCAGTCCCACGATCCACGACACATCGATCCCGCCCATGGCCTTCGCAATCGGCCCGGTATACAGCCCGGAGGCCACGAAAGGCAATTGAATCAAGATCCCCAACACATAGCAGCTCACGGCGGCCGCATTGATGCGGCCGTAGATCCCGCCATCCTGGCGAAAGAAGGATTCCACATGATACTTGCCGTGCCGCAAGAGGTAGTAGTCGACGAGATTGATCGCGGTCCACGGAACCAGCACATACAGGAGCAGCAGGATGAATTCCTCGTAGTTGGCGATGAATGAATCGATACTCAATATCGCTCCGGTGAGCGCGAAGCCAAACAGCACCAGGGCGACGACTGTGCGGGCCCGAGGCCCCGGCGACCATGCCGGGAACAAGGTTTGGCCAACCGTCAGCGTGGACAGCGCGCCGCAGTAAAGATTCATTGCATTCGAGGAGGCGATGCCCACCGAGAAAACGATCAGGACAAGCGGCGCAATACCTGCCGTCAACAGCGCAACTCCATGCACCAGACCCACGCCTTTGGGCACGGCGAGCCCGACCACCGCGCCGAGAATCATGGGCAGCAGTGAGCCCAAGGTGCAACCCCAATAACTGGCCCAAAAAGCCGGCGCTGCGCCCGTGTCGGCCGGCATGTAACGGGAATAGTCGGACACGTAGGGCGCGTACGAAATCTGCCAAAGCGCGGCTACGGAAATCGTGCCCATCAGGCCATTCACGCTCAAGGTGTTGCGCGCGAGAAAGTCCGCCGGCAATCCGTGCACGAAGACGATCCATAGGGCCGCCAGCAACAGAACGGCGCCCGACAGATAGGACATGACCCGCGTATAGGCGTGAATCAGGTCGTAGCCGTAAATCGTCGCGACCACGCCGAGCACGCCGACGAGCACGATGCCGGGAGTATCGGTCCATCCCGGCACCAGGCTTGCGAGCGCTTCACCGCCGAGCACGATGTTGGAGGAGAGGAACCCGACGTACATGACGATGACGATGCCGATCACCAGCAGCGCGCCGATCGATCCGAATTGACCGCGGGTCTGAACCATCTGCGGTACGCCGAGAGTGGGGCCTTGAGCGGCATGCAGCGCCATGAAAATCGCGCCGACGAAGTTGCCGATGGCAAGACCCACGGCCGCCCAGACAAACGGCAACCCAAACACGGTCACGGCGAGACCGCCCGTGACAACCGTCAGCAGCATGACGTTGGATCCAAACCAAATCGTGAAAAGATCTCGCGATTTGCCATGCCGCTGATCCAGCGGAATCGGCCGGATGGTGCTTAGTTCAAGCCGCGTAATTTGTTCAGTGTTGCTCATCGATTCATTTTCGTCAGGCCTGCTGGCGGGCGGCCAAACCGTCGGCGGAGCCTTTGGAGGATCTTCCGAACAGCACGATCAGCATACCCGATACGAGGACCGCGGCGCCGATATACCAGGCCTGGTATTTGTCCTTCGGATCAGCCGGTTCGGCTCCAGCGGAGTACATCAAATAGCCGAGCACGGCGATCGCGAACAGCGGCAACACCGAGGCCGCCATGGCTCGGAGGACGGTGAGGCGCGAGAACATAATTCTGATGAATGCGGCCAGAGCGGATATGTACGACAAGGCCAGGGTGACCACCACGGTATTGTAATAAAACGTGACGTCGGAAAGCGGCTTGTACCAGACGAACCCGATCGCAATGACGGCAATGACAACCACCGCAACCCAGGGGGCCTGGTATCGATTGGTGTTCCCAAACGCCTTGAGCACGTGGCCTTCCTGCGCCATCCGGTAAGCCGTGCGCGCGCCGGCGTTCATGGAAACCTGCAGACCAGCCATCGCCGAGCTGATGACCACCAGGATGGCGATCCACGACAGCGATGGCGGCAAATAGATTCTCGAGATCGCGGCGATTGGGCCGCCGTCGCCGTTTTCGGTAATCTTGGCGAGGACGTCGACCGGCACGGCGTACTGCCAGCCAATCGCGGCAATCGTATAAATGAAGCATGCCGATGTCAGCACGATCAGCAGAGCGCGCTGCACCGTTCGGACCGGTACGCGTGCCTCTTCGATATAGTTGATGGACGAATCGAAGTTGGCGAGCATCCACATGCCGAGGAGAACTCCGGAACCCAGTACGGTCCAATCCTTCGGCAGCGTGAACAGACTGTTGAAAGGGACGGCGACGCGCGGGGAGACGATTCCGCAGATGCCCAGCCCGACGATGACGCTGATTTCGCAAGCCAAAAACACGGTGGTCACGCGCGACGTCAATAAGATACCGCGCAGGCATACCAGCATGAATACCAGGGTAAGCACGCTGCCGATGATGCTGGCCGCGATGCCGCCTTTGAGGACGGGGACCAGCGCCTGCAAATATTCCGTGCCAATAATGGCGGTCATGGGCACCACCGCGACACAGGAAATTGTGTAAGCCCAGCCAAGAATGGTTCCCGCGGTCGGATGCAGAAACTGGCTGCTGAAGGTGAATATTCCACCGGCGGACGGCGCCTGACGAGTCAGATAGACCAGGCAGAGCGCGAGCACCAGCATGGGGAAGAAAAAAGAAATCAAAATCACGATCGGCGCAGCCGCGCCGACCACCGCATACAACACCGACATCGAGACGGCTGCAATCCAGGCAGGAGCGTTGAATCCCATCGCCGCCAGCGCCACGTCGCGGGTATTCAATGCATTCTTTTGCAGCGTTGTCTTGCACTCTTGAACTTCGCCGTGGCGGTCGTAACCGAAAAGATCCAGAATCATGGGCGCGTGTCCTGTGTGCTCGAGGTGATAGACTCTTGTGCCCGTGGCGACCATGTTCCATTGGCAATGCAGCTGCGTGCATGGGCCGCGATATCGCGCAGGGGCGCGAACCAGACGCCGCCCTTGGCGAGCATCTTGCCTATCATCTGGTGCGTCAGGCGCCAGCGGGAAATGCGGCCGGACAAGAAGGGATGCCAAACCGGAATCCACAATCCGCCGAACTCCCACATTGCCTCGAATTCCTCCCACCAGTTCTCCCAGGCGCGGGCGGCCGACTGAATCGGCATTTCAATATCGAGTTCGCCGCTGTGCATGAACGGCGGCCAGTCATCCATACCCCAGTGAGAAGGCAATTCGAGCAGTGCGCCGCGCGTCGTTTCGAGCAGGTACGGAATGTCATCTCCCATCAGAGATGCGTCGTAAGCGACGCCTGCTTCCAGCAGCAACTCCGCGGAACGGTGCGAGAACTTATACAGCGGTGCGCGCCAGCCCGCGGATTTCTCGCCGCTCACCGACTCGAGCGCCGACAGGCTGCGCCGCAGCCAGATTTGCTCTTCGCTGTCCGAGAGCTCGTTCGGATGCTCGTGCAAATATCCGTGAGCGGAGACCTCATGACCCTCTCGCACCATGGCTTGCACCGCGTAAGGGTAGCGCTCCGCGCACCAACCGGGGACGAAGAAGGTTTGCCGAATTCCATAGTGCCGATAGGTATCGAGAATCCGCGGCACGGCGACGTCCGGCCCGTAGCGCAGCATCGACGCGGCGGACACCATGCTGTGCGCCCGCTCAGGATGCGCCAAATGCAACAAGCTCTCCGCGTCCATGTCCAGCGTGAAGCACGCCGCGCATCGAGCGCCGTTGGGCCATGGCAGGGGATTGCGGATCATGGAACTCATCGGGCGGTCTTCCCGCCATCGACGGTCCAGGCAGCGCCGGTAACGAATGCGGCCGCATCGCTTGCAAGAAAGGCCACCGTGGCGGCCACATCATCCGGCTTGCCCAAGCGCGCCAGCGGGACTGTGGCGATTTCCGCAGCGCGCGCTTGCTGCGGCTCGGCGTCCGCCAAAAATTGTTCTCGAAGCAGCGTCGTATCGATAGGTCCGGGACAAACCGCATTCACGCGAATTCCGCTTGCCGCAAGCTCGAGGGCCAGAGCTCTGCTCCACGCCAGAACAGCGCCCTTGGTGGCGCAGTAGGCACTGTAGTCCGCCTGACCCACCAAGGCGAGCTCGGAGGCAATGTTGACGATGTTGCCCCGACCACTCGCGCGCAGTGCCGGGAGCAGCGTCCGCGTAATCCGAAACGCGGCGGTAAAGTTCACCGCTAACAGCCAGTCGAGCAGCGCATCGTCCGTATCGGTGAGCGAGCGTAAACGACTCACGCCTGCGTTGTTGACCAGAATGTCGCAGCGCTCACTCATGCGATCGAGCACTTCAGCGAGGATCTGATCGACCGCCGCCCGATCGGCGAGGTCCACCTTATGCGATACGAACGAGCCGGCATCGCTCTTCTCTTCGAGCAGCTTGAGCGCAGCGCCATCGCGATCGATGCCGTGAACGGTTGCCCCGAAGGACATCAATCGCTGTGAGATCGCCCTGCCAATGCCGCCCGCGGCGCCCGTCACCACGGCGCGCAGCCCCGCCAGGGACTGCGTGTGTCGAGCCGTGTCTGGCGCGTGCAAGTTCGGCGTCCGCTCGCGTCAATACCCTTTGAAGGAATAGCCGAACGTTATGCCCACCGTTCGCGGCCGCGAAATCACGTCTTGTGTACGGTTCCCCCAGAAGCCCGGATCGGTAATGGCATTGATGCCGAGGGTATTGGTGATGTTGTCGACATAGACCGCCGCCATCCAGTGTGAATACGTGTAGGCGAGCCTGCTATCCAGCATGGTATAGCCCGGCACCGGGATGGCAGTTTCCGAAATCGACGACAGGATGACGCTTTGGTAGTGAGCATCCACGGAATAGCGGAATTCGCCTCCCGCAAATGGCATGTGCGCATATTCGAGCCCGACCGCCACGCTATTCTTCGGCGTACCGGGCAACGGACCGCCGGGAGGCGGCAGCGGCACGGTGACATTTTGCGAAAAGACAAAGTTGAACGAGGTCAGCTTGGTTTCATCGTAGGTGTAGTCCACCCTCGCGGCCAGGTGGTGCGTGATGGCGGCGGTGAGGTCGAGCTCGACTCCGCGGCTGTAGGCATTGCCGACGTTGGCCGCCGACGGCAACGACAGGGGAGTGAGCGATGTGCCTTCCTGAACGTTGGTCCACTGAATGTCGAAGATGTCGGCGGAGTAGCTGAATTGATTTGCCACGACGCCCTTGATGCCGACCTCGTAGTTGTCCGCCTTGTCGGGCTGATATTCCAACAGCGATGGACTCAAGCAGTAATTGCCTGCATTGGGACCGGAAGTGCAGGTCGTCCCCACGGTCCCTTGGCGCGCCGGAAGGGGCTGATCAGGCGGCAGCGCGTTGACGCCGCCGCGTCGAAACCCCTGCGACCAAGTGGCGTACACCAGATTGGTCTTATCGAGCTGATAGGCCATATTGACCTTCCATAGCGCCTTTTTCCATTCATCGCTCAAGCTGTTGCCCGAGACATAGCCCGGACCGTCGAACAAGAGACCGGTTTGTTGAGCCTGCGACACGGTTTGCTTGAACAAACGCGTGCCACCCGTGAGGCTCCACGCGTCGGTCAGATGCCAGGTCAACTCGCCGAACGCTGCCATGTCTTTGAATGTGGTTTCGACATCGCCGATGTAGGTTTGGTCCAAGGGATTGGCAATGCCGTCGATGATGGTCCCTGGCGGTTGTTCTCCTGCTCCGCATGCCGAACCATTGACGCCGCCATAGTCGGTCGAGGGATACAAACCTGAGTTGGTGCAGGCGTTGTAAAATGCGTCATACCCAGGATAGTACTCATGTTCCTGGATGTAGGTTTTCTCCTGTTTGTAAAACAGGCCCGCGATCCAATCGAAGGTGCCACCGGTCTTGGAAGCCAGGCGAAACTCCTGCGCGTAAATTTTATCGTCGAGCTGATCCAGTGCGTTGATGATATTGCGCGGGTTTTGACCGTATAAATTCTGGTAGAAGTTGAAGTTCGCGTACTCGGCTGTCAGATCGTCGTGGCTCGTGTTGTTGTGATGCGCCCAGGAACTTGACGAGGTCAGCGTGGCAAAGCCCATGTCGTAATCGACGTTGAGCGCGACCACATTCACATCGTCGGCGGTGCCCTCCAGGCTGTTGCTCGCGCTGGTCAGCCGATCCGTTCCGGGAGGCACAGTGGCGGGCGAGAGCGACAGCAGATTCGGTGGCGACGTCACCGGGGTTTGCGTGCCATAGGGCAGAAACTGATTCGCCGCCGCAATCGGCTGAGTGTAAGCGAGCGCGTCCGTGGCGATATAGGGAAAGCCATTCGCCGCTGAGCGTTGGTAATAATAGGAAAGCTGTGCTTTGAACTCATCGCTGGGCTTCCACAACATCGAGACCCGAGCATTGCGATACTGGTACGAATTGACGCCGTCCTGGGCGTAGGTTTTTACCCCCAGTGCCGGACTGATTCCTACCGGGTTGCTGGGCGTCGTTGGCGAAGTCAATTCCGGCACGCCGCCGGGACCGAGCACATACAAATTGGTTTGATTGATAAATCCCGCATCGTCGCTGGCACCGGCGTTGATGCGCAGCGCAAAGGTGTCGGACAGCGGCAGATTGATCATGCCGTTGATGTCTTCGTTGTTCGCATGGGTATGGGCGGTCTTGCTCAACCCCACTTCGCCTTTGGCGTCAAAGCCGCTGGGATCGGGGGCATTCTCCACAAATTTTATGGTCCCGCCGAGGGAGCCTGAGCCGTACAGCGTGCCTTGGGGGCCGCGCAGGACCTCGACGCGGTCAAGATCCTGCAAGCGAATGTTGAAAAACAGTGGCGTATCGTCGACGTAGATGGCCACGGGCGGGACCACCGACGTTGCCAGTCCTTCCTGGAAGGCCAGTGACTCGCTGTTCAATCCGCGAATGATGAGCGTGCTGCCGTTGACGCCGCCGAAAGGTCCTCGATCGGTGTAGTTGACGCCGGACATCGAATGCGCAAGCCCGGCAATGTCCTCGATGCCCGCTTGTTCCAGCGATGTACCGCTGACAGCGGTAATGCTGATGGGAAGGTCCTGCGCTGAGACGGCGCGCCGTGTCGCCGTGACGACCACTTCCTGCAGCACGTTTTCCTCGGACGCCGCTGTCGCGGTGGATGCCGACGTTGCCGTCGAGGCCACCGGCTCGGCTCCGACGGGCGAGCCGTACAAGGCAGTGAGTACCGCGGCCGTCAGCGAGGATGCGGCGCCGAATTGAACGCGTGCGCGCGCGTTGGATTTCCGCGCTCGGGGACTTGGCTTCATGGAAAACTCCTCGATCAGACGTGGCCATGCCACTACTGAGGAGAACTCCCGCGGTTTTCGGAATGTCCCGGGCGCTCGGGATCACATTCCGAGGATGCCTGAGCCTCCTCGACTTGTTCTCCCGGGCTTTTATCCCGCCGTGTATCCTTGATTTAAGGACTGCCTCTCTCGGACCAGCCACCTGCCGAAGCAGGCCGGAACCCTAGACGCACATTTTGTTGATGAGCTGTGCAAATGCCGTGCCGACTGCGACATGCTTGCTACGGTGGTTTGAATTTCCTGGATAAACCAGGCATTTACGCGTTGCTTCTATGCATCGCGTGATGCTGCGCGGTCGCGGGGCGGCGCGAGCACGGCACCACCACCGGGCAAAAGTTTTTTTCTACGCCCTGAATTCGCGCAGAGCGCCAATCGCAGCGCCATCGCTGCGCAGATCACTGGCGCCTTGAAATCCCTGCGTACCGGAATGCACGATGGCGCCGGCGTGACCCATGATCTGATCGAAAGCAGCAACGCGTTCCACCGGATGACCCGCCGCCTCGAGATCAGCGAGCAGCTGCGCGGGAAAGCGGCTCTCCAGCCGCAGCGCCGAGCGCGATTCGCCCCAGGTTCTGCCGAGCAGCCAGCGGGGCGCCGAGATCGCGTCTTGAAGATCCTGACCGCAGAGAGCGTAGCGCGTAAAAATCGCCGCCTGTGTCTGCGGCTGCCCATCTCCGCCCATCGCGCCGTACACCATGGTGCGGCCGTCACGAAGACGCGCGAACGCCGGATTCAACGTGTGGAAAGGTTTGCGGCGCGGCGCGAGCACATTGGGTCCAGCACCGCTGAGGCGAAATGCGGATCCGCGGTTCTGCCATACGAAGCCGGATTCGGGTAGCCCGATGCCGGAGCCAAATTCAAAATACAAGCTTTGGATGGCGCTGACGGCGCGGCCCTGTGCATCGATTGCCCCAAACCATGCCGTGTCGCCTGTGTCCGTGCCGCTCTGCCACGGCGCGGCGCGGTGCAGATCGATGTGCGCCGCCATCTCATCGAGCGCGGCTTGAGTCAAATAACGCTCCAGCGCTGTGCCATGCTCCCGATGGCCAATCTCTCGATCCCGAACCGCAAAGGCAAGTTTCGTGCTCTCCACGATGCCGTGCACATGCGCAAAACTGTCGCATGGCGCGCGCGGCAGGCGCGAATACGCACCAAGAATCAGCAGCGATGCAAGTCCTTGTGAGGGGGGTCCACAGTTGAACAGCTCACCCTCGGCTAAGGCGAGCCGCAAGGGGTGGCCGCGAGTCGCTTTCTGATTCTCAAGATCGGCCGTGCCAAGAGGCACGCCGGCATGGGCCAGTTCGCGGGCGATTTGCCGCGAGAGTGCTCCCGAGTAGAAGCTCGCGAGTCCCTCGCGTGCCAGCGTGGAGAAAGTCTTCGCCAGAGCGGGCTGCTTCAAGGTTGCGCCGGCCGTCGGGGGCGCAGCGCCGATGAAGTGCAGAGCGCGAAACCCGGGCACGGGCTCGAGCGCCTCTCGACACCGGTTGGCGGCATCTGCGTGACTCGTGGTCACGCTGAAGCCTCGCTCCGCGAGCGCGATTGCCTGAGAAAAAATGCGTTCGAGCGTCAATTGGCCGCCCCACTGGCGGCTCAAGTCCCAGGCGGCATCCCAGGCCGAAACGGCGCCCGCGACAGTATTGGCCGCGAGTGCGCCCCGCCACGGAATCTCTTTCAGACCGCGGCTCCGATAGAGCGCCGCGGTGACCGACTCGCCGGCGCGGCCCGCCCCATCAATCGTCACCGGCATGCGCCCGGGTTCGGCGACCAGCCAGAAGCTGTCGCCGCCGAGGCCCGTCATATGCGGATAGACCACGGTGAGCGTGGCCGCGACGGCCAGCGCCGCTTCAATGGCATTTCCACCCTCGGTGAGGATCCGAGCGCCGGATTCGGCCGCCAGCGCGTGCGGTGCCGTCACCATGCCGCCGGTAGATTGAACGGTGCGCATTAGAACGGAAATTCGCGCTTGCCCATTTGAAACGTCACCCACTTCACTTCGCTCATTTCCGCCATCGATGCCATGCCGCCTTCACGCCCAAATCCGCTTTCCTTGACGCCGCCGAAGTCGATGTGGGGTTCGTCCGAGATGGTGGTGTCGTTGATGTGGACCATGCCGGATTCGGAACGCAGCGCGAAGTCGAAAGCCTTCTGCAAGTCGTTGGTGACGACGGCTGAGGAGAGCCCGGCGTTGGTATCATTGGCGAGGAACAGGGCATGTTCATAGTCATCGGCGCGCAACACCGAGGTCACCGGCCCGAAAGATTCCTCGCCGTAGATCGACATGGCCGCTGTCACTCCGCCGAGAACGGTGGCTTCAAAGAACGGGCCGCGATGCCCACCGCCGCAGCAAATCGTGGCACCCTTGGAAACTGCATCTTCGATCTGGCCGCCGATGAAGCCGCACTGAGCCTCGCGAATCAATGGGCCGATGACAGTGGCCGGATCGCGAGGATCGCCGACCTTGATGGTGCGAGCCTTGGCGACAAATTTTTGGAGGAAGGCATCGTACAGCGGTGCCTCGACGATCACCCGTGAACTTGCCATACAGACCTGCCCTTGGTGGTAGAAGATTCCGAACGCGGCGGCATCGACCGCGTAATCCAAGTCCGCATCCTTGAGCACCACCAGTGGATTTTTGCCGCCCATCTCCAGCGTCACTCGCTTCATGTGCTTGCCAGCTTGCGCGGCGAGGTGACGGCCGACCTTGCTCGAACCGGTGAAAGTGATCATTTTCACGCGCGGATCTGCAATCAGCTTATCGCCCACCATCGCCGCGGGTCCGGGGATGACATTGAGCACGCCCGGCGGCAAACCCGCGGCCGAAAATACTTCGGCGATCTTCAGGCCGCTCAAGGGCGCCAAGTCCGACGGCTTCAAAATGAAGGTGTTGCCAGCGGCCAAGGCGAATGCAATTTTCTTCATGGCCAGGAGGAAGGGAGAATTAAACGGCGCAATGCCGGCGATTACGCCCAAGGGCTGGCGGATGGTCATGCCAACTTGGCCGGTGGCGCTCGCCGGAAAGGTATCGCCATGCGGCTGCCTGATGCAGCCGGCCGCCACGCGCAGGCACTCGACCGCGTAGCTGACCTCCCATGGCGCCTTCATGAAGACCGATCCGGTCTCTTCGATGAGAAGATCGCGGATCTGATCGGCATGCGCGGCGATGATTTCTGCCGCCTTATGCAGCAGCGCTTCACGTTCGTTGGCGAGCATAAGGCGCCACTGGTGGCGGGCACCGTCGGCCGCACAAAGAGCGTCCTCGACATCTTGGGCGCTCGCTTGGGCGATGCGCGCGAAGGAGTTGCCGGTGGCTGGGTTGATGTCCTCGGCGAAGCTGCCTTCGCTGCCCTGGCGCCATGTACCGTTGATATAGAGGGGATGAATTGACGTGCTCATGGAATCCTCAATCGTTGTAGCGTCATGCGCGATGCGCGGTGAGCAAGAGATCGGCTGCGCGCTCGCCTATCATCACGCATGGTGCCATGGTATTGCCGGTCGTGATCGCCGGCATTACCGAGCCGTCGGCGACTCGAAGGCCCTGCACGCCGTAGACCCGCAGCGAACCATCGACCACGGACTCAGCGTCGCGTCCCATTTTCGCAGTGCAGCTCTGGTGAAAATAAGTGCCCGATGCGCGGCGCAGCCATTGTTCCATATCCGCAACGCTCAACGGACCGGGCATGAGTTCGCGCCGCACGAACCGCCGAACGGGCGGCGAATTGCCGATCTCGCGGCACAGCTCCACAGCGGCTTTGAGCGCCCGCACATCACGGTCGTCGCTGAGAAAATTGGCGTGGATCGCAACATGCGCACCCGGCTTAGCGCTGGTGAGTTCAATGTGGCCGCGGCTTTCCGGCCGGACGAGGCCGGGCGCCAGGGTCCAGGCGGCCGCCGGATTCGTGGGCAACGAATATTCGGCGCGCGTGATCTCGCTGCCGAAGGCGCACTCTTCGAGCACGGGCTGTAAATCCGGGGTCCGCAGATCTGGACCGCTCTTGCAGAAAAACGTGAACTCGGCCGAGTTGTTGCGGGGTTTCTCCGGTACGCGGTATTCCCATACGCATCCGGCCACCAAAATATGGTCCTGAAAATTCTGCCCCACACCGGGCAGGTGTTGGACCACCGGTATCTTGAGCCGGCTCAATTGATGCGCATCGCCGATGCCGGAGAGCATCAGAGCCTTCGGCGTGTTGATGGCTCCGAGGCATAGAATCACTTCGCAATCGGCGCGAACCCGGTGCACGGCGCCGTCATGAGTGAATTCGACCGCGACCACTCGCATACCTTCGAGTCGCAGCCGCAGTACCTCGGCGCGCAACAATACCTTCAAGTTGGTCTGGCTCATCACGGGCCGCAGGTAGGCGCTCGCCATGGATACGCGCTGATCGCCTGCCTTGACGGTGATATTGGGGATGCCGCAGCACCCGGCGCTCTCCATGGCCGCGCCATTGAGATCCTCCACCGCGGGGATACCCGCCGCTGCGGCGGCTTCCATCAACGCACCCGTCAGCGGTATCGGATCGGCGGGCCTCGTGATGTACACCGGGCCGTTTCGGCCGCGCCGCTCGGGATCCTGCGGACCGTCCCAGTTTTCGATGCGCTTGTAAATTTCCAATACCGAGGCATAACTCCAGCCGTCGTCGCCGCTTTGTTCGGCCCACCCATCGAAATCGTGTTTGTGGCCGCGGGCCCAAATGAGTCCATTGATACTGGAACCGCCGCCCAAGACCTTGCCCATGGGCAGGGAAGTGCGCCGGCCTAGCAGCGCCGCCGAGGGTTCGGCTTCGAATTGCCAGTCGCGTGTGCTGCCAATGTTGCTCATCCATTGAGTGGGGTTGCGCACCGCGTCGATACGCTCGTCATCGCCCGCTTCCAGCAGGAGAATTCGCACGGCCGGATTTTCGGCCAAACGGCGTGCCACGACGCAGCCGGAAGTGCCGCCGCCGCAGACGATGAAGTCATACGCCGCATCCCATGGGCGAGAATCCTCAGGCGGCACTTAAGGTAGGCAGGATCGGCGCCGTCGCATCGAAGCGTTTCCCCGCTCGCAGGCAAAATACCGGCTGCAAGAGGCGCTGAGCTTCAACCCTGGTGCCTTCGTTGTCGCTCAATATCCATCGCCCCCGCTCGTCCGACAGCACCGAGACATCGGCCACCCCGCCTTCGCTCAATCTGCCGAGCTGATCCTGCAGGCCGAGCATTCTTGCCGCGTTGCTGGTCACCATCGGCACCACGCGTTCCAATGGCAGACCAAGCGCCATCATGCTGGTCATCGCCGATACCAGGCTGAATCCTGTTTTGCCGGCGAATAGATGCGTCTCGTTCTCATCGTCCTTGGAGATGTCTTCCTTCGCGGTGATCTTCGTGTTGTGGCCATGCATGTCCGCGCCCAGCGTATCGGGCACCACGCCTGCGTCGAGCACCGTGCGCGCGACTTTGAAGCTGAAGTGCGACCCATGGCCGACATCGATCTTCAGTCCGCGCGCGACCGCTTCGCGCACCAACGGATGCAGCGCCCCATTGGTTCCGACGAAACCTCCCGGATGGCGGCTGAATGGATGCGCCAAGATATCGCCCGGCTTCATCAGATCGACCACCTGCGTAAGAATACTGTCCGGATCGATGCGCTCGCCGCCCTGGCGCGGCAGCGGCCACAGTTGGCCGAAATGAATGTAAACCGGCAGTCCGGCGCGCCGGCCGATTTGCGCCGCGGCCTTGATGACTTCGACTCCCCAGCGCGCGAAGCCGCCCAGTTCCGCATGCGCCTTGATGCCTTTGACAAGGTCGCGGTTGGCATCCGCGGCCCGCACCGTGGCATCGACGTCGACGCAGTCCGGCCGATACAGCGCCGAATAATAGTGCCCCTCGAGTCCACCGACCAAGTAGGCCGAGAGGAATGCCAGCACGCGGGTTTGCGCCGCTCCAACCACGTAGTGCCGAAATCCGGGCAGCGTCATGCAGCTCGCACCGCCCTGGTCAACGAGCGTCGTCACTCCTGAGTGCACTCCGCACAGGTCGGCATTGAGGCCGAACTTGCCGGTGACATGTTCGTAGATGTGAGCATGAGTATCAATCAATCCCGGCAGCACCAGTTTTCCGCCACAGTCCGTGACATCCGCGTCGGCGGCAGACAAATGCGCTCCAATGCGGACAATACGATCGCCCGATACCAGGACGTCGCAAACCCTGTCCAGGCCAGAGGCCGGATCGATCACACGTCCGCCTTGCAGGAGAGCATTTTTCATACCGTTGGCAAGAGTATCAGGCAGGGCGCTTTTTTTGGATAAGATGTTTCGGCACATGCCCATCCGCGCAATCGACTTCGCCAAGCCTTTCAGCGGCGCCCGCTGGTTCGATATTGTTCCGCGCAGCGCCGCTCGACCGGATCTTTCGCCGCAGGTATTGCTGCACGCGGGGCCGCCCTTTCGCGGTGCGCCGCCCGCGCCGGTCATCAACGCGGCCATTCAGGCGCTGCTCTTTGACGGTCAGGCCGCGGATGCAGAGAGTGCACGCGATCTTTTGGTGCGTGGGGTGGTACAGCTGCGGCCGGCGCAAGACTATGGAATTGCGACACCGCTGGCCGAGGTCGTGTCCGGGTCGATGCTGCTGATAGCGGTCGCGCAGCAGGAACGGATCTGTTACGCGCCCATCATCGAAGGTTCGGCGCCCGCCCTGCGATTCGGGTCCGCTGCGCCAGAGTGCGTTCAACGGCTGCGCGATACCAGTGCATGGATTGAAACCCGGGTGGCGCCGATCTTACGCGGCGACCCAATGAGCATCGATGAGTTGATTCGAGTCGCCGTGGCTGCCGGCGATGATTGTCATGCGCGCACCGGCGCAGCCAACGAAGCCATGGTATCGCGCCTGCGCGATCTCGATGCGCACAGTGCGGCCAACTTGCGCGCGAGTCCCGCCTTTGTTTTGGCGGTACTCATGGCGGCAGCGATGGCCGCGCTGCGAAACAGCCTCTGCCGCATCGAAGCGATCGGCGGCAACGGCTCGGATTTCGGCATCCGATGGCGCGGCAATCCTGTCTGGCGTCAAACGCCCGCCCAGCCGCCTTTAGGCTCGCACAGGGCCGGTTTGGAGGCGGTTGTCCCCTTGCCGGCCATTGGCGATAGCGCGGTGATCGATTTCTGCGGATTGGGTGGGCAGGCGCTGTCGGCGGCGCCCCTGCTCGCCGCCGAATTGGCCAGCGCGCTCCCGGCCGGTGCTCTGGCGAGGTCTCGAGATCTCATCGATCCCAACAGCGGTATCGTCGACCCTGCCCGAATCGTGAGCGGGGCGTTCGCGCCCCTCATCAATTTGGCAATTCTTGACCGAGACGGCTGCGAAGGATTGATCGGCCGTGGCATGTACAGTCCGCCCGTTTCACTTTTCGACGGCTTCAGCCAGGAGGTCCGCCGACATGGCCTATGAGGTCAGCGTGCGATAAACCTTGGTCAGCTCCCGCGGCAGCGCCGTGACATCGTCGATCACCAGGTAGCGGCTCTGCGAGCACATGCGCCGCAGATAGTCGTTCCCTGCCGGGTCAATGGTCACGCAAAAGTCCACCACGCCGGCGCGCTCGGCTTCCCGGAGGGCGCGAGCAGTGTCCTGAATTCCGTACTCGCGGTCATTACGATCCATACCGTAGTCGTGGTCCTCGGGATAGCCATCCGAAACGATGATGAGGACCTTCATGCCAGCGGGCTCGCGCGCGAGCTTGCTGAGAGCGTGGCGAATCGCAGGACCCATTCGTGTCGAGCGGCGAGGTTGTATGGCTGCCAGCGCTGCCCAGGTTCGAACCGAAAGCTTTTCGCGGAATTCCTTGGCGACGTGGAATTCGACGTTGTCGCGGCCGTCGCCCGAGAAGCCATAGATGGCGAAGCTGTCGCCAAGGGTTTGCAGCGCGTCGCACATCAATGCCAATGCGTCCTTGGATACGTCGATGACTCTGCGCTTGGGTGCGGGCGCCGCTTCGGTGGGATCTTCATGGCCGCCGTAAAGATACAGCCCGCTGTTGGGCGGTGCGCGGTCCGGGGCAGGATTGTCTGGCGCGCGCAGTTTTGACGAGGCGATCGGAAAATCGGTAGAGGCGCTCATGTCGACGAGAAAGGCCGCGGCTACGTCCCGCAGCGCACGGTCGCGCCGCAAGTACAGGTGCGAATCGGCCGCATGCGTGCTGCGCCGATCGATTACCGCCTCGATCACTGCATCCAGTTCGAGTTCATCGCCATCGATGGTGCGGTGTACGCGCTGCCATGACTGCGGCTTGATGAATGCGAACTGCCGCCGCACTTCGGCGCCCAGGGCGCAGTGGCGGCGTCGCACGTCGCTGATGAAAGCGAAGTCATCACCGCGCAGCCGATGCTCGTAAACCCGGCACCAGGCCGAAAGATACGTTTGCCGGAGATAGTCCCATTCGTCATAGAGAAAACTTCGCGGACCCGTGGTCGAAGACCGCCGCACCGAGGTTGCGATCGATGCTGGAGGCGTCGCGGGATCTGGGGTCCCGCCGCGCGGATCCTTCGGCGCCGTCTCTTGCAGCGGGGCTCGAGTCTCGTGGCCGGGAATGGCGATCTGCCGCCCTTGCTGCGTACGGCTGCGGCCAAGGTGAAGTTCGCCGCGAAATTCGACCGTCAGGCTCGAGGCATCCTCCAACAGGAACTCATCATCACCGGCCGGGTCGCGATCGCGCGGTCCATCAGTTTTGTCGCCGGCAGCGCTCGACACGCGCCGCGGCGCCCGGCGCAAGTATTCCTCGAGGTTTGCGCAAATGCTGAGCGATGCACGAGCGCTGTCGTCAATAGAGGCCTCCTCTGCACACACCGCCTCGGCTGCGTTCATCAAATCAGCCAGTGCCTCGTTCGATGAGATCAACTCAGAGCGCCGCCCCCCCAGTGAGTACTGAACCAGCCCTTCGATCAGCGCCGACAGCGGGCGCATCGAGCTGACGCTCGGGCGCTTCGCGAGAGCATGCGCCAGCACGCGGTCGAGATCGGCGCGCGCGCCTGGATAGCGGCGCCGAAGCGCGGTATCGATGCGCAAGTCCTCGACGATGAGGAACACTCGACGCAGCAGCGCAGGTCTGTGCCAGCGGGCGCAAAAGCTCTCGAGATCAAAATCGAAGGTACCTTCGACGACATAACCGATCTGATGCAGCACCGCGATGCGGTAGGAGCCGAGATTGTGTTCGGCGGCTGCGAAGTCTGCGATGTCAGCCGGCAGATAAATGCTGTGGCCATCCGTGGATATCCGGCTCGACCGTCCGCCTGCCGCCGTGGGACTGCTCACCTTCAGATGAAAGAAACTCCCCGAAAGCCCCTGCGCAAACAGAGTCAGGAATCGTTGAATGTCGCCAAAACGCACGCGGCCCTGATTCGCGGCTGAGTGTGCAGGTTGAGTCATGGCAGCAGGACGTCGACGATGGCAGCGATTGCCTTTTGAACCTCGGTGTCGTCCGTGACCGCACGAGCAATGGCGACATCGCATGCGCGGCGCGGCGAGATGCCGCCGGCAGCCAATTGTCCGGCATAGACCAATAGCCGAGTACTGACTCCCTCGTCGAATCCATGTTCGCGCAGATTGCGCACCTTATCGCCGATCAGCGCCAATCGGTGCGCCAGTGCGGCCTCCACAGCGCTTTCGTGCCCAATGATAGCCGCTTCGACATCGACGCCCGGATAACCGAACTCTAGACTGACGAATCGTTGGCGCGTGGAGGGTTTGAGATCCTTCAGTACGCTCTGATAGCCGGGGTTGTATGAAATCACCAGCAAGAAGTCTGGGTGGGCATCGAGAAGTTCGCCGGTCTTTTCTATGGGAAGAACGCGCCGGTGATCGGTCAACGAATGGATCACGACGGTTGTGTCCTTGCGGGCTTCGACAACCTCGTCGAGGTAGCAGATCGCGCCGCTGCGTACCGCACGAGTCAGCGGCCCATCCATCCACACGGTCTCATTGCCAGACAGCAAGTAGCGCCCGACCAGATCCGTGGCCGTGAGATCCTCATGGCAGGCGACGGTCATGAGAGGCAATTCGATAGTGCGCCGCGCGCTCTGAGACTGGCGGTACAGCCGCCAAGCCATGTATTCGACGAAGCGAGTCTTGCCGCAGCCGGTCGGTCCCTTCAACAGCACCGGCAATCGCGCCCGATAAGCGGCTTCGAACATCTGCACCTCATCGCCTAAAGGCAGGTACCAGGGTTCTTCGGTCAGTCGGCTTGCGGCCTGGCGTGTGTCCTGAGTGGGAGCATTCATGTTTATAATGGTCCGTGGTACCTGAAACCGAATTGCCGCACGAAATACGAAAGTCCGGTCACCGGCTGGCAGACCTCGCCGTTGCCTTCAGCGCTCCGTTTGTTTCCCTCGTCGAGCATGCCGCCGACGATGTCATTACACAAGCGATGACAGTGCTGATCACCAATCCGGGCGCCGGGGCGGCCGGTGTCATGATTCGAAGGATTCTATTGCCGGCTGCGGTGCTGGTCGCATGTTCGGCAGCGTGCGCGGAAGCGGCGCCCAGCTATCAGGTCTATGTCACGAACGAGCGATCGGGCGATATTACGGTGATCAACGGCGGCGACGGCGCCGTGACTGCGACAATTCCCGTCGGTAAGCGCCCGCGCGGCATTCACGTGAGCCCCAATGGAAAGACGGTGTATGTGGCGCTGAGCGGTACTCCTATCGAAGCTCCACCGCAGATCGACGCTCATGGCAATCCAGTCTTCGCCAAGAGACAGGCAAAGGACGATGACGACGATGACGACGCGAATGCCGACAAGGCCGCCGACGGGATCGGCGTGGTGGACGTCGCGAGCAAGAGGCTGACCGTCAAGCTCAACGCGGGCTCTGATCCCGAGGAATTCGCCTTGAGCAAGGATGGAAAGCATATCTACATATCCAACGAAGACGTGAAGACGGCGAGTGTCATCAACATCGCCACCGGCAAATTGGAGCACATCATTCCGGTGGGCCAGGAGCCTGAGGGAGTGACCACGACGCCTGACGGCAAACAGTTTTACGTGACTTGCGAAGCCGGGGGCGACATCTACGTGATTGAAACCGGCGACTACTCGGTCGCGGCGCATTTCAAAGTGAATGGGCGGCCGCGCAGCGTGGTTTTCCTCTCGAGCGGCGGCATCGGCTTCATTCCGTCGGAGTCTACCGGTGAACTGAATATCATCGACACCGCGAATGCCGCCGTGTCGAAGACCATTACGCTGCCTGCCGGTTCGCGGCCGATGCGAGTAAAGCTTTCAATCGATGAAAAAAAACTGTATGCGAGCAACGGGCGGGCCGGCACAATTTCTGTAATCGATACGCGCACCTACGAATTGTTGAGCACGATCAAGGTCGGCGCACGTCCGTGGGGGATAGGGGTTTCGCCCGACGGAAAGCTGCTGTACGCCGCCAACGGTCCTTCCGACGACGTCTCCGTTGTCGATCTTCAGACGAACATGGAGGTGGCGAAAATCAAGGTCGGCTCAAGTCCGTGGGGCATCGCCATTGTGCCCAAGGCGCGCTGATTCCAGCGCTCACTTGCGGACGATGAAAACCTGCTGTTGAGTTATGCTGCGGATGAATCCGTCCTTGTAGGCTCGTGCCCGAACCACGGCAGGTCCGGTGAGCTTGACCGGCTTCTCGTAGAGGATGTCCGCGGTGCCGGGAGCAGTGCCGTCCAAGGTATAGCGAATCTCGGCGCCGGGCTCGGTGCTCATCGAAATCTCGATGGCGCCGGCGAAAGAGCCGCCTGGCGGCGATATCACCGGAGGAGCCAAGACCGGCCGGCCGGGCATGCTGGTGATCCAGTCGTAGAGCAGCTGAACGCCTTTTCGATCAATCGTCTCGCGCGCCAGCGGCGGCATCTTGATGTCGCCGCTGGTATTCAGGCGCATGTACAGAATCGAGCGCCAAATATCATGCGGCGAAATCACCCGCGGTCTGTCAATCCCTTGATCGATGAGTACCGGACCATCGATCAGCTCCTGGCGATCGAGAGGTGTGTCATACCGCGCATCAAAGTTGGCAACCGTGCCGCCGGGGCGGTGACACTGAGAGCAATTGGCATCGAGATACGAGCGGCCGCGCTCTTCCAAGGTGCGGGATGTGTCCGCGGAGGCCGCAAGCGTTGGGAAATTCGGCAGATCTTCCTCTCTGATTGCCGGCGCGAATAGCCCGATATGATTCCATGCGCGCAGTTCATTGTCGGCAACGCCGGAGGGGTAATTAAAGAGGTGATTCATTTGACGCGTCTTCAAGCCGAGCACGCCGCCGGCTCTGGCCGTGTGGCAAGTCAGACAGTCTTCGCGGCTTGGGAAGTACCAGGTTTGTTGATGAACCTGTCCTGTCCCAGTCTTCAAGGCGACATCCTCCGTCTGACTGGCGCTCTGCAGGTCCGCGTCGCTGCCATCCGCTCTCCATTTGTACAAAGCGCCGTACACGCCCCCGGCGCTGTCGCGCACGAGCAGACGGGTTTCGAGACGGCGCTTGATGCTTGGATTTGCAGCATCGGTGGGCAGTTCAAAGGTCTTCACGAACACGGTACCGGCGGGAAAGCTCCATTCTCCGGTGGTGGTAAACGCAATTTTCCCGCTTGGAACCGCAACCCAGCGCGACTTGTCGGCGCCGTCCGACCAAAAGGCAACGATGAGATCGTAAGGAATCAGCCCCTCGCTTGGAATCAGCTTCCGGGTGTTGCTGAAGACTCCCGTTTGAGAAAGCAGCGGCGGAATATTGCCGCTGGCGAGCGGCGGCATCTGCAGGTAAGGCTTTGTGGTGATTCGAGAGGTGAGGCCATAGGGCGCAGAGGGCGTGCAGCCGAGCGAAACGGCGATGAGGGTGCACGCAAGGCTTGTTTTAACGGCAGACTTCAATCGCTACCTCGGGGCCAACCTCATTATATAGTACCGAACTAACCGGTCATTGTTACGCGAGACGCCCCATGAAAGCTTCATTGCCGATACTGCTGAGCGTGAACGGCGGATATGTCGACACCGCCGGCTATCTGGCGCTGCACGGTTTGTTTACGACCCATGTCACCGGAAACTTCGTGACGCTCGGCGCAGCTGTGGTGCTGGGAACCGGCGGTGCGATTGCAAAGCTGCTGGCGCTGCCGATGTTTTGCACCGTCGTGATCGCGACGCGGCTGCTCAGCGCGACGATTGGCGCGTCGGCGCTGAGAACGCTGCTCGGCATCAAGGTCGCGTTGCTGATTCTCGGTGCGGTTCTCGCGATCAGCCTGGGGCCATTCGACAGCGGTGATGGTTGGCCGGCGCTGTTCACAGGCATGACGTTGGTTGCCGCCATGGCGATCCAAAACGCGATTCACCGCATACACATGGGCACGGCGCCCCCGACAACGATCATGACGGGAAACACCACGCAGATCATGATCGATCTTGCCGATTTCGTGCGGGGTGTTCCGGCCGATGCGCGCAAGGCAATCGGCATGAGATTGTCGCGGATGTCGGGCGCCGTGGCCGCGTTTGCGGCCGGCTGCGCCGCCGCGGCATTGCTTTTCGCAAAGCTGGGGGTCTGGTGTTTCGCCATTCCGCCGCTCGCCGCCGCGTGCACACTGTGGTTGGGAGAGTCGCAAGGCGGAGCGAAACAGACGCCGGGTTCCACATGAGGATCCGCACAGCGGAATTCAATCAGCCGGCGTGACGCATCATCGCTTCGGCCGCATTTTACTGCGTTATACTCGGCGCAAGAACGATGATGGGTGAGGGGGATCTTATGTTGAAAGCAATTCTCGCATCGGCAGCGAGCCTGGCGTTTGGCGTTGCCGCATCCATTCCCGCCGGCGCGCAAGAAACCGCTGGCGCTGCTGCTGCGTCCGCCACCAGTGCCGCGGGCGACGATTATTCCAATCCTGACATTTGGCTGTGCAGACCCGGCCGCCAGGATGCATGCACCGCTCCCCAGGACGCGACCATCATCGCCGCTGACGGAACATTCACGCACGAGGCATTTCATCCGGCAAAGAATCCGCCGATCGATTGCTTCTATGTCTACCCCACCGTCTCGACCGAGCCTACGGGCAATTCAGACCTCACGATCAACGCGCCCGAAAGAAACGTGGTCAATGCCCAATTTGCGCGTTTTGCGGCCAAGTGCCGGCTATTCGCGCCCATGTATCGGCAAGTGACGCTGACTGCATTGCGGGCCATGATCGCGGGCACTCCGATGCCGGTTGACCGCCAGTTGGGCTACAACGATGTGGTGGCGGCGTGGAACTATTATCTCGCGCATGACAACAAAGGCCGTGGCGTCGTATTGGTCGGCCACAGTCAGGGATCCGGTGTGCTGACTCAATTGATCAAGAACGAGATTGACGGTAAACCCATCCAAGCGAAGCTCATTTCTGCCATCCTGATGGGAACCAGTCTTCAAGTGCCAAAAGGGGCTGATGTAGGCGGGGCATTTCAGCATATTCCCGTGTGCCGCTCGAACAGTCAGATTGGCTGCGCCATTGCGTTCGCGGATTTCCGAGCGACGGTGCCGCCGCCCGCGAACTCGCGTTTTGGGAAGGCCCCCGAAGGAATGCAGGCGGCCTGCGCCAATCCGGCGGCGCTCGCCGGCGGTTCGGGGATGCTCGATTCGTATTTGTCTCCTGGCCGAATCACCGCGGGGGCCGACGCGGTACCCGGGCCGTTTGCGTGGACGCAGCCGCCAAAGCCCGTTGATACGCCCTTCGTCAAAGTGCCGGGTCTTCTCAGCGCCGAGTGTGTGTCGGATGAGCACGGTTCCTATCTCGCCGTGACCATCCATCCGACGCCTGGCGGCGCACGCGTCAACGATATTTCGGGCGATGTGATCGTGAATGGTCAGGTGCTGGAGGATTGGGGCCTGCATCTGATCGACGCGAATCTCACCATGGGCAATCTCGTGGCGATCGTCGGCGACGAGACGAAGACATACCACTCGAAGAAGTAGGTCTACCGCTATTGCCCGCCGGGCGCGCGCATCAACGGGCGGCGATACATGGCGAAGCGAGCGCGGGTTTGCTCCACGGTTTTTGCGCCGACGGGTTCATTCCGCCCTCGGCGGCCAGTTGATCGTAGGCCACCTGCTCCAATGCGCCGACCTGGGCCGGCGATAAACCCAGTTCGAAGCCGGCACACTCCATGTTGCCCAACGATCTTGGGTCCTGGCCCGTAACACTACCGAACACCACCAGTGCATCCAAGTAGTAGCCGAACGTGCTCGCGTGGTAGCCATCGTAGGTCCATAAATCGATCTTTCCGGCATCGATCCCATCGTAGGGATTCGGGTCCGCGATACCGGTATGCATTGCTCGAATCCAGGCATCACCCACAGGTATGACTGCTTTGATGCCCGGCGCCGCCGCGGCCGCGAGGTTATATCCGTCGCGAATGTCCTTGGCCATCGCTTCGATGGGCTTGCCGTACCACGCACCGTTCGGCAGGTAGGTTTGATCGGCGCGGGGCCAGGTGGACAGCACTCGAATCCCCACCGCCGAATTCTTGGTGCGCAAGAACTCTGTCATCTGCCCCACACTGGCGATGAGGACCGCCGGATCGCCCGGCTTTTTGGGATCCAGGGTACTGAATCCGTGCATGACCACCAAGTCCCACGAACGCTTGCCGATCACGTCGAGCTTGTGGTCCAGATGCCAATCGATGCCGACCCCCGGCTGGGTTTCCAGATAAACCTCATAGCTTAAGCCGGCTTCAGCCGTGAATGACTTAAAGAGCGCCGGCACCCCTCCTTGGCCGCCGCCGTTAAGATCGGCGACCGTGTCGGGTCGGAAATAGCGCACCGGCGAGCCGAAGCCAAAGGTAAAACTATTGCCGATGAACAGGATGCTGCCGGCCAGAACATTGCCGGCCGCCAGCAGCAGACCGAAAGCCAGCGTAATGTGCGCCCGCCACCGCCTGCCATGTAAGATCAGGGAGAGGGTGCAGTCGGTTCCCATCGCCAGCATGTTGCCAGTTTATAGTATGCGTCACCAGCTAAAATGAGCAGAGACGACGAAGATCGAATTTTGCACGGGTTGTACTATCACCGTGAAACCATCGACGAGAATGTGCAGGTGTCTACTGAACAGCTGCTATGGCTTGCGATGCATCCGCTGCGGGAAGCCGAAGCGTGGCAAAAGAACGGCAAGCCGCAAAGCCTGGATGTATCAGAGTTTCCCGCCGACATCCGCGCCAAGCTCATAACCGCAAAGCTCGACCTGCCGCTGCGCTACCTGCAATACCGCCGCTTGATCACTTACACGAAACGCAGCGACGGCATGCTCTATGCGGCGGTCACCTTCGCCGGCGCGGATCGGGCCATAAGGCTGCATACACGGCGCGGCCGGATCGATTTGTGGTACCGCGAACGCAAAGAGGGTATCGTGGGCCTGGCAATTACTGTTTTTGTTTCTGCCCTGACGGCGCTGATCACAGTGCTCGTCATCAGCAGGATGTTCAGACCGTAGACTCCCCAATGTCCGCGCCGGTCTGCCGCCGCGCGTGGGTGCAGGTGATGAAAGCGGCGTAACTCCAGGCAAGCTGCTGAGCGGACCGTTGCGCACCGGTGTGCTGATCGAATTGTTCGGACATCTCGCCGCTGGGCGGCGTGAAGGCGCGCACCGTTTCGAGAAACGCATCGCCATGCGCGATCAGAGCCTTCGCGTCCGGCAGGCGCATGGCAGCGCGAAAGCAGAACTCAGCGGCAGCCAAGGTTGAAAAATAATAGGCGCCTCCTGAATAGTACACATCGCCGTGGTAGCGTCCCATGGCCGGTGCCCGATGCCCGCCGCGACTGCGATTGATCGCGTACTCGCCATCGAATAGAGCCTCCAGCCGCGCGAGGGTGGCATGCATGCGCGGGTCGAATACAGAATGCGCATCGCCGCCTCCCAACGCGTGCACCGCGGCGAAGATGACCGAGATGTCGAGTTCCTTGGACGAGCGCTCATTCGCGTCCAGCACTCGCGACCGATAAAACTGCCGATCGGCGAGCCAGTACCCATCGAGCAACGCAAAAATAGCGCTCGCATCGCTGCGGCAGGCGAGGGCCTGATCGTCCGCCCCTTGCTCATCGAACCAGACAGCGCCGTCTTCCAGCGCCGCGGCCGCCACCCGCAGGGTGTAGTAGTGAAGTCCCTTCTCTTCTTCCCACATATCGAAACAGGGCTTGCGCCAGTGCCGGCGGGTGAATTCCAGATCGGTTCGCGCAAGCTCGCATGCGGCCTCATATGCTGCAGCATCAAGGCGGGCCGCGCGCAGCCAGCGCAGGACACAGAGCGCGCGCAGCGCAGGACCGTCATTCTGCGGGCGCGGCCAACTGGAGATATCAAGCGTGCCGTCGGGGTTGACGCGCGTCTCGCCCGCGACCGCCTCGCCGTGCACGCCCGCGAGGTCCTCATCGGTGCGCAAGTATTGCCGGAACTCGGGCGCGGCGGCGTCTCGCCAGGACACACCGCGCAGCGCGCGGCCGTCGAGAGTTCGAAGGGAAAGACTGAATTGCACGAAGTCGGCGAATTGCGCGGCCAGATCGAGATCGAAGCTCGCGTCTTCGTAAAGAATGCGCAATGCATCGACTATAATCGCGGAGTCGCGGTACCAATGAAAAAAATAATCAGGTTCCGGATCGTAGGCACCCAGCACCGGTGAAGCGACGATGGAGCCTCTGATTGGGGTCACTGTTTGCCCAAAGCCCGGCCGGGTCTTGACGATACGCAGCGGCGACACGCTGCGCATCAGAGCGGTCGCGCTATGCCGATACTGGCGCTCGACCCAGCGGCCCAAGGGTTCCATCAGACCTCAAAGCTCAGCGCGCGCAGACCCGCCTGCGCCTCTGGCGCATTCATGAACAATTTCCACAGTAGGCCGGTGCGGTAGTTCTCGATCATCAAGATCATGGGTCCTTGGTCAATGGCGAGAAAAGTATCCGCGTACCAATTCTTGGCCGCGCAGAAGGCGTCCACGAATCCAAATCTGCCCCAGATCTTATCGCCATGGGCGGTGAGGAAATGGCGTATCGCCTGCATGGCCTCGCGCGGCGCGTACGGCATGCTCGATACCGCGGCGGTGGGAGAGATGGTGCCGTTGTCGTTGTCAGGCGCGTGCGCCAGGTAGCCATCGGGGTCGTCACTCGAGGTCAGACCCCAGCATGAGGCGCTGTAACCCTTCCAATGGAGCGGATTGTTTTCGCAGTGCGCATGGTTGATGCGTACATGGTTCACGTTTTGTTCCCAGTAGTCGGCGTAGCGATCCTTCAATCCCCGCGGATCTATGCCGCAAAAGGAATAGTGGGCGAAATACAGCGGGCCGCCGAAGGCAACGCCGAGAGGCAATTGAATGCCATAGTAGGATTTGCCGTTCAAGAAACTGCGGCTTTCGGCGAAGCCCTGGTGATAGACGCGCGGCTGAATCGGGTAGCGCGGCGCACCGGCTGCGAGCACATAGGTGATCAGGCATTCGTTCCAGCCGCGGATATCTAGATCAACCGACCAGCCGTTGTTCGGACTCCAATGCCAACTGAGCGCTTGTCGACCTTGCGTGTACCAACTCCATTCAATGTCGTTGCAAATATAGTTGACCAGGCCCCTCAGCTTGGCCTCCTCGGGAGTATCGCGGCTGAAATATTCGCGTGCGCACAAAAGTCCCATGACCAGGAGCGAGGTCTCCACCAGATCGCCGCCATCATCCTTGCGGGTGAAGGGAATGGTGGCGCCGGTGCGTCCATTCATGAAATGCGGGAACGCACCGTGATAGCAAGTAGCCCTGTTCAATAGACTCAGCATCCGGCCGACCCGCTCAACGCCTGCGTCGCGCGAAATCCAACCGCGCTCGACCGCGACGATGATCGCCATGGCTCCGAAACCGGAGCCACCCGTGGTCATCACATCATCGGTGGGACCTGCACTCTTGCAGCGGTCAGGAGCGAGACCGCTCTCAGGATGCGTGCCTTCCCAGAAGAAGTTAAAGGTCTGCCTTTGGACGGCATCCAGCAAGTCCTCATCGGGCAGTGCGGCGAGGTCGGCGGGACTAAAGGTTTTCGGCATTCTACTTACTCACGGGTGCGGACGTGGCGGCTGAGTCTGGTGCAGCGGCAGCCTTGGGGATGATGACTGCCGGATCTTTGACCAGATGCAGCACGCGCGAAAAGATATGCTGAGTGTCGCTGCGGCCAATATTGATGACTCCCGTTGTGGCAAGCTCCTTGGAGAGTATATCCAAGACTCCCTTGAGCGCGTTTTCATCGGCGGAATCGAGCACCTCATCGATGATCAACCACGGGCACTTATGCAGCAGCACGCGCGCGAATGCCAGAACTTGCTGCTCATCCTCGTTCAATTCGTGATCCCAGCGGCGAGTTTCATCGAGCAGCGTCACCAAGCGCTTCAGTCCAACACGGGTCAACGCGGCGGAATAGGCGCCGGTCTCATATGAATCGACGGATTTCGGATATGCCAACACCTCGCGCAGGGTCCCAGGCGGCAGATAGGTGGTGCGCGGCATGTAGAGTATTTCTTCCCCTGCTGGCCGAGTCACGGTCCCCGAACCCCAAGGCCACAATCCGGCGAGGGCGCGGAACAGCAGCGTTTTCCCGGATCCGGATTCCCCGACGATGAGCACTCGTTCGCCTGCCTCGATCTTCACCTGCTTCTCGCTCAGCATCGTACTGCCCGTGGGCGAGGCGATTTCCAGCCGGTCGATCGCGAATTGCGCGGCCGCGCCTTCTTGGTAGGCGATGCGGCCTGCGACATCGTGCATGACATCGGTCTCAATCACCGCGCGGCGAAAACCCGCGACGCGCAGCAGCGTCGCGCGCCAATCGGCGATGGTGCTGAAATTATCGACGAACCAGCGCAGCGACGACTGTACCTGCAGGAAGGCGCCCGAGGCCAGCATGAGGCCTCCGAAGGTGAGGTTGCCTGCAAAGTAAAGCGGCGCCGCGACCAGAATGGGAGCAACCATGGTGAACCAGCCGTAACCTGCAGTAATCCAGGTCAAATTGGTGAGTCCCGTCACCAGGCGTGCGGTGGCGGCAAGCACCGCCTTGATGTCCAATTCGATGCGCCGCGCTTCATCCGGTTCTCCCGAGCTCAGTGCGATGGAATCGATATGCTCGTTGACGCGTACCAGCGAGAAGCGCAGATCAGCCTCGCGCGCGTAGCGCTCTGCATTGCGATCGATGAGGCTGCGGCCCACCCAATAGCTCACCAGGGAGGCGGACCCCGAATAGAGGATGGCGGCCCACACCATGTAGCCTGGAATTGCAAATTGCCTGCCGTCGACGTGAAAAACAAAATTGTTGGACAAAGTCCACAATACCTTCACGAAAGTGGCCAGCAAAATCGAGGATTGCACCAGACCTATGCCAAGATCGGTGGAAAGCTCGGTGAGATGGCGCGCATCCTCGTGCATGCGCTGGTCGGGATTGACACCCATGGGACCGCCGGCGCTGGCGAGCCGGAAGGCCCTGCCCGGGACCAGCCAATTTTGAACCAGATCGTGGGCCAATCCCTGGCGGAGTTTGAGCTTGAGAGTCTCGCCCAGCCAGCGCTGCCCTACATTGAGGACCAGCAACGTCCCCGCGATGATGCCAAAGATCCCCAGTTGATCGACGAATTGCGCAAAGTTTCGATGCGACAGGGCATCATAGAAGGGTTGATTCCAGTTATTGAGGCGATTCTGACCGTAGGCGGTGGCGACGATGACGAGAAACACAGCTCCCGACAACAAAAACAAAGTGTTGCGCACGGGCGATTGCAACAGGGCGCCCGCCATCATTTTCAGTTGCGGCCCGAGGCGTGCATTCGCAACTTCCTCGGCATTGCTGTCCGGGGCCTTGAGCTTGTTGGGCGGTTGACTATTCATGCTTCTCGCTCGCGTACTTAAGATCCCGCCATTATCAATCACGCTGTCATTTCCGGGGGAGCAAGTTAAATGAATCGGGTTGAGAGCTTGATCGGCCAGATGACGTTGGTGGAAAAACTCGGCCAACTCACCATGACGGCGTCCGGGTACGCGGTGACCGGGCCGATCATTGCCGGCGACTCCACCGAAGCCATCAAAAGCGGCGCCATCGGCAATTTGTTGAATCTGGTCGGGCCCGATCATGTGCGCGAGATGCAGCGATTGGCGGTGAAGGAGTCGCGGCTTGGGATTCCGCTCCTCATCGGGCTCGATGTGATCCACGGACACCGGATGTTATTTCCCATACCCTTGGGCGAGGCCGCGCTTTTCGATCCCGAGGCCTGGACGCAATCGGCGCGCGAGTCGGCCAAGGAGGCGGCCGCCGATGGGATCGCGATGACCTTCGCGCCAATGCTGGACGTTGCCCGGGATCCACGCTGGGGCCGCAGCGCCGAGGGTCCGGGCGAGGATCCATGGCTCGGTACCCGCATCGCCGCTGCGAAGGTGCGCGGTTTTCAGGGCACCGATCTCACGCGCCCCGACGCGCTGGCGGCTGTGGCCAAGCATTACTGCGCTTATGGGGCGGTCACCGCGGGGCGCGAGTACGCATCCGTCGATATCTCCGAACGGACCGTGCGCGAGGTGCATATGCCGCCGTTTGCCGCGGCAGTGACCGCGGGTGTGGCCGCCATCATGCCGGCGTTCACCGATCTTGCCGGAATTCCCCTGACGGCGAACAAAGATCTGCTTCGAGGCTGGCTGCGCGGCCGTTTTGGTTTCGATGGCGTGATCATCAGTGACTACAACGCCATCGCCGAACTCATCCACCATGGTATTGCCGCCGATCTGGTGCAGGCCGCGGTGCTGGCGTTGAAGGCGGGCGTGGACATCGACATGATGGCGGACGCTTACCGGCGCGGGTTGCCGGTTGCGCTGAAACGCGGCCTCGTCACGATGTCGGAGATCGACGAATCGGTGCGGCGCGTACTGACGCTGAAGGAGCGGTTGGGATTATTCGATGATCCGCATCGCCGCGGCAGCACGCGCGAAACCTCGGCCGCGTTGGCGCATCGGCGGCAGCTGGCGCGCGAAATCGCGGCGCGAAGTTTGGTGCTGCTGAAAAATGACGCGCAAGCGCTGCCGTTCTCGACATCGGTGCGCCGGCTCGCGCTGCTGGGGCCATTGGCCGATGCGTCCGCCGAGATGCGCGGTCCGTGGTGGGGAGCCGCCGAACCGAATGGCCAAGTGACCGTGCTTGGCGGATTGCGGGCCGCATTGCCGCACCTCGAGGTGCGGCATGCTGCGGGCGTGGCCATCGAAAATCAAGATCTCGGCGGGATGGCCGCGGCGTTGGATCTTTGCGCGACTGCGGACGCGCTGATTTTGTGCCTCGGCGAGGCCGCTGCCATGAGCGGGGAAGCGTCGAGTCGCGCGCACCTTGGCCTGCCGGGGGCGCAGCGCATCTTCGCCGAGGCCGCCATGATGCGCGCGCAGCAATTGAAGATTCCCGTCATCGTGGTGCTGTTTTCGGGGCGGCCGCTCGTCGTGCCGTGGCTCGTCGAGAAGGCGAACGCCGTGCTCGCGGCCTGGTTCCCCGGCAGCGAGGCGGGCAATGCAATTACCGATGTGCTGACGGGAAGCCGCAGTCCGAGTGGGCGCACGCCGGTGACGTGGGCAAGAGCGGCAGGCCAGGTACCGATTTTTTTCGGTGAGCGCCCGGGCGGCAGGCCCTTCAATCCCAACGACCGCTTCACGAGCAAGTATCTGGACGTATCCAACGAGCCTTTGTTTCCCTTTGGGTTTGGACTCACCTACGGCCGATTCGCGCTGTCCAATCTTCGCGTGTCGCCGGGCAGCGTCGGAGAGAATGAGACCGTCAAGATTCTCGTCGACGTCGCGAACAGCGGTTCGAGAGAGGCCGAAGAAACCGTTTTTCTATTTACCCACGACAAGCTCGCCAGCGTCGCGCGGCCGCTCCTCGAGCTGAAGGGGTTCGGCAAGATCACGTTGCCGGCCGGCGGCAGCGGCACGGTGGAAATGAGCTTGCAGACATCCGACTTGCGCTTTCTTGGCGCGGATCTCGAACCGGTGTTCGAGGCCGGCGAAGTGGAGATTTTGGTGGGCCCCTGCGCCGACAGATCTCAGCTTCTGGCCGCCACCATCCAATTGGTCTTGCCCTGCCCCTGCTAGGCCCGCAAACAGGCTCTTGGTACTACTTGCCTCGGCCGGCATCGCATGCCCATTGGTACAAGGATTCGCCTTCGGTTCCTGGGACGATGGGCACCCATTGTGCCTGCTTGACGTCGGTGGATTCGCTTTGCTGGCTGCCGGCGATGTTGTTTTCCGCGTAGTAGATGATCAAGAAAACTCGGCCCCGCTCATTTGCGCAGTCGTATTGGATCTTCTCGACACTGCTCAAGTAGACCTCGTCTCCGCCCCGCTGCGGCTCGGCATATTCCTGTCGGATCCACACCGTCACCTGGTGACCCGAGCGTTTCAATTGATGCTCAGTGCTGAATGCAGCCCACGAACCGTCAGGGGCGACCGCCCTGAATTGCCAGCCGCCGCCGGACATCGGATCCAACGTATGCACCCACGCCATCGGATCGGCTTTGCGGGCTTCGCGCTGCTTGGCCAACTGCTCTGCACGCGCCTTTTGATCAGCCAGCGTCTTGGCTCGCTGGGCCTCCCAGGCTTTCTGCTCCTCGGGTGTTTGCGCACGGCTCACGGGGCCGTGCAACAAGCAGGCACCCGCGAGCGCAGCCAGAGCAATCGACGCGAAATGTCTTCGGCTCGTCATTCGATGCCTCGATAGTTGTAAGCGAACCGATGGTAGTAGTGGCGGATCACGCTGCCGTCGCGCACCAGTACGTCATCCTCGATCGGGCCCAAGCGTTCTACGTGCGATTCGACCGCCCTGTCTGTAAGTTCGCTGCGATCAAATGCAACCAGCAACAAGTCGCGCCTTTTCTGCGAGTCGGGCGGCGTCCATTGCCCATACATGAGGCCCATTCCACCGAACAGATGGCTGTTCATCGTTTCGACGGGCGTATGCATATCCTTCGCCCCGTAAAAAGCCAGCTCGCTGGCGATGGCGTAGCGATCCATCCCTACGATCAGCACGTCGGCATCGTTTTGCAACCGATAGACCGCGGCGGTGTTGATGATGTGCTGGTTCAATTCGCGCCAACCAACCGGAACGAGTTCGATGTGTTTGCCGTAACCGAGGGCTGGAAGCCCGAGAACCAGGTAATGCAGACCTGCCGCATAGATCAGCAGCATCGCCACAACGGTGGGTGCCCAGGCGGCGCGGATTCTGCCGAGCGCGATCATGGTAAGGCCCATGGCCGGAAGCGCGCCGGTCCAAAGTGCCCCGGTCCAATCGAGCTTGACTTCGTGACGTACGCTAAATACGGCGAAGACCGATAATGGCACGAGGATGGCCAGCGCCATCAAGCGCCGCTGCCTTATCGTGGGGGATTGAGCTTCGGCGGCGGGACTCCTGCGCGCGAGCGCCGCAATAATCGCCACCGCGCCAGTTGGCGTGATCAATATGAGAATGGATGCGAGCAATCGCGGCAGCGAGAAATGCGGCGCCTCAGCCCATCGGCGCGATGTCTGAAAAACAAACGAGGCCCAGTCGTGTTGTGCGTTCCAAACGATGACGGGGGAAAAGATCGCCACTGCGAGCAGCCCGGCCAAATAAGGTTCATAGCGGCCCCACCAGCGGCGCGATCTCGGATCCCACAACATGAATGCCGCCGCCGCAGGAATGAGCAGTGCGATGGAATATTTTGAGATCAGGCCGGCGCCTAAACAGATTCCGGCGCGCAACCAGGCGGAAGATCGCTCCGCGATCAGAGCTCGCTCGAGAAAGTATAGTAAGGCCGCCCAGGCCGCGGTGAGCGGTGCGTCGGGAGTCATGAGCATTCCCGACAGGAAGAAGAAAGGCAGTGCCTGCGTCAACACCAGCGCCGCGAGTGCAGCGGCCTCGTCAAAAAGATTTCTGGTCAATTTATAGACGAACAGCGAGGTGACCGCTCCGCAGCAAAGCGCGCCCGCCCGCACGCCGAATTCGGTCTGGCCGAACAGCGATGTGCCGATTCGAATCAGCCAGGCGACCATCGGCGGGTGGTCAAGATAGCCGAAGTCCAGATGCCGCGAATACTCCCAGTAATAGGCCTCCTCCGGCATCAATTCAACGGATCCCGCATAGATCAACCGCAGTACCGCGAGATAAGCAATGATTCCAAAGGCGAAAGTCCGCGTTCTAAGGTGGCCTTGCGTCGCCGATAAGGCGAAGGAGTATCCCGGCAGCATGACCGCCCAACCCAGCGCCACCGCGGGAACTATCGAGAGCTGCGGCGGCCAACCCCATCGCTCCGTGAGCAGAGCGAGCACGCCGCCCCTCCAAAAAAGCGCCATGAGGCTGACGAGCAATATTCCGAACCAGCGCCCCTGTGTCCGCAAATTGAGCAGCCAGTTCAACGCAACGCTGATTGCAAAGGCGGCGATGTGGCCCAATTGCAGTGAAGTGCCGGCGCCGATGAGAATACAGAAAGCGAGTATGTCGACCAGCGGCGCTATGGCGGTTGAAATTCGCCGGAACGAGCGATGGCTGTGAGATTCGGCCGATTTTGATGGATCGACCATCAGCGTCTCGCGGATGATTTGCACGGCGACGCCCAGCAATCTACGGTCCCCCAAGTGACGATGGCGCGCGCCAACACGAAAAGATCTCGGGCCAGCGCAGATGGCTAGCATATTAACAATGACAGCAGCAGTGCGCTTGAATTAAGCGGCTGAAATTCCGCACTGAGTTGGCGATCGCGAGGGTCTACAATGAAAGCCGCTAGCCGGCAGCAACTTCACCGTGACCTAGACAAATCCGGCGCGCAAGTTCGCGTGCTTCGGCAGGGTCGAGGGTATTACCGCTGCTGCCAGTGAGAATTGCCCCGATTTCCGCTAGCACCGCATAGAGAATCAGAGTTGCGCCGCCGCCGATGACAAAAATCGGCAGGATCAGGAACCAGGCGATGAGGTAACCCAGCGAGGACGAGATCGCTTGCGAGTACATGTCAAACCACCCTACGAAAGAGTAAGTCGTACGCAAAGGCGGTAGCGATAGTAGGGGCGAATTCTGAACGATTCTTTGCCCCAAGTCGCATTGTAAATCGAATTCTTGTTGGAAGCCTTTTGTCTCGGATCGGAATCAAGCTTGCCGATTATGGAAAATTCAACGGAGGCGGCGGTTTACACCGCTTACTTCAAGCAACGGCGCAGCAACGGCGCAGTAACCGCGCAGTAACGGCGCAGTAACGGCGCGCCTCCTATGGCGTGGCAGCCAAGTCGGGCGCGGCAGCGGCCGAAGTTGACGGCTCGGATAGGGGTATTTCGCGCGGCAATGTGCTCGATGGCACAGCGGCCATCGTGAGCACGACCCGCAGTCCCGGCATTTGATCATGCAGTTCGAGCGGATTGCCGTGCAGCTTCGCCACTGCTTGCACGAGACTCAATCCTAATCCGACGCCGGGCGTGCCACGACTAGCGTCGCCGCGATAGAACCGCTCGACAACTCTTGCTTTTTCAGCATCGATGATTCCCGGACCATTGTCCGACACGGATATCTCCGCCGTCGCCTCGGCGCGCCTTGCTACCGCAACTTCGATGGCGCCGTTCTGCGGCGCGTATTTGAGAGCATTGTCGATCAAATTGCCGAGCGCTTGAGCGAGCAGCACCGGATCTCCCGATACCCACAATGGCCCCGCCGAGCGAAACCTGAGGTCGATGCACTTCAGCTCCGCTGCAGGTTCGTAGAACTCGACGGCGCTGGCGGCTAAATCGGAGACGTCGAAGGATACGAACCCGGAGCGCCGAAGACCGGCATCGATTTCCGCGAGCCGGAGCAGGGCATCGAAAATACGAATCACCCGGTCGACGTCCGCCACCGCGCCGTCGATTTCCGCGTATGCTTCAGCGGGCGGCGGCCGGATGAGCGTCAGTTCTTCGAGGCGGGAGCGCAGTTCGGCAAGCGGCGTGCGCAGATCATGCGCAATGGAGTTTGAAACGTTGCGTACGCCATGTATCAAGAGTTCGAGCTGATCGAGCATTCCGTTGATGGTGCGAGACAGCGTGTTGAGTTCATCGTCATTGAGATGCGTCGGCAGCCGATGCTTGAGGTCGCCGTGGATGATGGCCGAAACGGTTTGCCTGATGCTGTGAACTCGCGACATCAGTGCGCGGCGCGTAATGAGACCAATAAACAATCCGGCGATGCACAGCACTGCGATGGCCGCGGCGAGGCCGTACCAAAAACGGGTTTGCAGAGGTCTGAACAGCAGGCTGTCTCTGCCCACCAGTAGATTGTAGCCACCCAGCATGGCGACATGCACCAAAGTGGGTTGTTCGCCATGATTACCCACTTCCACATTGGCTCTGTAGTTGCCCGGCGTGGTCGGCACGGCGGACGGCCACGCCTTCAGATTCCCGGCCAGCGGCCGCATGGAGGCATCGGTCAACAACAATATTCTCTCGCCGGCGATCTGCATGCCGACGCGGGCGTCGATAAAACTCTTCAGCCCATCGGCGCCCTCGCGCCGATAGATGTCGGTCAGACGCTGCGCATCCGCCTGCAGGATTTCGGCGCGGCCCTCCTGAATCGTTACCTGCCACGCATACCACAGTGGTGCCGCAAACAGGACCAGCGCCGCAATCCCCAATCCGATGTAGCCCAGGGCAAGAGACAGCGCCGAGGAGCGGATCATGCTAGTCATTGGCGGTCACTGTGTATCCCGCATTGCGCACGGTGCGCAACAGCGGACGCTCGAATTCGGCGTCGATTTTCTGGCGTAGCTTGCTGATGTGCACATCGACGACGTTGGTCTGAGGATCGAAATGGTAGTCCCACACATTCTCGAGAAGCATCGTTCGCGTGACCACCTGTCCGGCGTGCCGCATCAGATACTCGAGCAGCTTGAATTCGCGCGGCTGCAGGGCGATGGGCCGTTCGCCGCGCGTTACTTTGCGCGTCAATGGATCCATGTGCAAATCGCCCACGACCAGCGGGATCTCTTGATTGATGCCCTCCGCCCGACGATGCAATGCATCGATGCGCGCCAGCAATTCGCCGAAGGCAAAGGGTTTGGTCAGGTAATCATCTCCGCCGCTGCGCAGTCCGCGTATGCGGTCGTCGACGTCGGATAGCGCACTCAAGATGAGGATGGGCGTACGCTTGCCGGTCCTGCGCAGCACTTCGATGATCGCAAGTCCGTCGATATCGCCCGGCAGCATCCGATCCATGATGATGACATCATACGGCTCGCTCGCGGCCAGGAACATGCCGTCGCGCCCGTTGCCCGCGTGGTCGATGGTATGACCGGCTTCCTGCAGGCCTTTGACGACGAATTGACTGACGCGTTCGTTGTCCTCGACCAGCAAAATCTTCACAGGTGCTCTCCGAGCGGCGGCTGCGCCGTCTCGTTGGCAACGGCCGCGGCGGAGTGCTTCCTGCTGCGCCGACCCTTGAACCGCACGCTGAATTCATCCAGGTAAAGATATATGACGGGCGTCGTGAAAAGCGTCAGCGCCTGACTCAGTACCAGACCCCCCACCATGGTGTAGCCCAGGGGCTGGCGCAGTTCCGAGCCGGTACCGTGGCCGAGCGCAAGGGGCAGAGCTCCAAGCAATGCCGCCATGGTGGTCATCATGATGGGACGAAAGCGCATCAGGCAGGCTTGGCGGATCGAGTCATGCGGCGACAGATGCTGCTCGCGCTCTGCCTGCAAAGCGAAATCCACCATCATGATGCCGTTCTTCTTGACGATTCCAATGAGCAGGATGATGCCGATCAGCGCGATGACGGATAGATCGATGCGCAATATCAAGAGGACAAGAAGCGCGCCGACGCCGGCCGACGGCAGCGTGGAGAGAATCGTCAGCGGATGAATATAACTCTCATAAAGCATGCCAAGAATGATGTACACGGCCACCAGCGCCGCAAGTATCAGATACGGCTGGGTCTTCAACGAGCTTTGGAAGGCCTGGGCGACACCCTGGAAATTGCCGGTGATGGTCGCGGGCAGATGCATTTGCGCTGAAGCGCGATTGATGGCATCGACCGCATCGCCGAGCGCCGCATTGGGCGCGAGATTGAACGACAATGTTACCGCCGGGAACTGACCCTGATGGTTGATCGATAGATATGTTACATGCTGCGTATCGAACTTGGTCATCGCGGACAGCGGCACCATCTGCCCCGTCAGCGGCGATTTCAGATATAACTTCTTCAGCGACTCAGGATCGCTTTGCAACGCCGGGGTGATTTCGAGAACGACGTGATAGCTGTTGGCCTGGGTGAAGAACTGCGCCGCCTGACGCTGGCCGAAGGCATCGTACAGCGCTTGGTCGACGGCGGCGGGTTGAATGCCGAAGCGCGACGCCTGATCGCGATCGATGGTCAGCGCCACCATGCCGCTGCTGGTCTGCTGGTCCGAGGCAACATCGCGCAGCATGGGCAGCTTTTGCAGAGCCGCAAGCAGCTTCGGCGCCCATTCGTTGAGCTCATCGATATCCGAATCCTGCAGAGTGTATTGATATTGGGTGCGGGAGGTGCGGCCGCCGACATTCAGATCTTGCGCCGCCTGCATGAACAACGTAATGCCCGGCACCTTGGCCAACTGCGGCCGCAGCCGGGTGATGATCTGATCGGCGCTGGAACTGCGTTCGCTGCGCGGCTTGAGACCCATGATGACGAAGCCGACGTTGATGGGCCGGTTGCCGCCGATGCCGGTTCCGTAGCTGGCGATATCCGGGTCGCGGGATACGACATCGAGGATCGCATGCTGCCGGCGCACCATTTCGTCGAAGGAAATGTCCTGCGGCGCATCGGTCAGGCCTGAGATGATGCCGGTGTCCTGCTGCGGGAAGAATCCCTTGGGTATGTAAATGTACAGCGCCACGGTGGCCGCGAGGGTGATCAGAAATGTCGCCAACGTCGCGCGTCTGTGGATCAGCACAAAATCCAATCCGCGCGTATAGCCGGCCAGGAGCTTGTCGAAGGCTTTTTCAATCGCCATGTAGGCGCGCCCGTGGCTCACATGCTTCTCGTCCCGCAGGAAAAGTGCGCACATTGTGGGAGAGAGCGTCAATGCCACGAAGGCCGATACCACGATGGTCATGGTCATGGTGATGGCGAACTCGCGAAACAGCCGCCCGATGATGCCGCCCATCAGCAGCAGGGGAATGAATACCGCCACCAGCGATACGCTGATCGAAAGGATGGTAAAGCCGATTTCACCGGCGCCCTTCAGCGTTGCCTCGAGCGGCGACAGCCCCGCCTCAATGTGCCGGTAGACATTTTCCAGCATGACGATGGCATCGTCGACGACGAACCCGACGGCGATGGTGAGCGCCATCAGCGACAGGTTGTCGAGACTGAAGCTGAGCACATACATCATGGCGATCGTGCCGAACAGCGCGAGCGGTACGGTGACGCCCGGGATGATGGTCGCCCAGGCATTGCGCAGAAACAGAAATATCACCAGCACCACCAGGACGATGGTGATGCCGAGCGTGACTTCCACATCTTCCACCGAGGCCTTGATAGTGGTCGTGCGGTTGGCGACCGTGTCCACTTTGATCGAGGGCGGCATGGAGGCGAGCGCGTGCGGCAGCAGATCTTGGACGCGTTGCACCGCGTCGATGACATTCGCCCCGGGTTGTTTGAAGATCAGCAGCAAGATGCCTCTTTTGCCGTTCTGCCATGCGGTGATCAGGGTATTCTCGGGACCGTCGACCGCAACGCCGATGTCGCGGATGCGAACCGCGCCGCCATTGCGGTACGCCACCACCACGTCATTCCAGGGCGCGGCCTTCAATAGCTGATCGTTATCGTAGATCGTCATGCTGCGCGTCGGGCCGTTGATCGCACCCTTGGGTGCGTCCACGGTGGCTGCGCTGATCACGCCGGCAATGTCTTCCATCTGCAGGCCGAGCGCCGCCAGTTTCGTGGGGTCGATCTGCACACGCACGGCGGGCTTCTGTTGACCGCCAATGGACACCTGAGCCACGCCGGGAATCTGCGAGATCTGCTGCGCAAGAATGTTTTCGGCGTAGTCATCGACGGTGGTCACCGGCAAAACGTCCGAATGCACGGAGAGCAGCAGGATGGGTTGATCGGCCGGATTGACCTTCTTGTAAGTAGGCGGCGTGGGTAGATTGGCCGGCAGCTGCGCTCTGGCGGCATCGATACCGGTTTGCACGTCCTGCGCGGCCGCATCGATATTGCGATTCAGGTCGAATTGCAGCGTGATTTGCGTGGTGCCCAGCGCATTGGTAGAGGTCATCTGCGCGAGGCCGGAAATTTGCGCGAATTGAGTTTCCAGCGGCGTCGCCACCGAGGAGGCCATGGTCTCCGGACTTCCGCCCGGCAAGGCCGCCGAGACAGAAATCGTGGGAAAGTCTACTTGCGGCAGAGGTGCCACCGGCAGCAGCGGAAAGACCACCAAACCCAGCAGGAAAATGCCGCCCATCAACAGCGAGGTTGCAATCGGCCTGCGGACGAACGGCTCGGAGATGCTCATGATGACTTGGAGGTTGTCTTGCTGTCTTCCGCCGAGGCTTTGGCGCCGGGCTCGTTGGCGCGCACGCGCACTCCCGGCTGCAATCGATATTGATTGCTCGTGACAACCCGTTCATTGTAAGCGAGACCGTCCTTGACCACCGTCATGCCGCCGCTCTCATCGCCGATCTTCAAGGCGCGTACTTCCACGGTCGAATCGCCCTTGATCACATACGTAAAAGGACCATTGGGTCCCAGCTGCACCGCGGCCGTCGGCAGCGTCAACGCACTTCGATCGGTGCGCACCAGCACGCGTGCGTTCACGTATTGCCCGGGCCACAGGGTATTGTGCTCATTGGCGAAGGTGGCCTTGAGCTTGGCGGTACCGGTGGACTGATCGATTTCATTGTCGATCAGCGTAAGGGTTCCCTGGTCCAATTCGGCCCCGCCGTCGCGCGACAAGGTCGTGACCTGCACGGGCCCTGCGGCCAGTGCTGCGCCGACGACGCTCAATTCCTCTTCGGGCAACGTGAAAACCACCGAGATCGGCTGCACCTGAGTGACCACGACAATACCGGCGGTGCCCGCGGCCCGTACGATATTGCCCGGATCTATCAAGCGAATTCCGGTGCGGCCGTTGATGGGGGAGGTAATGCGCGTGTATTCAAGCTGCGTGCGGGCATTGTCGATGATCGCCTGATCGACCTGCAGCTGCGCGCTGAGCTGGTCGACCAGTGCGTGTGCCGTGTCGACGGTCTGCTTACTCGCCAAGTCCTGGGGCTGCAGCAGCGTATAGCGGTCCAGGTCGCGCTTCGCGTTGGCCAGCAGCGAAGCATCCTTCGCTTTGATGGCAACGGCTTGCTCATAGGCCGCCTGATTCGGGCGCGGATCGATTTGGGCGAGCAAGTCGCCTTTATGCACCGACTGGCCTTCGGTGAATGCGATCTTCTGCAGTTCGCCATCGACGCGCGCGGTCACCGTCACGGTGTAGAACGCCTGCACCGTGCCCAATCCCTGCAGATAGATCGGCACGTCGGCATGCGTTACCAGCGCCGTGTCGACGGCGATCGCCTGCGGTCCGGTATGGGTAGCGGCATCCGCCGGCTTGTGCACGATCCGCCATGTAAAGACCAACAGCGCGAGCAGAGCGAGACCGCCGAGCGCGGCGCGTTTTTGGATTTTCGAGAATTGAGTCATATCTTAAGGTACCAGGCTCGTGTCGAGCATTACGCCGCTTGCCATCCGCCGCCAAGTGCGGTGAATAAATCCACCAGCGACTGCAGGTGCAAGTATTGAATTTGAACCAGTTCATCCTGCGCGCTGAAAAGTGCGTTTTCCGTGTTCAAGACCGTCAGTATATTCACGATGCCGGCCGACATCTGGGTCTGCGCGAACTGAAACGCCCGGCGCGCCTTGTCCACCGCCTCCTGCTGCCGCACCTGCTGTTCCAGGGTCTGTTGAGTCGCGACCAGGGCGTCTTCGACGTTGCTGAACGCGGAGATCACGGTCTTGTGATAGGTGCTGAGCAATTCAGCATATTGCGCGTTGCTCAATGCGACCTGCCCGCGCAGCGCGCCGCCATGAAATATCGGCTGTGTGAGCCCCGCGGTGACCGCGTAGACACGGTTGAATGGACTGATGAGCGAGGTCAACGCCGAACTTTCATAGCCGCCCGCCGCGGTGAGTTCGATGCTGGGAAACAGCGCTGCGCGGGCTACGGTGATATTCGCGTTGGCGGAAATCAATTGCTGTTCGGCCTCGGCCACGTCCGGACGGCGCGACAGCAGCTGCGAGGGCAAGCCTTGCACCACCGCCGGCCGATTAAGAGCGGTAAGGGTACCCATGTCGACATCGACGGATTCGGGTGTTTTTCCGAGCAGCACCGCAAGAGCATTCACGGTCTGGCGGAATTGCTGCAGGAGGGGAGGTATCGCGGCATTCAACAACGCCACCGCGGTTTCTTGCTGCGCAACATCGAGTCCCGTGGCGATGCCGGCCGTTTGCTGCAGCTTGAGGCCCTGCAGCACTTTCTGCCCGTTGCTCAAGTTTTGTTGTGCCACGTCAATTCGATCGCGCAGCTCGAGCGACTGGAAATAGGTGGTGGCGACGCTGCTCACGACTGTGAGGGCCACGGTTTGCTGATCGAAGCGGCTCGCCATGGCGTTGGCTCTCGCGGCGTCCCTCAGTGCGCGGTTCTTGCCCCAAAAATCGAGCTCGTAGCTTGCGGTCAGTTCGGGATTGAAGACGTTGTATACCTGAGGTCCAAGGCCCGTGACCGGCGCGCGCTCGCGCGTCGCATTCGCGCCAAAATCCACTGATGGCAGCAGCGGTGCTCCGGCGATGCGCACCTGCGCGTCGGCCTCCTGAACGCGCGCCATCGCAACCCCGAGATCGTCGTTGCTGTGCTGCGCCTCGGTGATCAATTCGTTGAGTTTGGCCGAGCCAAAGCTCTGCCACCAATCGGCTGCCGGCCACACGCCAGACGTGTCGGCCCCGGACGAGTCGGCGCCGGGCGCGTCATGCCATTGCGCCGGCAACGGAATGTCGGGACGCTTGTAGGCTGGACCCACACTGCACCCGCCGAGCGCGGCAAACGCGCAGCAGCAAACGGCCGCGGCAGATAGTGGGCTTTTCATGTCGGCAACGCTGGGCTCTAAGCGATTAAACGCGAGTGGTCGAATTGTTAAGATGAGTTAATGAACCAGATGTTGAGCCAGCCCCATGGCCGACCACAACCTGTAGGGATATACAGGCGTTATGGTAACCTCTCGCGATGTTCAAACATCCAATTTTGGCGGCGATCGCCGCCGCCATGCTAATGGCTCTTCCTGCCGCGGCGGACGAGACTGTGCCCGATGCGGCTGAGAACTCTGCGCTGGTCCAGATTCGCGAGGCGGCCATGCGCGACGAATGGGCCTATCAGCGCCTCGCTGACTTGTGCGACAAGATCGGCCCTCGCTTGAGCGGCTCGCCGCAGGCGGAAGCCGCGGTTGAGCAGGTCGCAGCCGCTTTGCGGGCACAGGGCTTCACGGTGTCATTGCAGCCCGTGAAAGTTCCTCATTGGGTGCGCGGCGAGGAACTCGCCGACATCGTCGAATATCCGGGTCGGCCGGCCGGCATCACGCAGCACCTTCACTTGACGACCTTGGGAGGTTCGGTTGCTACGCTGGCGCCAGGCATCGTGGCGCAAGTGCTGGTGGTTCAGAGTTTTGACGACTTGCGCCGGCGTGCTGCGGACGCGCGCGGCAAGATCGTGCTGTTCGATGTGCCTTTCGATGAGGTGCTGGCCATCAATGGTTATGCGGGACAAGCCTATGGGCACGGAGTCGTGTACCGCACCCAGGGTGCAAGCGCCGCTGCCCGGGTCGGCGCGATTGCGGCCCTGGTCCGAACTGTGGGCGGGGCGAACTATCGGCTGCCGCACACCGGCGGGATTGATTACGATGCGCAAACGGCAAAGATTCCGACCGCCGCATTGAGTGCAGAGGACTCCATGTGGGTGGCACGGCTTGCAGCGCAGGGGCCGGTCACCTTGCGTTTGCGGTTGACGCCGCGGACATTACCCGATGCGGACAGCCACAATGTGATCGCGGACTGGCCGGGCCGAGAACGGCCCGATGAAGTCGTGATCGTATCGGGTCACCTGGATTCCTGGGACCTGGCGCAAGGCGCGATCGATGACGGCGCGGGCGTCATGTCGGCCATGGGCGCCGTGCAGCTGCTGAAGTCTCTAGGTCTGCACGCGCGGCGAACCATTCGCTTCGTTGCGTGGATGAACGAGGAAAATGGAACCGCAGGCGCGAAGGCCTACTTCGCTGGGAACCGCGCCGCGATGGCGCGGCACATTGCCGCTATTGAAAGCGACGATGGCGCGGGGCGCCCGCTAGGGATGCTCGCACACGTCCCGCCAGAGGCGATGCCACTGCTGAAACCGATCATGACGGCGCTCGCGCCGCTCGGCGCCGGCGTCCTCGATACCCGCGAGGGCGCCGCTGGCGCCGACGTCGAGCCTCTCGACGATGCCGGAGTTCCCACGTTTGCGCCCTTGCTCGATGGACGAGCCTACTTCGATTATCACCACAGTGCGGCCGATACGCTCGATAAGGTCGATCCTGAGGATATTCGCCGCCAAGTTGCCGTTCTCGCTGTGATGGCCTATGACTTGGCCGAGATGCCAAATCCCGTACCGAGGCTCACCGTCGCACCGCGCAATCGCTAGTGCGTGCCGGGAGCCAGGGGCAGCGACTTCAAAATATCGCGCCAACTGACGATGCCCACAGCCTTGAATCCATCGTCGACGATGGGAATACATGAGATCCGATTCTCCAGGAACAACCGAACGGCGTCGGCAATGGAATCCTGCGGACGCAATGTGAGCACCTGTCGGCTCATAATCTGATGAACGCGCTTGTTGAGGGTGGCGGCGTCTCGGGCGGTTTCCGCGGCGCTGCCGATGTAAGGGCTCAGTGCTTTGAGAAGATCCCGGTCCGAAACAATGCCGCTCAGTTTCTTGCGATCATCGACTACCAGAAGATGATGAAAGTTCACGCTATCGAATATCTGTTTGACGACTTCCAGGCGGTCGTCCATTCCGACGCTGACGAGTCGCGTAGTCATGATGGCGCGTACTTCCATGCGCCGGACTATACCCGGTAATCAGGGTGTCTCCACCTTCGCGGCGCCGCGCGGATCAGCCTTGGGAATCGTCCTTGCCGTCCTTGCCGGTCAGCGGACCTGAGTCGTCTCCCAAGTCCAGGCCGTCGTCGTACAGTGTGTCTTCCTCGCCGTCCAGACGCACGGTGCTATCCGTATTGAGGGACTTCGCGGATGCCGTGTGATCTACCGACTTTCGCTGTTCCGGCCCGCCGAGGCCCGCGCCCCGAAGGTTCTGTTCGCCGGAGTCGGTTGGGATACCCTCGACGCCACCAGATTTCACGTTGCCCATGCGATGCGCTCCAGATTACAAAGATGCAGCGGCGAGGTTATTCCTCAAAATGGCGCGCCAATATACCCATGGGAGACTAATTCGTGTAGGCGCCGGCCGACACGTCGACCTGCTGCTCCGGCGACCGGTTCCCGCGACCTTCGGCTCCCACGAACTGATAGCCTTGCCTGAATGAGCTCGAGCGCGGCGACATTCATACTTGTGTTGGCTCTGACGGCGCTGTGTTCCATGGCGTACGCGGCGGACCCGCAAGCCTACCGCGTTGATCTCGCCTCGGTCGGGAACAGTGAGATCGATTCGACACTCAAATCCACTTCTGATCTTGTGTCGCTGCGCACTTCCGCGCCGGTAAGTCCCTTTGGATTGATCGCACGCGCGCGCAGCGACGTGGACCGGCTTACGACGGTACTGGAAAGCTTTGGCTACTACGAATCGCGGATTCAGGTGAAGATCAACGGCATATTGCTGAGCGATCCCGGCTTGGGGGATGTTTTGTCGGCGCTGCCGCACGGCGAAGATGCCCGGGTGGCCATCAGTTTCACGCTGGGGACGCTCTATACCCTGCGTCGCATCAACATCGAAGGCGAGCTGCCGGATTCGGTAAACGCGCGCGCGATCCTGCGCTTGAACAGCGGCCAACCCGCGGTTGCATCCACCATACTGGGGGCGGGCGCCCGTCTGCTTACGGCGGTGCAAGAACAGGGCTATGCGTTCGCGGCGGTGCCGCCCCCGGTTGCGTATCAGGCGGCGGATGCCCCGGTGCTCGACCTCACATTTAATGTGACGACCGGACAGAAATTCAATATCGGCGAAATTCAGATCGAGGGACTGCAACGCGTTCATGAATCACTGGCCCGCCACAGACTCACCCTGCATACCGGAGAGCTCTACAAGCCGTCGGCCATCGAACGCGCGCGAAAGGATCTATTGGCGCTCAATGTATTCGCTCAAGTCAGCGTGCAAATCGGGACGCAGGCCGACGCGTCCGACGGGGTGCCCATCACCTTCAAGATCCGCGAGAGGCTGCGCCACGCGGTAAGTATCAGCGCCGCGTATTCGAGCGATCTTGGCGGCAGCGGCGGCGCTACCTGGAGCGACCGCAATGTCTTCGGAAACGGAGAGCAGCTGAGTCTCACCGCCCGGGTCATCGATCTCACCGGCAGCGACACGACCGGGGCAGGCTACGATACCAGCGCCAAGTATCTCATCCCCGAGTTCGGCCATCGCGACCAGTCGCTGCAGTTCGTGGTCGGCGCGCTCAAGCAGTCGCTGCAAGCCTATGACCAAACATCCAAATTCACGAGCGTCACCTTGAGCCGCAAGCTGTCGAGCGTTTGGAGCGTCAGCGTGGGGGTTTCATTAAATGATGAAGTCATCACCCAGAACGCCGAGATTTACGATTACCGATTGTTTGCGCTGCCGCTGAGTGTCGGCTACGACTCGACCAATCTGGCCTCGCCGCTTCAGGATCCTACGCATGGTTTTCGCGGATCCTTGATCGTCACACCGACCCTGTCGAGCGGAACTCCAAGCTCGACATTCATCATCTCTCAGGTGAACCTGGCGACGTTCTTCGATCTCGATAATATCTTTCCCACTGCGCCCGGACGCAGCGTTCTCGCCGCCCGCGCGCTGGCCGGCTTGGCGCAGGGCGCGGGAGAATTCAGCCTGCCGCCCGATCAACGCTTTTACGCCGGCGGCAGCGGTACCATTCGCGGCTATGCCTATCAATCGGTGGGACCCGTGTTCCCTTACCTCAACCCCACTACGGGCATGCCGAACCCGGCTGCGGGCACCCCGATCGGCGGCACGGCGATCAGCGCCGCCGGCCTGGAATTGCGGCAGCGTTTCGGCGCCAATTGGGGCGCTGCCGTGTTTGCCGATGCGGGTCAGGCCAGTTCGAGCCTCAAGGCGGTACCCAGCGAATTTCGAGTGGGCTTGGGCGCCGGCGTGCGCTACTACACGCCCATCGGACCCATCAGACTGGATGTCGCCGTGCCCACCAAGCTGAACCCCTATCCATTCAATCAGCGGTTTGAGGTCTACATCGGACTGGGGCAGGCGTTCTGATGCGGCGTTTCTTGAAAATCTCGAGCTGGCTCATTGGAGGGTTGGTACTTCTGCTCGTCGTGCTTGGCGGAACGGTGTGGATTTTAGGGAATACAGATACCGGCCGAGCGGGCATCGAACGATTGGTCGATCGGTTGACGGCCGGCCACGTCAAGCTGTCGGGTCTGACAGGCTCATTTCCGCAGCATTTACGCCTCCAGAAGTTGCAGCTCAGCGATGCCGCCGGCGTCTGGTTGACTGCCGAGGACATTGCCCTCGACTGGAGCCCGCTGGCTTATATCGAAGCAAGGCTGCAGATCGACAGTGTTCATGCGGCCAGGGTCGATATGCAGCGGCTTCCGCAGAGCGCATCGAACACGAGCAGCGGTGATGTGTCGATACCGCGCATCGATGTTGCGCGCTTGAGCATCGATCGGCTGCAACTGGAAGCGGAGCTTGCGGGCGCGCCGGCAACGCTGGTCGCGCAGGGTAGCGCTCATCTGCGCTCTGTGCGCGACATGACCATCGAAGCCACGGCGCACCGCATCGACGGCGACGGAAACTATCAGCTTCATTTGCTCTTCGACCGCCAGCACATGGACGCCTCATTGAAGCTGCACGAGCCCGCCAGCGGGCCATTGGAGAACATCCTCTCCTTGCCGGGCCTGGGTGCTCTTGACGCGACCTTGAATCTGAGCGGCGCGCGCGCGGCGGAGCGGCTCGTGCTATCGATTCAGGCCGGCGGCCTGCAAGGCCATGCGCAGGGCAGTTTGAACTTGAACGATTTGTCCGTGGATCTTGATTTTGCATTCGAATCCTCGGCGATGAATCCGCGTGAAGACCTGGCCTGGGACCGGGCGGCCTTGAGCGGCCGCTGGGTCGGCGGTATCAAATCACCCTCGGCGAAGGGTCACCTTGAGGTCAGCCGGCTGCGAATCCCTGGGGGTGTACAAGTGGCGGCGCTCGATGCCGACGGGTCGGCCGATCTCGGCAACGCCCTGCTTCACGGCCGAATCGATGGGCTGCGGATTCCGGGGCAGCTGCAGAAGCTCTTGGAAAGTGACCCCATCACCCTGGAAGCCTCCGCGCGTCTCGATGATGCTGTGCGGCGCGTCGAGTTGACAGGCTCGCACAAGCTTTTCTCCTTTCGAGTCCAGGCGATCACCGCGGGTCAACAGAGTGCGACCGTGGAGTTGCGCCTGCCCAACCTGGCGCCTCTTGCCGAAGTGGGTGGCCAGAAAGTTCGCGGCAGCGCGCTGATCAATGCGAAGTTGGACGGCTACCCTAAGGCCACTCATATCAATCTGGACGCGGCGGCCGCGCTCGATGCCGGCGAGCAAATCTGGGCGGGCGCCGTGGGGGCTCGCCCAAGATTACAGTTGTCGGCGACGCTGCACGATCAAACCCTGAGCATCGATAGTTTGAAATTGACCGGTCGTTCGGCCGTCCTGGCGGCGAGTGGCACTGTCAACGATCGGGGCCTGAAAGGCGGCTGGAATCTGGATGTGTCGGATATGAGCGTGGTGTCGCCGATAGTCGCGGGCACATTGAAGGCGTCGGGAACACTGGACGGTGCGCCGGCGGCGCTGAACGCCGCGGCGAAAATGAATTCCACGCTCTCGGTGCGAGGATCGCCCAGCGGTACGCTGTCCGCTGAGCTCAAATTACGCGGCTTACCGTCCAGCCCGGAGGGTACGCTCAACGCACAGGGGTCATTTGACGACTCACCGCTGCAAATCGAGATAGCAGCCGAGCACGGTGCGGCGGGTACGCTGCACGCGGTCATCCATCAGGCCAGCTGGAAAAGCGCGCATCTCAATGGCGATGTGACTGTGGCAACCGCCGGCGGCGAAGTGCGTGGCCGATTGGGTGTGGCAGTCGACAACCTGAAGGATCTGCAGAATGTGTTGGGCGTGAATATCGCCGGCAGCGTCAAGGGAAACATCAGCGTGCAGCCCGATGGGCAGCGCACCCGGATGCAGCTGCAACTCGACGCTCAGTCGGTCGCCCTGGCCAACCTCGCGGGAAGCGCCCATTTGAGCGGCGATGGCTTCACCGATTCCTTTGCATTCAACGCGAATGTTCAGGTGCCTCATCTGAGCGGAGCTGCGGCAAGTCTTTCTGCAAAAGGGAATCTGAACCTCGACGCCCGCGGCGTCATGATCTCAAGTGCTTCGATGAATTATCGCGGGCAGGATGTTCGCCTGCTGTCCCCGGCGCGAATAAGTTTTGCGGACGGTGTGTCGATCGAGGAACTCAAACTTGGAGCGCAGCAGGCGGTCCTCACGGTGCAAGGACAAATTGTTCCGACGCTGGCAGCCACGGCCTCGCTTCGCCAAGTACAGCCGGTCTTGGTCAATGCATTCGTGCCGAATTTAATGGCCGCGGGCTCGATCGAGGCGAATACGAGACTTCGCGGCACCCTGGCATCTCCCGAGGGAGAACTCGTTGTCGATGCGACCGGGATTCGCATGGCTGATGACGCGGCGCTGGGCCTGCCCGCGGCTGATTTTCACCTTTCGGCTCAGCTCGGCGGAGACACGGCCGTTATCGACGCGAAGCTCGCCGCCGGATCGGCCTCGCAGATCAACGCCGCCGGCGCCGTGCCCATTGCCCTGGACGGCGCGGTCAATCTGAAAATTGGCGGCAAACTCGATATCGCCATGATCAATCCTTTTTTGGAGGCCCGCGGACTGCGCGCAACGGGCGAACTCGAAGTCGACGCCACGGTCGTGGGCAGCGTTGCGGCGCCTGAAATCGGCGGCACGGTGAATCTCGCCAAGGGGAGCCTGCGCGACTACGCGCACGGCGCCGGTGTCTCAAACATCAGCGCGCAGATCGAGGGCCGCGAGGGGGCATTGCAAATCAAGAGTTTCACCGCGGCCGCGGCTCCCGGCACTGTCTCGATGAGCGGTTCGGTCGGCGTGCTGCAAACAGGACTACCGGTTGACTTGACCATCACCGCGCGCAACGCGCAGCCGATCGCGAGCAAGCTGGTCACTGCCAATCTCGACGCCGATTTGCACGTCAGCGGCACGGCACGCGAGCGGCTGGATATTGTCGGCACAATGCTTCTGAATAAGACCTTGATAGGAATTCCGAATGCATTACCGCCGAATGTGGCGGTCCTCGATGTGCGCCGGCGAGGCAAGACTGCGGCCCCGGCGCCGACGCGGCCGCTCATCATCGGGCTGGATGTGGCCGTGCGCGCGCCGCAAGAAATCTTGGTGCAGGGCCGGGGACTTGATGCGGTCATGGGCGGCGATCTTCACTTCGGCGGCACTTGGGAGACACCGCTGGTGAGCGGCAGCTTCGATCTGCAACGTGGCGGCTTTTCCCTCGGAGGCGCGCGGCTCAACTTCACTGCGGGACGCATCGGCTTCGACGGCGCGGGGCTTCAGCACAAGATCGATCCCACGCTGGATTTCACGGCCCAGGCTACCGTCGCCGACAATACCACCGCCACCATGCACATCACCGGCTATGCCGATGCCCCGGTGTTCGATTTCAGCAGCATTCCCACGATGCCGCAGGATGAAATCATGTCGCGTCTGCTGTTTGGAGTGCCCGCCACCAGCCTCACGGCGCTGCAGCTCGCGCAAGTCGGCTATGCGTTGGCTTCCTTGAGCGGGGTGGGCGGAGATGGCACCAACCCATTGGTCAAGGTTCAAAGGAGTCTGGGACTCGACCGCCTGACCTTCGGTCCCGGCACCACCACGACCACGCCCACCGGTACCGACAGTAGCGGCGCCAGCATCGAAGCGGGCAAGTATGTTTCCAAGCGCGTTTACATCGAAGCGGGCACCAGTCAGGTCGGCGCGATCGTGGACCTGACCAAACGCCTGAAGCTGCAGACGCGGTTGGGAAATGGCACTGCGACGGTTCAGGGAACCACGCCCGAGAACGACCCGGGCAGCAGCATCGGGCTGGTCTATCAATTCGAATACTGAAATCGGATTTGCGGACCGCATACAATAGCGCTCCAAAATTCTACCGGGAGTTCAAGAAGAATGGATTTGAATATCCGCCGTATTGTTTGCTCGTCACTGTTGAGTGCGCTGGTCGGCGTTTCACTCGGTACGGCCGCCGAGCGCACGCCGCCGAGCGATGCGCCGGACACCAAGATCGCCGTGGTACCCGAACCCACGGAGACGCCGCGATACTTGAAAGATGAGCGGCAGGCCACTTCAGGCGCGGTCGTGGTTGCCGGCCGCTCCATCGCCTACCAAGCGGAAGCCGGCATTTTGGTCGTGCATGTCAAGGATCCCATGGACGATGATCCGCCGCCGCCGCACGAGGAGAAGGGCGGCCCGCCGCCGCCGCAACCTCCCGAGGCAGGCATGTCCTATGTGGCGTACTTCCGCGGAGACAAGGAAGACGCTCATCGCCCCATCACCTTTTTATACAACGGCGGACCCGGATCCTCGACCGTGTGGCTGCATATGGGCGCGTTTGGCCCGAAGCGGGTGGTCACGGCCGACGACACGCACAGCCCGGCGGCGCCGTATCGTGTCGTCGACAATGAATACACCCTGCTGGATGCCAGCGATTTGGTGTTCATCGACGCGCCGGGTACAGGCTTTGGCCATCTGCGCGGAGCCGACAAGGAAAAGGCCTTCTATGGGGTCGATCAGGACGCCCATGCGTTTGCCAACTTCATCGTCGAATTTCTATCGCGCCACAATCGCTGGAATTCACCGAAGTATTTATTCGGCGAAAGCTACGGCACGACGCGCTCTGCGGCGCTCGCCAACATCTTGGAGAATGAAAAATCATTGGATTTGAACGGAGTCATTCTGCTGTCGCAAATATTGAACTTTGACGATAGCCCGGACGGGCCTCAGTTCAATCCGGGCATGGATTTGCCCTATGTGCTGGTGCTGCCCACATACACCGCGACGGCTTGGTATCACCACAAGCTGCCGAATCAACCGCAGGCGCTCGAGCCGCTGTTGAGGGAAGTCGAAGCCTTTGCGATGAGCGATTATTTGCAGGCGCTGGCGGCCGGATCAGGTCTGAGCCCCGAGCGCAAATCCGCCATTGCTGCGAAACTGCACGATTATACGGGCCTTCCCGCCGATTACGTGGAGCGCGCCAATTTGCGGGTCAACGGCGGCGAGTTTGAAAAGAACCTGTTGGGAAGCGAGGTCACGACCGGCCGGCTCGATACGCGATTCGCCGGGCCGACCATCGATCCCATGAGCAAGGAGTCAGATTATGACCCGCAGTCGGCGGCGATCTCCTCGGCTTACGTTTCCGCGTTCAACGACTATGTCAGAGCCTCGCTGAAGTTCGGGGACAGGAAGACCTACAAACCGGAGGCGGATGTGGGCAAGAATTGGGATGTTCTGCACCAGCCGCCGGGCTCGGAGAACAAAGTGCCCGGCCCCGTCAATGTGATGCTCGACTTGGCGGTTGCCATGAAGCAAAACCCCAATCTTAAGGTGCAAATGAACGGCGGCTATTACGATCTGGCGACCCCGTATTTTGCGGCTGAGTACGAATTACATCAACTCCCCATCCAGACGGCTCTCCAGGCCAACATAGAGATGCACTTTTATACCTCGGGTCACATGGTGTACGCCCACGAGCCGGACCTGAAGGCTCTGCACGGCAACGTGGCCGGATTCATCGAACGGACCCGCAACGGCAGCGGAAAATAGGGGGGCTTTCCGAAATCGCGAATTTATGAAATATTTGTCGTGACTGTGTAAGAAATCCAGCGCGGGTTGGCCGGGATATGTGGATTTTCCGGCACAAGCGCGTTGGTATAAAAATTGCTTGGCCTCCTGAGAACATCGGAGAGTCTATGAATAATCAAACGCACACCGAATCCGCATTTCGCTCTGCCTCGCATGGCGTTGCCGCTGAGTATCGAGGCGCCGAGCTGGCCGCCGACTTGTTGATGCGACTGTTCAAACGCTTTCCCGACACCCTGATGCTGCGCTTGTGGAACGGTGCAAACTTGCGGGTGGGGGCCGATCGGCTGTCTGGCGGCGACTCGCCCTTCACGCTGGTGTTTCGCAATCCCGATGCCGTATCCTCCGCGGTGCTTTCGCGCGACCCGTTGGCGCTTGCCGAGGCCTACTTCCGCGGCGACCTCGATATCGAGGGAGATTTTTTCGCCGCCTTGAGCATCAAGGATCATCTGGATGCTCTGAAAATGTCCTCCGGGGAACAGCTGCGAGCTCTCTACACGGCGCTACGGCTGCGGGTATTGAATGCCGCAACGCAAGCCGCGCGAGCGACGCTCGCGCCGTCGCACGGAAGCCACGTCAAAGATCATTCGAAAACTGAAAATCGCGATGCCATCCACTTCCATTACGATGTATCGAATGAGTTTTACGCATTGTGGCTGGACCGCGCCATGGTGTACTCGTGCGCGTATTTCGAAAGCGCGGGAATGGACTTGGACGCTGCGCAGCAGGCAAAACTCGAGCACATTTGCCGCAAGCTGCTGCTGAAACCGGAGGATAGCTTTCTCGACATCGGCTGCGGCTGGGGTGCCTTGGTGATTCATGCCGCGCAACACTACGGAGTGCGCGCGCACGGCGTGACCTTGAGTCCGCAGCAGTTGAAGGTCGCACGCGAGCGCATCGAGGCGGCTGGCCTCGCCGACCGCGTCAGCGTCGACTTGCTCGACTACCGCGATTTACCGGGTGCCGCGGTTTACGACAAAGTCGCGAGTGTGGGCATGTTCGAGCACGTCGGGCTGAAGAACCTTCCCATTTATTTTTCCACCGTGAATCGCCTGCTCAAGCCGCATGGCCTTTTTCTCAATCACGGAATCACGCATGACTCCGAAGGCTGGGAGCGAAACCTGTCCACCGAATTCATCAATCGCTACGTCTTTCCGGACGGACAGCTCGACACCGTCAGCAACATCCAGCGCGTCATGGAAAACTCGAAGTTCGAGATCGCCGACGTCGAAGCGCTGCGTCCGCACTACGCCTTGACGCTGCGGCATTGGGTGGCGCGCCTCGAGCAAAACCGGTCGAGGGCGCTGCAGTATGTGAACGAGGCAACCTATCGGGTGTGGCGACTGTACATGGCAGCCTGCGCGCTGCAGTTCGAATCGGGAGAGATAGGCATCTATCAGGTGCTCGCCAGCAAACGCGCCTCAGGCAACACGGCGCTGCCATTGACGCGGCGCCACCTGTATACCTAGAAGCTTCCTAGCGGTGGTCCGACTGTTTTTGCTTGATCGCATGCATCAGGGCATGGGTGTCCGCGGGCTTGCTGAGTTCCGCGAGTTCCTCATCCGGACGCCTGCGCAGTGCCGTCAACTCGCGCTGCAGCTCATCGATGATTTGCAGGATTTTCGTCACCTTCTGCTCCGTCAACAGATTGATTTGCAGGTCGAGATGCGCGCGATGTTCCGCCGTCTGCGCCATGCGGTTTTGGCGAATCAGCACGGCCACGGTCAGGATCAGGGCATTGGAACTGACCAATCCCTGCAGCCAGGAAAACGGCGGCGGGTCGACGTAGCGCCATCCGTGCTTTATGCCCCATGTATTCAGTACCATCCAGATGGCGATGAAGGCGATGGCGAAGGCAAAATAGGCGGGGCTGCCGAAGAATCGGCTGATGCGTTCGATGGCGAGCTGCATGCCTGAGATCTGCGATTCCTCGCCTTCCTTGAAATTCGACAGAATTTCTAGGTTCTCCTTGGCGGAGGCGGGCAGGGCCTCTTCGATCGGGCGGTCTGTTTCATCGCTCATGGGGCATTATCGCCCACGGGGCACGATCGCACTGTAGGCCTGCGCTGACAACGAACACGTTGGCCTTGCGACAGACGGCGGGTTAGGTCCTCGGTCATACTGAAAAGTGCTTGCAAACTCGGGATTGTCAATGCGGCAACAAATCGTAGCGGTCGCCATGCTCGCGGCCTTCCTCGGTGGCTGGTCAAATTCTCTCGCTGGTAATCAGGACTGGCCCAATTACAACCGCACGTTGACATCCGACCGCTACGCAACCCTCGATGCCATCGACAACAGCAATGTTGCCGGACTCAAAGTGCGCTGCACGTTTGACACGGGCGAACAGATGTCATTTCAGACCGGGCTCGTGCAGGTGGGCGGCGACCTGTTCGCAACCACCGAGCACGATACTTTCTCGATCGACCCGAACAGCTGCAAACAGAATTGGCGCGCGCATGAGGACTTTGCCTCCGGTGATTTGAAGGTGAATCGCGGCCTCGCCTGGTTCGATCACCGCGTCTTCAGGGGAACATCGAATGGCAATGTCATTGCTTACGATGCGCGCAACGGCAAGCGCTTGTGGACGAGGACAATCGCAGACGCGACCAAGGGCGAGTCGGTGCCGGCGGCCCCCATTGCCTGGAACGGTCTGGTTTTCATCGGCAATGCTGGAGGCGACAACAAGGGCGTGAAGGGGCGGATGTATGCGCTCGACGCGGTCGATGGCCATATTGTCTGGGAGTTCTTCATGGTGCCGAAGGGGCCCGGCGATGTCGCGCGCGGGCCGGCTGCTCCCATTGGCAAATCCGCCGCGGCCGCCACGTGGAGAAACGCCGAGGGTTTTCCCATTAGCGGCGGCGCGACTTGGACTTCTTACTCCTTGGATCCGGTCACGGGTCTCTTGTATGTCCCCGGCGGGAACCCTGCGCCCGATTTCATCAAAGAGCCGCGCCAGGGCGAGAATCTGTTCGCAAGTTCAATCGTCATACTCGATGCCAAGACAGGCGCCTATCAACGCCATTTCCAACTGGTTACGCGCGACTTCCATGATTGGGATGTATCCACCGCTCCCGTATTGTTCCTGAATCGAATCGGCCATCGCATGCTGGCCGAGGCGCCGAAGGATGGGCATCTTTACTTGATTGATCTGAACAGCGGCAAGCTGATATACCGCAAGCCAGTCACCACCGTGTCAAACGACGACGCGCCGATCACGCCGCAGGGGACGCGATTCTGTCCCGGCACGCAGGGCGGGGCGGAATGGAATGGAGCCGCATTCGACCCGGCGGAAAATCTCATTTTCACCGGTGAAGTCGATTGGTGCACGACGGTGCAGGCTGTGCCGGCTGGCTCGTTGGGCAGCTCTGCGCCGGGTAAACCGTGGAGCGGCGCGACGCAGGGCTTCGGCAAGCAGGATGATCAGAAAATGTGGTCCGGCTGGATGACCGCGAGCGATGCCGACACCGGTGAGCGTAAATGGCAATTCCATTCGCCATATCCCTTGATGGGAGGCATCACGCCAACCACCGGGCGATTGGTGCTATTCGGGGATATGGGCGGGAACTTCTACGCCTTCGATGCGGCGAGCGGCAAAAAACTTTGGTCGATGGACCTCGGAGGCGCGATCGGCGGCGGGGTGATTACCTACGACACCGGCGCCGGACAGAGAATCGCGGTGGCCGCCGGAATGACTTCGCCGATATGGCCCACACCCAAGGTCAACGGCAAGATCGTCATACTGAGTCTTTGAAAGCCGCGCACCTGCGGCGCAGCGAGCTCATTTGCTCGCCCCACCACAGTCCGATCATCCGGCTGAATTCAGCGCCCTGCATTCCGTGCCGCGCCGGGTGATCGGGACGCAGCGCGGATAGGCCGCTGTGCGTCACCGTGACGAGCGTTCCGGTGGCAGTGCCGGCAAATTCGACGTCGACTTGCGTATGCTCATTTGCGGCGTAGTTGGCATTTCGCCAGGTGAAGTTGAGGCGGTGAGGCGGATCCCATACCTGAACCCGGCCGACTTCCACGATGTGCTCGCTGCCCTCGCGGTCGAAGGCCTCGAACAGCCGGCCGCCCACGGCGGGCTCGATGCGCAGCAGGCTGCTGGCAGAACTTGAGTGGCGAAATTTGAAGCCTCGCTGCCACCATTGGTCGATTTCCGCCGTAAAGATCTCGAAGGCGAGCGCCGGCGGTACCGCGACCGACACGCTGACGCGTGCGCGATCGCCGATCACGGCCTGGCTCTGGTGGTTCGCCTGGGATTCTCCGCATAAGCTTTGAACGAGTGCAGCTGCCTCCGCCATAAATCTTCCACCTGCGCCAGCCACTGCTGCACCGGGTGAAATGCGGTCGGCTGCACGCTGTAGATGCGCACCCGCGCATCGTCCTCGATGCCCTGTTCGCCGATCAAACCCGCCTTGCGCAGCACGCGCAGGTGCCTGCTGAGCGCCTGGGGACTCATGTCGACGCATTGCGCAAGCTCGCCGGCGCGCCTCGGCTTCTGCAACAGCACGCGCAGCATCTCGCGCCGCGACGCATCCGATAGTGCGGCGAAGGCGGCATCCAACTGTGGAATGCTCGGGCGCTGCTCCATGGATGGCTTCGCTCGCTCAGTGAGCTTTCGGGCCGCGCAGCCGTTGCGTGATCCACCACATGTGGCCGTCGAGGTCGAGTGCCCCGTAGCTGCGATCGGCCCAGTGATCCTCGCCATAGTCGTGGGTGTCCGGCTCCTCCACGATGCGGGCACCGTGCTTGCGCGCATGTGCGCAGTGCGCGTCAGCATCGTCGACGAAGAACATGATGCTCTGGGTGGCGGCGCCGTTTAAGGATTTCGGGCTGCGCATGGTCGACTGCCAACCGCGCTGCGACTCCGGCGATTCCTGACTGACCATGATGAGCCCCTCACCATAAGTCAATTCGCTGTGGACGATCCGGCCGTTGTCTCCTTCGATTCTCAATCGGACTTCGAAGCCAAACGCCTTGCATAGCCAATCGATTGCGGCGGCGGCGTCCTGGTACACAACCGCGCTGGAGAAGCGCGGCCAGTCGCTGGGGGCAGGTTTCATGATGACCTCTGTTCATTAAAATATTAACGATCAAGATAAATATTAACATGTTGGTTAACTAACGGCAACGTTCGGTGCGCTGACCGCCTAAAGTTGCTATTTTCGTGCCATGCAGAACTTTCCATGGACGCTGATTGCCGCGAGTTTTCCGTTCATGCTTTCCATGGGGATTACGCCCGGACCCAACAACATCCTGGTGGCGAACTCTGGCGTGAATTTCGGCTTTCGTGCCACCATCCCGCACCTGGCGGGCATCACCATAGGTTATCCGCTCATGCTGCTCACCGTGGGCCTGGGACTCGCGCGGATTTTCATCGCGGTCCCATCGATCCATGCGGTCCTCAAGTATCTTTGCATCGCTTACGTGCTGTATTTGGCTTGGCGCATTGCGCGGGCCGCAGGCATGGGCGAGGCAAATAAAGTTCTCAGGCCGTTCACATTTCTGCAGGCGGCGGCATTCCAATGGGTCAATGGTAAAGGCTGGGTGGTGGCCTTGAGCGTCGTCACCACGTACACCGTGGTAAACCGTACGCTCCCTCTGCAGGTTCTCGCGTTGGCTGCAATGGCGCTCTTCATCACGGTTGCCAGCGTGTCCTTCTGGACGCTATGCGGATCGATGCTGAGGCAATACCTGCACACAGACCGGCGCCGCCGCTGGTTCAACTATTCCATGGCCGGGCTCCTGATCGCTTCCATCGTTCCGGTGTTTTGGGATTAGCGTTTCGACGAATCAATTCTTCAGCCGATATCCCGTCTTGAAGATCCAGGCGACCAGCGCAAGGCACAGGACGAAGAATCCAACGGTCATGAGCATGCTCACCCCAACGCTGACATCGGCCGCGCCGTAGAAACTCCAGCGAAATCCGCTGATCAAGTACACGATGGGATTGAAGAGGCTGAAAGTGCGCCATGCCGGCGGCAGCATGTCGATGGAATAGAAGGCGCCGCCGAGAAAGGTGAGCGGTGTAATGATCAGCATCGGTATGAACTGCAGGTGCTCGAAGCTTCTGGCCCAGATGCCGATGATGAATCCGAACAGACTGAAGGTGGCGGCGGTCATCAGCAAGAATCCGACCATCCAAGCCGGATGCATGATCTTGATCGGCACGAACAGCGAGGCGGTTGCCAGGATGATGAGTCCCAGCACAATCGACTTCGATGCCGCCGCGCCGACGTAGGCGATGACGATTTCGACATACGACACGGGTGCCGAGAGAAGTTCATAGATCGTGCCGGTGAACTTCGGGAAATAAATGCCGAACGAGGCGTTCGACAGGCTTTCCGTGAACAGCGCCAACATGATGAGGCCCGGCACGATGAATGCGCCATAGTTCACGCCGCTGGTGGCCGACAGACGCGAACCGATCGCGGCGCCGAAAACCACGAAGTACAGCGATGTGGTGATGACCGGCGTGATCAAGCTCTGCACCAGGGTGCGCAGAGCCCGCGCGATTTCGAATTTGTAGATCGCCCAGACTCCATGGCGATTGAACGCAACGCCCCGCCGCGGACCCTTCATTTGCGCTCGCTCACGAGAGTGACGAATATATCTTCCAGCGAACTTTGCTGAGTTTGCAGATCCTTGATGACGATCGCCAGCTCGCTCAGGCGCTTCAGCAACAGCGATATGTCGACGCTGTCGGCGCTCTTGACGGTGTAGACCAAATCCGTGCCCTCGGCTCTGAGTTCGAGATCCCAGGGTTCCAGTCCCGCGGGGACCGCCTGCAGCGGCGTCTGTAGATGCAAGGTCAACTGCTTCTTGCCGAGCTTTTTCATCAGTTGCGCCTTGCCCTCGACCAGCACCAAGGTGCCTTTGTTGATCACGCCGATTCTGTCGGCCATCTCTTCGGCTTCCTCGATGTAGTGCGTGGTCAATATGATCGTGACCCCCTTTTCCCGCAGGCCCCGCACCAGCCCCCACATGTCGCGTCGCAGTTCGACGTCGACGCCCGCCGTCGGTTCGTCGAGGAACAGAATGCTTGGTTCATGCGACAGAGCCTTGGCAATCATCACGCGCCGCTTCATGCCGCCGGACAACGTCATGATCCTCTCGGCGCGCTTGTCGAGGAGCGACAGGTCGCGCAGCAGCCCTTCAATGAACTCTGGGTTCGGCGCTCGCCCGAACAGGCCGCGGCTGAAGGAGACTGTCGCCCACACGGTTTCAAATGCGTCGGTGCTGAGTTCCTGGGGCACCAGGCCGATCATGGACCGGGCGGCCCGGTAGTCGCGCACGATATCGTGACCTGCGGCGGTCACGCTGCCGCTGCTGGCATTCACGATTCCGCAAACGATATTGATCAGGGTGGTCTTGCCCGCACCGTTGGGACCGAGAAGCGCAAAGATCTCGCCTTTTTCGATCTCGAGGTCGACGAGTTTCAAGGCTTCGAAGCCCGAAGCATAGGTCTTGGTCACATGGTTGATTGAGACTATCGGGGGCATGGTTCAGCCGGGTCCCGACGCTAGCCAGCGCGGATGCGGCGCACGAGAGCGCGGGTAAATTCCGCCGTGCCCGCACGGCCGCCCAAGTCTCCCGTGCGTGTCTTGTCGACGTTGAGCGTCTGATCGATGGCGGTTCTCAGGCGTGCAGCCATGTGCGGCAAGTGACAGTGCTCGAGCATCATGGCTGCGGCGAGCAGCAGCGCAATCGGATTGGCGATTCCCTTGCCGGCAATGTCCGGCGCCGATCCGTGCACCGCCTCAAAAATCGCGGCGTCGGTCCCAATATTGCCGCCCGGCGTCATCCCCAAGCCGCCCACCAGGCCGGCAACCAGATCGGACAAGATGTCGCCGAATAAATTGGTGGTCACCAACACATCGAATTGCCACGGATTCAACACCAGTTTCATGGCGCAAGCATCGATGATCACGGTCTCCAGGATGAATCGGCCCTTGTACTTGCGCTCGTACAGCTCAAGCCCGGTTTCCAAAAAAATTCCGGTCAGGGCCTTCATGATGTTGGCTTTGTGCACGATGGCAACTTTCTTTCGCCCGGTCGCGACGGTGTGCTCGAACGCGAATTCCAACAAACGGCGGCTGCCCTGGCGCGTATTCACGCCCGTTGCCATGGCCACCGCGTGCGGATCATCGTCGATTTGGATGTAGTGCTCGTGCCCGATGTACAAGCCCTCGAGATTCTCGCGCACGACCACCAGATCGATGTTGTCGAAGCGGCCGCCGGGGATCATGGTTCGAGCGGGACGCAGATTCGCGTATAGCTTGAATTGCTCTCTCAAGCGCACATTGGAGGACCGATAACCGCCGCCCGACGGAGTCTCGAGCGGTCCTTTGAGCGCCAGGCGCGTCCGCTTGATGCTGCCGATTGTCTCAGGCGGAAGCGGATCGCCCGCCGCCTTCACACCCTCCAAACCGGCGATTTGGCGGTCCCACTCGAAGGGTGCGCCGAGAGCTTCGAGGGCCGCCAGAACGGCATCCATGATTTCGGGGCCGATCCCATCGCCGGGGATCAGGGTGGCAGGAATCAATTGTGGCATCGATGGGTTCTCGAGTGATAAGCGCGGTGATTAGGATACTCGAACTCGCTGCACTAGACTGCCGGCGAGGAGGGCTGCGCATCGATACCGGCGAAATCATTGCAATGACCCGCCGCTGGCTGGAAAGATCCGTCATTGGCCTCAACTTATGCCCGTTTGCCGAGGGCCCGTAT
>Ga0302324_100000393_pt1 | contig 118290 bp, 103 predicted proteins | sample Palsa_T0_1_FD_201949 | JGI IMG/M metagenome (GOLD analysis project Ga0302324, IMG submission 201949) | Peat permafrost microbial communities from Stordalen Mire near Abisko, Sweden - Palsa_T0_1 | ecosystem: Environmental > Terrestrial > Soil > Palsa > Peat permafrost | place: Sweden: Abisko... | reverse complement strand
GCTCCTACTTCCCCTGATGTTTAGCGAGTTCGTACTGGATGTATTGCTCGAGCATGTGCGGATCGGCGCCGACCAAGCGGCGGCCATTCACGAAGATCGTGGGCGTACTGTTGACCTCCAGCTTTTGGCCGTTTTCCCGACTGGCGTCGACGGCGGCGCCCGCGGCGGGGTCGGACATACAAGCGCGAAAAGTATCCGCATCGAGCCCGGCTTGCCCGGCAAAATCGCTCATCTTGGTCCAGGCGTTTTCGGCGGAGATGACCTCCTGATTGTCGTAGATCAGGTCGTACATTTTCCAGAAGGCTTCCGGTTTCTGGTTGTAGGCACACCGCCCGGCAATCGCCGCGGTACGCGCCCAGGGGTGCAGGGCCTCGATAGGGTAGTCCTTAAACACGATGCGGACCTGCGGATAGTCCGGCAGCATGCCGCGAACTGCGTCGTGAAGGCTGCGGCAGACCGGGCATTCGAAGTCGGAAAACTCGACCAGGGTGACGACGGCGCTGGGATTCCCGAATGCGGGTGCATCCTTAATGTCCAGTAAAGAGCGGTTTTGAGCCAGGGGATCCTTGGACAGTTCCGAGACTTCCCCACGGAATAAATACTTACCGTCCTTACTTACATAGAATCTGGCCTTCTCGGTGTTCTCACCAATTTTTAGATCGACGGTGGTCTCCAGCAACCCGGGGACTTCGCTGTCTTTCGGCGGCGAGACCACCAGATTTACATCTGGCCCGAATGCGTACAGGTTCCGCAGATAGGCTTCTATGGTCTTTTGAAGCGGAGTTTCACTGGAGGCAGGTTGAGAGGGTGCCTTGGCAGTCTGAGAGTCGGCTCGCGACGTCATCAAGCTTAGTGCCAGCAGGATCAAGACAGCGACAGAGGATGTCTTCACAAGAACCTCATGGTTAGGGAATGAACCGCTGGGCAATTGGGAACGGGCGTCCAAAACCAAACGCTCGAGAGGTAATCTTCAATCCAGGGGCAGCTTGCTTGCGTTTGTATTCATTGCGATCGACGAGCACAGCGATCTCACGGACCAGCTTGAGGTCGAAACCATAGCGGTCGGCAATCTCTTGCGGGCTCTGCAGATCCTCAATGTAGCACTTGAGGATACGATCCAGCACATCGTAGGGCGGCAGACTGTCTTGGTCCTTTTGATCGGGGCGCAGTTCAGCGGACGGGGCTTTATCGATGGTTGTTTGGGGAATAACTTCCCTTTCACGATTCAGCCAACGAGCCAGCTCATAGACCATCAATTTGGGTACATCGGAAATGATCGCCAACCCCCCGGCCATGTCTCCGTACAGCGTGCAGTAACCCACGGCAAGTTCAGATTTATTTCCAGTGCTGAGCAGCATGGAGCCAAATTTGTTAGACAGGGCCATCAAATAATTTCCGCGGATGCGGGCCTGAATGTTTTCTTCGGTGACATCCTCGGCACGGCCGGCGAACGCCGGTGCCAGAGCCTTGCGGTATGCGTCGAAGACCCCGCCGATGGGCAATGTAAGCAGCTTGATTCCCAGATTGGAGGCCAATATTTTAGCGTCATCCTTACTTCCTTCTGAAGAGTAGAGGCCGGGCATAGACACACCTTCGACGTTGCCGGCGCCAAGCGCGTCCACGGCGATCGCCGCGACCACCGCGGAATCGACTCCACCGCTGAGCCCAACCAATACTTTTTTGAAACCGCATTTGGTGACGTAATCCCGAGTACCGACGATCAGCGCTCGGTAGGCATACTCGATCTCTTCGCGGGGCTGCGCGTGAATATCCCCCTCCCCAGTTTCAGTATCGAAAAGAACCAGATCCTCCTCGAAGGCCAAAGCCTGGGCGGCCACCTTACCATCAGCGGTCAACGCCATGCTGGCGCCGTCGAAGAGCAAGCTGTCGTTACCTCCGACCTGATTGACGTACACCACCGGGCGCCGATGATTGACGGCGATGGACCGCAGCATATCGAAACGTAACGTTCGCTTATCGATGCTGTAGGGGGACGCAGAAATATTTAGTAACAGAGAAGTTCCCTGCCCGACCAGCTCGGTTACGGGGTCGCGCTCATAGCGGCAATCGGGCCAGAAATTCTGATCGTTCCAGACGTCTTCGCAGATGGTGATACCCAACTGCTCGCCCTGGAAGTCATAGGGAAATTGGCGAGTGGCAGGCTGGAAGTGGCGCGATTCATCGAAGACGTCGTAGGTGGGCAACAACATCTTGCTTTGCTCGAAGGCGATACGGCCATCACAAAGAAGCGCGGCTTTATTTGCGACTTTCTTACCGCGGGAGCGCTTCGCTTTTCCTGCGAATCCAACCACCGACGGCAAAGTGAGCTTCGCGGCCACCGCCTTCAGTTCGTTGAGATTGCGCTCAATGAAAGCCGGACGCTCCAGCAAATCCTGCGGCGGATAACCGCACAGGCACAGCTCGGAGAATACCGCCAAATGAGCGCCACGCTCCTGGGCTTGTGAGGCCAAGCTCAAGATCCGGGCGGAGTTACCGGCGAAGTCGCCGACGGTAGGATTGAATTGCGCGAGCGCTATTTTCATGCCGGCACTTTTTAGGATACGGGGGCAAAGCGGTGATTGCAAACCTGGGAATTACGCAATGTGCTCGGCGATTGGGACCTCCCGAAGTTGAACTCGGCCGCGAGCGGGCCGGCAATTCCCCTTCGGAATAAAGGGCAATAAAAAAGGCTCCTGGAGATAGAACCAGAAGCCTGGTGAGGCCGGGCAAGACGGCGCGGCAAAACAATTCGCGGTTTAAACGCTGAAGGAGCTGCCGCAGCCGCAGGTGCTCTTCACGTTGGGATTGTTGAACTTGAACCCCGCACCTTCGACGGTCTCGATGTAGTCAATCTCCACCCCTTCCAGATACATAGAGCTCATCTGGTCGACGGCCACCTTCAGGCCGTTGAAGTCCAACAGCTCGTCGGTGTCGTTGGTCTGGTTCTCGAACGCCATGTGATACTGGAAACCAGAGCAGCCTCCACCCACTACGGCGACCCGCAACGCCGTCGGGACCGGGCTCTGCAATTGCATGATTTCCTTCACTTTTGTGCTCGCAACAGGAGTCAGACTGATCATGGGTTTCTTAGCCTCCGCTCGCGACGGTGACCGCGAGCTACGTACCAAGTCAGTATAGCAAAACCTCGGGCCAGATGCATGCGGTTGGGTTCTAGTGCGGCAACCCGTGTTCCCGCCGCTTTCGACAAGCCTTTCGGGTTCACATACAATGTGATGCAACCATGAGACATAAAGTCACATTGATACCCGGAGAAGGCATCGGTCCCGAAGTCGCAAGCGCGACTCGCCGCGTCCTGGAAGCGGTAGGAGTCCAGATTGATTGGCAGGAGATGGAGGCACGAACCGACAAGAGCACGGAAGACGGTCAGCTGGTCAACCAGGCGGTGGTTGAAGCGGTGAAGCGCAATCATGTGGCCCTGAAAGGGCCAATGGCCACGGCCATTGCCGGAGGAGCGCCCAGCGTGAACGTGGCGCTGCGAAAAGCGCTGGATCTGTACAGCAATCTGCGTCCGGTGAAAAATCTGCCCGGGGTTAAATCGCGCTTTGAGAACGTAGACATCGTATTAGTGCGTGAAAACACCGAGGATCTTTATTCCGGGCTGGAGCACGAGGTGGTTCCCGGGGTGGTGGAAAGCCTCAAGATCATCACCGAGCGGGCGTCGACGCGAATCGCAAAATTTGCCTTTGAGTACGCAAAGAAGCATGCCCGCAAGAAGATTCACGCGATCCACAAGGCGAATATCATGAAACTTTCGGATGGATTGTTCCTGAAATCGATCCGAACGGTGGCGGCAAATTATCCGGACATTGAGTACAAAGAGATGATCGTGGATAACGCTTGCATGCAGATGGTCCTCGACCCTCAGCAGTTCGATATGTTGCTTTTGCCGAACCTTTATGGCGATGTGATGAGTGATCTCGCGGCTGGATTAGTGGGCGGGTTAGGGGTAGTGCCTAGCGGGAATATCGGCGACCAAAGCGCGATGTTTGAAGCGGTACATGGGACGGCGCCGGATATCGCCGGCAAAGGTTTCGCAAATCCCACTGCTCTGCTGCTCAGCAGCATCATGATGCTGGATCATTTAAATGAGCGGTCCGCCGCTCGGCGGATTGAAGCGGCGTTGGAGCATGTGTACCGCGAGGGCAAACACATTACCCGCGACCTGAAAGGGACCGCCGGGACGGCGGAGTTCACCGATGCAGTAATCGCTGCGCTAAGCAAGACTCCGGCTACCGCAAACTCGCGGTTATAGACTTTGCTCGCGCTGGTCACCTGCCGTTTAAGCCTTCGGCGGGTACATCTGGTAAACCAACAGAACAACATGCTCATTTATGCAGCGAATACGAGGGTTTTCTAGCATGTGCGGCTTGTGGTTTACTTCTGGCGGCTATCGCGTCGGTCTAACTCTCGGGCCATGGGGAAATCTTCGGAAAAAGGGGTCTCGATCAAGACACTTGCTTTGGGCTCCCCTTGCCAACTCTTGAACGGACTTTACTTTCCACATGGTGGATGCACCGTCAGATACCCTGCGGAACGTGATGCGGACGGGACGGTCAGGAACTTCATTTCCCTTGCGCATCGCAGCAGCACTGATGTCCAAGTGCGCCACGTCATCGTTTTCGTAGCTGTAATCTATGGGTATTGCCGAATGAGCCCCTCTGGATTGGCGGTGTAGCCGCCTTCGGCTAGAAAATGTCGGATTTCGTCATTACTGAATGGCTGTGCCACGGCGTCGGACCAATACACGGATCTCATGGACTCAATGGCCAGTGGGTCGGGTCTCACGTCTCCCAAAACTGCTGTATGAAAGGTCATATTTTTATGCTCCACCGCAAGCTCGGCAAGGCTGGAATCGCCGTATCTAAGATTGCACTTGGAACTATGTATTTCGGCTCAGAAACATCCGAGGAGGACGCTTTCGCAATCCTCGATACGTTCATTGAGGCGGGTGGCAACCTGATCGATACCGCCAATGTGTATGTTGGTGGCGTCTCCGAACAGATCATCGGGCGCTGGTTCGCAGCGCGGCCTGGTGATGTCACCGACCGGATTGTCCTCGCCAGCAAGGGGCGCTTCGGTGGTGCCCAGGACGTCAATGCGGTTGGATTGTCGCGGCGCCACCTCCGTCGCGCGCTGGACGCATCCCTCCTCCGCCTGGGCGTTGAGACCATCGACCTTTACCAGCTGCATGCTTCCGATATGCACACGCCGGTGGAGGAAACTCTGTGGTTTCTCGATGAGGCAGTGAAGGCCGGCAAAATCAACTACATCGGCCTATCGAACTTCACGGGATGGCAGCTTCAACTCATCATCTCCACAGCAAAAGCGATGGGCGTGCAGGTGCCCGTGACCCTGCAGCCGCAATACAGCCTGCTGTCCCGCGAAATCGAGTGGGAGATAGTTCCGGCCGCGTTGCATAACGGGATTGGCCTGCTGCCGTGGTCGCCCCTCGCGGGTGGCTTCCTAACGGGCAAATATCAGCGCGGGGCGGCCGCTCCCTCAGACTCCCGAGCGGGTTCCGAGAAGCCACTGTATCAGTTCATTTCGGAGGAATATGCCAATTCCGATCGCAACTGGGCGACGATCGATACCGTTGTCCGCATCGCCAAAGAGATCGGCGCGACGCCTGCGCAAGTTGCGTTGAGCTGGATCGCCGACCGGCCCGGCGTTATAGCCCCGATCGTCGGTGCCCGCACGGTCGAGCATCTTCGCAATAACCTCCGCGCAGCCGAGCTGACGCTGGACAACGAGGCAACGACGGCTCTGGAAAAGATCAGTGCGCCACAGCCTGGCGGCTACCCATACGGAGCCTTTGGCGCAGGCCAGCGCGCGCGCTGGTTGAAGGATGGGACGCCAGTTCCGGGGCAGCCTTACTCGGCTGGCTCCAAGCATCCAACCGGACGCGCCTGAACCCTGTTCGACGGGGATCGTTGTTGGCGTGCTCGTGATGATCGGGTCGCGATACCATTGAAGCATGCGCCGGAAGACAGGACAGAAACAAGCGGCGGAAGACGCGAAGAAGACTGCCCAGGAGCTCATCCAAAAAACGCGGATTGGGTGGTGGGCGCCACGGTCAGGTTTCGGAGTGCGGACGGTCGCGTTCTGACCGGCGAGATTCGTTCAGTCGAACATCACGTTCTTGGAAAAAGACTCAGGGTGCTCTCAGGTTCCGTGGTGATGATCGTCAACGTCGATCAACTTGTTTGACCGGGAGCCGCGTCATCGTATGGCCTCGATTTTCTTCTGCAGTTGCGCGGCGCTGACTTTTTGAAGTCTCTCTAAATGCTTGGCAAAGGCTTGCAACTTTCGGATGACCGGAGCAAGATCCCGATTCTCCGGCCAATGTCTGTTGACGCCCTCCTCCCATTCATGGACTAGGCGCACCAGCACTGCTTGTTCGTCAAACGCACGTACTGCACTGTACGGCTGCAGCATGGCCTTTCGCTCTTTGTGGCCCACCGCATCTTTCAGTTGTAACTCGCCGTGCGCTACTTTCTCGATCAGATGCGGAGCATTCGCCGCGACATCTTCCGCCTGCCGGACCTGGTGTTCGCTTACGCCGGCTTTTGCGGCAATCATGGTATATCTGTCAATAGTTTTACCAAGCGGCGATATTCGGGGAATCTCAGTACATTTGGTAGACCATCAGGTACACGATCACCCCGGTCACGCAAACGTAAAACCACAGCGGGAGCGTCCAGCGCGCGATGATGCGGTGCTTGTCGAATCGCTCGAGCCACGCCCGGCGAAGAGTTATGAGGATCAGCGGGACGATGACGATGGCCAAGATGGTATGCGAGGTTAGCAGCACGAAATAGACCGGTCGAATCCAACCCTCGCCGTGGAAGGCTACGTGGCCGACGCGATAGTGGTACAGGAGGTAGGAAACCAGAAATACCGAAGAGACTACAAAAGCGGAGACCATGAAGCGCTTGTGTACGACGATCCGGCCACGGCGAATCGCGGCGTAGCCGCCGGCAAGAAGAATGCCGCTGGTACCGTTTAGAACTGCATTCAGCGCCGCATGCGAGAACATCGGTTCGACACGTCTTTCCAGGGCGCGTGAGTCAGCGCGGAATTTTGTCGTAAACCATCAAGGCTAAAAGAAGAGGAATGTGGGCCACGGTGGCATGCATCAACCATTTCGCGCGAACGTTGGTGCGAGCAATAGCCGCCCAATAGCAAACCTGAAGTAACGCCACACTTACCAGCAGCGCACCAAAGAAATACCGAACACCTGCAAAACCGGTGACCGCTGGCAGCAGACTGACTCCCACCAGGGCGGTGGCGGTAAGGATGATCTGCCGGAAGGTCCGGGTCCCATCACGGTCGATCACTGGAAGCATTTGAATGCCGGCGCGGGCGTAGTCTTCCCGATACATCCAGGCGATGGCGTGGAAATGCGGGAACTGCCACAAAAAGAGAATCGCGAAGAGCAGCCAGGCGCCGAGATCGAGGGACCCGCTAGCGGCCGCCCAGCCAATCATGGGAGGAACCGCTCCGGGAAAAGCGCCAACGAAAGTCGCCCAGACGGTACGCTTTTTTAGGGGAGTATAAGCCAGCAAATAAGTGAGGCAGGTCGAAATCCCCAGCACAGCCGGAAGCCATCCGGAGCTGAGATAAAGATATAGAGCGCCCCCTACGCACAAGGTCAGGCCGAAATATAAGGCTTCGTTAGGTTGCAGAACGCCGGTAGGGAGAGGCCGCGATGCGGTACGGCGCATGTACCGGTCGGAATCACGCTCGACGTAGTGATTCAGCGCGGCGGTGCCAGCGGCAATCAACATGGTTGCGAACACGGTGTGCACCATGCCTATCCAATTCACCGGTCCGCGCGCGCCCATGTAATAGCCTGCGGCGGTGGTGAGCAAAACCAGAAAGGAGACGTCGGGCTTGGTGAGCGTTATGTAAGCGCCGGCTCGCGAGTACAAGGTCAGTTCCGTGGTTCGCGCAGTATTCATCCGACGGTCACCTGCCGTTGCGAGGTAGCTGCGACTTCCCTGCTGCGCGGCACCAAGCGGTAACAGACCAGCGCCACAACAATAGACAGCGCGAACAATAATGCGCCGACCACCGTGTGCGTCACCGTCGTCGCCACCAATAGGCCGATCGGCTGAGGCTCGGAGTCCGCCGCCGTGCGCGCCCACCAGGCCGCGATTCCGAGCAGTAACTGAGTACCCAAAATGGCATGCAGGAGAACGCGGATCCGCGACATCTCCGCCGAAGAGGCGAAACGCTTCTTGAGAGCAACGGCGGTCCAGGTAACTACACCGAGTACGACGACGGCACCGATGGCATGGGGCCAGATAGGAATATCACGATGACGGAAGCCTGCGCCCAGGACAACTTGCAGAAAGATGACCGCGGAGGTCAGAGTGGCCAACCAATGTATGGAAGGTGAGCGGTGGTCTTCGAGTTGCGGGAGGTCTGACATCCACCATCGACTGGTGAACACCGCCAGGCTCACGACGGTGCCGAAGAAGATCTGCGCTAAACACGCATGGGCCACGGGGATGCCGTAATGGAGATACAAGAGAACCGTCAGACCACCGAGAAGACCTTGGGCAATCACCGCTCCTACCGCGGCCAAACCAAGTGCACGAACCCAGCGGCGCTGCTCACAACGCCACAGCGAAATGGCAAAGATGATGGTGAGCAGGCCGACCAACGCGGCGATTACCCGATGGGTGTGCTCGTAGCGAATGCCCCCCACCATGGGCGGTGCCAGTGAACCGTAGGAAAGAGGCCAGTCAGGAACAGACAATGCGGCGTCATTCGAAGTGACCAGAGCTCCGGCGATCAAAAGAAAGAAAGTGCAAATCGCGAGGAAAATAGCATAGCGATGCACACTTCGGTTGTAGACAGAAGTCATCCCGTGCGTCCCGGGCCGGATTATACCCTAGGGTGTGGCCCGGCGCTTACACGTTCTGCAAGCGGAGGGGACGATAGCGGATCCGCAAAAACACCCACGGCTTTTAGGACCAAATCCTTGAGGGCAGCGATGAACAGCGGAGCATCACCAACCGCCGGCATCATCCGAAATCTTTCTATGCCAACTTGTTCGGCTTCCAAGCGGGCTTCGATGTTGATCTCATGCAGAGTTTCAATATGTTCGGTGACGAACGAGATGGGCACAACCAGCATTTCTTTTACGCCTTGGTGACCCAAGCGCTCGATGGTGGCGGTGAGGGGAGGTTGCAGCCACTTGGCAGGACCGACGCGGCTCTGGTAGCAGAGCAAATGGGTGCGGGGCCATTCAGGATATTGCGTGGCGCCAGCCTCGCACACCAAGCGCACGGTCTCCTCGATGTGGCGCGGATACGGATCACCCTTCTCAACCAGGCTCATGGGCAGACCGTGGGCGCTGAAGACCAGATGGATGCGGGAGCTGTCTGGAAACTGACGCAGGACCGAACCGATCCTTTGCGTCACCGCCTGGATGTAGAGCGGATGGTCGTAAAACTGGCTGACAGTGTGCTGCTTGGGCTGGCCGTTCGGTTCTCGGTAGACGCGCCGCCACTCTTTCAGGCTGCTGAGCGTAGTGGCGTAGGAAAAATGCGGATAGAGCGGCAACAGAACGAGGTCGTCGAGCGGCGCGGCGCCACGCAAGGATTCGACTGCTTCCGAAGTCATGGGATGCCAATAGCGCATAGCCGTCACGACCACTGGATCAATGTACGGGGAAAGAGCCGCTGAAAGGCGTACGCGTTGGCGCTCGGTGAGAATCCCGATCGGCGAGCGGCGTCCGATTTCGGCGTACTTTCCGGCCACGGGAATCGATCGGCGCGAGGAAATCACCTTGGCTAGTGGCCGACGCAAGAAGCCCAGTGGCCCCATGGGGATGATGTCGGGGTCGAGGAACAAATTCAGTAGGAAGGGCTCGACGGATTCGAGCGAGTCCGGCCCTCCGAGCTGAAATAAGACCACGCCGACTCTCTTCTTCCCGGCCACCCTATTTGCTCCGATGTTGCGAATTCTTTAGGCGCTCAATGTCTTCGCGCAGGGCGGAAGTTCGCCGAGCGATGGTAAGGTAGAACACGAAAAAAATCGCCCACGCACACATGTAGGCCGCGAAGACGCTATCGAGATTTTTCATGCTGTCTCCAGATCGCGCTGAATCATATCGAGGTCCCCTCGCATGGCTTCCAGCTGATAGCGTTGCCGCAACAGCAGGATCAGCAAACCGAGCATCGCAAACCAGGTAAAGAAGAGAACTTTGTACATCAGCGGATCGAGACCCGAGCCTGGCTCGCCCATGATGATTGGCTGGGGATGCTGGGTGCGCCACCAGCGGATGGACCCGAACACCAACGGTACATCGACAAATGCGAATATGCCAAAAAGAGCGCTGAGCAGAGCACGGCGATCGGGTTCTTCAATGAGAGTACGCAACAGAAGATAGGCAACGTAGAGCAGCCAGAGTACAAAGGTGGAGGTCAGCCGGGCATCCCAGGTCCACCAGATGCCCCAGACCGGGTGGGCCCAGATGGGCCCGGTAACCAGCACCACGGTGGTGAACACCAACCCGGTCTCCGCTGCCGACACGCCCAGCCAATCCCACCGGGGTTGGCGACGCCAAACGTAGAGGAGATTGGCGATAAAGCAGATGAAGAAGCCGGTCAGGCCGGTCCAAGCGCTGGCGACGTGCAGAAATAGAATTCGGTAGATCAAGCCCTGTTTGGCATCGGTTGGCGCAATGAAAAATGATGCGTAAGCCGCCACTCCTAGCAGCAGTACAACCATTAAGGCGCCGAGAGCATTTTTGGTCATGAGGTCTATTCTATTCCTCCAGAAGATATTCGCCGAAAAGCCACAGGGCCGTCAAAAAGACCAGATCGAAGACCGCAAGAAACCCGATTCCCTTCCACTGGACGTACGGAGCGCGATCGAACAGGCTGGAGGTTACTTCCGTGCTAGCCACGAGAATCGGAGTGAGTAGCGGCAAGAGGAGCAGCGGCAAGAGGAGTTCTCGCATTCGCGCCTGGGCCGAAATGGCCGACAACGCGGTGCCAACGACCGAGATACCCAGGCTGCCAAGAAAGAACACGAGAACCAGCCAGGGAAGCACCGCCAATACCGGGACGTTGTACATGATCGCAAAGAGCGGGAGCAACAGCAGTTCGGTCGCGAGCAAAAACAGCGTATTAGCCACCAGTTTGGCCAGAAAGATCGCGAAGGGGTCGCCAACGGAAAGCCGTACAGCGCTGAGGGTGTCGTTCGATTGTTCGCGAAGGAAACAAGGCTGCAACATCAGCGAAGCCGCAAAGAGAAACGCTAGCCACAGCAGCCCGGAGCCGAAACGTCGCGATTCCTCCGATGTCGGATCGAAAGTAAAGCTGAATAACACGATGACGATTAGCACGAAGACCACCGTAGTGGTCAGGAGTTCGCGGGAGCGGAATTCGGTGCGGAGCTCTTTGCCGAGCAGCGCGGAAGTATTGGAGAGTAGGGTCATCTAAGCGTCCGCAAAAGTCATGACCGACCGCATGGGGGACCCGGCGGCGGTGTCCGCGACCATCACGCCGGCGTCCAATCGGATGGCCCGCGTTGCGATGGAAGAAATTTCCGATTCGCCGTGCAGGCTCATCAAGATGGTGCAGCCGGAATCGCGCAAGCCGATCAAGGTTTGCTTCAGCCAGTCCACTCCCTGGGGATCCAGGCCGGTTCCCGGCTCGTCCAGTAACAGCACCGAAGGCTGATGCAGAAGCGCTCTGGCTATGGCGACACGCTGTCGCATCCCACGCGAAAAGGTGCGCACTAGGGATTTCCGGCGGTGACCGAGCCCAACCTCTTGCAGAAGCAGGTCTACCCGTTTTTCCGGTTCGGCGATCGCCTGGAGTTTGGCGAACAGCAGCAAATTCTCCTCGGCAGTCATCTCGTCGTAAACCATGGTCGCGTGGCCGACGTAACCGGGGCTGCGACGCCGTTCGCCGGGACTGGCCCCCGAGGGAAAGCTGACCTGTCCGGAAGAGGGTCGCACCAATTGCGCGGCGATGCGCAGAAGAGTGGTTTTGCCGGAGCCGTTGCGCCCAGCCAGAGCCACGCAGTGACCGGGCTTGGTCTCGAAGGACACGTGACGCAGGGCGTACAAGCCGCCGTACCTTTTCTCAATGTTTTCGAAAAGCACGCCGGTGGGAATAGCCGGAGGCGTCACCAGACCGCCCGCAATACATTCGGAACGCGTAGCCGCAGCAAAGCTCAGCCTCGAACCAGGTCCCGCAACACTTTTTCTGCCGCGGCACGCTCCCGTGCATATTCTTCTTCCGAGATGGTGCCGGCCTGATGACGCAGTTCTAGACGGAAAATGCGATCTTTCAAGCTTTCCAGGTTGGTTCCCACCGCAGCGTCGACTTGCGCCAGCGGGCTGGCGGTCAACGTTGGCGCCGGCGAAGTTCGGATTGCCGGGGAGACCGGCGTCACTGGGGTCGCCACCACCTCCGACGGGCCCGCTGCTGCGACCACGGCAACGGGTTTTCGAGCCAGCAGAATTCCGCCCAGAGCGAACAGTCCTATGAACCCGGCGACCAATGGCCATTTCAAAACGTCTAGCCGACCGGGAATCTGTTCCACGGTAACGCCCGAGCGAGCCGCGGTGCCTTGCTGAGCATCTTGCGTCGGCACGCCGCCGGCATCGGAAGCACCTTCAGCGGCGGCCGGAGGCGCGGTGCCCGAAACGTTTAAGCTGAATTCTCCGCTGCCCTTGCCGCTCTCACGAACGTACACGCTCATTCCCTGCTCTTGCCCATTCGCGACCAGGCCGTCCCCAGAGACTTGCATGCTGGGTGGCGCAAGTACCGCCACGCGAGCGCCCGGGTATACGCTGGGGATCTTTAGACTCGCGATATTTTTTGTATAGGGAACCTCGGAGAAATAGCGCACTCCGTTCTCCCCGGGACGAAAAGCGAACGCGATCGCATAGCGATTTTTGCTTTTATCGATGGTCGCTTGCACCACCGGCATTCCTGAGGGCCCCCACGCGGCAGCCTGCTTCAACTGGGCGTTTTCGGGAACCGCGAAGTTAAACGTGCCGTCGGCACGAAAAAATGCCAGGGGAGGATTGGACTTGTTCTGTACGGCATACTCTTCGCCCACCACCAATATCGAACCGTTGGGCTGCAGAACGATCAAGTGTGAAGGTATCTCGATGGTTTTGACATCGGGAGTGGTGTCGAAGACATCGATCTGAATCTCGGTTTTACCAGGCGGCACCGGCTGATGAAAATTGACGCCCTGGAATACCGCACGCACCAGCATGGGCTGCGCACCGAGAGACGGATTGTCGAACGAGAACTGCCCGGAAGCGTCGGTTCTGGTATTGCCCACCGGCTGCATGCCCCCCTGCAATTGGATCAAGACCACCTCGGTATTTGCAGCAGGCTTGCCCGTGGTGGCGTTTCGAACGGTGCCATGCAGTGTGCCGGCTCGGGCCGTGACTACCGATCCAACCAAAAGGGCCACTACGGTCATACCCTGGGCAAGGCGCATGATCGTCCGGGTTCTCATGAACCGCGCTCCCCGTCTGCGGTGCGCACGGCGCGGGGCCGGCGAACCTGCGATTCGGTGACCTGATCGATTGCGGCAAGCACCATCGCGGCTTCGTTTTCCAAGGAATTCTTCATGGCCTCGTAGTCGCTCTCGGAATATTTGCCGGAACGAAACTCAAACCGAAGGTCGCGCAGATTATCGTAGATGGTGTCCCGTCGCTCAAGAAGTTGATCGAGTTGTGATCGGCGCGGAGCCAGGTCCGAAGCGTCCGGCTGAATGTAAAAGATGAACAACGTGGTGGCAACGGCCAGAGCCAAGCACGCGCCAAGAATGGCGCCGTCAGTGGATGTAATCTCCAGAAACGCTGCGAATACGATGGGAACAGGGGCCATGCGCAATCAATCCTGGGTATCACGAGAAACGCGTTGCCGAGCGCTCTCAAGTTCCGCAGCCGATATGCCTGCAGGCAGGCCGGCAACCGCGATCTGATGCTTGGGGCGGCCCCGCCAACGCATGATGACGAAGATCACCAGAACCGTACCTACTGCCAGATAGATGCTCGGCAAGCTCCAAGCAACCAGGCTCAACCCGGATTTGGGTGGCTCCGCATATACTTTGGTACCGAACTCTTGCACCAGTGCCTGGGTGACCGACGCTTCCGAGCCGCCGCCCGCCAATCCCTGGTCTACTTCCTTCAACATGGCCGTTGAGGTGGTACAGCCAACGTGATTGCACTGGGTCAAAACTTGGCTACAGCCGCACATACACATGAATTTGCCGCCCACCTGCTTGGTTCGCTCGGAAGGCTGCACGTCCGCCCGTACCGGGAAGGAAACCATGGAAGCTGCCAAACCGGCGGTCAGAACGAACGCAAATAGGCGGGCACGCGCTTTAGTCATGGCCCTCTCGCAAAGTCGGCGACGGCGTCAGGCTTCCGACCAACGGAGAAGACGGCAATTTCTGCGGAACCGCTGAGAAGGCCAAGACGGCGCGACGATTGGGCAGCAAGGTCACGATGGTACCCAGCACCACCACCAGCCCGCCCAGCCAAATCCACTTCACCAGCGGATTCAGGTAAGCATGGATCACCGGCATCTGATTGTCAGGGCTTTGCCCGGCGTAAACCACGTACAGATCTTCGCGGAGGGTCGAATAGATTGCCACCATCGTTCCCGACTGCTCATTGCTGGGGAAAAAGCGGCGCTCGGGATACAGCATCATAAGCGGCTTGTTGTCGCGGAGAACCTCGACGATCATGCGCTCGGAGTCGTAATTTTTTTCGTGCTTGGTGTCGAAACCTTGGAGGAGCAGATCGTATCGACCGATTTTCAGCGTCGAACCGCGGTCCATCTCCTTCTGCGCGTCTTTGTTGAACGCGGCACCCGCCAAGCCGACGAAGATCAACACCATGCCCATGTGCACGATGTAGCCGCCGTAGCGCCTGGTGTTACGCATGGTCAAGTCCACGGCGGATGCAAAGAACGATGCGCCGGAGCGGGTCCGAATGACTCTCGATCCGCGGAAGAATTCCAGTCCGATGGTTGAGGCCACAAAAACACACAGGGTCAGACACACCAATGAATAGAATTCACGGAAACCGAAAGCCAGTGCTGTGCCGCCAGCAACCAACCCGGCGATCAGCGGGCCGGCAAAATTACGCTTCAAACTTTCCACCGAAGTCTTGCGCCAAGCGAGCAGCGGGCCGACGCCGGTGAGGAACAACAAGAGCAACCCGATGGGAATGTTGACCTTGTTGAAAAATGGGGCACCCACGCTGATGCGCGATCCGGAAAACCATTCCGAAAAGACTGGAAAGAGCGTTCCCGACAGGACCGCGACGCATGACACCAGCAGAATCAAATTGTTAAAAAGGAAGCTGGACTCGCGAGAGACCATGGAATCCAACTGGTTCTCGCTCTTGAGGTAATCGCGATTCCGGATGTACGCGGTGAGACACACCACGAAAATGAGCGCCAGAAAACCCACGAACCAATTGCCGATGCTGGATTGCGCGAAAGCATGCACGGAACTGACCACACCGCTGCGGGTCAGCAGGGTGCCCAGGATGCATAACATGAAGGTAGTGAACACCAGCCAGACATTCCACACCTTCATCATTCCGCGCTTTTCCTGCATCATCACCGAGTGGAGGAAAGCGGTGCCGGTTAGCCAAGGCAGCAAAGACGCATTCTCCACCGGATCCCATCCCCAATAGCCGCCCCAACCGAGAACGGCGTATGCCCAGTGCGCGCCCAGCAGAATCCCCATGGTCTGGAAGCACCACGCGATCATGGTCCACTTGCGCGTGAGGTGGATCCATTTTTCGCCGGGATACCTGGCCAACAGCGCGCCAAGAGCGAACGCAAATGGGATGGTAAAACCGGTATAGCCGGAATAAAGGTTGGGCGGATGGATAACCATCTCAGGATACTGCAGCAGGGGGTTCAGCCCATTGCCATCGGCGCGGGTAAAAATCGCCATGACCCCATTCGCTGCAGGCGAACCGAGAACCTTGAAGGGGCTGGCGACGAAGTTGTTCAACGTCAGGAAGAAGATCTGTACGCCCGCGAGCACTACACTCACGTACGGCATCAACTCGCCATTTTTATTGCGGTAGACCAGCAGGACCGAGATCACATAGATGGCCAGCAGAAAGCTCCAAAACAGCAGGGAGCCTTCCTGACCCGACCACAGCGCGGCAATTTTGTAGAAGGTGGAAAGATCGCGGTTGCTATGGGCTACGACGTAAGCGACCCAGTAGCTATCGCTGAAAAATAGGTAAACCAGGCTGAAGGTGGCAACAAAAATTAGGCCACAGGCAGCAATTCCTGCTTGCCGGGCGCTCTTGACCAACAAAGCATGGCGCGTGAGGATAGCGGCAATACCGCCGACGAAGGCATACAAGGCGCAAATAAACGCGAGGAGCAGAGCGAAAGAGCCGAATACGTCCACTAGATCCCTCTTCCCCTGGTCCGTTGGGGCCGCGCAGCCACCTACATCACGCTCCGGCTGGTGTCCCCACCAACCCGAGACGTGGAACCCGCATTAGGCGCAGCCTCATACTTGGAAGCGCACTTGGCTTGGACATGCTCCGCAACGAAACTACCATTGCGAGCCAGATTTCCCTCTACTAGGGCTTGCGACTTATCGACGAACGTGTCCGGCAGCGGATCGTTGCCCACATAACTCACGGGCAACGACTTTCCTTCTCCATCAAGCACGAAATCAACTCGACCGCTCATGCGGCGGATGGTCCCAGGTTCAACGGTGCCGGCCACCCGCAACCGATGCCCTCGATCCGCTCCCTGCAGAGTCTGCAGCTCGGCGATGGTGTGGTAGTAGGTCTTACTTTCGCCGTAGCCGAGCCAAGCGAGCAACCCCATCGAAATAACGATGATTCCAATGCCGATCCCAAATTTTGCGTGTTTTTGCAAAGAAATCGACTCCCTCATGACCCCACAACCCGCCGGCAGATTCTAACACAGCTGGATTACCACAGCGGGATCAGGTCTTCGCGCTCCACGGCCAGATTCTGAACCGTAGCGCCGGCTGTCCCAGTGATGTCACCCACCCGACTCGCTCCCCGCCGCAGTGTTTCGGAACTCGGGAAACTTGGTTGGCGAATTCCCGTCCAGTGCAAATGGGTTGCCGCCGTTCAGTTCTACCGCAGATCCCAGCTCTTGTTGAAGGTCACCAATCAAAGGACGAAGCTCCGGCCCAATCGGTACAATTTTCTTAGGCTTGATCGATCTCCGAATACGAGCCATCGTCTGGGGCAGGCGGTTCGCTACCAAGATTCCAAGAGTCGCAGGACTAACGGCTGCTTCCAGGGGGCAATCCAATAAGTAAACGAGAAAGAATCCAGCCTTTTGTACTTCGATCAGGATTGTTTCGGGTGTTTTTCCCGCTGGGGAGATACCCACAGCATTGAGGAAGCGACCTGCCTCTCCCGCGAACTGTCCTTCAGGATGGTAGAGAAATTCGGAGTCCTCGGCCGGCGCGGCTGCACCGAGAAACAATGCAGCTACATGCACCGGTCGGTAACGCGATGCCCACTCCAAACGCCGGAGCCGTTTGGCAATGTGTTCGGGCGAAGCCGCTTGGCCGCAACCATCGCATCGCAATTCCTGGTTGTTCATCGAAAGGAAGCGTAGTCCAGCACGGGGGGAAGTGCAAACGGCGCGCTCAGGCTCGACGGCAGTCCGGTGACGCGGGTCATGGGGGTATCGGCTCACTGAACCGCCGCCGAGCGATGCGTCTAGTAATACAACCTTCCACACGGCGGAGAAGTTGTAGGACGGGACCGATGATGCGTCAGGAAAGTTACTTCGCGATCGAAGCGTCGAGCGGCAGCTTGGAGCGCAAGCACCACTTCAATTCCTGGCTTAGCTCACTGATATCCATGCCGGCCATAACAATAAATTTGCAGCTGAGCATTTCGCGGGATTCGTCGTCGTCCGGGAGTTGGCAGGAGACCCGACAATATTGGCAATCCTGGTTCCAGCAGAAGCGGCCGTACGGGATGGTTTCCGGGCTAATGAATTGAAAGCATCGTAGGAGAGAATTTCGTTCCGGTACCTGGAATTTTCTGCCGAGAATGGTGATCTCGACGAGTTTCTCGTACGGACGAAATGGCTCTGACATGAGTACGTCCTGTCCCGTGGGCGGCTGAGATGCCGCGGAATGCCCTCAAATCGTGCACTGATGAGGACTCTCTTAGAGTAAAACGCGCCCCATGTCGGGACAACGCCAGTCTTTACAAAGTTGCGAATCTGCCACGGGCAGCGCGGCGAGGAAGGTGGGCTAGTTGGCGACCTCGAAGAACTGACCCATGGTACGAAACTTGAGGTAACGAGATTCAACCAACTCGTCGACGGGTAGATTGGTGAGGCCGACCAGCTGGCGATCCAGAACGGCGTCCAGGAGCCGTGCGGCGGCTTCATAGTCGGTGTGCGCACCGCCTTCGGGCTCCGGGACGATTTCGTCAACAAGGCCCAGCTCTTTCAGATCTTTTGCGGTGATCTTCAATGCCGCCGCCGCGGTCTCCGCTTTCCCGGCATCGCGCCACATGATGGCGGCGCAACCTTCCGGCGAGATGACCGAGTAAAACGCGTTCTCCAGAATATTCACGCGGTCGCCTACCGCGATGGCCAAGGCCCCCCCGGATCCGCCCTCGCCGGTTACCGTGACAATGATCGGCACCGGCAGACGGGCCATCTCACGCAAATTTCTAGCAATCGCTTCGGCTTGGCCGCGCTCCTCGGCATCGATTCCAGGGTACGCGCCTTGGGTATCGATGAAGGTGAAGATTGGCTTGCCGAATTTGGCCGCCAGCTCCATGACCCGCAGCGCTTTTCGGTAACCCTCGGGCTTGGGCTGGCCAAAGTTCCGTAAAACGCGCTGCTTGGTGTCGCGGCCTTTTTGATGTCCGATCACCGCGACGGGGCGTCCGTGAAACTTGGCCAGGCCGGCGACGATGGCTTTGTCATCGCCATAAGCGCGATCACCATGCATTTCCATGAAATTCGTAAATAGCAAACCGATGAAGTCCAAGGTGTAGGGACGTTGCGCATGGCGCGCAATCTGAGCTCGCTGCCACGGCCCGAGATGAGTATAGAATTCGCGGCGGAGCTCGGCCACCTGCAAGCGAATTCGCTCAAGTTCCGCGTCGGCATCGGCGTCGCCCGCCAGGTGTCGAAGATCTTCGACGTCCTTTTCCAGACGGTCAATTTCGCGTTGCCGGCTTCCCGCCGTTGGAATTTTGCTGTCGGGCTTCATTACATGACCAGGTTAATGGCCCCTTCGCCGCAGAGCTCGCGCGCCGCCGCCAAGAGTTCCTGAGAGAGTTTCACGCGCTGATTGAGTTCAAGTCTGGCCACGCCACCTTCTGGCGTGCGCAGGTCGAAGGCTACCGCACTGCGGCCTGGGGACGAGGCTAGAACTTCTTGCAGGCGGTCCAGCAACGATTCGTTGAGATCTTCCAGCTTCATACCGATATGCAGGCTGGAGGCCTGCGGTTGTTCGGCAATATCCTCCAGGCGCCGCGCCTCTTGGAGAGAAAGCCGGGTTCCTGATTCTTCCACCTGCACCCGCACTTTCAACAGCAGCGGCACGCACGGTTTCAAGATGTTTTCTAGTTTTGCGAAACTCTCCGGGAACGTCAGCATTTCCTGAACGCCGGTCATGTCCTGAATGGTGTAGATGGCCCACCGCGCGCCTTTTCTGGAACGCATGGGACGCACACCAACGATCAACGCAGCTACGGCGATCTCTTTGCCGTTGCGCTGCCCTTCAATCTCACCCAGGGAAACCGTCTTTAGATCCTGAAGGCGAGAAGAATATTTCGCCAGCGGGTGGCCAGAGACGTAAAAGCCCAGCATGGCGTATTCGCTGAGCAGACGCTCCTCCTCGCTGCAGGGCGCCGCCTCGCGCAGCTCAAATGCCAATGGGGCAGGCGCGGACGCCGAGCCGAAAAGCCCATGCTGTCCGGATTCACGTAGTCGCGCGGCCCGCAGGAGCGCGTTCACGGCGTCATCCACAGACGCCAGCATGCTTTCACGGGCACCCATGGAGTCCAGAGCGCCGGACTTGATCAAGCTCTCAAAGACCCGCTTATTCAGGAAACGCGGCTCAACCCTCTCGCAGAAATCGTACAAGCTCCGGAACTCACCCTGACTTAGCCGTGATTCCCGGATAGCCTTGGCGGTGTTTTCACCGACGTTCTTGATGGCCGCCAATCCAAACCGAATGGCTTCTCCTACCGGAGTGAAATACAAATCGCTTTCGTTCACGTCCGGGGGCAAAATGGAAATGCTCATGCCTCGGGCTTCGTTAATGTACTTGATCTGTTTTTCGGCGTTCCCGGATTCCGAGGTAAGCAACGCGGCCATAAATTCCACGGGAAAGTGGGTCTTCAGGTAGGCGGTCTGATAAGCCAGCAACGCATACGCACAGGAGTGGGACTTGTTGAATCCGTAGCCGGCGAACTCCTCCATCAAATTGAAGATGCGGTCGGCCTTTTTCTCCGGAATCTTATTATTCGCACAGCCAGCCATGAACTTGGCCCGTTGTGCGGCCATTTCTTCTTTTTTCTTCTTGCCCATCGCACGGCGCAAAATGTCTGCTTCTCCAAGAGAAAAGCTGGCCAGGCTATTGGCGATCTGCATGACCTGCTCTTGATACAAAATTACACCATAGGTCTCTTCGAGGATGTCTTTGAGTTGCGGCAGTTCGTAGCTGACCGTCTTTTTGCCGTGCTTGCGATTGATGAAGTCGTCGATCATGCCGCCTTGAATCGGCCCGGGACGATAGAGTGCGTTGAGGGCGGTGAGGTCTTCCACCCGAGTGGGCTGATAGCGGCGCAGAATGTCGCGCATACCGTGCGATTCAAACTGGAATATGGCGGTGGTGTCGCCGCGAGTGAAGAGTTTGTAGGTGTCGCCGTCATCGAGGGCCAGGCTATCGAGATCCACTTTCAATCCGCGATTCTGCTCGATCATGCGAACCGTGTCGTGCAACACCGTCAACGTGGTTAGCCCCAAAAAGTCCATCTTGAGCAAGCCCATGCGCTCCAGGGCATTCATGTCGTATTGCGTGGTGATTTCGTCCCGGCTGGTCTTGTAAATCGGAACGATGTCGGTGAGTGGCCTGGGCGAAATCACCACTCCCGCAGCATGGGTGGAGGCGTGACGCGCCAATCCTTCCAACCGTAAAGCTACCGCCATAAGATCCTTGAGGCGCGGATCGCCAGTGACAGCGGCCTTGAGCAGCGGCGCTTGAGCAAGAGCACTGTCGAGGGTGATCCCCAGCGTTGTGGGTATCAGCTTGGCCAAGCGGTCCACTTCCCCGTAAGGAATATCCATGGCGCGACCTACGTCTTTGACGGCAGCTTTAGCTGCCATGGTCCCGAAGGTAATGATCTGCGCCACATTCTCCCGGCCATATTTTTGGGTGACATAGTCGATGAGTTCTCCGCGGCGGCGCATGCAGAAATCGATATCGATATCGGGCATCGACACGCGCTCCGGATTTAAGAAGCGCTCGAACAATAAGTTGTATTGCAAGGGATCCACGTCGGTGATGCGCAGCGCGTAGCTCACCAGACTTCCGGCCGCCGATCCCCGGCCGGGTCCCACCGGAACGTCTTGGGTCCGTGCATAATGAATGAAATCCCAAACGATCAGGAAATAGCCTTCATAGCGCATCTTCTGGATCATTTCGATTTCAAAGCTAAGACGGCGCTCGTATTCCACCAGAGGATTCCGCAGAGCTCCGTGCTTGGCCAAGCGCTCCAACATCGGCACGCGCGAGGCGAATCCTTCACGAACCACCCGTTCAAAATAACTGCCCGCCGTGTAGCCGCTGGGCACCTTGAACTCCGGGAACGGATTGGGAATGCGCTCCACCTTTACGTTGCAGCGATGGGCAATGTCGACGGTACGGCTCAAGGCCTCGGGCAATTCCCCGAAGACTTGGGCCATCTCCGCGGCAGACTTGAAATAGAACTGGTCGGTAGCAAATTTCATGCGATGCGCATCGCTCATGGTCTTGCCGGTCTGGATGCACAGCAGCACCTCCTGAGCATGGGCATCGTCATGATGCAGATAATGGCAATCGTTGGTGGCCACCAGCGGGATGCCGGTCTGTTTTGAAAGCCGCACCAGTTCGCGATTCACTCCTTTTTCGATTTCCAGGCCCTGGTCCTGAACCTCTAAAAAGAAATTGTTCTTACCGAAAACATCTCGGAGGCGGTAGGCGTTCTCCCTCGCCTGATCATATCTTTCCTCGACGACCGATTCGGTGACCGGCCCGCGAAGGCAGGCGGAAAGGGCAATCAATCCCCGGCTGTGTTTTGCTAGCAGGTCGTAATCGATTCTCGGTTTGTAATAAAACCCTTCCAGAAATCCCGCCGACACTAGTTTGATCAGGTTGTGGTAGCCCTCCAGCGACTCGCAAAGCAATACGAGATGATTGCTGCCTCGCGTGCCGGGCTCTCCCTCGTTGCGCTCCTGACCATTATTGCCGTTACCTTTTTCGCCCCGATCGTGCCGGCTGCCCTTTGCCAGGTACACTTCGCAGCCGATGATGGGCTTCACGTCCCGTTTACTGGCCAAGTCAAAAAAATTAGCCGCGGCAAACAAGTTTCCGTGGTCGGTGATGGCTACTGCGGGCATTTTCTGCCGCGAAGCCTCGTCGAGAAGCTCGGACGTTTCGCAAGCCCCGTCAAGCAAACTGTAATCGGTGTGAACGTGCAGATGAACGAACTGCGGTTGACCCATGGAGCTCAATTCTAAAACTTCAGAAGAATAATTGCGACCCGCATCTTGGCGTTTTGCACATGCTCGTCGTTCTAGAACCTTTCCGGCCTTGGCTACTTCCGACCGCTGCTCTTCTTTTGGCTCGTAGCCGGCTTCACGCTCGCGGAAGCAGCCGCAGCGGATTTTGCAGCGCTCTTGGCGGCATGCTTACCCAGAGCTTCTTTGTGAGTGGCTTTGGATTGGGCCTTTGCGGCTTGGGCAGTCTGATCCTTGTCCGCTGCTTTCGCCGCCTTCTTTTCCTTCTTCTTTTCCTTGGGAGGCTCCTTTATACCCGACCACTTGCGCAACATTTTTTGACGCTCTTCCGGCGTCTTGCCACGGCCCGTCAATTGCGCCGCAAAAACTTGCTCGATGACCTCATCGAACTTCTGCCCGCGCGGCATTCCGAGGGCTTCCAACTCGCTGGCCACCACGGGCAACGAAGACCTCATCGGCCGCCATTTGTTCAGATAGGCGCGAATCTTGGAGAGCGCCGGTGAGTTGCGCGATTCGGCCAGAAGGTACGCGGTTTGGTCCAGCGGAAGTCTCTCCAAGAATCGGTAAGCCTCGATGGGGGTGTTGATCTTCCGGCCTACTAATTCCTTCTGGGACTCCAGCGCTGTTTCCGCAAACTCGAGAATGGTGTTGATTTCGGCAGACCGGAAACCGGCCTTGGAAAGAATAGCGCTTAGCTCGCGATCCTTGAGCCGGCCGAGGACCGCCAACATCATCGGGCTCGCGAGCCTGGGGCGAAAACCAGCCGTGAATAGATCCTCGCGCACCTTCATCAAGGACGCGATTGCATCGTAGTCGGGGTGTCGCTTGGCCAAATTGGGATGCACCGCTTCCAACAGGTCGTGCTGCTCCCAGGCTTTGAGCACGACGGCTGGGCGCTCCTCGCGCGCCACCGCTTGTAATTCCTCGCCGGCATCTTCCGGTGTGATGGTGTGATGTAAATCGCGCTCAATGGCCAGATCGAACCATTCCTGCGTGCGGGCCTCAATCTTGAACCCCATGCGAGCCGAGAACCGTAGAACCCGCAGCAGGCGTACCGGCTGATTGGTAAAGCTATGAATGGTGAGCGCGCGCACCTCGCCGCGCTCAATGTCCGACAAGCCATTGGTGGGATCGAGAAGAAGGCCCCGGGAAGCGGGATTTAGAGAGATCGCAATCGCGTTCAAAGAAAAATCGCGCCTCCGCAGATCCTCCATGATCGTCGACCACCGAACTTCCGGGCGGGTTCCCGGACGGACATAGTGATCGTCGCGGGCGGCCGAAAGGCTGCCTTCGACATCCCCGGCGAAAAGAATCTCGACGTGTCGCAAACGCTCATCTTCCGACAAGATCTTGGCGCCGCCCTTTTCCAGTTCCCGGGCGATCTTGGAAGGATTGCCTTCGACGGTGAAGTCCAGGTCCCGCAGCGAAGCCCCGGTAATCAAGTCACGAACGGTGCCACCGGTTAGATACAGATTGAAACCCATGGCGGCGGACAACTCCTGAACGCGCATCATCACCGCGCGTTGTTCGGGAGATAACCGGCTCTCCAGTAAAAACATATAATCTGGCATTGGACTCCTCCGCATTCATGCCGGCCGTTGGACTGCGGCGTCGGCCCCATCAAATCCTTGTCTCTATCGCTTCACGCCCGAGGGTGATGCGCCTTATAAACCTGCTTCAAGCGTTCTTCCACCACGTGGGTATAAATCTGAGTGGTCGCAATATCGGCGTGACCTAGCATCAGTTGCACCGACCGTAAATCCGCCCCGCCTTCGAGCAAATGCGTCGCAAAACTGTGCCGTAACATGTGCGGCTTCAGAGCCACGCGCAAACTTGCCTTTCTTCCATAGGCAGACAAGATCTTCCAAACACCCACGCGGCTTAGCGAGGCCCCTCGGCGGTTGACGAACAGCGAGGCCGAGGCGTGGTTTGCGCCGTTACGCAAGAGTTCCGGTCGTCCGCCCGACAAATACTTTTCCACGGTGCTCAGCGCCTTGCGTCCGACTGGAACGATCCGCTCCTTATCGCCTTTGCCGGTACAGCGCACGCAACCCGCCGAGCGGTCCAGATCGCTGACCCGCAAGCCGACCAGTTCCGACACTCGCAGCCCGGTGGAATACAGCACCTCTAGCATGGCTCGATCGCGAAGGCCCAGCGCGGTCTTGGTGTCCGGCTGGGCCAGGAGCCGTTCCACCTCTTCTAGGCGCAGGTACCCCGGCAACGAGCGGCGAATCTTGGGCGATTCCAGATGGATCGACGGGTCCGCCGAGATCAGCTCTTGCACCTGCGCAAAACGGAAGAAGTTGCGTAGCGTGACCAAATTGCGCGCTACGGTCCGGCTCTCAAGCTTCAGCCGATACAATCCCGCCAGGAAGTCGACCAAATCGTCGCGGCTTATCGATTCCAGCGGCAGCTTGCGCTTTTGCGCAAACACATGGAACTTTGCCAAGTCCCGGCGGTAGGCAGAAGCGGTGTTCGCGGACAGGCCCTTCTCCACCCGAACGTGGGTCAGGAAAGACGCGATGGCGGCGGACAGGTCCATTAAGGCTCCACAAGTTTCTGGCGGTCGCGCCGGATTGCGATTCCGTAAATCTCCTCTACTTCCCTGCAGCGGAACAGCCACGCCAATCCCAGATACACGACGGTAGCTCCGGCCAGCATGGTGGCCAACACGGTGAGTTGCACCGCGAACCGGGAATGTGAGGTGAATTCGGTGTAGTGCATCGCCAGCCAGCACCCCCCGCCCATGATCGCCGAGCACGCTAAGACTCTCGAAAAAGATCGCACGATTTCCATGATTCCTAGCTGGCCGTATCGCAAGCGAAAAATGATGAACAGCGCGAAAAAGTCGACGAAACAAGCCAGCGCAGTTGCCAGGGCCGGCCCGCCGTTCTGCACTTGGTTGAAAAGAAAGTGAAGGAAAACGATGTTGAGGCCACCGTTGACCAGCAAAGAGACCATGGCCACGATGACTGGCGTCTTGGTGTCGTGGGTCGAATAGAAGGCCGGCACAATCAACTTTACCGACGCCAAGGCGGGAAGACCGATGGCGTAATACAGCAGACAGCGCGCCGTGAGCCGGGTGGAGGCGGCAACGAAATGCCCGTGTTGAAAAAGCACCCGAATGATCGGCTCGCGAAGAATCATCAGGCCGAGCGCGGCAGGAATGGTGACGAAGGCCACAATTCGAACCGAGAATGTGAGGGTTTTCTTCAGACCCTCGTAATCCTTCGCGGCGGCCTGATGGGACATCATCGGCAGAATAGCGGTTGCCACGGCGATCGCGTAGCCGCCAAGCACCAACTCCATCACGCGGTCGGCAATGTACAACGCTGCCAGACTCCCCTCAGGCATCTTCCCGGCGGTGGCAAAGTAGGTATCCACAAACAGGTTGATCTGACCGATGCCAATGCCGAAGAAGCGCGGCAACATAAGTCGCGCGACGTTGCGGATTCCCGGATGGGAAAAAGAGATGCCAAACTTGAAGGTCATGCCCTTACGTACCAACGACGGCACTTGAATCAGGAACTGCAAGGCTCCGCCCACCAATACGCCTACCGAAAGCGAAACGGCGGGGTCTTTAAAGTGCGGCCAAACCGCCCCGATGGAAAATACGATAACCGATATGTTCAGGAGCACTGGTGTGGCCGCCGGCAGTCCAAACATGTGAAAGCAGTTCAAGATGCCCATCGCCAAAGCCGCGAGAGATACGAAAAATAAGTATGGGAAGATGACCCGGTTCAGAGTGATGGCTTCGTTCCAGGACACATTGTTACCGCCAGAGCTGGCGGTAAACGCGTGAATAACACCGGGCGAGAAAATCATTCCCAGGACGGTGATCAGGGCGACTACGAAAGCTAGCGTCCAAAACAGGTTGTTGGCGAACGCCCACATCTCCTCTTTGGATTTCTCCCGCATATAGGTGGTGAAAACCGGGATAAAAGAAGCGGTCATTGAGCCCTCGGCAACCAGCCGCCGGAAAAGGTTCGGTATTCGGTAGGCGAGTACAAAGGCATTGGCGGCCAGCGACGTACCCAAAAGGAAGGTCATACGCTGGTCTCGGACGTAGCCGAGAATGCGACTTAGAATGGTGACCAGGGATATGATCGAGGCGGACTTCAGGATCTGCTTTTTTTCGGTCAAAGGGCGGCTCTCCGGGGCCTAACCCTAATAAAAGCAATGAGTTGACAGGAAATCCGGATTAACATAACATACCTTCCACAAATTGGCAAATTCGCAGCGGTCGCAGCGGTCGGGGCATCCAAGCGCTTGAAAAGTCGAACTGTAGCCTCTACACACAAGAAAGTGATTGTTGTGCTGGCCGACCGCAAAACGCTGCGTGGCTACCTGAACCCGGCGCGCCTGGGCCAGCTGGACCCTCTTGATCTTCTGTCGCCCGACGGCGAACATTTGCCTCTCGCTTTGGGAAAAATCCGCTCCGTGTATTTCGTGCGAGAGTTCTCGGACGACTTCGAGCCGGAGCGGAAGGCCTTCTTGAGTCGCCCAAAACTAGACGGGTTATGGGTAAAGCTCCGGTATAACGACAGCGAAACCCTGGAGGGCGTGGTACCGAACGATTTACTCTCCCTGCTGGATAACGGTGTGCAGATCACCCCGCCGGACCTGAACTCATCCACAGATCGCATTTTTGTGCCCCGGGCGGCGCTAGCCGAACTGACCGTCTTGGGAGTGGTCGGAATTGCGCGCCGCAAGCCTGCGGGTGCGGCCGTCGTCATCCAGCCGCGGCTCTTCAACGACTGACCCTGCCTATACTTCCCCCTCGATGCTATGCCAGACTCGCGCCTAGCTGCTCAGGAGCCTCGTACATGAAACTTGCCCAAGTTGCCCAGTCGCTGGGATGCCGTCTGGAAGGGGCCACGGACGTCGAAATCCGAGGCGTCGCGGGGATCGAGCACGCGCAACCCGGGCAGATAACGTTCCTCGCCAATCGCCGCTACTTCTCCTTGTTGAAGACCACCAAGGCGTCGGCAGTGTTACTAGAAGACGGTATTGTGCTAGAGCGCGCCCCGAGCCTGCCCCCTATCGCGGCATTGCGATCGGCGAATCCTTATCTTGCGTTTGCGCGCGCCATCGAACTGTTCTATCAAGCGCCTCGTTACGAGCCGGGCGTTCACCCTACGGCGATAGTGGCAAAGACCGCTCAGATCGGCGCAGCAGCCCACATCGGCCCTTATTGTTTCGTTGACGACGGGGTGTTGATCGGCCGAAATGCGGTACTGCACAGCTTCGTCACGATTTATCGCAACGCGCGTATTGGCGACGACTTTTTCGCCCACGCTCACGCCGTTGTGCGGGAGTCATGCCGCGTCGGGCATCGAGTGATTCTGCAAAATGGTGCGGTCATCGGGGGGGACGGACTTGGTTTTGCAAAGCAGAAAGATGGCAGCTGGTACAAGATGCAGCAATCGGGCCCCGCGGTCCTGGAAGACGATGTGGAAGTGCAATCAAATGCCTGCGTGGACCGGGCCACGGTGGGCGAAACGCGCATTGGTCACGGAACGAAACTTGACGATTTGGTGCTAGTTGGGCACGCGTCTCAAGTAGGAGCGAACGCCATGCTCTGCGGCCAGGTCGGGCTCGCAGGCTCGACGAAAGTGGGAAATGGTTGCATCCTCGCAGGGCAGGTCGGGACCGCCGGGCATCTGTCGATCGGTGACGGCACGGTGATTACCGCGCAGAGCGGCATCCCTAATGATGTTCCGGCGCGCTCGTTGTTTTCCGGGTATCCAGCGGTCGAGAACCGGCAGTGGCTCAAGACCATTGCAGCGCTCCATCGCCTGCCGGAGCTGCAGAAGCGAGTTCGGGAGCTCGAAGCGAAATTGGAATCGATGCAGTCGCGCTAGCGAATGCATAGGCAAGGGTGCGCAAAGCTTTGAAAGGCTCCGCCGAGCGGCGGAGGTCATGGTGTAGTTGCACCGTTGCCGGCAGGAAAATCGAGAGGACGCTGGTCTGCCGGAAGTCCCGCGGCCATTTGGTCGTGCAATCGTTGATTCAGCGCGTCGCGGGTTTCGAGCGTGTAAGGCGAGGGATCGATCGGCTGTAGGAATTCGACCAGGATCTCTCCGGGGCGAACGATCAGAGAGCGCTTTTCCATGATGCGATGAGCGCCCGAACAAGCCACTGGAACAATCGGAACACCCGCCTTGATGGCCATCACCACCGTACCTTTCTTGAACGGCTGCAGTCGGCCATCGGGGCTGCGCGTGCCTTCCGGATAGACCAGAAAGGACTGGCCGCCACGTAGCGACTCGATCGCTTTGTCCAGGCTTTCGATGGCGGAATCGTGCTGTCGGCGGTCCACCGGGATAAATCGTGCCGCTCGAAAAGCTGGTCCTACGATCGGCCATCTAAAGAGCGATGCTTTCAACAAGATGGCAATTCGCCGAGGGATGGCCCAGACCACCGCCGGAGCGTCTGCGGAACTGGTGTGGTTGGCGGCGAATAGACAGGTCCCGCTTGGGATTCTTTCCCGGCCGACAATGTGAATCCGGACATCGACCAAACGCATGAAAAATACGATTCCGCGAATGGCCGTCCAATACAGGGGATTCGGATTACCGGTGGCGATGGTGAAAAGGACCAAGGGTGGACCCAGCAGCAGAATGTACAGAGAAAGAGAGCAGGCGATGAATACGGTGCGAAGCATGAGGTAGGAATCTCGTTTCAGATGCTAGGCTGATTGACTCCGGGGACGATCGACCGTTATTGAACCGGTTCGGACTGCGCGCGAACCGGCTGGGTCACACCGTGAAGCAAGCCTTCTCTGATTCGAACCGCGCGAGCGTCTGCTCCGGGAGACTCCAGCACCCGGTAAAAAGTCTCGGCAACTTCTCCCAGGCGAAATTCCGGCGTAAGCGTGGCCTGGTCGCGGCGCACGCTCAAACCCAGCGTAGCTCCCTTTTTCTGTGCTAACAGCCACCGGTCTGGGTTGTGTGGCGGCTCCATCCCGTTCCACTTGGTGATGACATCGCCTTGCAAGAGGCCGGCTTGCGCGGCAGGACTGTCCGGATCGACGCTCCGAACCGTCCAGTTGCCTGCGGGGTCGCGATCCGACAAAAATCCGAGCGAAATATGTTTACGTTCGGCGCGCCGCAGGTCGAGCCCCGCTAAGGGCAGCAACTGAGAGTACCGAAGCGGTTCCGCGCCCGAAATATAGGAGCGAAAGAACTCTTCAAACGATCCACCGGCAACCTTTTCGGCAGTCAGGCGAATATCGAGACTATCGCGATAAGTTTTTCCGGCTTTAGCGAAATCCGCGTTCATCGTCCGCAAGACGTCGTCCAGACTCTTTTCATTCTCGGTTCGATCACGAATCGCGATATCGAGCAGCACGCCAAGCACTTGGCCCTTGGTGTAGTAGGACACACTGGTTGAGGGGCGATTGTAGAGCGGGTATTTTTCCAGCCACGCGTCCAGACTGCTTTGTTCGGCACTCTGCCAACGATCAGCGGGGCGGGACTCGAGGTCCCCAATCTGCTCGGCCAGATCTTCGTAAAACTGATCTTTGTTCCACAGGCCCGCGCGGACCAAGGTGTACGACGCGTAGGCACTGGTGACCCCCTCTGCAAACCAGAGCGCGCGAGTATATTGCTCTTTCGCATAGTTCACGGGCTCCAGCGAAGCCGGCCGAATCCGTTTTACATTCCACAAATGGAAAAATTCATGCGCAGCCACGTCGGCAAACTCATCCTGCGAACGCACCGAAATGGCGGTGGAGTCGCTATGTTCCATTCCGCCCCCAACGCCGGTCGCCGACTTTCCGAGATGGATCAGAAAGACGTAGCGTTCGAATGGCGCGCTGTCCATCAACTTCAATTCATATTGGCAAATTTTGTGAAGCTCCGCCTCAATCCGCTCTCTCTTCCATCCGTCGCCGTGAACCGCCGCCCAAATTTCCGGGCCCGAACCGGGAATTCGAAACTGCGTAAATTTGCCGACTTCGAGAGGTGCGTCCGCCAGAGCGTCATAATTCTCGGCATCACATTGGAAGGTCCCGACCGCTTCATGCGCATTAGCGGGATCTGCGCACGCTGAGGCCACCTTCCAGGACGCTGGCAAATCCGATAGTTTCATCCGAACCACTTCCGAGCGCCGTTCCGGGGCATACATCAAAATCATCGCTGGATTGATAAACGAATGTTCGGCATTGATCTGGGTAGCGAAGGGCCCGCCCTCATCCCAGTAGGTCGCGTAGCGCACCGTCACCGAACCCGAACCGGTGACACGCCAGGTCTGCTTGTCTAATTTCTCGACTGGAAGGCGTCCAGAGCGGTCAGACGCTTGGACTTCCTGAACGTGGGAGCTGAAATCTCTGATTTGATACAACGCGTCCCAGGCAGGCAGTTCAATGGTCACGCTACCGGGCACATCGGGAATTTCCATGGCCACGTGGAACAGATGCTGCTCGGGATGAGCCAACGAAACTTCGTAGCGAATCGCGCCTCGCGACGTTCCTGAGAAGGCTACAACGCAAACCAAAAGCAGGATCGTCGGTACCAACCGGGGACCACCTCTGGACCGGGTCACCGAGTTTGCGCCTCTGTGGGCACTTCCGATTCGCGCTTTAGTTTCCGCATCAGCTTGTCGCACAATCCGTCGAAACTCCCGTTCGACATCACCAATAGGAGATCACCCGGCTTAGCTTGGCCGGACACAAAGTCGGCGATCGCGTCGGCCCCGGCAAAAGCGCGGGCGTCCTTGCCCAGAGCACGAACACTCGCAGCTACCGATTCCGGATCCAGACGATTCTCGTCAACCAACTGCTGCGACCGAAACACCCCGCCAAGCACCACTCGGTCGGCCAGGGCCAGCGCCTTCGGCAACGACTCTTGGAAAACTTTGCGTCGCATCGAGTTTGATCTTGGCTCCAAAATCGCCCACACTCGCCGTTGCGGCCAGCGGGCCCTTGCGGCTTCGATCGTCGCGCGAACCGCGGTCGGGTGATGAGCAAAATCGTCAACGACTACGATTCCCTGCACTTCACCCTTTACGTCCATACGCCGCTTTACGCTTCGGAACGTGGACAGCGCCTTTGACAAGGATTCCACGTCGATGCCTCGACCGTGCGCCACCACCATAGCCGCAAGAGCATTCAGCACGTTATGGCGGCCGGTGGCCGAAAGCGTGAATGCGCCCAACGGTTGGCCTCCACGACTAACCTCAAATCGCGTGATGGCATCCACGCTGAGTACGCTGGTCGCGATCCAATCGTTACCGCTCGAAAATCCATACGTTTCCACCGGACAAAAGGCCTTGGAGGCGACGTCACGAAGAGACGGCCCGGAATCCTCACGATCACCCCAGATAACCACTCGGCCACTTCGCGGCACGAGATTCACCAAGCGGCGAAAAGCCAGCTCGTAGGCTTCGAAATCGCGATAAATATCGGCATGGTCGAATTCCAGCGAAGTAATGATCAGATGGTCAGGATGGTAATGGAAAAACTTTGGACCGCGATCCCAAAGCGCAGTTTCATACTCGTCGCCCTCGAGAATAAAATCTGGCCCGCCTTCGAGCCCATAGCTCTTTCCGAAATTTTCCGCCACGCCGCCAACCAGAAAATTGGGGCGTTTTCCAGCGACGTGGAAAATCCATGCCAGCATGGCGGTGGTGGTGGTCTTACCGTGGGTGCCACTCACTACGATGGAGTATTTACCGGGAAGAAATTCCTCCTCCAGAATGCCGGGCATGGACCGATAGGGAATTTTGCGATCCAGGACTTCTTCCAGTTCCGCATTTCCCCGGGCAATGACGTTCCCGATGACCACTAGATCGGGAGCAGGGTGCAAATGTCCGGCATCGAACGTGTGGAAAAATGAAATGCCCAAATTCTCAAGCAGAGTTGACGCCGGGGGATACACACCAGAATCCGAGCCGGTAACGTGGAAGCCTTTTTCCCGCAGCATCAACGCCAGCGGCGCCATGGCCGAACCGCCGATTCCGATCACGTGCACGTGCTTCGCTTGATTCATGGGGCCACCACCGCCGATTCCATCATCTCCAGCGTCCCTTCTCCCTTGGCATGCAATACCGCGCGAACTCCCAAAGGTACCGTGAGCATGGGTCGGTTGGTATGTCCAACCGGCGCGCCGAACACGATCGGAATCCGTAGGTCACCAAGAATTCGCGCGCAAATATCCTGGACAGTTGGGCTACCTGCGACCGGCGGCTCACAATCGGGAAAATCACCCATCACAATTCCACGAACGCCGTCGAATTTGCCCGCTTGCTTCAAATGTGTGAGCACCCGATCCAACTGATACGGCTTCATTCCCCGGTCTTCAAGCAACACAATGGCGTCACGGGTGTCCAGTTCCCACGAAGTGCCAATGGTCGCTTCGACCAGGGTCATGGCTCCGCCCACGATGTATCCCTCCGCAGCTCCGGTCCTCATGATCTCGCCTCGCAAGGGCAGCTGCCAGGATCCCTCGGTCCCTGTGACTGCTGACAAAAAGGATCCCTGGTCGTAACCGCCGGAAGCGCCGGCACCTGCATCAAAGCCTGCCGCGATCATCGGGCCGTAAAAAGTGACCCATCCCAGACGCTGCCACAAAAAGATTTGTATCGATGTGAGATCGCTGAAACCGATAAGAATCCTGGGCTTCTTTAGGTCGGTGGCCAACTGGTCGTCCAGCAAATAGGTCGAGCCGTACCCCCCACGGAGTGCAACCAAGGCTTCGACTTGCTCCTCTTCCATCCGGTCGACAAATTCCTTGCGACGTTCCTCAGACGAACCGGCGAAGTATCCCGCGGAGGACTTATCGGCGGCCGGGATCACCTGAAACCCGAGGCGTTGCAGCTCTGCGATTCCCGCATGAGTTCTCGGATGGTCAGCGGGCGAAGCCGGCGCGAACACCGCGACTTTGCTACCGGCGCGTAGTCCCCTGCCCTTTCGTAGTCTGGTGGTCAACTGCGCCCCCGACGTCGCATCGCGATTCACTGTTGAGTTCTTTCAACTGGCAACATCTCTACGGTGATTCCGGGTCGTGTCAGCGCTGTGAAAATTTTGTCCTGCTGACGACGGCTAACGTCGGCATCAAACTGAATTAAAGGTTTTTCCGCGGCCATCGATACCTGAAAGTTGTCCAACACGATGTGCAGGTCGGAGAAAATTTTGTGCACTTCCGGCACCAGGTCTTCTGCAGCGGTGGTGGAAATGCGGAATAGCATGAAGCGTGGTTTCAAATTAAACAGATTCTCAACGTAAATAAGAAGCACCAGTGCGAAAAGGATCAGTGCGGCGGCTACCCCGGCGACCGTGAAGAATCCGCCGCCTGCGGCCATTCCGATGGACGCCTCACCAAAAACCGCCGCGGCTGTGGTTAGTCCCACCACGCTGCCGCGCTCCCGCAGGATCACACCTGCGCCGAGGAAACCAATGCCCTGAACGATATTCGAAGCAATTCGCGTGGTGCTGGGATCGCCGGTGCCCCGGGCGATTTGCACCGACAGAATCGTGAATAACGCGGAAGCCACGGTCACGCAGACGCTGGTGCGCATCCCGGCGGGCCGTCGCCGGACGCTTCGCTCCAGGCCGATTACCGCGCCGAGAAAGGACGCCCACAGCAGGCGATAGCAAATGGTAGTCAGCGAGAGCATTTGACCAGGATCGACCCGCACGATCGCCTGATTTTACACGCTACAGTTTGAACTGGGTCAACTTCGCAAAATGGCGTGCCCTGGCGTGTATCTCGGACCGTTTCAGGGTTCGCAGGCGATCCAAGCCGAATTTTTCGACCGCGAAGCTGCCCAAAACTGAGCCGTACACCATCGCCCGTCGCAACGACGCGTCACTTTTGTCTCCTGCGCCCGCCAGATAGCCCATAAAGCCGCCGGCAAAACTGTCCCCAGCGCCAGTGGGGTCGTGCGGTTGTTCCAACGGGAATGCCGGAACACAGAAGACGCCTCGCTTATCCACCATCATGGCTCCGTACTCACCGCGCTTCACGATGAGCGTAGAAGGGCCCATTTTGAAAATTCGCCGCGCCGCGCGCAGCAGGTTGTGTTCACTCGAAAGTTGCCGGGTTTCGGTGTCGTTGATCATCAGGATGTCAACGTGGCGGAGGGTTTCGAGCAAGTCTTCATTAGTACGCTCGATCCAGTAGTTCATGGTGTCCAGGGCGGCGATCTTGGGCCTCTTCTTAACCTGCTGCAGGACGTCTCGCTGCAAGTCCGGTGCAATGTTTGCCAGAAAGACGTATTTGGATGTCCGATAACGCTCCGGCAGGCGCGGTTTAAAGTCGGCAAACACATTTAGGTCGGTGGCCAAGGTGACGCGCTCATTTAAGTTCTCCGAGTAGCGCCCTGCCCAGAAAAAAGTCTTCCCAGCTGCGCGCTCCAATCCCTCGGTATCGATGGGCCGCCCTCGAAACACCGTCGCGTCTTTGTCGGTGAAGTCGTCGCCCACGATGGCCACCAGATTCACCGGAGTAAAGAAACTGGCCGCCACCGCGAAATAGGTTGCCGCGCCACCCACCGCGCGATCGACTTTTCCGTACGGGCTTTCCAGTGCGTCAAATGCAACCGAACCCACGACTAATAAGGACACAATTTTCTCCTAGGTAATATATTTCCGAATGATCAGCCCAAGACGCTTCTTGGTAGCGGGCGGAACGATCTTGGGGTCGGTTAGCAGCGCATGTCCCAGCGCCGAATCGCACTTACAGGTGCGTTGGCTCGGCATGGTACGGACCGCCTCGCGCAGCACTCGCTGCGCGTTTCCCGCATTCTGGTGGAGTGTCTTGATGATCTGCGCGACAGTCACCGAATCATGGCCGGGATGCCAGCAATCGTAGTCGGTGATCATCGCAAGGCTCGAATAACAAAGTTCCGCCTCTCGTGCGAGTTTTGCCTCGGTTACATTGGTCATGCCAATGACCTGGAATCCCATTTGGCGGTGTACCCGAGCTTCCGCCAGCGTCGAAAACTGGGGTCCTTCCATGCACACGTAAGTGCCGCGAGGATGGACGGTTACGCCGCAGTTATGGCTGGCAGCAAACAACACCGCCGAGATTTGGCTGCAGGTGGGTTTGTCGAACCCTACGTGGGCCACTAGCCCGTCGCCGAAAAACGTCGAAATCCGGTGCCGGGTGCGGTCATAAAACTGGTCGACTACCAGAAATTCCCCGGGGCGCAAATCTTCCTGCAGCGATCCGACTGCGCTGACAGAAATAATTGCCTCCACGCCTAGCGACTTCATCGCGTAAATGTTGGCGCGGTAATTGATCTCTCCAGGCAGGAGTTTGTGCCCACGTGCATGACGCGCAAGGAAAGCTACGCGCTTGCCCTCCAGGGTGCCGATGACCACTGCGTCTGACGGCTCGCCGAACGGAGTCTTGACCCGTACTTCGCGGGTATCACTCAATCCGTTCATGGAGTACAGCCCACTTCCGCCGATCACTCCAATTTTAGGCTCCAGCGCGGATTTTCGCGCGCTTGCTTTGCTTTCTTTACGCTTAGGCATCTGACCCGCCACCATCTGGGCGCAATCCGCTGGCAGCCAGGATTTCGTTCACCGCCGCAAACGGATCCTTCTTGCGTTCTGCTACTTCTGCCGCCAGCGCCGCAAGCTTTGCTTCTCCCGCGGTGCCCCCCAGCACACGTTGCAGCAGACGAGATTCTAGAAGCTCGATCAAGCGCAACTTCCAATGCTGGACATGTTTGCGTTGACGTTCTCCGCTGGCCTCAAAGTTCTTTCGAAACCGGTCAATCGCTTCCGCCAGCGCGTCTATCCCCTTATTCTCGGTAGCTACGGTGCGCACCACCGCCGGGCGCCAGCCATCCCGAGGCATCACCAGCGACAGCATGGCATGCAGCTGTTGCTCCAAACGGTCAGCACCTTGGTGGTCGGATTTATTCAGCACAAAGATATCCGCGATCTCCATGAGCCCGGCCTTCATGTTTTGAACGTCGTCGCCCATGCCGGGGACCATCACCACCACAACGCAGTCGGCCAGCCGCACGATATCGACTTCATCCTGACCGACGCCGACGGTCTCAATTAGGACCTGCCGCTTCCCTGCTGCGTCCAGCAACAAAGCCACTTCTGCGGTGGCTCTGGCCATCCCTCCCAGGAATCCACGGGTGGCCATGGACCTGATGAACATTCCCGAATCACCGGCATGGCTCTGCATTCGAATGCGGTCCCCGAGGATGGCTCCGCCGGAATAGGGACTCGTCGGATCGACGGCAATCACCCCTACTTGTTCTTGTCGCCCGCGATAGTGAGCGGCCAGGCGATCTACCAGAGTGCTTTTGCCGGTACCCGGTGCGCCAGTGATTCCGGTCAGATACGCCGATCCGGTTTGCGGGAAGACGATGTGAAGAAGCTTCTCAGCATCCGGCGTGTGATTTTCGATGGCGGTGATCGCCCGGGAGATCGCTCGCACATCTCCGGCACGCACACGGTTCGCCCAATGCTCGATCGTAAACGACATCAATGGTCCTGGGTTTCCCACTCGCGCTAACGGCACATTTGCACTATTTCTTGCCGAGAAGCTGGCGGGCAATCACCAGCTTTTGGATTTCGCTGGTGCCTTCACCGATGGTGCATAGCTTCACATCACGATAATACTTTTCGGCGGGATAATCTTTGATAAAGCCGTAGCCGCCGTGAATCTGCACGCATTCATTCGCGACCTTCACCGCCACTTCGCTGGCAAACAGCTTGGCCATACTGGACTCTCGGGTGAACCGCACATCCTTGCGATCTGCCAGCCAGGCTGCTTGGTATACCAGTAGCCGCGCCGCTTCCACCGCCGTGGCCATATCCGCAAGCTTGAACTGAATCGCCTGGAATTCACTGATCGCTTGACCGAACTGTTTCCGCTGCTGGGCGTATTTGGTGGCCGCTTCCAGCGCCCCCTGAGCCATCCCCAGCGCCAACGCTGCAATCGAGATACGCCCTCCGTCGAGAATCTTGAGACTCCCGATGAAACCCTCGCCCTCGGCTCCAAGTAGGTTCTCTTCAGGTATGCGGCAATCGGTGAAAATCACTTCGGAGGTATCGCTGGCGCGCATTCCCAGCTTATTTTCTTTTTTCCCGGGCTTGAAACCGGGCATCCCTTTTTCCAGAATAAATGCGCTGATTCCGTGGGAATTTTTGGACTTATCGGTGACCGCCATCGCCACGCAGAGATCGGCGTAGTGACCATTGGTGGTGAACGTCTTGGAGCCATTGATCACCCAGGACTTGCCATCCCGCTTGGCGGTGGTCTTGGTGCCCCCGGCATCCGAACCTGCTTCCGGTTCGGTCAACGACCATGAGCCTATCTTTTCGCCCTTCGCCAACGGAGTCAGATATTTTTTCTTCTGCTCTGCTGTCCCAAATTTGAAGATGTGGTTGCTGCACAGTGAATTATGGGCGGCGACAATCAATCCCACCGACCCGTCTACGCGGGACAACTCCTCAATCGCGGTCGCGTATTCAATATAGCCAAGGCCCGCTCCACCGTATTGCTCCGGGAAAATGACCCCAAGCAACCCCATCTCCGCAAGTTTGGGCATGATTTCGACGGGAAAATGGGAAGCTTCATCCCATTCCATTACGTGCGGAGCTATTTCGCCCTCGGCGAATTGACGCACGCTACGGCGAAGCTGTTGCTGTTCCTCGGTAAAGGTGAAATCCACGGCGCCTCGATCGATCTGGTTCGGTTGGAAGTGGCAGGGGCTAGCTTATCGTAGCAATTCCTGTCACGCCAACGCCGCCGGCCGGCGCGGCGCAAAATGGTCAATGAGCTAGGGGAGCCGCGGTTGCGCCGCATCAACTCCGGGTAACCATCGACGCAGTTGAATTCGGCTGTGCAGTCTGTTGTTTGGGCGCCTACCACCCGACGGGATAGTTGTTGCGCCGGTTCTGTTCGTCCAACCAAGTTTTCAGCGGGGCGAAATAGTCGGCAAGCGCGGTGGCGTCCATCTGAGTTTCGCCGGTCAAGGTCTGCAGCGCCTCTGGCCACGGCTTACTGGCACCCATGGCAAGCATCTTGTTCAGCTTTTCGCCGGCTGCTTTGTTTCCATAAATCGAGCAGCGATGAAGCGGACCCTGGTATCCCGCTTCGCGACACAGCGCACGTTGAAACTGAAACTGCAGGACTCGGGCCAGAAAGTACCGCATATACGGGACGTTGGCCGGGACATGATATTTGGCGCCTGGATCAAAATCCGCCTCGGTTCGCTCGACGGGCGGTGCTACGCCTTGGTACTTCAATCGTAAAGCCCACCAGGCCTGGTTGTACCCGTCGGGTTTCACTTGTCCGGAGAAGACCTCCCAACGCCACGAGTCGATCACCAAGGCGAAAGGAAGAAAGGCCACCTTGCTCAATGCCTGGTTTAGCAAATAATCGATGTCGCCAGACGCCGGCGGCACCGTTTCGATCAATCCTATCTGCCGCAGATACTCCGGCGTGACCGAGAGCGCAATCGTGTCGCCTACAGCTTCATGGAAACCATCGTTGGCGCTGGCCTGAAACAACGGAGGCTGGGTATCGTAAGCCCGCTGGTAGAAGTTGTGTCCGAGTTCGTGATGAATGACGATGAAATCTTCTGCGGTGATCTGAATACACATCTTGATCCGCAGATCTTCTTTGGAGTCGATATCCCAGGCGCTGGCGTGGCAGACCACGTCTCGGTCCGTCGGCTTTACAAAGAGTGAGCGTTCCCAGAATGTTCTTGGCAGCGGCGCGAAACCCAAAGAAGTGAAAAATCCCTCACCGTACCGAACCATGCCTCGCGCCTCGGTGTTCCGATCTTGCAGAATTTTGGTCAGGTCGTAACTCTGCGCAGCTTTCGGAGAATCCATCAGCGGATAGACGTTGTTCCACTCCTGAGCCCAGATATTGCCAAGCAAATGCGCTGGAATCGGCGCTCTCGCCGGAACCTGGTCTGGACCGTATTTCTTCGCCAACTGCCCGCGCACGTAGGCGTGCAGGGACAAATACAGGGGGCGCAATTGCTGCCACAGCCGATCTAATTCCTTCGCAAATTGATCGGGTGGCATGTCGTAATTCGAACGCCATAGTGCGCCAGCGTCAGCAAATCCCAGTTCTTGCGACCCTTGGTCTCCCAGCTCAACGGCACGCGCATAGCGTTGGCGCATGGGGGCGCCCACGGCGTGCCAGCCGATCCAGGCACGTTTGAGTTCTTCTGGATCGCGGCTAGTCGCCATCAATGCGCCGACCGCGGTCACGTCCAGGCACTTTGTTGTCGCTGCTTCGGGACACCATTTCCCTTTGCCATAGTCGCCCTCCAGGGAGGCCAGCAGGCGGGCCAGTTCTTTTTGATCTTTGGCGTCATCCGGAGCCGGAAAGTTTGTCGCCAGTTTTAGCAGCAACATCTTGCGCCGGGCTTCCGCCGGGAGGGTCACGCCGTCGAACTCGCGGGTTTTCTTGGCGAGCGCGGCACTCAAGGTATTCAACTGTTGATTGGCATCCGCGGCGATCGCCTCGGTATCGTCGGTGATGAAATTGGATTGCACCCAGGAAGCCCGAGACGCTTTCACGTTCAAGTCATCCAGCTGCTTCTCGGCATCCGCGAGGAACGCCATCGCCGACGAAACACTCGCCGGCGCGGTAGCGCGACGCACGCCGGCCCGGCGCATCTCGTTGTGCGGCTGGTTGTTGGTCTGCGCGTGAGTAAAGGTGGTACCCACGAGGGTAGAAACCGCTGCCGCCAGCGCAATGGAGGTCAACGGCAAGAAAGCGGCGGCTTTTTTCACGCGCTTACACTCTGCGGTGTTGCCGCCGCTTCCTGCAGAGCCGCCAAGGCCCTTTCAACGTCGGCTGAATGAACGTCGCAATGGGTTACCAGTCGCACGGAATGGAGCGCGGTATCCAGGGCCCAGACGCCTCGCCGGTACAACTCGTCGCAAAATTCCACGGCCGTCTTACCGGTAGCGGAGCAATCGAAAATCACGATATTGGTCTGCACTTTGGCGGCATCGATGCGTAGCGAGGGCAAGCGCGATACTCCAACCGCCAGACGCCGCGCGTTTTCGTGATCAACGTGCAAGCGCGAGGGCGACTTTTCCAGCGCCAGCAGACCTGCCGCAGCCAAGATTCCCGCTTGGCGCATCCCCCCGCCAAACATTTTTCGATAGATGCGCGCCTTGGCGACGAACGCTGTCGAGCCGGCCACCATGGAACCCACCGGCGCGCCCAGTCCCTTGGATAGACAGAACATCACCGAGTCGAAATCACGGGTCATATCCGCGACGCTTTCATCCAGCGCGACCGCGGCATTAAACACACGCGCCCCGTCTAGGTGCACCTTGAGTCCAGCCGCATGTGCTTGCCAGCAAATCTCCCGAGTTTGCGCGGTGGGGTGAATCACACCACCGGCCATGTTGTGAGTATTCTCCAGGCACACCAGCGCGGTCTGCGAGTCGTAATAGATTTTCGGACGAATCGCTGCCTCGATTTTTTCCCAGGTAAGCAGGCCGTCATCCCCGCGAACCGCTCTGGGCATACAGCCCGCGATCGCGGACATCGAAGCCAATTCGTAGAGGTTGACGTGACTGTGTTCCTCGCAGATTACTTCATCGCCGTGGTGGGTCCAGCACTTGATAGCAATCAGGTTGCCCATGCATCCGCTGGGTACAAACAGCGCCGCTTCCTTGCCGAAGATCTGCGCCGCCTGAGACTCCAGCGCGTTCACGGTGGGGTCTTCGCCATAAACGTCGTCGCCGACTTTGGCTTCCGCCATCGCACGACGCATCTCCGCTGTCGGTCGCGTCAGCGTATCGCTGCGAAGGTCCACCAGGTCCTTTGGAATCGCAGCACTAGGGCCGCTCGCACCGTTTGAATCCATATAAACCAACCTCACACAACTACATTTTATTTCATGAGTTCTACGAACACTTCGTTCGAAATTGACAACTTTTCCGGCGCCAATCGGACGATATCTCCGCTGCGTTCCACCAGGCCCGCTGCCTCTAGAGGCTCGAATTTATTCGATATACAGACGCCGTAGCGCGCTTCCACTCGTGCGATGTCGATCCCACTCAGTTGACGCAACCCCAGGAACAACTCTTCTTCCAGCGCTTTCGCCGCGGTCACCTGCTCGTGCTGCTCTACCGGAATCCTCCCCGCCAGTAAGGACCCAACATACGAAGCCGGGTCATGGGCGTTGGCCCAGCGTTCGGTGCCCGAGAACGAGTGGGCACCAGCCCCAAATCCTAAGTACGCCTCGCGCCGCCAGTATTTTAAATTGTGCCGCGATGCGAAACCCGGCTTCGCCCAGTTCGAAATCTCGTAATGCTCATATCCCGCCCCACCCAGGAAGGCGCAGGCGGTTTCATAGAACTCCACCATCTCCTCGTCCGTCGGCAAATTCCCGGCGCTGTAGCGCGACCCTCCGCTTAGAACTTCCGCGCCCAGCCGGCTACCTTCGTCTATCTCCAGCAAATAAATCGAGACGTGCTCCGGAGAAAGCTTCGCCAATTCCTGCAGCGACCTGTTCCAGCTCTCACCGGTTTGATATGGCAGGCCGGCAATCAAATCGAAGCTAATCTTACGAATGCCCGCGCCTCGAAGAATTGGCATCGCGCGATAAATGTCCGATCGCCGGTGTATCCGCCCAGTTGCGATGAGTTCCTGGTCCGAAAACGACTGGACGCCAAAGCTAACCCGGTCAATTCCCGCCCGGACCCATCTGTCCGCCTTCTCGGGCTCGACGGTCTCAGGGTCCGCTTCCAGCGTGACCTCCGCCAACGCCGTGGAAAATGCACCTCGAATGCTGGCCAACAACCGCCCCAGGAGGGCAGGACTTAGCAGGCTTGGGGTTCCCCCACCCAAGTACACGGTATCGATCAACGCATCGCTGAATTCGTCAGGCAGCCGCACTCCGGCGGCTGCGTATAAGCCCTCATGGTTTTGGATTTCACGGCAGACCGCATCAATGTAAGGCCCAAATCGCGCGGAGGAAACTACACCGGTGTGAAAATTACAGTATGTACACTTGGTCTGACAGAACGGAACCTGAACGTAAATTCCAACTTGGGTGCTCACCCGCAAAACTGTAGCATATCCCCTGGGCATTACCCTGTGGCGGCATGCTCAGCGAGCGGCTTCACCCGCAACTTTGACCCAGATCTTCCTCTCGCGCGGTCCGTCGAATTCACAAAGAAAGATTCCTTGCCACGTTCCCATTGCCAAGCGGCCTTTCTCAACGAACACCACCTGACTGGCTCCAACCATCACCGCTTTTGCGTGCGAATCCGTGTTCCCTTCCGAATGCCGGTATGGTCCTCTGTGCCCCACCAGGCGATCGAATACCCCTTCCAGATCGCTGGCGACGTCTGGGTCGGCATGTTCGTTGATCGTTATTGCCGCGGTGGTGTGCGGAACGAATATATAGCAGACCCCCGAAACCACGCCGGAAGCACCCACCACGCGCTCGACTGGCTCGGTTACGTCGAGCAACTGGGTTCGACGCGACGTTTTAACGCGCAAAATTTCCATCGATCACCTAGTTACAGAATAAGCCAACAGCACGGGTTGGACTATGCCGTCATGGAGATGGCTGGAAACGATGAAGGAGACCGGATCGGATAGGGCCGGCGACCGCATGTCGGCCGAAAGAGGGGACGCGCGCTTGAAGCGACCACGTCCCCAGGCCAACACGTTCCCACCAGACTACGCGCTGCGCCAAAAAAAGTTGTAAGAATTGAATCCGGGATGAAGAATTCGAACTGTTAGGCGGCCGCAGCGCTACGCTAAGCCATTCGAACGATACGGTGTTCCTTCAGGTTGCCGATGCTCGCGAGATCATGCAATTCCTTCATTCCCGCTGCGCCCCACTGCGCCAGAAACGGCAGCAACGAAAGCTCACGCGATTGCAGCATCTTATTCGGATGCAGCAGATTTTCCAGAAACTCCACCTTCGCGGTGATCAATCCGGCCTTTTCATCCAAAGCCCTGGCCACCTTGCGCCGCAAACTATCCAGCTGAAAACTCATCTTGCTCTGGGTTTTCTCGACAGCGCCCGCCAAGGAAGCGTCGAGCTTTTGAATATCCGTACCCAATTTCGCCAGGGTCAACTCGATCTCCTCTTTCTTACGGTCAAAGTCGCTGGCCAGGTCCACGGGCAACGCGATTGATTCAATCTTTCGCCGGAGTTCCTGGCGCCCGGCCCAAACATTTTCAAGGCACAGTCCATAATGTTCCAAGACTTTGTCGGCCTTGGCATCCAAAATCGTGAAATCCGCCCGCGGCAAAATCACCGGCATACGGCCCAACAAATGCCGGTACGCAACCTCTGACTGGGCTAGGTAGGAAATCTCAGCCGGACCACCCAGGAAGCACGCGGTGGGGAGCAAGTAATCCTGAACAACTGGCCTTAGCAGCGCATTGGGGCTGAAGGATTCAGGTTCAATCTCCGCGAGGCCCACTGCATCTGCCTGGGACCAGGATTGGCCCCCGGACTGGAAGACGCCGTCCCCGGCTACTACCGGTTCCCGCCTATCTGCGGTCATGTGAAATAGCAGCGTACTGCTGGTCGTCACTCTCACCTGCGGCTCGACTCCAAATGCCTCGAGTTCTTTGCCGCGCTCGAGAAGCATCCCATTCAAGATCTCCCGATCTTCTAAGGCCCGCTTGTAAACCGGAGCCCCAATGCGATGCAACCGAGGATCGAGGGGATCGAGCAAAATCAAACCGTGCTCCGCGAACAGCCGGGCAAACAATTTTCCGAAGGCCGTGCCGTAGGTTTCTTCCGGGCCGTAGCTCTCACCCAAAGTATTAGCGATGCCCGCGGCGTCCGGCCCGGCCAACTGCTCTACGGCAGCTCGGGTGAGCGCCTCGACTTCAGCACCAAGTTTCACGTGCCCGACGGGCACATGATTCGAATCGTGGGCCGGCAATTCGAAGCGACTGAGCGCCCCAGCTTTGAACCAGGTTACGTGCCGGACCTCGTCCAGATCGTGGTCCTCGGTGGCCATCCAGAAAACCGGCACCGCCGGAGTACCCGCCTCGGTTAGTTCCTCAGCCACGCGGATGGCACTTAGGGCTTTGTAGAAGGCGTAAGCCGGACCGCCAAAGAGGCCGACCTGCTGGCCGCTCACCACCGCCGCCGCGCCCGTTTCCAATCGCTGGATATTTTTTTCCGTTGCTTCGCGGCTTCCGAAGCCTCGATTGATCTCGCGCAAGACGTGGCTGACCTGACGACGCCGCTCCGACGGAAACCGGAGGGAGGCCGCCGAATGCTGAATGGCTTCAAGGGTAGGCGGGTGGGCATAAAACTTTGCAACACTGGGAAAATCATCGAGAAGCTTCACAAAAAGCTTCGGTTGGTGCGGTAACCGCCGGTATGGAATGGAGATACAACCCATGGACCCTTAGATGATACTTGCGAGTATTGGTGACAGCAACGTTAGACGTACGTGCGATCAGACCGTTGGGCTTAATTTGCGGCGATCCGGACTTAGCGGAACACTAGAGCCGGCAGCACTAAGCCGAGGCTGCCACGGCATCGATTGCCGCGACAGTCCTTAGAATTCTCGCTTTGAGGGAATCGGCGAGAGGCAGCAGCGGCCGGCGCGGCAGGCCACCTCGATACCCGCGTTGGTCCATCGCGAACTTGACCCCGGCTATCCCCGCTTCCGCCACAATCAAATTAGACGCAAGCAGCAGCGACTGCTGCATGCGGCGGGCCTGCTCCAGTTTGCCGCTGCGAGCCAGCTGGTAAAGCGCCACGCACTGTTCTGGAAAGGCCGAAGCAAGCGCCAGAATTCCGCCGCGAACTCCCAGGACTAGCGCCGGCAGCAACGTCGACGCCGACCCGGTAAGCACGCTGAATGTCTCCGGTGTCGTGGCGATCATCTCCGAGACTCGCAAGATGTTGCCCGAGCTCTCCTTGATGCCGACGATATTGGGATGCTCCGCAAGCACCGCAACTTCCGTAGCCTCCAGCGCCACACCGGTGAATTGCGGAACCGAATACAACAGCACCGGAATTGGCGACGCATCAGCCACCCGGCGATAATGCTCGATAAACACCTCGGGTTGGTACGCGGGCTTGTAATAGTGCGGGGTCTTCACCAACGCCCATTGATAGCCAATTTCAGCTGCGCGCTTGGTGCGATCAATCGTCTCCGCCGTCGATTCCACGCCGGTGCCGGCGATCAAATGTTTCGAGGTCGCTGCGGCTTCCTTCACCGCCACCAGCACCGCATCGGTCTCGTCGCGAGTCAGCAGCATCGATTCACCGGTGGATCCGTTCACGACCCATCCGGTCAAGCCTGTCTGGTTGTACCGGGCGATGTTGTGCTTGAGGTCTGTGATCGATACCGCGCCATTGGCCGTGAATGGCGTGACTAAGGCAGGATAGATTCCTGACAAGTTCAAATCTCAATCCCCTTGCGTCCCGGTTGGTTTCATTGCCGTACTCTGTAAATGGGGTCCGGCCTTCTCGGCCGGCAAACGGCTGCGATGCAAATCCTGCAGCGCGGCAACCTCGATATTCTGATCGAGTAGTGCACGGATGCCCAGAGCTGCGGCATGCGCCGCCGACATCGTAGTAATGCACGGAACATTGTGGCGGATAGCGGCCCGGCGGATCGATTTCTCGTCGTAGAACGATTCGCGGCCCAGCGGGGTGTTTATGATCAGATCGATCTTGCGGGTCTTGATCTGGTCCACGATGTTCGGCCGGCCCTCATTTACCTTGAACACTGGTTCTGACTCAATTCCAGCCGAGGCCAAAGCCGCCGCCGTCCCCCGCGTCGCCAACAAGCGGAATCCGAGTCCCTGCAAGTCTTTGCCAAGGGCCCCAACGTGGCGCTTATCGCGATCGTTGACGCTCAAGAAAATTGCGCCCTTTTGAGGAAGTCTCTGCCCGGCGGCTAGTTGTGCCTTTGCAAACGCTTGTCCAAAAGATTTGGAGATACCCATGACTTCGCCGGTTGAACGCATCTCCGGGCCGAGGATGGTGTCGACGCCACGAAATTTGTTGAAGGGAAACACCGGCGATTTCACGGCGTAGAAATCGTGCACCGCGATTTCGGACACTCCGTTGTGATGGACCAGCGGCAACTTCATATCCGCGAGCCGTTTTCCGGCCATCAACCGCGCCGCAACCTTCGCGAGCGGAATGCCGGTGGCTTTGCTTACGTACGGAACGGTGCGTGAAGCCCGGGGATTCACTTCCAGCACATATACGGTGTCGCGTTGAATGGCATATTGCACGTTCATCAACCCGACGACTTTCAATGCCAATGCCATACGCTTGGTGTAGTCTCGGATGGTATCGAGAATTTTCGGCGCGAGGCTTACCGGAGGAAGTACGCAGGAGGAATCTCCGGAGTGCACCCCAGCTTCCTCGATGTGCTCCATGATTCCGCCGATCACTACGTTGGTGCCGTCCGCTAGCGCATCCACATCCACTTCGGTGGCTTCCTCAAGAAATTGATCGATCAATACCGGACGGGCCGGACCCATAAGCGCGGCCTGGGCCACGTATTCCTGTACCGTGTTCACGTCGTAGGCGATCACCATGGACCTGCCGCCCAGCACATAGCTCGGCCGCACCAGAACCGGCAAACCAATTTCGCCGGCCACTCGCGCCGCCTCCTCCGGGACCAGCGCGGTGCCGTTGCGGGGCTGCGGAATTCGCAACTCTTCCAGTAGCCGGCCAAAACGGCGCCGATCTTCGGCCAAGTCGATGGATTCCGGCGAAGTTCCGATGATTGGCACCCCGTTGCGCTTCAGCTCGAGTGCCAGATTCAGTGGCGTCTGTCCTCCGAACTGCACGATCACCCCTTGCGGCTTCTCCCGATCGACGATAGCCAGAACGTCTTCCAGGGTCAGCGGCTCAAAATACAAGCGATCCGAAGTGTCGTAATCGGTTGAAACCGTCTCCGGATTGCAGTTCACCATAATGGTTTCGTAGCCATCTTCCCGTAGGGCAAAGGAGGCATGGCAGCAGCAGTAGTCGAACTCGATGCCCTGCGCAATCCGGTTGGGCCCGCTACCAAGGATCATGATCTTCGGCCGCGACTGCACATCCGACTCATCTTCATCTTCGTAGGTCGAGTACATGTACGGCGTGAAGGATTCGAATTCGGCCGCACAGGTGTCTACCCTCTTGAAAACCGGCGCGACGCCGTAGCGCGCACGCTGTAAACGCACCGCGGCGGAAGTGGTCCTCCAAATCTGCGCCAGGACCTCGTCGCTGGTCCCATTTCTCTTTACCTCGCGAAGCAAATCGCGCGACGCGGTCTCCACGGTGACGTTGGCGGCGCGGCGATTCATCGCGTTTAATTCGACAAGCTGATGGATAAACCAGGGATCGATCTTGGTGAGCTCACATATTTCTGACGCAGGTAGTCCCCGTTCTACGGCTGTAAGCAGCCAGTGAATGCGATCGGGTCGAGGCGTCGCTATTTTTTCTCGCAACAGAGATTCCGGGGTCTCCGCAGGCGCACGCCAGGGGGTTTGCGGCTCAAGGGAACGAATTCCCTTCTGCAACGCTTCCTTGAAGGTTCGGCCGATGGCCATCACTTCGCCCACCGACTTCATCTGCGTTCCCAGGGTGGTGTCGGCTCCGGGAAATTTTTCAAATTGCCACTTGGGAATTTTTACCACCACGTAGTCAATGGACGGCTCAAAGCTGGCCGGCGTTTTCTTGGTGATGTCATTGGAGATTTCATCCAAGGTCATGCCCACGGCAAGGCGAGCGGCAATTTTTGCAATTGGAAATCCAGTGGCCTTGCTGGCCAGCGCCGAGCTCCGCGAAACGCGTGGATTCATCTCAATCACCGTCATGCGGCCGTTCTCGGGATTTACCGCAAACTGAACGTTGGACCCACCGGTCTCAACGCCCACTTCACGAACGATCGCCGCCGCGGCGTTGCGCATACGTTGGTATTCCTTATCGGTCAGGGTTTGCGCGGGAGCGACGGTGATCGAATCGCCGGTATGCACCCCCATAGGGTCAAAGTTTTCGATGGTGCAAATAACCACGAAATTGTCGCGGTGGTCGCGCATCACCTCCAACTCGTACTCCTTCCAACCGAGCACCGATTCTTCCACCAACGCCTCGTGTACTGGGCTCATGTCCAAAGCGTGAGCGATAGCGTCTCCAAATTCCTCCCGATTGTAGGCAATTGATCCGCCGGTGCCTCCCAGAGTGAACGAAGGCCGAATCACCAGCGGAAAACCGAGCTGGTCGCAGAGGCGATGCGCGTCCTGCGCATTGTTTACGAGAGCCGATGCCGGGACTTCCAGCCCGATTTTTCTGCAGGCATCCTTGAACCACAACCGATCTTCCGCGACTTTGATGGCCCGCAACGATGCGCCGATCATCTCGACGTTGTGCTTTTCGAGGATGCCGCCTTCAGCCAGTTCGACGGCCAGATTCAACGCGGTTTGCCCGCCCACCGTCGGCAACAATGCATCTGGCTTCTCCCTTGCCAGAATCTCATCCAGATATTCTTTGGTGAGCGGCTCGATGTAGGTGCGATGAGCTAATTCAGGATCGGTCATGATCGTTGCTGGATTCGAATTGACCAGGACGACTTGATAGCCTTCGGAGCGCAGCGCTTTGCACGCCTGCGCGCCGGAATAGTCAAATTCGCAAGCCTGCCCGATAACGATGGGCCCGGAACCGATAATCAAAATCTTTTTGATGTCGGTGCGCTTGGGCATCTAGGTGTTTTGCAATTTCCTTTGAGCGCAGCGAGCAAGCCCGGTGACATCAAAAATAGCCTCAACCGGGGCGATCATCTGCGCGAACCTCTGGATTCGAATGCTTTCATCATGTCCGTGAATTCCGTAAATAAGTAGTGCGAATCGTGGGGCCCGGGTGATGCTTCGGGATGATACTGCACACTAAAGAGCGGCAGCGAACGATGACGCAGCCCTTCGTTGGTATGATCATTCAAATTCACGTGGGTCACTTCGACCTCGCCGGAAGGAAGGGATTCGGGATCAACACAGAAACCGTGGTTCTGCGCAGTAATCTCCACTTTTTGGTTTAGCAAATTCTTTACCGGATGATTCGAACCATGGTGGCCGAATTTCAACTTGAACGTCGTACCACCCAGCGCGAGGCCGCATAGCTGGTGCCCTAGACAAATTCCAAAAATCGGCAGGCGTCCCAGCATCCGCTTGATTCCGTCTATGGCGTACGTTGCGGGTTCCGGATCACCCGGCCCATTCGAAAGAAACACGCCGTCGGCGCCCATACCCAAAATATCCTCGGCCGACGTTCTTGCTGGAACCACCACTACCTCGCAGTGATGGTCCACCAATAATCGCAAAATGTTCTGTTTGATGCCATAGTCATAAGCCACCACGCGGAACCTGCGAACCTCGCTGTTCCCGCCGGTCTCGCCCATCTGCTCGGTCCACGGTGAGGTAGCCAAGTCGATCGAGCCGGTGTCCCATTTATACGAAGCGCTACACGAAACCCGGCTGGCCAGTTCTTGCCCCTTCATGGACGGCAACTGTCTGGCTTCGTGAATAAGCTGATCCGGCGTCGTCCCATCCGTCGAGACCATCCCACGAAGCGCGCCATACTTGCGAAGATGCAACACCAGTGCCCGGGTGTCGATGTCCCAGATGGCCGGAATTTTGTGGCGGTTCAGATAGAGTTGCGCGGACTCCGCGGACCGCCAATTCGAACTGATCTGCGAGAATTCTCGCACGATCAAGCCTTCGATGTATGGGCGTGCCGCCTCTTCATCGTCGAGGTTGGCGCCAACATTCCCTATGTGTGGATAGGTCAGACAAACAATTTGGCCGGCGTAACTTGGGTCGGTAAAGACTTCCTGGTATCCGGTGAGGCTCGTATTGAAAACGACTTCGCCGCCCCGGCGCGTAATCGCGCCAGCCGCGCGGCCACTAAATAAGCGCCCGTCTTCCAGCGCGAGAATTGCAGGTCGATGCTGAACTTCGGTCAGTGGAACCTCCCTGGCAAGTCATTTCGTTTTGGCTTCCGTGGTTCCGGTGGCCGATAGAGAGCCGAAGTGATCCACGGGCCAATAGGCAAACACCGCGCGGCCGTAAATGAAGCGGCTGGGCACTGGCCCAAATACGCGTGAATCATTGGAACTGATCCGGTGGTCGCCCATCACAAAGTAGCTGCCCTGCGGAACCTGCAAGGGACCGAAGTCACTCACATCTTCGTACTGCGGCGGTACGTACGGCTCGACCACCGCCACGCCATTCACGTAAACGATGCCCTGGCGAATCTCCACCATTTCCCCGGGCAAACCGACCACTCGCTTGATAAACGATTTGGAGCGGTCCAGCGGATACCAGAAAACCACCACGTCTCCCCTCTCGATGGCCTCGAAGCGATAGACAAATTTGTTGATGAAAATTCGCTCCTGATCGGAGAGCAGCGGAGCCATGCTGGTGCCCTCAACCTTCACGGGTTGATAGAGAAAAACAATAATCACCAACGCCAAGCCGATGGCAATCAGTAAATCGCGGGTCCATACTCTGATTTCGCTGCGGAAGGAATGATTTACGGAAACGACTTCAGGGGCCGCTCCAGGCGACGATGGCCGCGGAGAAGTATCTGGGGCAGCCGGTGTTGCGGTGTCTCTTTCGTCCGAGCTTGGCATTTTCCTGCTTCCGTATTTATAACATGGGCGTTGCAGGCCGCGCCAGATGTGCTTATAGACAGTAGCGTCGACCAGCCGCGAGGACCGTCCGTTCATTGATCCGCCCTCAGTAAGACGCACAGCGTGTTGCGCTCGTTGCTCAGGAGGTGCAAGCTCATGCGTCTTCGAAAGCAAAATTCAATGCTGCCAAGCTGGCAACCACGGCGGTCTCGGCTCGTAAGATGAGCCTCCCCAGGGAAGCCTCGCGAAATCCTGCGGTCGCGGCGAATTCGAACTCTTCGGACGTCCATCCCCCTTCCGGGCCAATGGCCAACACCGCCGCGGCCGGGCTAGATCCGGTCAATACCGTTCGCAACGGCTCGGCCGCGCTGCGCTCCGAAAGCATGACTTTCATCGCCGCATGGTATCCAGGGAACGCCTGGATTGTCGTAGCCAGGGGTTTCAGCTCCGGCACCGCCACCCGCCGCGACTGCTGCGAAGCCTCCAACAAGAGCTTCTCCCAGCGTTGGGTACGCTTCGCGACCGCGGCCAGTAGACCCTTTTCGCTCCGCGCGGCGGCCACCGGCACAATGGCCGCGACCCCCAGTTCGGTGGCCTTCTCAATGGCCCACTCGAACACGTCGAATTTGACAACCGATAGCAGCAGGGTGACCTGCAGCTTCGATCGATGCGCCGGAACTTCTTCGATCAATTTAAACAGGACGCGGTCGGGCGACACGCTCTCAATGCGACCAAGCCAAACCCGTGCCCCGTCGCTCAACTCGTATTCCTGGCCCAGCTCGGCGCGCAGTACACGCACCAAGTGGTAAGCCGTCTGGCCCTCAATCAGTGCCTGTTGGTTGCTGAACTCTTGGACGAAGAAACGACGGCGCATCAGGGAATTCTATCGCAGCTCGAGAAGGTTGGTCGGATCGGAAACACGGACCGGGAATCATCCCGGAATGCTTCGCGCGGCCGATTTCCTGAGGCCAAGCGAACTAGCCGAAGATATCCTTAACCTTGTCGAAGATGGAGGAGTTCCGCTCCGCAGGTTGGTTATCCACCTTGATCGAAGCGCCCAGCTGTTCCATCAACTTGCGCTGCTCCCTGGTTAGTTTCGATGGTATGACCACGCGCACGTGGTAATAGAGGTCGCCCTTTCCCCCGCCGCGCGGATCGGCCATGCCCTTGCCTTTAATGCGGAACACCGCGCCGCTTTGCGTGCCTTCGGAAATTTTCAGCCGCTCTTCACCGTTCAGCCCCGGAACTTGCAACTCGGTTCCGAGGGAGGCCTGCGCGATGCTGATCGGAATCGTGCAATATAGGTCCGCCCCGCGACGTTCGAAGAACTCGTGTTCCTTGACATCCAACACCACATACAGATCGCCCGGCGGCCCGCCGTTCGGTCCGGGCTCACCCTCGCCCGCAACGCGCAGCCGAGTCCCAGAATCCACCCCGGGAGGAATTCGCAGCTCGATGGTTTTCTCGCGCTCCATGCGCCCCTGACCGCGGCAGTCCGGGCACCGCTCCTTGATAATTTGCCCCGCCCCCTGGCAGGCTGGGCAGGTTCGCGTAATCGTGAAAAATCCCTGCTGGTACGCCAGTTGCCCTCGACCGCCGCAGGTCTGACACGAGGCAACGCCCGTGCCCGCCTTCGCACCAGTGCCGTTGCACGCAGAGCAGTATTCCTGTCTCGGCAACTTCACCTTGGTAGTGACCCCGGTGGACGCTTCCTCGAACGTTAGGGTCATGTCGTAACGCAGATCGGTGCCACGCTGATTTCTGCGACCCCGGCGACCGCCGCGACCGGCGTCTTCGAATCCGAAGAAATCACCGAAAATGTCGTGGAAGTCCTGGAAAATAGTCCCGCTGAAATCGACCCCGCCAGCGCCGCCCGACAAACCGGCGTGCCCGTAGGTGTCGTAAACCTGGCGCTTCTGCGGATCGCTCAGGATGCTGTAAGCTTCGGAGCTCTCGCGAAACCTCACTTCTGCTTCCGTTTTATTTTCCGGATTGCGGTCGGGGTGCCATTTCAACGCCGCTTTGCGGTAGGCACCCTTAATCTCCTCCACCGAGGATGTTCGAGAGACCCCTAGAATCTCGTAAAAATCGCGTTCGTTTCCCTTTGCCATTCGCTTCTATGCTCCCTAATTCGCAGTGTTCTTTGATGCTGCGCCGGCATGCACCGCTACACGCACTCCCGCAGGCCGAAGAATGCGCCCATGAAACGAATATCCCGGCTGGAATGTTTCCAGAATGGTGCCATCTTCCCGGTCGGTCGTTTCGGTCCGATCCATGGCCTGATGCCGATGCGGATCAAAACTGTTACCGATGGGATCAAATCGTTCCGCTCCGAGCTTGGTCACGTTATCCAGAAGTTGCCTGTAGATCAGCTCGAAGCCCTTGCGATAATTCTCGTACGCTGGCTCACGGTGAATCGCCAGCGCGTGTTCGAAACCATCGATGATCGGGATCAGCGCTTCGATGGTGCGAGCAGTGGTCCGTTTCGAATCTTCCCCGCGCTCCTTCTCGATCCGCTTTCGGTAATTGTCGAAATCCGCTTGCCTGCGCAGCGCGGTCTGCCGCAAATCGTCCAGCTCCGCCATCAATTTCAAGGTCACGGCATCGCTCGGTGCAAGCTCTCGCGCCTCGGACTGATTCTCCGCCGGCCGTACGGTCTCGGTCGCGTTTTCATCGCGCTCGGAATTCATTTTACTTTCCTTGTCCGGCACTTTCCCGCCTCTCTTGTTCCAGATGTTCTTCAAACCTTGCTCAGTGCTTCGCTAAAGAGCTGTGCAACGTAGGCCACCGCGGTGATGGCGCGTTCATAGTGCATGCGCGTCGGCCCCAGCACTCCCACCGTGCCTTGTACCAGGTCATTGGTCATGTACGGAGCGCTGATGAGCGCTAGATTCTCGCCCGATTCCGAAATTTCCTTCACGCCGATCTGCACATAAACGGACTCGGGCGCTTCGATGCAGGCATTCAGCACCGTCACCAGCCGATGTTTTTCCTCGATGGCTCCAAGCAGATCGCGCAATTGCGCTTGATCGGCAAAGTCAGCGGCGCCCACCATCTGGGCCGCGCCTTCCACATGGACCTGACGCGCGCCGTCGTCTCCCAGCAGGGTCGGGTCGTACAGGGTCAAAGCGTTGCTCACAATTCCTTCGTAGCGCTCCCGCTCATTGGCCAGCTTGATCAACAAATCGGCTCGAATCGCCTCCAAAGTCCAGCCTGAGTAATGGCGATTCAAGAAGTCCGACGTGGCGTCGAGCTCGGCCTGGCTGAAAAGACGGTTGGGCCGCAGTATTTTGTCTCGGGTATTGCCGCCTGGTGAAATCAGCACGACCACAACGCGCCCGTCCGGGAGCACCCACATACGAGCATGCTCGATGACGGTCTTGCCCATCGCGGGGGAAACCACGATACCCAGCGCGTTGGAGACCTCCGCAAGAACGTGACCGGCGCGCTCGGTGATCTCGGCGGCGTTGGTGCCGGTACCAATCTCTTTCTGAATCCACGCTTTGTCCACCACGCTGATGGTGGCCTGGGTAGCAATCTCCTGCGCGAAGAATCGATACGCGGCAGCTGTCGGGACCCGCCCAGCAGACGTGTGCGGCTGAAACAAGAAGCCGCCTTCCTCCAAGTCCACCATAATGTTTCGGATCGTGGCGGTGCTGAGACTCTCCTCGAAACGCTTGGAAATGGCGCGAGAAGATACCGGTTCGCCGGTATCGATATAGGTTCGAACAATATCCGCCAGAATCTGCCGGTTACGTCGTTCCTGGAGTGCTGCGGTCCTCATAGTGTTATATACAGTACCATTGTAAAAATGCTCTGAACCGACGTCAACGCAAGTCGTTGCGGGGTTGCAAAGATGGGTTGTAACCATTGCAGATTCGCGCTTGCCCAGGCATTCTGACTCCATGGTCTCCGATATCCCGGTTTTTGGCGTCCGCAACGATTCTCAGCCGCGGAAAACCCGGGCCTGCGCCTACGTGGTGGTTGCTAATTCCTCGGGCCTGATAGCAGCGGTGCGCGAAAACTCGGGGAAGCTCCTTCTGCCCGGGGGCGGGATCGAGCCTTCAGAGACCGCCGCGGAGGCAATCCACCGGGAGGTTCGCGAAGAGCTAGGCTGCACAGTTCGCCTGGGCCGGTGCCTGGGACATGCCCTTCAATTCCTCGAAAACGAGGGCCATAGCCAGGCCACCTACGCCGCATTTTATGAGGGGCAGTTTGGAGAAGCCTGCCAGCCTGTTCCTGAGTTCGAATTGGAGTGGGTGCAGCCGACGGCGCTGTCTTACGCCCACCAAATGTGGGTGGCCAAAAATTTGCTGAATACCCGAGCCGCGGTCGGTTCTCACCAGTAGCCTCAACTGGTCTCGCGCCTCATCCCCCTCATCCATTTCGTATTCAGCCGATTGGCAACTCAATTGTTGTCAATTTGCGCGCGCTGCAGCTTGTCCGAGTAGTCGATGTAAACAGTCTTCCACTCGGTGTAAAAATCGATCGCCGCGATGGCCGCCTCGCGATGGCCATTCCCGGTCTGCTTGGTGCCTCCAAACGGCAAGTGGGTCTCGGCTCCGATGGTGGGAGCGTTGACATAAACAATTCCGGTGAATAGGTCCCGGGTCGCCTGAAAGGCCTTGTTGATGTCCCGGGTGTAGATCGAAGCCGACAAACCGTACGGCACGCCGTTGGCAACTTCGATGGCCTCCTCGAAGCTCCCAATCGGAATTACCGAGACCACCGGACCAAAGATTTCTTCCTGCGCAATCCGCATCTTCGCATGGCAATCGCCAAAAACAGTGGGTGCGTGGAACCAGCCCTTGGCATACCGACCCGCTTCCAAGCGCGTGCCGCCGGTCAGTAGCTTGGCACCTTCTTCTTTACCAATCCCGACGTACTTCATCACCGTTTTCAACTGCTCTTCGTTGATGCACGGACCCATTTCCGTGGAAGCATCCAAGCCATCTCCGACCTTCAAGCGCTGTACTCGATCGACGAGCCGTGACACGAACTCCTGGTAGACCGACTTGTGCACCGCCAGCCGGCTGGCGGCCGTGCACCGCTGCCCGCTGGTGCCAAATCCGCCCCAAACCGCGCCTTCCACGGCCAATTCCAGATTGGCATCGTCCATCACAATGATGATGTTCTTGCCACCCATTTCCAGGCTGCAATGCTTGAACTGGGGCGCGCATGCTTCCGCAATCAATCGTCCGACCGCGGTCGAACCGGTGAAGCTGATCACTGGCGCCCCCAGATGCTGGGCCAGCGGAGCGCCGGCGTTCGGTCCGTCGCCACTCACCAGATTCACCACACCGGGAGGTAATCCCGCCTCCATCAAAACTTGCACCAAGTGGTAAGAAGAGAGAGGAGTATCCTCGGCGGGCTTTAGCACCACGGTATTTCCGCTGATCAGAGCTGGCATCATCTTCCACGAAGGGATCGCCATCGGAAAATTCCACGGCGTAATCAGCCCGCACACACCGATCGATTGTCGTACGCTCATGGCGAACTTGTTCGGCAGCTCCGATGGCGTGGTCTGTCCAAAGAGGCGGCGCCCTTCCCCGCCCATGTAATAGGTCATGTCAATGGCTTCCTGCACGTCGCCCCGAGCTTCCGCCAGAACCTTGCCCATCTCTCGGGTCATGTCGCGCGAAAGCTCTTCCTTGCGTTGGGTCAGAAGCTGGGCTGCGCGATACAGAATTTCGGCGCGCTTGGGTCCAGGAACGAGCCGCCAGGTCCGATAGGCGGCCTGCGCCGCATCCACCGCGGCGTCGACATCGTCGCTGCAAGAAGATACAAACATTCCGACCAGCTCATCGGTATTCGCAGGATTGCGATTCTCGTAAGCATTTCCGCTACGAGGTTCGACCCATTCCCCATTGATGAAGTTTTTGTATACACGCGGCGCTGCGGCGGTGGCCATCAAATCCCCTCCGAATACCCTTGGCGATTGGTCCCTGCGAGTTCTAGCGTGAGTTTTGCGCTTGAGGAGAAAGTTTACAGTCGCACGGCAGGGCCGTCAAACCTTACGCCGCTGTGGCGGAGCTACGGTCGGCGTGCAGCCTGCGCCGGATTGGCCAGGCGAGACGCGGATCCTGGCGGCGGTGTGGGCGCCGCCAGGCCTGCAATCTGAGAACCCATGCCCAGCTTTTGAAGCGTCGGCGCATCCAGTCTGCCTGATGCCGCCAAGCCGTGGTTGGCCTGGAACTTTCTCATCGCCTCAACGGTCGAATCGTCCCATTTGCCACTAGGGATGCCGCTCAACGAGCCGTCCTTCGCGAGGGCCTGCTGAATTTCGGAAATACGCTCCGGAGTCGGAACTTTCTGACCATGGTCCCGCGCCTTGGATTTACTAGCGGTCTTCTTAGATGCCGACGCTCTACGGGTTTTGCCGGACGATTTGGATGCACTCTGCGACTTGCTTTGGGCCGCGCTCATTGGGCCGCACACGGCCAGAGCCAAAATCGCTACACACCCCAAGCTCTTAGTAGTCGCTCTTCGCAGATGCATCGAGCCTCTATTCCGTTTGGCGGCCGCTCAGTCCCAGAAGCAAGCAGCCGCCTATGCACGGATCTATTGTTGCTTACCGCTGTCCGCCGGAACCACTCCCGGCAGGAACACGGTGAGGGTCTTGTCATTGTCTCCGTGACGTAGGATCTTGAAGACCACGTCTTGGCCCGGCTTCAACTTGGTAACCGCCTTTTTGTAGTCGTCTACCGAGCTTACCGTTTCGTGATTGATTTCCACGATCACGTCGCCGCGAAGGAAACCCAGATCGTCCGCAAAGCTTGCTGGGTCGATGTCGGAAACCAGCACGCCGTGCTGTTGGCCTTCCATCCCTACCCGCGAAGCACGCTCTGGTGTCAGGCTCTCGACGCGCAAGCCGAATTCGGCCGGGGCTTCTTCACCAGGCTGATCGCCAACGTGGCCCGCTTGCGTCGGAAAGACGTGGGTACGATCTTCCACTACCGCGGTGGTTTGCTTCTGTGCACGGTCGCGGACATAGTCGAGTTTCACTTTACTGCCGATGGGCGCCTGGGCGATCGGGTTGACCAGATCGTTGCCGGTCTTAATGGCCTTGCCGTTAACGCTGGTGATGACGTCGCCGCCCTTCAATCCAGCTTTCTCCGCCGGGCTGCCCGGCTCCACACCCATGATCACTACGCCGTAGGGAGCGCCAAGTTCCTTTAAGGTGATGGAATTGGTGCCGAGGTCTTCGGAGAAGCTGACGCCGATGGAGCCGCGGGTCACGCGACCTTGCGAAATAATCTGGTTATACACGTTGATAGCCGTGCTGGAGGGCAGAGCGAATCCTACACCTTCGTATCCCCGGCTGCCGGTGATGATCGCGGTGTTGATGCCGATCACCTCGCCGGCCAGGTCGACCAGCGGACCCCCGGAATTTCCCGGATTGATCGCCGCGTCAGTTTGCAGGAACCTCTGGAATTGATGGCCGGCGCCGCCGATACCGCCACGATCTTTCGCGCTGATGATTCCCGCGGTGACGGTAGCTTGCAAACCGAAGGGGCTGCCGATGGCCAACACCCAATCGCCAACCTGCACACCTTCTGAATTACCCAGCTTGGCGGTGGGAAGTTCCTTGTTCGTTTCGATCTTGATCACCGCTAGGTCGGTGTCCTCATCGACGCCTACAACTTTCGCTGTGTACTTGTTGGGATCACCGTCAATCTGCACCTGAATCTTGGTGGCCTGCTCAACCACGTGATTGTTGGTCAAAATAAATCCGCGCTTATCGACGATTACGCCGGAACCCAGGCTGCGTTCTGCCTGCGGAGGGGCATCCTGGCGGCCATCAAAAAAACGGTCAAAAAAATCCTGCATAGGATCGTCTTGGTCGCCCTGAGGAGCCGAGCGGCGCTTTTTGGTCTGAGGATTGGCGCGACGCTCGAGCACTTGGGTGGTGGCGATATTCACCACCGCCGGCTCTACGCGAGTCACGATGCCTGAAAACGAATTGCTTGCGGGGATGGGATCGGGAACGGCCAGAGGAGTGGCGTTTGTACCCGCGAAGCCCTTCATAGCCGAAACCCGCCCAGATACGATGGAACCAATCAGAATTCCGACAACCAGCGTCAGTGCCACGGCAAAGGCCGCTAGAAACTTGCGCCTGCGCGCCCAACCGAATAAATCGTTAAACTGCTGACTCATGCGTCTTGCTCCTATCGTTACCCGCGGAACTGCTAGGATCGCCACTGTGAAGTATAACACCGGGATTCACGGGTGGTAGCGTGCTACGTGCCCTGCATCAAGGTGAATACTGTCCGAAGGGACGGGCGCAGGCTAACATCTTCCGCTGGGCGTCATTATCTCAATCACGTCTATTGGACGCATCTCCCCGGCATTTCGTTGTCACTAAACTGTTGAGATAGCAGCTGGGTACCTTATTTGTTGTTGACATCTCGTCCCTTTTCAAGCATAAAAACAGCAGCCTGCAGTTGCGGCGACACGTGGCGATTTAAGGCAACTTGCTCCACGTAAAAAACTGCTAAAGAGCTCGTCGAGCTTCCCAGATCGTTTTCTGAGACCCTCCAACCACTCTTTGGCATGGGGGGCTTCTTGTTTTTGTCCCTCCCTACATCTTCAATTGCTCTGGTAACTTGAAAGGGTAGCTATGTCTGAACTTCACCAACTTCGATGTCGGGAGTGCGGCAAAACCTGGGGCAACGCGCCGCGATCATTCTGCGAAGAATGCTTCTCCCCGCTGGAAATTTTCTACGATTATTCTGCTCTCAAGAAAACCGTACGTCGAGACCGCCTGGCCTCGCGATCCTTTACTATGTGGCGGTACGCCGAGCTGCTTCCGCTGCCGGAGGGCTTCCGTGCCCCGAATGCGGCTGGAGGCACTCCCCTGGTTGCTGCTCGAAAGCTTGGGGCCCGCTGGGGGTTGACCAATTTGCACCTGAAGAACGATGCTGTTTGTTTTCCTTCCCTCTCTTTTAAAGATCGAGTGGTGGGCACGGCGCTGGCGGCTGCGCGTCGCTTTGGATTCGAGACCGTGGGCTGTTCGTCCACGGGAAATCTGGCGAACGCGGTTGCGGCGCAGTCCGCGCAACAGGGATTTGACGCCTGCGTGTTCATCCCGGCCGATCTGGAGCCCGCGAAAATTCTGAACACTGCCGTGTACGGTGCCCGCATCGTTCGAATCAACGGCAACTACGATCACGTCAATCGCCTGTGCGCACAGATTGCCGATCGCTTTCATTGGGGTCTGGTCAACGTCAACCTCCGACCCTACTATGCGGAGGGTAGCAAGACCCACGGTTACGAGATTGCCGAGCAGCTCGGGTGGCGCCTGCCGGACAACGTGGTCGTTCCCATGGCCGGCGGCTCGCTGATCACCAAGATCGCCAAAGCCTTTCGCGAACTCGTCGAGTTTGGCTGGGTTGAGGCCAAACCCGTCAAGTTCTTTGGCGCTCAGGCGACGGGCTGCTCTCCGATATCCACCGCGGTTCGGCGCCATCTAGCGCGATTCGAACCCCAGAAACCAGACACCATCGCCCGTTCGCTGGCCATTGGCAACCCGGCCGACGGCCCTTACGCCATCAAACTGATTCGCGAAAGCGGCGGCTGGGCCGACGATGTCTCCGATCCAGAAATCGTGGCGGGCATAAAGGTTCTAGCGGAGACGGAAGGAATATTCGCGGAGACCGCAGGAGGCGTCACCATCGGTGTCGCTCAAAAGCTGATCCGCGATGGCCGTATCCTCCCCAACGATCTCACCGTTCTGTCCATCACCGGGAACGGACTGAAAACTACCGACGCCATCGTCGCCGAGTATCCGGTTACGGAAGCCATCGCTCCTCGCTTGGACGCGTTTGAGGCTTACCTGGATCGCCAACTTGGAACGCCCGCGGCCACCGCAGCCGTCGCTTCGCGCTCCTGATCGTCGGGTCCGGCGTTTCGCTGCAAGGAGATTCGACGTGGAGTCCAACGGTAAGGAGAGTTCGTCGATGCATGTCACCATCGAAATCCCAACGGCCTTCCGCCGCTTTACCGACGGGGCTCCAAAGATCGACTGCGCCGCGACCACCATCGCGGAGGCGCTCAGTCATCTGACCAGTCGTTTTCCGGATCTTTCCAAACATGTTCGCGACGACTCCGGGCAAATCCGGCAATTCCTCAACGTGTATCTCAACGAGGAAGACATCCGTTTTCTGGGCGGCGAGTCCTGCGCTTTGCACGAAGGCGATCGCGTCCTGCTGGTCCCGTCCATCGCCGGCGGCTGATGCCGTTGACTCGCACTAAATTCGATTGACCGTTTGCGGTACCCGTCTCACACTACCGCCAGTTTTTCCGAATCCTAAACTCGTTCTGCCGCTCAGCGAGGGACTGCCGCACCCTTGGCCACCGCCCGTACAGACTTCGCGCAGTTCGATAGTCAGGTTCAGGCGCGCCGTGCGCTCCTACGCAAAGAGCTTGGCTTCATCGACCTGATATTTGCCCAAGTTCTGTTGGTAGTAATCCCGGATTTCTTTGGCACCGCGGTTAAGGCTGGCCCTTCCCACGTCGCGCTATGGCTGGTGGCGATCGCGCTGTTCTTCATTCCGCAAGCGCTGGTGGTCTGCCATCTGAACCAGCGCATGCCGCTCGAAGGTGGCTTGTACGAATGGGCGCGCCTGGCGTTTAACGACGGCCTGGGGTTTCTGGTGGGCTGGAACTTGTGGCTTTACGTGATCTTGTATGTCGCTTCGGTTGGGTTGGTGGCTGCAAATTTTCTGGCGTATGCGCTGCCTTCTGCCGCTGCCGGCGCGGCCACTAATAAATGGATGATCACAGCGGCTTCCGTGTTCCTAATCGCGGTGCTGATGCTGATCGCTCACTGGGGACTCCGCGTCGGCAAGTGGGTGATCAACACCGGCAGTTTGCTGACGATCGTGGTCCTCGCACTACTCGCGGTGGTTCCCTTCGCGCATGCCTGGCGCGGTCTGCCGGACTACCATCCACTTCGGCTGGTCGCTCCGAGCCTGAGCCTGTTCAACCTGAACGTGTTCAGCAAAATGACCTTCGGAGCGCTCTGTGGTTTCGAATACGTGGCCATCTTTGGCGGCGAATCCCGCAACCCGGCGCGCAATGTGACCCGGGCTGTCTTCATCACCGCGCCGTTGATTGCTGCCCTGTATATTCTGGGCACCTCCGGGATCTTGGCGTTCGTCTCGCCTGAAACCGTGGATATTATTGCGCCCATCCCGCAAGCGTTAACCTTGGGACTTCATTCACTAGCCTTGGCCAGAATCGTAGTGCCGCTGGCGATCCTCCTCCTGTTTTCGAATTATCTCGCGTCGTTTTGCATCAATTTCAGCGCCAACACTCGCCTGCCCATGGTCGCGGGATGGGACCATTTACTGCCCAAATGGTTTACCCAGCTTCACGCCACCCATCGGACACCGGTCAATTCCATCCTTTTTCTGGGCGGCGTGACGATGGCGGCGAGCATCGGCGTACTTGTTGGTGTCGGCGAGCAGGAAGCTTTCTCGCTGCTGCAAATCTGGGGATTCACGTTCTATGGTCTGGCCTACCTGGCGCTGTTCGCTGTTCCGCTCTTGGCGAAGAAGGAGACGGGATTGCGCCCGAAGCTCTGGCTGAAGGTGGCAGCCGTGTCGGGGCTCGCCGTAACTCTCCTGTTTGTTCTTCTGTCGGCTTTCCCGATTATTCCGGTGCCCAGTCAATCGGCTTACACCGCCAAGACCCTTACCGTGCTGGCCGGCGCGAATCTCGCCGGCGTGCTGATCTATTATTCGGCCCGACGGCGCCGAGTGGTGCACTAGGCGCCAATGCCCAGGTCCGCAGAGTCTCGTGACCATACCTCTCGGCTAGGTCCCGTGCTAGTCGGCGTGGCTACTCTCCTGGGCGTCTCCATCTTCCTCAACTACACCGATCGCGGCACGCTGGCGCTCGCAGCGCCGCTCATTCGCCGCGAGCTCGGGCTTTCCGCGTCGCAAATCGGCGTACTGCTCTCCGCATTCTTTTTCAGCTATGCGCCGTTTCAAATTTTGTCCGGCTGGCTGGTGGATCGCCTCGACGTAAATTGGATTTTGGCGCTGGGAATTCTGCTATGGGCCTGTGCCACCGCCGGGACCGCTGCGGTACACGGCTTTACCATGCTTCTGGTCATGCGCTTGATTTTGGGGATTGGCGAATCCGTGGCGTATCCCAGCTACAACAAGATCATCGCGCTGCACTTTTCGGAAACGAATCGCGGCCGGGCAAACAGCGCCATCGCCGCAGGTTGGGCGTGTGGCCCGGCATTTGGCACCTTGCTCGGCGGCCTGCTGATGGCCCAGGTAGGCTGGCGATGGTTCTTTCTTATACTTGGATCGGTGAGCGCGTTCTGGTTGGTACCTTGGTTCAAATTGATGCCGAAAAGCGAAAGCACGGCGACTTTACGCGCCCTGCAGCCCGCGACATGGCTGGGAATTCTAAAGCAGCGATCGGCATGGGGGACTTTCGCCGGACTTTTTTCGCTAAATTATTTGCTCTATTTTCTCATTAGCTGGCTTCCTTCTTACCTCGTAGACGAGCGTCACTTCTCGATTCGTACCATGTCGTTCGCCGGCGGGTTGGCATTCTTCGGCACCGCGATCTCGGCCGCAATCTCAGGTTGGGTTTCCGACCGCTGGCTTGCTTCCGGCGCCTCGCTCACACGGGTTCGCAAGACCTTTACGGCCGCCGGCGCGGCGCTGGGAGGTAGCGTAGCGCTAGTGAGCGTGGTTTCGGATCCGCGCGCCGCAGTCGCCCTTCTGTTTATCGCCTGCGCCTCGCTCGGCGTGTGCTCCTCGAACTTATGGGCGGTGACTCAGACCCTTGCGGGTTCTGCCACCGTCGGCCGATGGACCGGGCTCCAGAATTTCGTCGGGAATCTCGCGGGGATGGTAGCGCCAGCACTCACCGGAACGATTGTGCAGCGGACCGGCCGTTTTTCATGGGCCTTTGCCATCACCGGAGTGATCGCTTGTTTGGGTGCGATCGCGTGGCTCTTCCTGGTAGGCCCGGTGAAGGAGATTGTCTGGACCACGGAAACTGTCGCAAGCGGCTGAACCCTGAATCGATGCTACGGCACCTCCCAATTGCGGGACTTCTCCGACCGGAACAACGCTTCGATCACCGCCATGTTCTTGATCGCGTCCTCGATGGTAGTAGGTACTTGGCCTGCACCGCGTATGGCTCGCGAAAAGGCGTCGCCCTGGAGAGTGTACTGATCACAGATGGGAAAAGTTTCCGTAGTGATCCCACCGCCGAAAACATCTCGGCCGTCGTCGATGAAAATTCGAGTTTCTCTTTCTTTGGGCGCGTTGAACGGAATTTCAATCTCGATGCGGCCCTCGGTGCCAAAAAACTGCATTCGCTGATAAGGAACAAATTGCATGCTGCAGGTGAACGTAGCCTGTCCGGAAGGAAAATCGAGTAACGCCGAAACCAGCCGATCGGTCTTGAATTCCGGGTCGCGATCTAGCAATCCCACCACCCGCGTCGGCTCATCGCCAAAAATAAAACGCGATGTGGTGATGGCATAGCAGCCGATATCCATCAGCCCGCCGCCGCCCCACTCCGGAACGTTGCGCACGTTTTTGGGGTCTCGATTGAAGTAGCTGAAGACTCCAACGATCGCTCGTAACTCGCCAATGCGACCGGCGCGGACCAATTCAAGCGTTCGAAGCCACTGCGGATGGGTCTTGACCATGAAAGCCTCGCCCATCTTGACCCCGGTGCGATCGCGTACCGCGAGCAGAGTACGCGCCTCAGCCACGGTCAGACTCACCGGCTTCTCGCACAAGACATGCTTACCGGCCTCGGCGGCCTTGATCGTCCACGGCACATGAAGGTGATTGGGCAGTGGGATGTATACCGCCTCAATCGCCGGATCGCCCAGCAATGCTTCGTACGAGCCGTGTGCCTTCGCGATCCCTAAACTCTTTGCGGCGGTTTCCGCTTTGCCCGGCTGGCGTGAAGCAATCGCCGCAATTTCCGTCCACTCCCCCTGCTGCATCGCCGGAATCACCTTGCGCACCGCGATCGACGCCGTGCCCAGCACTCCCCATCTCACTTTTTTCCCGGTCATGACTGCCCTCGAGCCGCGCAACATCATCCGTCACCCTGCCTATCGCTGCAATTTCTTTCTCAGCTTCTCAGCAAAAGCAGTATTCTTCCTGCCGCCGCTCGGTGCTTCGCGCCTTTAAAAGTGCCACGCGTGGAGATCCTGAACCCATGATTCCCTATTCGCGCCAGCTTCGAACCCTGATCACGCCGTGCTTGTGGCTCATTCTCGGTGCGTCGGCACTTGGCAGCGGGGCCGCAGCGGCCCAGCCCCCGCGATTCGCTGTTTCGTTCCCAAAGGCGCGCAGCGCTGAACCACTCGACGGCCGCTTACTACTCCTTCTTTCGAATGACCCTTCCGCCGAGCCTCGTATGCAGATCAACCTGGCACCACGAACGCAAATTGTGTTTGGCATTGACGTCGACGGCCTGCAACCCGACCAGGTGGTCACCGTAGACGATTCCGCCTTCGGCTATCCGGTTCGCTACCTGCGCGATGTGCCCCCTGGAGAATACTTCGTCCAGGCGCTGCTACACCGCTACGAAACATTCCGCCGCAGCGACGGCTACACGGTAAAGCTTCCGATGGACCGCGGCGAAGGCCAGCACTGGAACATCGCTCCCGGGAATCTTTACAGCCAGCCGCAAAAGCTCGTGATTGGGCCCAATTCGAAAGTTTCTCTGGTCTTAGACCAGGAAATTCCACCCATCGACCCGCCCAAAGACAGCAAATACATTAAACACCTAAAAATTCAGAGCCAACTTCTGACCAAGTTTTGGGGCCAGCCCATGTTTCTTAGCGCGAACATCTTGCTCCCCGAAGGATTCGATGTTCATCCCAACGCCCGCTACCCGCTGGCGATCTTCGAAGATCATTTCAATTACGATTTCGACGGTTTCCGAACCGAGCCGCCGGACCCCAACCTAAAACCGGACTATAGCGAACGTTTTCACATTTCCGGCTACAACCGCATCCAGCAGCAGGAGGAGTACAGGTTTTATCAGCAGTGGACCGGGCCGAATTTTCCGCGTCTGTTAATTGTACAAATCAATCACGCCAACCCTTACTACGATGATTCCTACGCGGTGAACTCTGCGAATCTTGGTCCCTACGGCGACGCCATCGAAACCGAACTGATTCCGGCCATCGAGAAGCAATTCCGCGCCATCGGCAAAGGCTGGGCTCGATTCGTTTATGGCGGTTCCACCGGTGGATGGGAATCTCTCGCGGTGCAGCTTTTCTATCCCGACCATTACAACGGTGCTTTCGTGGCCTGCCCGGACCCGATCGATTTCCACGCTTACGGTAATGTAAATCTCTATGAGGACAAAAACGCCTTCTACCTCCAGGGGCCGCACACCCAGGTTTTGCAGCCGGGGTTCCGCGATTATCTGGGTCACACCATCGCCACGACCAAAAGCGTAAACCAGTATGAGCTGGCCTTAGGGTCCCACAGCCGCTCCGGAGAGCAATACGACATCTGGCAAGCGGTCTACGGTCCGGTCGGGAAAGATGGCTACCCGCAACCGATCTTCAACAAGGACACCGGGGAGATCGATCCCTCCGTTGCCGCCTACTGGAAGCAGCATTACGATCTGACCGCGATGCTGCAGCGCAACTGGCCGACACTGGGCGAAAAACTTCGCGGCAAGCTGCGCGTGTACGTGGGCAGCGCCGACAACTACATGCTCAACGATGCCGTTTACCTGCTCGAGGACTTCCTGAAGACCACCACCCAGCCGCCCTACGAAGGGGAGGTGAAATACGGCGAGCGCGCCGAGCATTGTTGGAACGGCGACGCCAATCTGCCGAATTATTTGTCACGATTGCATTACAACACCATGTATTTGCCGGTGATCCTCGACCGCTTACAGAAGACCGCCCCTCCGGGTGCGGACCTAACTTCCTGGCGCTATTAGAATCATTAAATGGGGAAGCGGCGAACAACAGTGCCCCCGTCCTCCGGACGCCCGGTTGACGTTTTCGGCTCAGCCCGCGTCTCAGTATCGATACCCTTCGATCCAGGACTCTCTGCATGCTTCCAAGGCGGTTGGCCGCGTTTCTGATGATCGGGTCGCTCGCGGCCCTGGCCCTCTCAACGCAGTCAGGTGAACTGCAAGGGCAAGCCCCCGCGTCCGCCACCGCTCAAAGTGATGCCCGGGCCAAAATCAGCGTGAATTCGAATCTGGTAATTCTTCCGGTGACCGTGAAGAACCGTTTCGGCGATCTGGTGGCGGATTTGCAACAAGATGACTTCCGAGTCTTCGACGAAAATGTCGAGCAGAACATCAGTGTCTTCACCGCCGAAGCGTTCCCGCTGTCTCTGGTCATCCTGGTCGACGACGATCTCAAATCCAAGGACGCCGAGCACGTTGCGCCCAGCTTGCGGGCCATCGCCGGGGGCATCAGCGCCAACGACGAAGTCATGGTTTGCCGCTTTGATCTTTCGTTTTATCCCGGGGACGCTTTCACCAGCGACCTCGACCAGCTATGGGCGGCGCTGAAGGACGCGCAGAGTCGCAGCGGACCGTCAACCGCGGGCCCGGTCCCGTTCATAACCCCGCCTACGACTCATTCAGAGGGTGTCGGCGAATCGAAAAAGCAGGTTGCGGTGAAAGCCGGCCCGCGCCCGACCAAAGCTCTCGACGATGCCATCTATTCGTCAGCCGATCTATTACACGATCGTGGCGCTACTCGGCGAAAAATGATTCTGGTCATCTCCGACGGGGTCAACGGAGCGCCCTTCAACAAGCACACCTACGCGGAGACTATCGAGTCGCTGCTCCGGGATAACGTTTCCGTTTTTAGCGTCGCCGTTGGAAATAGCCTGATTAAACATAAGTTCGCACGCCTCACCGACTACGCTAACGATACTGGAGGCGACATCTATTTCGCCTCCGACACCCGCGCCATGGAACGCTTGTATTCCCAAATCACCGAAGAGGCGCGGCACGAATATACGCTGGCGTATATCCCCAACGACGTGAGCCAATCCCGCTCGCCGTATCACAAAGTGGAGGTGCGGGTAGCGCGCGAAGCGGTAACGGTGAAGACCCGGCAAGGGTATTACGCTCCGGAGCCTAAATCACGATAGTTTATCCCCGTGTCCGCTGTTGCTGATCGCGGCCTTGGTACTTTTTGCGCTCTCGAGTACACTGGCGCCCGAAAGTTTTTTACCTTAAGGAGACTTCCATGTCCGAAGCGGCCACAACTGGCGCCGACTTCAAGAAGCAATTGGGCGATGGCCATCCAAAATTTGGCCTGTTCCTGAATTCCCACAGTCCGACGGTCGCCGAGCAACTCGCTCACTCTGGTTACGATTGGTTGCTCGTCGATACCCAGCACGGTCCGATGGGTTACGAAAAGCTTTCCGCCATGCTTGCCGGCATTTCCAATGGCGGCGCGAAGTCTATGGTGCGGGTTGCTGGCTATAGCGATCGCGCCGGCATTCAGCAGGCGCTGGATATGGGAGCGGACGGCGTTCTGGTTCCATACATCAACACCGCGGAGGAAGCGCGTCAGGCCATCAGTTGCACGAAATATCCGACTGCCGGTACCCGCTCGGTGTACTTTCCACAACGCAGCATGAACAAGGCCGGACTGCTGGGCTACGCCGGCAACGCCAACCGTAACCTGATCGTTGCGTTGCAAGTGGAGACCGCCGACTGCATCAAGAACATGGCCGAGATTGCTGCGGTTCCCGGCGTCGACATACTTTTTCTGGGCCAGAACGATCTGTGTATGTCGATGGGCTTATACGAAAAGTACGAATTTCCCCACATGTACACGTCGCCCGAGCTCGGCGCCGCGACCGACAAGCTGGTAGCCGAAGCACGAAGGAACAACGTGATTTTGGGGCTGTTTCTATTCGGAACTTCTCGCGTTGCCGAATTCCTCGACAAGGGTTTCACCTTCATCAGCTTGGGCAACGATCTGCATCACGTGCTCACTCAAGCCGGCGCCTATATGAAGGACTTGGCCACCGCGACCAAGGATAAAAAGAAAGCCTGGCAGGCTCGTCCCAGCGCGTTGCTTTAAAGGGGCAATCCAGCTCAAGCCTAAAACGTTCGAACGGACTGCTCTTTAGTCGTCGTCCAGATCCTTTTCCGGACCGCGCTTATCGCGAAAGAAATACGCCGCCGCGCCAAGAACGATCGCGAAAAACGCTACCACGGCACCGAGGACGGCGAAGGGCCCAGGATCCACCCTGGCTCCGGGGACGGTCGCGAACTGCTGCGACCATACCGCCGCATACCCCAGGGAGTTGTGCCCTCCAGGAGTTCCCGGCGGGGTCGAGGTCCAGGGCGCCGCGCAACACAGGATGATCATTCCGGCGAGGAATGCGGACAACATGACGCTATAGAACGTGTTCATAAGGGAGCCCAGTCTACACCAAGCTGCCTGCCCCTAAAGTGCTTGGCCTGACATCAGGTCCGGCAACGTTCCGGGCGATGGCTGGTCAGAGATGTTGCGGCAGTGTTAAAATCGGGTTGAGGCATCGGCCATGTCGCCCAAAACGCTCTACCAAAAGATCTGGGACAATCACGTCGTTCACGAAGAGCCTGGCAAGCCCGCCCTGATCTATATCGACCGCCATCTAATTCACGAGGGCACTTCACCTCAAGCCTTTTCCGGCCTCCGTGCCGAAGGCCGGACCGTTCGTCGCCCCGACCTGACCTTTGCCGTCATGGACCATTCCGTTCCAACCGTTTCCGGGGAGCGATTGCTGCCGATCATCGACACTGACGCCCGACTGCAATTCGAAGCGCTGGAAGAGAATTGTCGCCAGGGCAAGGTGCGGCTCTTCGATATGCACAGCCAGCATCAGGGCATCGTGCACGTTATTGGGCCGGAGTTGGGCATCACTCAGCCGGGACAAACCATCGTGTGTGGCGACAGCCACACCTCGACCCACGGCGCCTTCGGTACTCTGGCGTTTGGCATCGGCACCAGCGAGGTCGAACACGTGCTGGCCACACAATGTTTGGTGCAAAGCCGATCCAAGACTCTCCATCTGGTGGTCAACGGCAAGCGGCCCAAGGGCGTCACCGCCAAGGATTTGATCTTGGCCATCATCGGAAAGATTGGCATCAGCGGTGGTAACGGTTGCGTTGCCGAATACGGCGGCGAAGCGATTCGCGGACTCTCGATGGATGGCCGAATGACGGTATGCAACATGACTGTCGAAGGTGGCGCACGCGCCGGCATGGTTGCAGCTGATGACACCACTTTCGAATACCTCGAAGGCCGACCCTTTGTGCCTCGTGGCAAAGCGTTCCAGGAAGCGGTCGAGCGCTGGAGGCTGCTGACCAGCGATGCAGGTGCCAAATTCGACCTCACTGTGGAAATGCAGGCCGAGCATATCGCGCCGCAGGTTACTTGGGGTACCAACCCGGGCATGGTTACCAGCGTGAACGGAAAAGTTCCCGATCCCGGGTCGTTCGCGGATCCCAATGACCAGAAGGCCACGGAAAGCGCCCTCAAGTACATGGGTTTGAAGCCGGGTACACCGATTGTCGACATCTCCGTCGATCGTGTGTTCATCGGCTCGTGCACGAATTCGCGCATCGATGACCTTCGCGCAGCGGCTCATTTCGTGGCGGGAAAGCACGTAGCCCGAAACATCAAGCAAGCACTGATTGTTCCCGGATCGCGCGGAATCAAGACCCAAGCCGAAAAGGAAGGTTTGGATAAAATCTTCGTCGATGCAGGTTTTGAATGGCGGGATGCAGGTTGCAGCATGTGCATCGGCATGAATGCCGACGTCCTTCCGCCCCATGAACGCAGCGCCAGCACCTCGAATCGAAACTTCGAGGGCCGCCAGGGACGGGACTCCCGTACCCATCTGGTCAGCCCGGTGATGGCCGCGGCCGCGGCAATTGCCGGCCATTTCGTGGATGTGCGCGAGTTCGCCGTCGAGGCGGTCGAATAACTGTTTAGGCAAGGAGCCCCGAAGCGATGCAGCCCTTTTCTCAACATGCCGGCATGGTCATGCCCATGGATCGAGTCAACGTGGACACCGATCAGATGGTGCCGAAACAATTCCTGAAGGCGTTGACCAAGGAAGGCTTCGGCAGAATTCTGTTCTACGACTGGCGATACCTGGCCGGCGAAACGCCAAATCCTGAATTCGTTCTGAATTTTCCCCGTTATAAGGGTGCGTCGGTACTGCTGGCGCGCGCGAACTTTGGCTGCGGCTCCAGCCGCGAGCACGCCCCCTGGGGAGTGAAAGACTATGGCTTTCGCGTAATTCTTGCTCCCAGCTATGCCGACATTTTCTACAACAATTGCTTCAAGAACGGCATTTTGCCGGCAACCCTGAGCGAAGCGGAAATCGAAGAGCTTTTCAACCGCACCGAAAAAGAAGCGGGCTATTCTTTGACCATCGATCTTCCTAAGCAGACCGTCGGCGATAAGCACGGTTTGCTATACAAATTTGAAATTGCCCCGTCGCGAAAAGAAGTGTTGTTGAAGGGGCTAGACGATATCGGTACCAGCTTGCAGCATGTGGCGGACATCGACGCTTACGAGAAAGCCAACGCGACTAGTGCCACGATGTACGACTCGGTCGACATCAAGAACTATTCGAACAGCCGCTGACCCCAACCCCGCGGTCCGCGCGCCTATTCCAACTGCGTTATCCTACAGCCGCCACCACAGCTCGAAATAAATTCGCCCTTGGAATACCGGTTCGGGCGACTCCGGCACCGCTGGTGGGCCCAACCATTCCGCTAGCAGGATTCCTCCAAACACAAATACCGCTCCGAGCAACGACCTCGAACCCAACCGCTCCCCGAGTACGAGGTACGAGGTAACTACCGCGACCACCGGCTCCAGCGTGAATAGAATCGCCGCGTGTCCCGGCGTGGTATATTGCTGAGCCCACAGCTGCATGGAAAATGCGAGCGCGGTAGCGAAGATGGCACAGATGGCTACCGCCGCATACAGTTCCCATCGCCACGGAAATCTCTGGGGCTGCCATCCGAACACGCCTGCGGTCTCGGCTGCCAACCAGGCAAACATCGCGCACGCCGCGATCTGAATCACGCTCAACGCCGAAACGGAATGCTTCTGGGTGTATTCACTTACTAGAATGATGTGAATTGCATACAGCGCGGCGGCTACCAAGGTGAACAAGTCTCCCCGGTTCAGGTGGGCAACTCCTTCCGCCGGAACGGTGAGAAAGTAAAGTCCCACAACAGCTGCCAACGCTCCGATGTACGCCCATGCGGACAACTGGCGCCGCCAGAACAAACCCAGCAGGAGCGGCACCATCACCACGCTCGAACCAGTAACAAAACCAGACTTCGCTGCGGTCGTGTATTGCAGCCCGGCGGTCTGAAACGCGTATCCGCCAAACATAAACAAACCCAATGCGGCGCCGGCCAGCACTTCTACCCGCTTAAGACGCGCTAACACCTGGGGGCGAAAACCCACCATTACGATGGTGGCCAGCGAGAATCTCACCGCGAGGAAAAGGAATACCGACGCGTAGCCCAGTGCGCTCTTGACCACCACAAAGGTCACGCCCCAAAGCAAAGTGCAAAAACCCAGGGCGATGTCCGCGCGAACGCGTTTATCCACGGCCTCACTCCGTCGAGCTAAAAGGTGCTGTAGAGTATCGGGTTTTCGGGACTCGAACAAACTAACGATAGCCTCAGCGGCACAACTGGGGCGTCGGGGTTATTGCGCTGCGTAGACCGTGCGGCCGTCAACGACGGTTCGCAGGATATGAGTTTTGACGTAATCCGCAGGTGGGATTTTGGTCAGATCATCCGACAAGACGATGAAGTCCGCGGCTTTTCCGCGGGTCAGCTGCCCTTTCCACCCTTCGTCAAATTCTCCGTAGGCCGATCCCGATGTGTATCCACGAATACAATCGTCCAGCGAGATTTTTTCTTGCGGTTGCCAGCCACCTGGCGGACCGCCATCTGGCAGTTCGCGTGTAACGCAGGCATGCAAGCCCCGCATGGGATTGATCGGCTCGACGTCGTAATCGGTTCCGAATGCAAGTCGCACTCCATGCTTCTCCATTGTGGCCCAGGCATACGCTCCCTTGATGCGCTCGGGACCAACCCGTTGCTCCGCCCAACGCATGTCGGAGGTCTGGTGCGACGGCTGCATCGAGGCGATCACCTTCAAACTGGCGAACCGCGCGAAATCCTCAGGCGAAACCACCTGAGCATGCTCGACCCGGTCGCGCCGGTCGCGCGGTCCGTTGGCCTTTTCTACTGCTTCGAAAGCGTCCAGTGCGACGCGATTGGCGCGATCGCCGATGGCATGGAAATTCAGCTGGAACCCGGCCTTGTCCCGTTCGATGGCCATTTGGCGCAGCTTGACAGGATCCATGATCAGAATGCCGCTGGTACTCGGATCGTCTGAATACGGAGCCAGCATCGCCGCCGTGCGCGAACCCAGCGCGCCATCCAGAACCATTTTAAGAGCACCGGTTCTCAACCATGGGTCGGTAGTTCCGCCCTGGCTGCGCATATTCTGCAAATCCGGCAGCGGCGTATTGAAGTGCAGCCATTCGGTGATTCGAACGGTAAGCTGACCCTCTTCTTTCAACTGCCGGTAAACCTGGAAGTCTTCCCATTCAGAATTGTCTTGCACCGATGTAACGCCGTATTTCGCCAAATCGGCGAGCACCATCTGAATACCCCGACGCCGTTGCTCCTCCGAAGGGTCGGGAATGTACTGCGCCACCAACCCCATGGCTGAGTCTTCCTTCAGCAATCCGGTGGTTTCCCCGCTGGTATCGCGTTCGAATTCACCGCCTTGGGGATTTGGAGTGTCCTTGGTAATCTCCGCAACCTTCAGCGCCAGCGAATTGGCAACCGCCACGTGTCCGGAGATATGTGAAAAAAATACTGGGTTGTCTGGCGCGATTGCGTCCAGTTGGCCCTTGTTCGGAAATGTCTTTTCGGTCCATAACGTTTGGTCCCAGCCGCCGCCGGTGATCCATTCGCCCTTTTTGTGCCCGGGAACAGTCGCCGCCAGTCGCTGTTGCAATTCTTTGATTGAAGCCACGCCATTGAGCCGGACGCTGCGCAGGTCCTTTCCGGCAGCTCCCAGGTGGACGTGTGCGTCGTTGAATCCAGGCAGAACCAGGTGCCCGTGCAGCTGCACCGTTTCCGCGCCTTCATCCCCTCCGCCGCAATCCAGCATGATTTGTTCGATCGAGCCGACACACGTGATCTTCCCGTCGCGCACCGACATAGCGGAAGCCCAAGGATGTTGCGGATCGTTGGTGTAAATGCGACCGTGAAGGTAGTACACGCTATTCGAGGCGTTCGACACGGATTGAGCTTTTGCCGCTGAGGACAAACAGACACAAGCGACGCTAAGCGCAAGAATCGCAAGGTAACGAAAAGAGCGCGATGCGAAGTTACCGGGCCAGGCTTGTCCGAGGTTCTGCCGTAAACGCCGATTCATTGCGGAGGGTCGTCAGCAAGACCAGAAACGCCGAGCAGCGTCAGTAAGGCGCGCTGCAATCCCAATTCTCGCCCTGCTGGCTCGTACCATTCCTGTAGAGAGTGGGCGCCGCCGCCGGCTCCTCCAGCGCCGATGGAAATCGCTTCAATGCCGTTGGACAAAGGTATATTTGCGTCTGTGGAAGATCTCTCCAGCCGCGACTGGTTGCCGACGTAATCGTCCGCGGCCCGCAAGGAGGCCAGCAACGCTGAGTCCGGTGCAAGTTCGCCGCCGGGCCGGCTACCCAGCAGCACCACTTTCCAGTCCAGCTTCCCTTTCGAACGGTCGCGCGACGATTCCATTTCGTCGCGGACACCGGTTGCAACACACTCGCGTAGCGCGGCGTCCAATTTCATCAACTCGGTCTCGCTCTCGGAACGAACGTCAACCTTCAGCTTGGCCTCGTAGGGGATGGAGTTCACCGACGTGCCGCCTTCGACCTGCCCGAGATTAAATGTGGTCCGCGGATTCGTGGGCACTTTGGTGTTGATAAATCGTATCGCACCACGCACCAGCGCATTAATCGGATTGGGCATGCCGAAATCCGACCAACTGTGGCCTCCCGGGCCGGTGATGACCACTTCCAACCGGCGCGATGCCAGCGCCTTGGTGGTAACGTGGTCGGTCCCGGAGCCATCCAACACCACCGCCGCCTTCAGACGCGTGCGGTAGTCATCCACCACCGCACGCATCCCCCGAAGATTGCCTTCGCCTTCCTCGCCGACATCCGCCACAAACAAAATGGAACGGCGTGGCTGCAACGAAGTTTCATGTAGCGCGCGAGCCAAAGCCACCAGCGCGGCCAAGCCGGTTCCGTTGTCGGAAATTCCCGGAGCGCTCATACGCTGCGAATTGCGACGTACTTGGACATTGGTTCCGGGCGGAAATACCGTGTCCAGATGCGCGGCTACAATCACCAGCTGCGTATCGGTGGTGCCCTTCAGTTCGCCGATGACGTTTCCGGTGGCGTCGATATGAACTTGCAGACCCGCTGACGACAGCAGCGCCTTCACCGCTTCCGCACGCTGCGATTCCTGAAATGGCGGCGCAGGAATCTCCGTTAAGCGCACCTGCTGATCATTGATGGAAGCCAGATTGCGAGAAAACCATCCCAAGGCCTGGTGAACTTTGGGGTGATCCGCCAATGAAGAGCTCGACGCAGAGAGGCTGGGGCGATTGGACTGTGGCATCGAGGCGGATCGAACTGGCATGCACAGGAGAATAGCGCAAAGACAGCCGTGTTTCACGAAGGAGTTGGCGCCCGCCAGCCCGGTCAATTCGGCGCAGCCTGCACACAAAGGGCGTAGAGCTCGTCGTCGGTCAGAACCCGCGCTGATTTCTTCGCGGCATCCAGAACACGGTTCACCGTGGCCGGCTCTTGCGGGATTCCGTGGCGTTCCAGCCAGAACAGCACATTGGACTTGCCACTCATCGGCCCGATTTCGATGATCTGATGGAGGCCAAACAGATTGGCCGGCACGCCGCTGTACACAATGTCGGCGACCTCGGGATTCTGGCTATGAAAGGCCTTAACGATGGCGGCAGCGTGGACACCCGTCGCAGTTCGAAACGCGTCATGACCGATGACCGGATAGTTCGCGGGAATGGTCGTGTGAGTCGCCTGTGCGACCTTCTCGCAATACTTCTTCAGACCGGACACGTCGCGGTCAATCAGACCCATCAACCGCAGATTCACTAGCATCAGCTCCATGGGCGTGTTGCCGACCCGCTCGCCAAGCGCGTTGGCAGCCGCGTGCACTTGATTGGCGCCGGCGGCCACCGCCGCAAGCGAGTTGGCGACCGCGAGACCACGGTCATTGTGTCCATGCCAGTCAATTCGAACGCCTTCGCCAGCGGGCTTCACCACTTCGTCCACCGCAAATTTCACCAGATTGAATGCACCCTGCGGGGTAGCGTGTCCGACCGTGTCACACAGGACGATGGCGTGGGATCCCGAGCGAATCGCCGCCATATACAGGCGTTTCACCGTGCCGGGATCGGTGCGAATCGTATCCTCGGTTACGTACATTGACGGCAAACCGTGCGCAACCACAAATTTCACCGCGTTTTCCGTGGTGCGCTCGAGGTAATCGACCGTCCAATCTTCCACCAGGCGACGAATCGGACTGGAGCCGAGAAAGGTGGCCGCCTCAATGGAAATGCCCACCCGCTGGGAAATGTCCACAATCGGCCGGATGTCGGTTTCCACCGTCCGCGCCGCGCAATTCGGCCGAATTTTCATTCGACTGCCGGCGATCTCGCGAGCCAGTGCCTCGGTGTCAGCCAGCGCTCGCGGTCCAGCACCCGGAAGGCCGATATTGACGGACTCAATTCCGAGAGCTTCCATCAAATGGAGTATCTCGATTTTCTCTTCAATGGTGGGATCAACGACCGAGGGATTTTGCAAACCGTCTCGAAGCGTCTCGTCGTTTAGCAGAACCTTGGTACCCGCCGCAATGGATAGGGTGGCAATCCCGTTCCAGTCGTAGATCATTTCGCTTGTGGTGGGTTGGGCCATACGTTACCCAATGAAATCGAACAAATACGTTGGCCTTGACGACCGTGGCTGCGCGCGCATCTGCGGATTCTAACTGAAAATCACGCCTGCAAGAATGACTGCAAAGCCGGATCCGTGGTCATCGGTTACGTCGCTGCCACCCGGCGAAATTAGTCTTCCAGGTGCGATGTGGGTAGCGAAGCCGCGCTCACCGTCGCCGGGTCATCTCGTAGTTTGAAATAGAGCGTAGAACCGCTGGGCCGGGGCACATTCAGGGTCGACTGAATAAATCCGGTCGGCACCGGGGAGTTGTGCGTGAATTGCGGATCGGAAGCTACCGAATCGATTAGGAATAGGTTTGTACCGGTCAGTTGGCATTGCTTGTCCGTACTCTCCGGGCACTGCAGCTCCTTCAGGCCCGGCACACGTACCAAAGTAGCGAGCGGCTGCCAATCGCCTTTGGTGCCGTCAGCCTCCACCGGGCGGAATCGCAACGGCCCAAACGCCGAGGGCCCAAATGCTTTGTGGGGGTCGAGAACCGCCAGGGCGGTCTCCGCGTCTCGCAGAACCAGGGTTCCGTCCGCGACCCCCAGCAGGACACTGAACGACTCGTCAGCGGTAGCCACTTCCAGTCGTTCGGTGCGGGAAAACTTGCCGGGGGTTTCCGTCTTCAACAGAAACGAAACCTGTCCGTCGAGCGGCAATTCATCCTGACTGCCCAGTGTGATCGAAGACGGCGTCGGCCCCAACTGAATATCCTTGCTGACCAGCGCCACTTTCGGGCGAGGCTCTCCCACCGTGGTCGACAAATCCAGCGCGCGACCGTCTTTAAGCGTGACCCGCGCCATAAGCCTCTGGTCCGGCTGGATCTGCAGCTGGGTGCTCCCGGAGGTGCTCAGATTCAGTTGATCTTGTTCGTTGGCGCGCGTCAACTTTCCGGCCACAAATTGAACGCCGTTGAGTTCGAATCGCTGCACCTGATCCAATCGTGTTCCGGTGAGAACGCCCTGTTGATCGCCCGCGTTGATCGCGAAAGATTCCAGATGGGCGGCCTCCGAATACGCCTGCACGGAAATCTCATCAGCCTGCGCCAGACCGAATTGTCTTAGCTTCATTTTCAGATTGCCAGCTACCTGGTCCTTCAGTGCTACTTTAACTTCCAGTTCGTCCGGCTTGGTCAACTTCCAAGTGGTCTTCACTTCATGTTCACGGCCGTCCTGAAGGGAAATTCCCTCGATACAAACAGCTGCCGCCGATTGCACGTGAACGGTATCTTCTCGGCCGACGATCAGTGCGGTTTGTTCGGCGGAGGGCACATTCCAGGTTGCCGCTCGCGCTGTGCGCAGACGAAATTTCGGCCCGTCGTAAGACTCAAACCCCCAGAAGCCGCGAAGGCTCGCGGTGAATTCCGGATCGAGCTTACCGATGTCCATGGTATGGGTGTCGATTACGAACCCGCCGCTTTCAGCGTCCGCTCTGGCCGGCAGGTCAAAACCGTTCCCGCTCTTGGCCGGAACATGAAGAATAAAATCGTGCGCGATATCGCCAGAGAACACCAGCGGGGCGCCTTCGACGGGCAAAACCAGGGAAGACCGCTGCGCGCAAAAAATTTGATCGGCGTTGACCGGCCGGAGTGGCGGCAACTGGATCGCCTCAACAGCCGGCAGACCCACCACGATCACCGACATAGGCTTACGAAACGAAGGAGGATTATTCAGCTTCAAATTCATCTGCTCGTTCTTGGGCGACGCCAGCGCGGGAATGTAGACATACGAAGCGGTGTGAAGATTTCCCAGAATGCGGGCTAAATCCACCACCGCGCCCACGTACGCACTGTAAAAACCGCCGCCCGCCAGCGACGTGGTGCTGACCGCACCGACAAAGTCGGAATTCGGACCCGACGCCAGCGCGGTCACAACCGATTGGCTGTGGCCATCGTCCAGCACCAGGTTGTCAGTATGTTGCGTCAAACACGACGCCTGCTCTTCCACGGGCTTATCGAAACAGTCTTTCTCCAGCCGAATACCGAGCGTGCGCGCCAAAAGCTCCGATTTCTCATGGACCGCCTTGGGATCCACATCCGAGACGATCTTCATGTCCGCTAAATATTTGTCGAGCCGAGATCGATCCAGGCTGGCTTGATTCAAGTCTTGGGACGCGCGTACAAAGACTCCCGGCCGGCTGCGCACCGCTGCACGCAGCGTCCCGAAATCGCCGCCGGTCTCCGGGGCCAGAAACAGCAGCGCCTGCTGCGCTTCCTGCGGCACGGTGACGACAATTCCCTCTTCACGGACCTCTTTCGTCCAGGTCTCCACCTTGGTGAACCACGATTCCGGAGGCGGATTGGTGGACCCGCGCAAAAAAGCCACGATCAGCAAATAGTGGGCCGATTGGTCGGTGGGGAAATCGGGATGCAGCCACAGGCGATCGCCGGGCTGCAGATTGGCGACCTTGGAAATTGGCAAAGGTTTCCCATTGCGGCTTACTTTCATTTCGATTTTGGGACCCACCAGATCAAATGTGTTGTTGTCGGCGCGTGCAATTCCCGGCAAACATAAACAAAGGGTGGCAAAGCCAACCAATAGATTCCATCTTCGCGTCAGGGACTGCCGCAGAATGTAAAGCAAATGGGCTCCTTGCGCGCTCCCACCGAATCACTGCCAGGAGGAGCGTGAGAATGCACGGCTCCATACTCACGGCAAAACGCCGTGAAGAACGCCGAGTAACGTCGGGACCGCTCGAAGGACAGCTTCAGCTCAGTCTGATGCGGCTTTTCCATCGATCGCCGCCAGACTTATGACTGTTTCGTTACCGCGGGCTCGCCCAAGGGCGGGAGGCCAACACATGACGGCACTCAGAATCTACATCATAAGACTCGAACATACCGGGGAACAACATTTCTGGCAGCTTCGCTCGAAATAGGTACTCCCGGAAAGCAGTACGCCATCATTCCAGATTTCGATCATTGCAGTCTTGGACGGCGGTTAGGTTCGTAATCGCCGGCGTTCTGTTTATTTGACCCCAGCCAGCTTCGCCGCGGCAGAAGCCGCCAGAGCCGCTTCGTTTTGCAGCACTGCGGCGGCGGCGGCAATGGACTGCTCCGCCTGTTTCCATTGCTTCTGTTCGATGGCTTCCTGAACCGCCGGCATCGCCTTGGCCTCGTAGCCGGTGTAAACACCGGGAGCGTAAATCTGGTGCTTGTACCAGGCCCGCCCTGGTAAACCCCGGGGTGTCGTCAGCGTGCGCTCGCTCTCAATCAGCATGCGATTAATCTCGGTGAGCGCTCCGGCGGTCAGCACCGATCCACCGTCTTGCATCACCCGAGCCAGCGCTTTCTTGTATTCTTCGGCGCTGCGCGAGAGAACATCCGCGCTGTTTTGCAGCGGGGCAAAATTGAGATGCGGAGGTTCGGCTTCTTTCTTAGGAGCGACATACGTGACTCGAGGATCGGCACTCGCGGCAAACACTCCTTCGTCGATCTGGCGATTCCGCTCTCGGATTTGCTCTGCCTGGTGCGTCGCGAAGCTCTGCAGGCCGTTAACGTACGTTTGTACCGTATCCGCGAAATCTGAAAAATCGAAGGGCAAGAGGTCCGCATCCGCCAAACGCATGACCGTCGAGCCGGCATACTGGCTCAGGGCCCGTCCATAGGCAAAATTGGTATCGCTGAAATGCGTGTACCAATAGAAATCGTCGTAGATGGAATGATAAATTCCGCCGTGGTCTTCGCCTTCGAACCCTACATCCAGCACCGCGACGCCGAGAAAATTCTGAAAACCAGCATGATCCGATCCACCCCCGGAAATGTCGATACGAAGGTCCGGACGCTCGCGCAGCTCCTTACGCACTTCTGTCGTTTTGGCGGTCTCGAGGCTCCGCAACTGCCAGCGCTTCCATACCGACAGCTTCGTTTCCGGATCTTCCACATCGCGGGCCACGTCGTTGGCCAACTTCTCCAGCGTGTGCGATCCTTCGACGCCCAGAAAGCCTCTCGCGTTGGTGTCCGAATTAATGTACGCGACCGCATTCTTCCGCAGCTCCTCAGCATGGGTCTCCAGCCACTCTACCGAGCCCAGCAGTCCCGGCTCCTCCCCGTCCCAGGCACAATAAACAATGGTGCGCTTGGGCTTCCATCCGGCCTTGACCAGTTCACCCAACGCGCGAGCCTCCTCCAGGACCGCTACTTGGCCAGAGATGGGGTCTTCCGCTCCGTTGACCCACGCATCATGGTGATTCCCGCGCAGCACCCATTGGTCAGGAAATTGCGATCCCGGAATCTTAGCAATCACGTCATACAGGGGTTCCAGGTCCCAATTGGAAAACATTTTTAAGTGAACCTTTGCCGCGCCCGGCCCGAACCGATAGGTCAGGGCCAGACCGCCCCGCCAGCTGGGCGGCACCGTGGGCCCGGTAATAGCGGCCAACAGCGGTTCGGCGTCAGCGTAAGAAATCGGCAATACCGGAATGGTGGTCAACGTCGGTGCGTTCTTGATGTCCAGACGCTCGGCTTCTGCGGTAGCGCCCACATTCGGCGTCAGGGGATCGCCCATGAATTCTGTCGAGTCTTGTACGCTACCGCGCTGCACGCCGTCTTTCGGACGGAATGCCCCGGCCGGGTACGTCAGCCCAGCAGAGAAGCCATCGTCGCTAGGGTCGGAATAGATAATGCAGCCCAACGCTCCATGTTCAGCCGCAACCTTCGGCTTTATGCCCCGCCACGCGTGGCCATATCGGGCAATAACGATCGCGCCTTTAACGGAGATTCCATTACGCTCCAGAACTTCGTAGTCTTCGGGAATGCCATAATTCGCATATACCAGCGGGCCAGTGACATCCCCGTCGGCAGAATAGGCGTTATAGGTGGGAAGTTGTTCGGACTGCTGGTCTGAAGTCGGGTCTCCTGGAACCGGCGGCTCTTGCAGCTTGGCCACAAAATGCGGCCCTCCGCCAACCAACTCCACCAGCCGTTGCTTCGGAGTCGGAAACAGCACACGGAAAGTTTCAATATGCGCGTCGAACCCAAATTCCTTGTATTTCGCCAAGATCCATTCAGCGTTGTCTTTGTCGTAGGGTGATCCTACGTGGTGCGGCCGGGCCGTCAAATGCTGCATATACGAACGAAGATTTGCAGGATCGGGGATCGAGCGAAATTTCTCTTCCCAGTGACGCTCCGTCGCCGAAGATTGCACGGAATATCCCGCAAGAGGCGAGTCTTCGGCGATGACCCGGCTCCCGAATGGCGCGATGGTCATGACCATAAAAATGGAAAGGGCGACAAAGAGATTATGACGCACGATGCCTCCTGGTTTTTGGGCATCGGTATTCTGCCCCAGACCTTCGGGTATTGAAACTTCCAACTAAGCGATGCGGAAAGATTCCTCATGCTCTGCGTAGACCATGCACAGACCCTGCGGGGGCACGGTGGGACCGGATTTCGAACGGTCCCTCAGCGCATACAGACGATCGATGTCGTCCGGTTGTAGCTTGCCTCGTCCCACATCCAGGAGCGTGCCGGTCATCTTTCGAACCATGTAGCGCAGGAACGACCGTCCCCGCACCGTAAATAGCAGTTCTTGATCATCCGCCGAACGCACCAACTCGGTCGAGTAAATCTCACGCTCGGTAGAGCGTTCCTTGTCATCCTCCTCGGATCCCGTGGATGCGGCGAAGGAGGCGAAATCGTGCACGCCCACGAACCGCGCCGCCGCGAAACCCATGGCCTCTTCGTCCAGGGGAAACGGATAGTGCAATACGTATCGCCAGATCATCGGCGGCACCACTTTTCCGCGGTACAACCGGTATCTATAGATCTTTGCTCGCGCCGACCACCGGGCATGGAAGTCCGGGCCCACTTCCAGGCACTGCACGATTCGAATCGCCGGTGGTAGCAGTGCGTTAAGAGCACGCTGAAACTCTATCGGCAATAGGGCCGAGTGGGTTCGAAAGCTGCCCACCTGTCCGAGAGCGTGCACGCCCGCATCGGTGCGACCCGCACCGTGAAGGACGATGTTTTCCTGAGTGATTCGGCGCAATACTCCGACAATCTCGCCTTGGATCGTTGACTTATTGGTTTGGATCTGCCAACCGTGGAAGTCGGTGCCGTCGTAAGCGATGGTCAGTTTGAAGTAGCGCATCGAGCCGTGGATGGTTGGTCGCCAAATTCGCGCTCTTCAAGCAATGAACCACTAGCAGATTCCAAGTTCAGGGAGCAGCACGCGTGAAACGGCTGCCGGGCTTCACGGCCGCTCGACCGTCGCGGCATAAGGGGCATTCCTCCGGTATAAAGCTAACGATCGGAAGATCGATCAACGCCCGGCACGGAACTGGAAAATCGACGGCGCCGCCGCTGCGATCAATCAGAGCGCCGGTTGCGACCACTCGCCCGCCTGCTTCTTCCACCACCTGAATGGTTTCCAGCGTCGATCCGCCGGTGGTCCAGACGTCTTCGATCACCAGCACCCGTAAATCCGGAGCCAAGGAAAATCCCCTGCGCAGCGTCAATCCTCCGCGTGCGTCGCGTTCCACAAACATGGCCGGGGTGCCGCCGCCGGTATCGCTCTTGCCCGGCGGCAACGCGCGAGCTACCTCCTGACCAATGATCAAGCCTCCCAACGCCGGCGAGATCACCGCGTCGATGGAGATGTCCGAAAACAACCCAGCCAGACCGGCACCCAGTTTCTCGGCATACCGGGGATATTGCAAAACCAGCGCGCACTGCACATAGGTGCCGCTATGCAAACCGCTGGACAGTTCAAAGTGACCGTGCCGTACCGCACCGGCCGTTTCGAAAATCCGTAAAAACTCCTGACCTGGCTGCATGTAGCTCCGGTCCGACGCTGGAAGCCAACAACTCGAGCGCAGTACCATTCGAAAGTGCCACGCAACGAAGTGAACCGCTCACCTGCGAGCACTCTAAGCGTCGAACTATCAGCAGCCTAGCCACGGCACATCGCGTTGTCAAGGAAAGGTGGCCCTGCTAGACTGCCCAATCAACTTATTCTCTGCTCTTGGTGTTCAGCATCGTCGCGAATTGACGATTTGATGAAACAAAGTGTCGCCGAAGAACGTTGTACAGGTGAAGAGTTAGTTCCGGCGCATGCAAGCGTGGTCGAGATCAACCCGAGGGGTAAAGAAGAGATGAAATCGTTACGGCAGACCGCAGGGCGGTCCTGGGATTTGTGCGGCGCGGAAGGCCCCAACCGGAAAAAGGCCGCGCGCGAGTCCGGGCAAGCACTGCGGGCGATAACCGCCGCAGTGATCGCCGCGTTGCTGCTCGGCGGGTCCGCGAGCCCTATTTATGCTCAGGATCCGGGTCAAGGCTCGACCTCTCAGCCGCAAGGCGCGCCGCTACCGGTGCCGCAATCTCCAGAGCAGAATCGTCCCGGACAAGACAAAAATCCGCCGACCCAAACTCCTGCGCCGGTGTACGGTCCGGGACCCGTAAATCCCCCGATTCCTGTGGCTCTAGGATTATCGAACTACAACTATTCCAGGGCGCCGCGGGCTTTCCCGACACTGATCGCACCGTATCGAGCCATCACCGTACCCGCGCCGACACTCACCAACTCTCCGAGAATCGACCAATTGGTCCAGGACGGTAAACTGCGGATCACCTTGCAAGATGCGGTGGAGCTAACCTTGGAAAACAGCATGGACGTCCTGGTTTCTCGTTATAACTCCTGGTTTGCCGACACCGATATTTTGCAGGCTGAAGCCGGCGGCCTCCCGCAAGGCGTGGCCGGAGCCGACACTCCGTTCTCTACCGCGGTCATGCCGACGTTGACCTTCGACCCGGTTCTGACCGCAACCGGCGGCTACGACGACCGCTCCACGCCCATCAACAACCCCTTTATCTCCGGTACCGGCACGACATCCACAGTGGCCAGTGGCCTGCTTTCCCATTCCGCCGAATATAACTTCGGTTACTCCCAAGGGTTTTCTACCGGCACCACGATTACGTCGGCCTGGGACAATACCCGTTCCTCCTCCAATGCCCTGGCAAACTTTTTCAATCCCAACGTGCAATCCAGTTTGCTGGTAGGTGTTTCGCAGCAGTTGCTGAATGGTTTTGGAAGATTTGCCAACCGCCGCAACATCATCATCGCCAAAAATAACAAGAAAATCGCGGATCTCACCGTCGCCCAGCAAGCCATCACCACCGTCACCAGCACCATCACGGCGTACTGGGAATTGGTTTATGCACGAGAAAATGTGCAGGTGGAACAGCAGGCGGTAACCGTTTCAAAAAAGCTGTACAACGACAATCAGAAGCAGTTGGAAATCGGCACCATGGCCCCCTTGGACGTCACTCGCGCGGAATCGGAGCTGGCTACCGACCAGCAGAATTTGATCGTCGCGCAGACTACCCAGCTGCAGGACGAGCAGGTTTTGAAGAACGCCATCAGCAAGGATCCGCTGGCGCCGAATCTCATTAACGTCGAGATTATTCCCGTCGACAAACCGATTCCCCCGGAGGCCGTTGAAGCTCCGACGTTCGAAGACGCTATCAAGGAAGCGTTTGCCAAGCGGCCCGACCTGCTCGAGCAGGAGCTGAACGTGACCAACGCCGACGTCAACGCTCGCGCGACCGCCATCGCTTTGCGTCCGACGCTTACTCTCGGCGTGCAATATACCAGCCAGAGTCTCGCCGGAAATTCACCTATCAACGGTACGCCGGCGCTGGTCAGCACTGGAATTCCCATCGTCGATGCCACCGGTGCACCCGTTTTCGTCGATGGCGCTCCCATTTTTGAGTCGTCCACCACCGCGCCGGTTACCGCCACCAGCCACGGTGGTTTTGGGACTGCGCAAAGCCAAATTTTTCACAATCAGTTTCCTGACTATTTGGCCTCTCTGAATCTGATCCTTCCGATACGTAACCGATCTGCGCAAGCCACCAATCAGCGAGCCATCCTCACGGAGCGCCAGATTCAAGCTCAGTTGCAACAGTTGCGAAACAACGCGCTGCTCGACGTTCGCAACACCTACATCGCTTTGCAGCAGGATCGCGCCCGAGTCCAAGCGGCCAGCAAGGCCCGAGAGCTGCAACAACAAACTTTCGACGCCGAGCAGAAGAAATACCAGTTGGGGGCGTCCACGGTTTACAACGTCATTCTCACCCAGCGGGACCTGATCACCGCGCAGGGCACCGAACTTCGTGCCTTGGCGGATCTCGTCGAAGCCAAAGCCAACTACGAACGTGCGGTCGGACGAACGCTGGATGTCAATCGGGTGACCATCGCCGACGCCGGGCGCGGCGAGGTGGAACACGACACGCTCATCCCCGGCACCCTCCACGGAAAAGTCGTGGGCACCGATCAACTCTTTTCGGACGGTAAACGATAAGAACTCGGAGTCTGCGGCACCGACCGCAGGGTAGCCCCGCGAATTAGAGAATCACCCGGTCTTTCACAGCCGCGGCGTACTTCTGAGACCCGCGTCCTTGCCCTCTCCGAAGCTTTCGCATAGCATAAAATCAGCCGATCGCAGATCGCTGCGACGTCCCCGCAGAGTTTGCCTGGCGCGTCTGGAGAGCATGCTCGATGAGCAACCCAATAAACGAAACCACCCAGACGCTGCCCTCGGGCCCTGCCGCAACGCAGCGCAAACCGTCGGCAAGAGAACAAGCCTGGCAGAACAACACGCTGCAGCCCGCACTGGAAAGAAGTGCCGAGCGGCAACCTGAATTCACCACCATCTCCGGGTATCCCATCCGCCGCCTGTACACCGAAGCGGACCTCACTGGATGGAATGCTGATCGCGATTTAGGCTTACCCGGAGAACCTCCCTACACCCGGGGCATTCACGCCACCATGCATCGCGGGCGCCTGTGGACCATGCGCCAGTTCGCAGGCTTCGGCACCGCAGAAGATACCAACCAGCGATTTCGCTACCTGCTCGCTCAAGGGCAGACGGGGCTGTCCACGGCGTTCGATCTTCCGACGCTCATGGGATATGACTCCGACCATCCTCTCTCCGCGGGCGAAGTCGGAAAATGCGGCGTGGCCATCAGCTCTCTCGCCGATATGGAAGTATTGTTCGACAAAATTCCCATCGCCGACGTAACCACGTCCATGACCATTAATTCCCCCGCCGCGGTCATCTGGGCGATGTATCTGGCGGTCGCGGAAAAACAGGGAGCCGATTGGAAGAAGATTTCCGGCACGCTACAGAACGACATCCTGAAGGAATACATCGCGCAGAAGGAATACATTTACCCTCCCGAGCCGTCTATGCGGCTGGTCATTGATACCTTTGAGTTCGGCGTCAAGCACACTCCCAAGTTCAATCCCATCTCGATCAGCGGATACCACATTCGCGAAGCCGGCTCGACTGCGATCCAGGAACTAGCGTTTACTCTGCGCGATGGCCTGGAGTATGTGGAATGGGGCATGCGGCGCGGCCTGGACGTCGACGAGTTCGTGCCCCAGCTGTCGTTCTTCTTCAACGCCCACAGTGATTTCTTCGAAGAAATCGCCAAGTACCGCGCGGCTCGCCGGATCTGGCACAAAGCCATGGTCGAGCGATACAAATCCAAGAATCCGCGTTCCTGGGCGCTCCGCTTCCACACCCAGACCGCCGGATGCTCGCTGACCGCTCAGCAGCCCTACAACAACGTGGTGCGCACCGCGATCCAGGCGCTCGCGGCGGTGCTTGGCGGCACCCAATCGCTGCACACCAATTCTCTGGACGAAGCGTGGGCGTTGCCGACTGAATTCGCCGCTACCATCGCCCTACGTACCCAGCAGATTATTGCCCACGAGACTGGGGTCACCAATACCGTCGATCCCTTGGGAGGTTCATACTTCGTCGAGTCGCTCACCAACGAAATCGAAGCGGGTGCATGGGAGTACATCGATCGAATCGACGCCATGGGAGGAATGGTCAAAGCGATTGAGCGCGGATATCCGCAACGCGAAATCTCCGAAGCTTCCTACCGCTATCAGGTGGAACTCGACAAGAAGCGGAAGATTATGGTCGGCGTGAATGACTTTGTAGCTCAGGAAAAACCATTGGAAACGTTGCAGATCGACGAAACCGTGGGGCACCGGCAGGCCGCGCGGCTAAGCCAGTTGCGCGCCGATAGGTCCCAGGAAAACGTATCACGCGCTCTGGCAACCCTGCGCAAAGCTGCCCAGGGCAACGATAATCTGATGCCCCACATTCTTGCTGCAGTGAAAAGCTACGCCACTCTCGGCGAAATTTGCGATGCCATGCGCGACGTTTTCGGGACCTACGAAGAGATCGCGATCACCTAAGAGCACGATTCCCATGCCCGATAAGAAAATTCGCGTGCTGATTGCCAAGCCCGGCTTGGATGGTCACGATCGCGGCGCCAAAATCATTGCCCGGGCCCTCCGAGACGCAGGCATGGAAGTCATTTATACCGGTTTGCGGCAGACTCCAGAAATGATCGCTACGGCTGCGGTCCAGGAAGATGTGGACGTGATCGGCCTTTCCATTCTCTCCGGCGCCCACAATACCCTATGCCCGCAACTGATGAAGCTTCTGCATGAAAAAGGCATGGACGACGTCACCGTGCTGCTCGGTGGAATCATTCCGGAAGCGGACGTCGCCGCTTTGAAAGCAGCCGGCATTGCCGAAATCTTCCTGCCGGGTACTTCCACTCAGGACATCGTCACCTTCATTCACGGGCGCATCGCACATTAATTCGGTCACCGAAATCGACTACGCCAATCAACTCCAGGCCCGTTCAAACTTCACTCTGGTGTAAAGCACCGTAAAATTCTCGCGGATTACATTGCGCTGCGAACCGCTCGCCGGCCGGGTCAGACACGCGGCCAGGTCACACCCGGCACTCGCCGCCCGGTTCAGGCGCTCGCGGAGCAACGCAGTTTGCACTCCGCGCCTGCGAAACGCCGGCAAGGTGCTGGCTCCGAACAGCCCCGCGACTCCGTCGCGCATCGATAGCGTCGCCCCGCCGGCTATTTCCCCGCCGATTCGAGCCAGAAAGCAGGTCACCGCGGGTCCTGAACCGAAAGTCTTCATCACATTCAGAATTTCCTGAGTGACTGGAAAATTGTCGGAAAACCCTTGGGCCACCGTCAGTGTCCATATCTCCATCTGTTTTTCACCAACCTTTTCGATCACCACATCTTCAACAGCGGATTGGTCTCTGCAGTCGTTCCAATCCGCCAGCGACCGCGCCATCACGTTGGAAAACTCCGTGACCCGGTACCCATTGCCTCCAAACTGTTCGATCAACGAAACGTCGGCCAGCGGACAGATTTCCACTCGCACCGGCTCCTGTCGACTCCGGTAGAATTGCTCCAGCCGTTCGAATTCTTGCTCGGAAACCGGGCCGCTGAGGCCCAGGCCTACCGCTTGGGTGATTGGCGAGTTCGGCCCGCAATACACGGCGAATCCCCCGGCGATACTCATGACCGCGCGGCCGTCGACTGGCGTTCCATCCGAAGTTTCCGCGCAAGCAACCGCGGCCTGCGCTTCGGCGAGCTCGATGCGCCGAGCCAGATCCAGCGACAGCGAGAGTTGCGTCGTCACGCCGCGGAGTCTAACCGCACCGCGCTGCAGATGCAAAGACAGCGCCTTCTAGATCGGCGCCAATTCGCGCTGGCTGTGAATAATTCGTATACTGGGTCGTTTACGCTTTGGTATGGAGCTAATGCAAGCTCGACCCGAGAGCATTCGCATCATCACGAGGACTGCCGCGTGGCCGCACCGGTCTTAAAGACAAACATTAACAAGAAATCGCCTGAGTTCGAAAAGAACACCCGCCGCGTTGTGGATCTGGTAGCTCAGTTCAAGAACGAAGAAGAACAGATCTGCATTGGCGGCGGCGCGAAGGCCATCGAGTCGCAACACCAGAAAGGCCGGCTGACCGCGCGCGAAAGAATCAAACGGCTGGTCGATCCGGGGACCTCTTTTTTTGAGCTAGCCGTTTACGCTGCGCACGGCATGTATGCCGAATGGGGTGGCGCCCCTTCGGCTGGAACCGTTACCGGCCTGGCCCGCGTCTGCGGAAGAATCTTCATGATCATTGCCAATGACGCCACCGTGAAGGCCGGCGCGTTCTTTCCGATGACCGCCAAGAAGGTCCTTCGCGCCCAGAACATTGCCATTGAAAACCATATACCCACCATTTATCTGGTGGACTCTTCTGGGGTGTTCCTGCCGTTGCAGGAAGACGTTTTTCCTGATACCGACGATTTCGGACGCGTCTTCCGGAATAATGCGGTCATGAGCGCGATCGGCATTCCGCAGCTCACCGCCATCATGGGCATGTGCGTTGCCGGCGGCGCTTATCTTCCGGTCATGTGCGATCACATTCTGATGACTGAGGGCTCGGGCCTGTTTCTCGCTGGTCCTGCGCTGGTGCAAGCAGCCATCGGCCAGAAGACCTCCGCCGAGGATTTGGGCGGAGCAAAAATGCACGCGCAGATCAGCGGCACCATCGATTTCCGCGAGCCCGATGACCAAGCCTGCATTACCCGCATTCGGTCCCTGGTCGACAAAATGGGCGCGGCCCATCCGTCGCCGTTCAGTCACGTCGCCTCCAAAGAACCGGTATTCCCCGCTGACGAAATCTACGGGGTATTCTCCGCCGATCCGGGAAAGCAGTACGACATGCGCGAGGTCATCGCCAGAATCGTCGATGCCAGTGAGTTTGATGAGTACCGCGCGGAATACGGCGAGACGCTGCTGTGTGGATACGCGCGCATTGGCGGATGGGCGGTTGGCATTGTGGCCAATCAAAAGAAGCACGTGCACGTCACTGCCAAAGGTTCCGACGAGAAGCGGTTGCAATTTGGCGGCGTTATTTACACTGAGTCCGCGGAAAAAGCCGCTCGCTTTATTCTGGACTGCAACCAGAATCGTATTCCGCTGATTTTCCTGCATGACGTGAACGGCTTCATGGTCGGCAAAGACGCCGAATGGAGCGGCATCATCCGCGCCGGCGCAAAAATGGTCAACGCTGTCGCCAATAGCGTGGTTCCGAAAATCTCGGTGATCTGCGGCGGCAGTTTTGGCGCCGGACATTACGCCATGTGCGGAAAGGCCTACGATCCGCGGTTTATCTTCGCGTGGCCGACGGCGCGATACGCGGTCATGAGCGGCGACGCTGCGGCGGGCACCCTGGTCGAAATCAAACTGAAACAATTGGAGCGCGAAGGCAAGAAGGTCGACGAGAAGGCTCGGAAAGAATTGTCCGACTCGGTCCGCGCTAGCTACGAACAGCAGACCGATCCACGCTACGCCGCCGCGCGTCTTTGGGTCGACGCCATCATCGACCCGGCCCACACTCGTGATGCCTTGATTTGGGCACTGGAATCGGCGGCTCTCAATCCCGAAATCGCGGAATTCAGGACCGGCGTGCTACAAACCTGACATGGAGACCGTACAACTCATTGAATGCCCGCGTGATGCCTGGCAGGGACTTCCCGACTTCATTCCCACCGAATACAAAGCTGAATATCTGAAGGAGTTGGTCAACGCCGGATTCCAGCGCATTGACGCCGTAAGCTTCGTTTCCCCCAAGCACGTCAAGCAAATGGCCGACAGCGAAGAAGTCATGGCTAAATTTCTCGGTTCCCTTCCCGGCGTTGCGCTCCCGGAAATCATTGGTATCGTCGTGAACGAGCGGGGACTCGAACGCGCGCTTGCAACCCCTGGCGTGACCACTATCGGATACCCGTACTCGATTTCGGCCTACTTCCGGCGAGCCAACGCGAACATGAGCAGAGCGGAGTCCCGTGAGTTGGTGGAGCTTCTTAAAAAACGGACTGCCGCCGCAAACGCCGGTTTGGTCGTTTATATCTCGATGGCCTTCGGCAATCCGTACGACGAGCCGTGGGGACCTGAGCTCGTGCAGGAAACCTTGGAATGGCTTAAGGATGTTCGAGTGCACACCGTCTCTCTCGCCGACACGGTTGGAACTGCATCGCCCGAATTGGTTGGCGATGTATTTCGACAGGTGAAACACCATGTCGCTGGTATCGACTTGGGCGTGCACCTTCACGGCCGCCCGGAAAATGCTGAGGAAAAAGTTCTGGCTGCGTATGAGGCTGGATGTCGCAGGTTCGACAGCGCCCTCGCCGGCCTCGGTGGATGTCCCTTCGCCGGCGATGACTTGATCGGCAATATTCCCACCGAGCAAGTGTTGACAGCATTGCGCAAGGCCGGCGCCGACCCGGGAATCGAGCCCATCCGCCTGGAAAAAGTGCTAGATATGTCTAAGAGTATTCGGGCCAAGTACGCTCATGGGCCAGTTGTGAACTGACCGAGGCAATCATGTACACCACCCTGGTTCTGGAATATGACGGTGAGATCGCTTACCTAACTCTGAATCGTCCGGATAAGCGCAATGCGATTTCCAGCGCGATGATTACGGAGTTGCAGTCGGCGCTGGACGCCATCGAGAAGACTCACACCCGCGTGGTGATCATGACCGGCGCTGGATCGGCCTTCTGCGCCGGGGCAGATCTGGACATGCTCGCCGCCATTGCGCAGCAATCCGCCTCGGAGAATCAAGACGATTCGCGGCGCATCGCCAAGCTATTCAGGCGCATCTGGAGTTTCCCGCGGCCGATGATCGCCGCGGTGAACGGCCCGGCGTACGCCGGAGGGTGTGGCATCGCGACACTGTGTGATTTTACATTGGCTTCGACGGAGGCGCGGTTTGGCTACACCGAAGTGAAGATCGGTTTCATTCCGGCCATCGTCTCCGTTTTCCTGACCCGCCAGGTAGGTCAAAAGCGTTCTCGCGATCTGCTCTTGACCGGCCGGATCCTCGAGCCCGAAGAGGCCAAGCAATTCGGCTTGGTCACCGAGGTGGTTCCAGCTGAGCGCTTGGCAGCGCGAGCTCGGGAACTGGCCGCCCAGATTATTTCCGCGAGTCCCAGCAGCGTAACTCGCGCCAAGCACCTGCTGATTTGTTCGGAAACCGTAGGCGTGGATCACGATCTGGAACGTGCCATCCTGGAAAATGCTCGCATCCGTTGCACCGCGGATTTCAAAGAGGGGGTCGCCTCCTTCTTGGAAAAGCGCAAGCCGGTCTGGCAGGACAAGCCCCACTAAAGCGATTATGGGAAACTTGCAGCATCATGATGCGACGGTACGGGTGCGCTACGCCGAGACCGACCAGATGGGCGTGGTCTATCATGCCAACTACCTGGTCTGGTTTGAAGTCGGGCGTGTCGAATTGATGCGCGCGCTCGGTGTCGAATACAAAACCATGGAAATCACAGACGATTGCCACATTGTGGTCGTCAACGCCCATTGCCGCTATCTTCGACCAGCACACTACGATGAGCTACTGACGATTCGCACCCGCATTGCGGAATCCCGCAATCGCACCGTCACATTCGCTTACGAACTTTTTCGCCAGGGCGACGGCGTCCTGCTCGCCACCGGTGAGACCACCCACGTGATCTGCGGAGCCAATGGGCATCCGAAGCTTCTCCCCGCAAAATACCGGACCGTCTTGGCGGTGGGCGGCGCTACCGATTCCCCGCGGAGAGAGGCATGACCATCGCATTAACCGGAAACGATCTGACGTTCGAACAGCTAAACGCGGTGGCGTTCGCTGGCGAAAAGGTCTCGCTGGCACCTGATGCCATCGTGCGCATGGACGCTTCCCGTAAAGTTGTCGACCGCGTCGTCGCATCCGGTGAAACCGCCTACGGAATCAACACCGGCTTCGGAAAGCTGGCCTCAGTTCGAATCTCCGCAGAGCAAGTCCGGCGGCTGCAAGTGAACCTAGTCCGTTCCCATGCATGCGGCGTGGGAGCGGCTCTCCGCGAAGTAGAAGTTCGGGCGATGATGCTGCTTCGTGCCAACGCGCTGGCTAAAGGTCTGAGCGGCGTTCGCCCGCAGGTCGTGGATACCCTGTGCCAAATGCTGAATGCCCAGGTGCATCCGTTGATTCCCTCGCAGGGCTCGGTCGGCGCCTCTGGCGACCTCGCTCCGTTGGCGCACTTGGCCTTGGTGCTCATCGGGGAAGGCCTGGTTCTCTCGGGCGACAAAATTTCGCCTGGTGTCGAAGCCATGCGCACCGCAGCCATTGCATCCGTCGCACTTGAAGCCAAGGAAGGGCTGTCGCTGTTGAATGGCACGCAGGGGATGCTCGCCTTGCTGAGTCTCGCGCTTCATGAGGCCGACATCTTGGCCGAAACCGCCGACGTTGCCGCCGCCCTTTCCCTCGACGCGCTGCGCGGAAGCCCCGGAGCGTTCGATGCCCGCATCATGCACGCTCGCGCGTACGCCGGCGCTGCCACCACCGCTCGCAACTTGGCGCGCCTGAACGAAGGAAGCCAGATTCGTGAATCGCACCGACCCCCGGAAAAAGATTCGCGCGTTCAGGACGCCTACAGTCTGCGCTGCACGCCGCAAGTTCACGGGGCGGTCCGCGATTCCTTTCGACAAGCCCGCGAAATCGCCGCCGTCGAATTAAATAGCGCGACCGATAACCCCTTGGTCTTCGTGAACGCCGCCGGCGGTGACATCATCAGCGGCGGCAACTTTCACGGCCAGCCGTTGGCCATGGCCGCGGACCAGGCCGCCATCGCGATTGCCACACTGGGTGGCATCAGCGAGCGCCGCATCGAGCAGATGACCAACCCGCTGACCAGCATGCTTCCGGCGTTCCTGACCCCCGAACCCGGCCTGAATTCCGGGTTCATGATCGCGCAAGTAACCGCTGCGGCGTTGACCAGCGAAAACAAAGCGCTGGCGACGCCACATTCGGTCGATTCCATTTCCACGTCCGGAAATCAGGAAGATTACGTTTCCATGGGAATGAGCGGAGCGCGAAGGCTGGAGCGCATGCTGCAAAATTTGCGATACACGCTGGCAATTGAGCTGCTTTGCGCCTGTCAGGGAATCGATCTGCTGGCACCGCTGCAGACCGGACGGATCGCAAAAAAAGCTCAGCAACTGGTTCGAACGCAATCGGCTCAGATCGCTGAAGACCGCCCGTTGTCACCGGACGTCGAAGCCATAGCCAAGTTGGTGGCGAACGGCGCATTCGCGGACCTGCTCCGCTAAATCCTCAAAGAAATGGCCGCTCCATCGCCCGCTGGACCGTCTAGGAATGGGCTGCACTGCTCATCAGCGAGCTGCGCAGAAACGTAAGCATCCGGTATCCGGCGATATAGCTGAACGGCGAAAGCTCCAGAGAATAGTGTCCGCAATGCAGTTCTAAGGTTCGCGGCGACGCGCCGGTCCGCCGCAGCGCTTCCAGCATTTGCGAAGTAAGCTCCGGCAAAAAAGTTGGATCGTACTTCCCATACACCATGAAGACATTCTTCCCCGCGCCGAGACCCCGTTCGACGTAAGGCATCGGGCTGACCGGCGCCCAATACTCGCGCAGTTCGTCCACGGTCACGTGATGCCTCAAGCTCTCCCAAACATGATTTGTCGTCAGTCCTCCGCTAACCACATCAGCGAAATACGTCGACACGTGGAAAAATCCCCCCGCGCGCAACGCCGCGTCGTGCACCAGGGTGATATAGCCCACCGAAGAACCGATGCTCGTCCCTAGAATGCCCAGCATGGAAAAGCCCTGCTGCTCGAACCATCGAAGACAGCGGCGAGAATCCTGCACCGCCTGACGATTCGCCTGCAACGTCAACCCGATGTTCGGCCCCACCAACTGATCGGCACGCTCATGGCCTTTGGCCATCCGCCGGTCGTGATACGGCAGGCTCATTTTCAACACCGTGATTCCAATTCGCTGCAACCATTCGCACAGCCCTCGCTGTCCATGCCACTTGGCGTTCCAGTTCGGTAACAGCAGAACGGCCGGCCCCCGATCACTAACCCGGGAACGCGCCACCCGCGACAAAAACAGCTGCCCGTACACCGTGTTGTTCTCCGGCCAGTCGGACTCAATCGAGCTGCGAAATGTCAGCACGTTGTCAGCGTCGAGCCGATACTCCTCGGCGGCGTCCACCGCGTACCACTGAGAACTGGTTGCAATCGCATGACGTGCATATTCACGAACAAATTCAGCCGGATGCGGGTCCATTGGATCGCCTCCGATGTGCCGCAAGCCCCATTCGAAGGGCTGCACTCGACGGTTATCGTCGGTAGTCCAGCGACGATGCTCGTAACGGCGGATGCTGCGTTCGAACCAGTGCATGGACATAGATGGTAAATAGAAACAGCGCCTACCAGTTTACAGGGTGCTCGAATGGACACCAAAGCGCACCGCTACTGTTAGGTATCGGACACGCCTTGCGCCCGGTGCGTTTGAGGCCGGGTGGCAGCTATGGCAAATTCAAAGCGTGGTCATCGCCTTCTTCTTCCTGTTTGGCATTGTGGTCGGCAGCTTTTTGAACGTTTGCATATCGCGGATTCCAGCGGGTTTGTCCATCGTATCACCGGGCTCGCGCTGTCCGCGTTGCGAAACGCCCATCAAACCGTACGATAACGTTCCCGTTTTCGGCTGGCTGTGGCTGCGGGGCAAATGCCGGGCTTGCCGACTGCCAATTTCCCCGATGTACCCATTCATCGAATTGCTGACCGGCCTGCTGTTCGTGGCCTGCTCGCTCGATTTCGGCGTCACCCAGGCAGCCGTAAAGTGGCTGTTCTTCACTTGTCTGATCATCGTTCTCGCGGTCACCGACTTGCGCGTTCGAATCCTGCCCGACCTCATCAATTGGCCGGGAGCCGTCGTCGGCCTCTTCTTTTCCGCGCTGGTCCCACCCGCCGACGGTACCGCATCCTGGCTGGCCAGCGTTTTTTCCGAGCGCTCCCTGCCGCCGCTGGCGCTCGGACTGCTGGACGCGATCCTTGGCGCCGCGCTTGGCAGTTTCTTGCTGTGGGCCGCCGCGGCTCTGTATAAAGCCATTCGTCACCGGGACGGCATGGGTCTCGGGGACGTAAAAATGATGGTGATGGTCGGTGCCTTTCTCGGTGTTCGTGGAGCGTTCCTCACGATTTTGTTAGGGACCCTGTTGGGCTCGATCATTGGCATTGGACTGATTCTTGTGCTGTACGCCGTCGGATGGCAAAGCAAGCTTGCGCAACGCGCCAGTCGTCGCGGCTTGGGAACGGCCAGCACCCTCCGCTGGACCATCGTCAGTCAATATCAACTGCCGCTCGGCACATTTTTGGGAATCGCTGCCCTCTTGGTGGTGTACCTCGAACCGCAGGTTCGTATCTGGCTCTCGCTTCGATAACCGGCCCTCGTTTGCGCGCGCGAAGAGCGACCCGGGCAGTCACACCAAAATCACAAGAAATCGTAATGCAACGACGAGGACCCATGGGGCAACTAACTATTGTCGGCGCGTGCCGCATTGATCGTTACGCTACGCGCACGGCACAGCGGCCAGGAATCGGTAAACTGGAAGCAGAGAATAAATCCAACGGTAGCGCAGGATTTCTATCCGGCTTAGGGCCCGGGAGGTGCTCGGCATGATCGACATTAATTGGCGCAAAGCGAGCAGGTACGTGCTCGTCGCGCTACCGGTGCTTGGGCTCGCGGGGATCGTGGTGCTAGCGCACCAGCAGCAGGACACGCCTCCACAATCCACCGGCGATCCGGTCGCCGACGCTGCACGAAGAGCGCAAGCGGCCAAGAAAGACGCCCCCAAGCCCAAAAAAGTCTTCACCAACGACGACGTAAAATCCGCGGCAGCCGAACCTTCGCCTGGCGCACCGAAATCCGCATCGGACCCAGCCGCAGGCGCCGGTTCGGCCACGCCGGCAGAAGCCGCCGGAACCGATAAGAATGACGAAGCTGCCTGGCGGCAGCGATTCAGCGCAGCCCGCGACAGAATCGCGCTAGCCGAAAAGGAGTTGGACATCCTGCAGCGCGAACAAGAAAAATCGCAAGTTCAGTATTACGCCGATCCCCAGAAAGCTTTGAGCGAACAATATACCCGCAAGGATATAACCGACCGCGACACCAAGATCGCCGCAAAAAAGGAAGAAATCGTCAAACTGAAGCAGGATCTCAGCGACTTGGAAGATAGTCTCCGCAAAGCCGGTGGCGATCCCGGTTGGGCTCGCTAGCCCTTCTTTCCGACGTGCAGCGCCACAGTACCCAACGTCCAAATCGAATACTTCACGCCTTCGTACCCGCAAGTCTCCATAACCGCCGAAAGTTCCGGCGGCCGGAAAAATCGAGACACCGAAGCCGGCAAGTACGTGTACGCCGAGCGATACCCGGAAATCAGTCCGCCAATTCGCGGCAATACATTTCGAAAGTACCAACGATACAAATTACCCAAAACGCCAGCGGCCGGTTCCGTAAATTCCAGAATCGCCAGAGTTCCCCCGGGTTTCAGCACTCGCAGGATTTCCCTCAGACCATCCTCGTAATTCGCCAAATTTCGAAAGCCGAACGCCGTGGTGACCACATCGAACGATGCCGCCGAAAATGGCAACCGCAACGCATCCGCCTCGAAAAACGTTATCGGCACATCGCTCGTCCGATCGATGGGGGCCGACGCGCTCTTGCTTCTCGCCCGCACCAGCATCGCATGAGAAAAGTCCGCACCGATCACCTGCGCCCGTCCGGCACGGGCCAGCGCAAAAGTGAGATCGCCCGTACCGCAGCACAAATCGAGCACGGTTGCGTCTGGCCGCTGCAAGATCGCTTCAAGCTCCCGTGCGACCCGCATCCTCCACACCCGATCGAGCTGCAGCGACAGCAGGTGATTCAGCCGGTCATAGCTGGGGGCAATCTGCGTGAACATTTCCCGCACTTTGCGGGATGCGTCGGCTTCGGTCGCGGTCCCCTCGGGACGGGTTCCCTTCACCGGAGTGGGAGCGGCAGCCTCAGCCATGTGCGCTGGTGGGATGCAATGCCCTACGATTTACTAGTTCCGGCGCAAATCGCAACACCCGCCGCAGTACTGCGAGCGGAATGGCATCGAAACAAGCAGCTTTTCCAACGGCGGGAATAAGTATGAAGCGCAATTTCCCGGCGCGAGTCTTCTTGTCTGAGCCCATCGCGGCAATCAAGACCTCCGGCGACACCGGCGGCCAAGCCGGCAAACGACCCAACCGCCGAACCAGGGCCACGATTCGCGACGCGTCATCCGCGGGGGTAACTCCGATTTCGTGACCAAGCAGTGCCGCAGCCATCATCCCCCATGCCACGGCCTCGCCATGTTGAAAGCGCCGATAGCGGGTCACACTCTCCAAAGCGTGGCCAAAGGTGTGACCAAAGTTCAAAATCTCTCGCAATCCGCTTTCCCGCTCATCCTCGGTGACCACCCGCGCTTTGAGCTTCACGTTGTCGGCAATCAAGTGCTGCAACGTGCTGCGATCCCGCCGCAGAGCTCGACCAAAATTCTTCTCCAGACCAGCAAACATCCGGGCGTCCGCAATGGCAGCGTGTTTGATAACTTCGGCCAGCCCTGCGCGAAACTCCCGCTCCGGTAATGTGGAGAACAGCTCCGGGTCGGTCAGCACCACCCGGGGAGGATAAAAAGCGCCAACCAAATTCTTCCCTTCCGGCAGATTCACGCCGGTCTTGCCACCAATGGAACTGTCCACTTGTGCCACCAACGTGGTGGGAATTTGCGCCAGTGCCACGCCGCGCAGGTACGAAGCCGCTACGAACCCCGCCACGTCTCCGATCACGCCACCGCCCACCGCCACCACCAGGCACTGTCGGTCCGCGCCGCTGGCCGTCAAAGCGCGGGAGGCAATTTCGACCGTTCGCAAATCCTTCTTTCGTTCGGCGTCGTCAAAAAAATGAACCAACGCGGCGCCGCGCCCTCCAAGTCCACGCAGGACGCGCTTGCCCACCGCCTTCCACACCCGGCGCGACGTCAGCACATGGATGCTGGAAAACTTTCCGAGCTTGGCGATCTCCGCCGCGGCACGTCCCACCGCTCCGAAGCCGCACACCACAGGATACGACCCTGCCGACGAGTTCACTGAAATACGTTTTGGCTGCATTTTTTAGTACCTGAAATGTAGCACAACGGCGTAGGGTTCCCGCGAACCTGCCCGGGCAACATGGAAAAGCCTGGGAATCAAACGCCCGGGACGCTTGCGGTCCGCGTAATTCCTTCGTGTTACCATAACCGCACGCCATGGACCCGCGCTATGACGCCTTCCGCTAAATCCTATTGCACAGACTATGTGGTGATCGGCTCCGGTGTTGCGGGCTTGCGCGCTGCCATAGAATTGAGCCACGCCGGGACCGTTCTGGTGCTCGCAAAGTCCGATCTCAGCGATTCTGCCACTTCTTGGGCGCAAGGCGGCGTCGCGGTGGCACTCAGCGACGAAGACGAAATCAGCCTGCACGAGCAGGACACCATCAATGCCGGCGATGGTCTGTGCCGTCCCGAAGCCGTGGCACTTCTGGTGGAAGAAGGCCCGAAGTACATCACTGAGCTCATCGAATGGGGCACTAAGTTCGATCGCGCCGGCACCAAGCTGGCCTTCACCCGCGAAGCTGCGCACAGTCGCTCTCGCATTCTGCATGCTGACGGCGACTCGACCGGTCGCGAAATCAGCCGCGCACTGCTCGCCAGGGCGCGGTCCATCCCGCAGCTCCACTTGCGGCCGCAAGCTTTTACCACCGAACTCTTGCTGGAATCAGGCGCTGTCTGCGGCGTCCGCTTCCTCGACGAAACCGATGGTTCGTCGCATGAAGTGCGCGCCCAGGGCGTGCTGCTGGCTACCGGCGGACTCGGCCAAATCTATCGGGAGACCACCAATCCCGAAGTCGCCACCGGCGACGGCATGGCCATCGCCTACGCTGCGGGTGCGATCCTTTCCGACATGGAGTTTGTGCAGTTTCACCCAACCGCGCTGGCGATTGCCGGCGCACCGCGATTTTTGCTCTCCGAAGCGTTGCGTGGGGAAGGTGGCATCCTTCGCAACATCCATCTCGAGCGGTTCATGAAGCGTTACGCCGAAGCGCAGGAACTCGCACCGCGCGATGTGGTGGCCCGCGCCATTGTCAGCGAGATGCAACGGACCGACTCCGCACATGTCTATCTGGACATGACCGCGAAAAGCGAAGGCTACTTGAAGAAGCGCTTCCCGCGAATCTTTGAAACCTGCTTGAGCTACGGCCTGAATCTCGCAGCCGATATGGCCCCGGTCTGTCCGGCCGCGCATTACATGATGGGCGGAGTGCAAACCGATTTGTGGGGTCGCACTTCCCTGCGGGCCCTCTACGCTGCGGGCGAAACTGCCGACACCGGCGTCCACGGCGCGAACCGCCTGGCAAGTAATTCCCTTCTGGAAGGCTTGGTATTCGGGGCCCGTTGTGGCCGGGCGATGATCTCCGATGCCCCAGTTGCGAAGCACAAATCAGGAGGTATGTCCAAGATTCCGGTTGCCGCTCCGGTGTCGGCGGCCTGCTCTAAGCCTCCGAAGTCGGCGCCCAAACACGGTCCCGCCTTCGATACAATTCGCGATCTGATGTGGCGGAACGTCGGCATTCTCCGCAAGGGCAAAGACCTGCAGAAGGCCATCCAACAATTTCAAGCTTTGGATTTGCCTCGCGGCGATGCCCCGGACCGCGCCGAGTATGAAGTTCGAAACTTGCACGCGCTGGCTTTATTGATGGCCCGCTCGGCGCTAGCCCGCGAGGAGAGTCGCGGTAGCCACTACCGCTCCGATTTCCCTTATCTCGATGACGACAAATTCAAGAAGCATTCTTTTGTCCAGCGGGATAAGGAGGTGACCTTCGCGGCGTGAGGCCAGAGCGCGGATGCGGGTCCGCCGTTCACTTTGTTTGCAGTTGCTTCACGCTCTCCACAAACACGTGCCCGACAATCGCCAGGTTCTTGGCGCTGATTTTATCCAATGTGTCTTGCGGGGTATGCCAGTACGGAATTTGCAGATCGATTACGTCTACGCAGGGCACCCCGCGTTTCAAGAAAGAAAGGTGATCGTCTTCAATCGGGGTCGATTCGTTCACGAAAATCTCCGCATAGCCCAACCGTGCAGCCGTTCCCCACACTAAATCGGTAAGCGCTTTCGTCGAACTCGCCTCCCGTTTGATCCTTAGAGTGCGGCTCCCAACAATGTCGGCCAGCAGCATGGCCTTCACCTTGGTTAGCTCGCCGTTCATCGCCATCCTGGCCGCCATTTCGCGGCTTCCGTACCGGCTGTCGGAATCGCTCCACTCCCGCACCGCTTCTTCTCCGTCGAAAAACGCGATCCACACCGCGTATCGCCCGTGCAGTGCGCACAGCAGCCGCGCCAATTCCAGCATCACCGCCGTGGAAGATCCCGCGTCATCTGCGCCCACGAAGTTGTCGAGCCGCTTGGTATCGTAATGGGTAGCCAGCAGAATGATATCGGGTCGATCGCCGGGAACCTTCACCACGATATTCTTCATAGCTATGGGTCCCACTGGTGTCTGCGCATGGAACGCCTCGTTGTCCACGGCGCAGCCGTCGCTGGACAGCTGAGACAAAATGTACTCCTGAGTTTGTGTCAGAGCTTGCGACCCGGCGGGTCGCGGCCCGAATCCAACTTGCTTGGCAACGTGATCGTAAGCCCGCTGGCCGTCAAACCCGCCGGTCTGCTCCGGCGAAGGTGTATCTTGGTCCGCCATTTGCGGCGGGTCGCCGGCCACCGCGCTCATAAATGGCGGTGTGCCGATTGCACCTTGGACCTGATCGCTTTGCGACTTACATCCTATCAACGCCGCGGCAAGGAAAATTCCCGAAAGAGAAATTACCAGAGTCCGGTTGAGCCAACACCTCACGACGGCTGCTCCGCGGCGGCCTCAGCCGCTTCAGCGGCCAGGCGACGATCGCGCTTTCGAACCACCACCGAGGAAACCGCAATTCCTACGAAGTACAGGCCGATCATCGGCGCCATGAAAATCAGCATGGTCATCGCATCCGGGGTCGGGGTGATGATCGCCGCCACCACCGCGATCACTAGGATCGCGTAGCGAATGTTTTTCCATAGCATTTTCGGAGTCACGATTCCAAATAGCGAAAGAAAGAAAACCAGGATCGGCAATTCGAATACCAGCCCCAACCCCAGCAACACCATCAACGTCAAATCAAAATATTCGGTGATGGTAATCATCGGGACCACGCCCGGCAAGCTTACGATCTGAAAGGTCACCAGAAACTTCAGCATGTACGGCAGGGTCACGAAATATCCAAAGGCTATGCCGGCCAAAAACAGAAACACCGTCGACGCCAGGAACCCGGTTACCGCGCTGCGTTCATGTTTGTACAGCGCCGGCGCCACAAATAGCCAAATCTGGTACAGCACCACCGGCGAAGCCAGCACTACGCCGATATAGATTCCCAAGGTGATCAGCAGATTGAAGCCACCCGCTGGATGTGTGTATACCAGCTTCGGATCGAGATGCGCGTCCGACAGCGCCTTCAGCATAGGTCGCGTGATGTAATTGATCACATATTTCGAGACGTAAACACCAACAAAAGCCCCGATCCCAATGGCAATCAGCGAATTGATGATGCGCTTACGCAACTCCACCAGATGCTCGAAAAACGTCATCTGTCCGCCATCTTCGTTCAGCAGCGGGGTAAGCAGGCCGGATCGCTCAGGCCGCTCAGGCTTGTCGATGGTGGTCATTAGGGGAGCTGGACAGTTCTTCGCTAGCGACAGGGGTGATGGAGTGTTCAGTAATGGTAGTTGCGTTGGAGCTAGGTGCGTTGGGGCCTGGTTCGGCAAGCGTATTCGGACCGAGGCTGCGCGGCACATCCGCTACGGTCGCCGCACTCGCGGCCGGTGGCGACGCGTCCGCTCCGCTGGTCGCGACGCTTTGCATCGTCTCGAGACTCTCGACCGAGCGTGGCACCGCATCGGCCGCCGGGGTCGCCACCAGACCGGACCCCGCGCGCACGTCGCCTTCAGTCGCTCGCACCTCTCCATCCACCGTCGCTAACGGGTCGGCCCCCGCCTGCGTCTCAGCACCTGAAGGGGTTGCCAGGGTCGCCGGTTGAGAGCCGGCTTGGGCTGCAGCGCTGGCTGCGAGCGCAGTCTTCTTGCGCTCCACCTCGCGAGCTTGCCGCTCCAGATCGCGCATCTCTTCTTCGAACGCCGAGCGAAAGTCTGTGGAAGCTTTGCGAAACTCCGCCATCAGCTTGCCAAAGCCGCGCGCCAGTTCGGGAAGCTTATTGGGGCCGAATACCACCAGTACCACGACAAAAACCACGATCATGTGGGGGATACTAAGCATGGAGCGAAGTGACCTATCCGAGGTCTGTTGGCATCATAGAGAACGGTGTTTAGAAGTGTCAAACACCGTATTTGGGAGTGTCGAACGTCCGTTTACCCTGTGTTATACTCGCAAGTTATAGATCCAGATGAGGTCGGAATGAAAGCTGAACGCCGAGGTTTTTTCCTGGTTGTCGCAGTCTTACTGCTATCTGCTCTGTTGGGAGGCATTTACGGGCCTAACGTTCGCGCCACCACCGCCTCGGCGGACGACTACCAATCCTCGGTTCACGACTTCACCCGGGTCCTCGATGTTGTGCAAGCCAACTACGCAGAGACCGTAGACGTTGACAAGGCGGTCTACCAGGGCGCAATCCCGGGCATGCTTCGCATGCTCGATCCGCACTCCAATTTCTTCGACGCTCGCCAATTTGCCTTGCTGCGCGAGGATCAGCGCGGAAAATATTACGGCGTCGGCATGGTGGTCGCACCGCGAGACAATCACACCGTGGTTATGGCTCCCTATGTTGGCGCTCCGGCCTACAACGCCGGAATCCGCCCCGGCGACGTCATCATGAAGGTCGACGAAAAGTCCACCGACGGCCTTACCACCAGCGATGTGGCCGACATGCTGAAGGGCGCCAAGGGGACGATCGTCAAAATTACCATCGCCCGCGAAGGCTACGAGGATCCCCTCAATTTCACGGTGACCCGCGACGAAATTCCCCGCCACTCCGTGGACATCGCTTTCTTGCTCAAGCCTGGCATCGGCTACATTCGCCTCTCGGGCTTCAACGAAACCACCGATCGCGAAATTGCCGAAAGCCTACAGAAGCTGAATGCCCCGTCACTCGACGGCCTGATTTTGGATATGCGCGGCAATCCGGGTGGACTTTTGAATGAAGCTGTCGCGGTTGGCGACATGTTCTTGGATAAAGGCCAGTTGATCGTTTCGCACCATGGCCGCGCATCTCCCGAACGCAAATACACCGCGGTCCGCGGTAATCAGGGCGACCGCGTGCCTTTGGTGATCGTCGTGAATGGAAACTCCGCCTCGGCCACGGAAATCGTTTCCGGCGCCGTCCAGGATCATGATCGCGGCCTGATCGTCGGAGAAATCACTTTCGGCAAGGGCCTGGTCCAGACCGTCACGCCCCTCAGTGAGAATACCGGTTTGGCGCTGACCACTGCGCGTTACTACACGCCCAGCGGCCGCCTTATTCAGCGCGACTACAAATCCATTTCGCTTTACGAATATCACTACGAGCGCAAAGTACCGCAGCATCCCACTGAGGTTAAGCTAACCGATAGCGGTCGGCAGGTCACCGGAGGCGGCGGCATCACCCCGGACATCCTCATCGCCGCTCCCAAGCTCACCCATTTTCAGGAAACGTTGATTCGCGCCGATGTCTTTTTCCCGTACGAAGCTGGTGTTGGCGGATTCACGCGCTATTACCTTGGGACTCGCCCAACCGTCACCAAAGATTTTCAAGCCGACGATACGGTGATGAAAGATCTGCGCGAATATCTCGCCAAGAAAAACGTGCACTACACCGAGCCGGATGTGGCTGACAATCTCGACTGGATCAAGCGCAAGATCAAGCAGGAAGTTTTCTTGTCAACCTTTGGTCAACAGGAAGGCTTCAAGGTTGAACTCGAAGCCGACCCCCAGGTCCAGAAGGCCGTCGACTCCCTTCCCCAAGCGCGCGCCCTCTACGAAAACGCCCGCAAAATCGTAGCCCAAAGAATGGGCACCGCTCCCGACCAACCATAACATCGGATCAGCGTGACTCCCCGGATCGGCGTAGCACTTGGCACTCGACCACGGAGTTTTTGTCCAGAAGCTCGAAGGACCCATTTACCCTGAGCCGTAGGGCCCGGGCAGAACTACTCCCGGCGACCAACTGATGCAGCCACGAATTCCCTCGCTGCTGTCCGTCCAACATCACCACTCCCCGCCCGATTCAATTGGCACACCCCATGCGCCTCTGCTAAAATCATTCGCTGCTCGTGGGCGAGTAGCTCAGCTGGGAGAGCGCCTCGTTCGCAACGAGGAGGCCGGGGGTTCGAATCCCCTCTCGTCCACCATCTTTTCAAGGGTCCAACCCGGACACATGGGTGACACAACGTACCTAAGACATAGGTAACACTTTTGGACCGAACGGATTTTCCAGCGGTTCGAGCACCCGAGTCTCCAGATCAAAGTAGCCCAAATCATAATCCATAAAGCTCACCAGCCAGATATCGTCGTGAACTTCCGCAGTAACCGTGAACATGGGCTCCTCCGATCGGATTGTACTTGCAGTAGGGGCCGGCTCGTGAGCCCATACGCCGCAGTTGATGGTCGCGCTCCGATCCCCTAGAACGCCCCTTCCGGTCAACTTCCGACCGTTGACAGCATTAACTGATCAGATGACCAAGCACCCGCTTCAATTCTCGAAGCACACCCATACTATCGCGTGATCACACAGGTTCTCCATTTGGTGCTGGAAGTACCAGCAACCGCCATCGACCCCGCCCATCCAGGAAACGCCCACGCGCCTTGACCGGCAAATCCGCTGTTGCACCCTCGACCACCTCTCCCACGATTTGGTGACCAGGAACCAGGCGCGGCTTTAGCGCTGGTAAATCCGCTTCGACGATGTGCAAGTTTGTGCGACAGACCCGCAAGCAACGACTCGCAACTGTTTGGCCGGTTCCGGCCTTCGGTCAAGGCACGTCTTCGATCTTGAGGAATGTCGGCGCCGCGTGCGCCGAGCTAAAAATTCTAGCCTTCATTTTTCGTCAGCCTCGGCGTCCCCCCCGCTCGCCGCAAACCGCCCCTTTGACCGTGTACTCCCCTTCGCCGCAACACCAGCGACCTGCGCACAGAGATCAAGTGCGAGATCGCCTGGGCGCACCAGGTCGCCGTCCGGGCGGCTTGCCTCGGGCCTTAACAATGCAGCGAAGCGTGCTTACCGACTAGAGGCGTATTCCGCCGAGCAGGTAGACGACCAACAGAATAAGCAAAACCGTGCCGACAATCCCCAAGCCGCCGCCCGTTCCCCATCTCGAATACCCGTAGTATCCACCACCACCACCGAACAACAGCACCAGAACAACGATTAACAGCAGCATTGGAAGTCTCCATTTTACGGCCTATTTTCCGTTTCGCGAGCCCCTTCGTCCCCTACGCGTCCAGCCGTTGACGTGCAGATCGCTGTGGGCACTGTTTCATTGCCAGGGAGAAAATCGCTAAAGAATACTGACGGAGATGCGTACACCAGGATGGACCACGTCGTACATGTAGTAGCCACCGTCGTCGTAAACCACATAAACCTCATCCGTGTAATACCAACCCACTGGCCATGGTTCAATGAACCCAAACGAATAGCCGCCATAAGCGAAGCGGTGGTGATTGTAGTCGCCTTGGTTGACGTGGAAGTGATGTTGGTCACCAAAGCTAGCGCTGTAATGGGCTTCAGAAATCCGGCCATGGGCGCCACCCGATTTTCCGTCGCCACCCTTTGACTGCTGGACCTGCTGTTGAGGTTGTTTCTCCGCGGGCTTCTCCCCTTGTTCCTGTTTCACCGGCGGTTTGGCGGTCTCTTTGGCTTCTGGTTTTGCCGGCTTGTCTTGTGGCTCCTGTTTGCCTGGTTTCGCTTCTGGTTTTGCCGCCTTGTCCTGTGGCTCCTGTTTGCCTGGTTTCGCTTCTGGTTTCGCTTCTGGTTTGGGGTCTGGTTCCTGTCGATCCTGCGCTGCGTAGGCGGAGCTGCTCCCGAGCAGCAGAAATAGGCCCGTTGTACCAATGATTGCAAGTAGTCGCATATGGGCTGTCTCCAAACAGCGATTTCACGTAATTGACGCTGTCGCTTGTGCCGGACGGGGACATGCGGTTCGGTATCGTTCCAACAGCTTTTACGCCAGCGTGTAGCGGAGGCGAGTGTGGGAACTGTGATGTTCCTTCAGACTTTCCGCCACAGAGCGCATCATAGGGCAACGTGGAACGCCTGGCTGTCGCTTTTTGCTCATAAAGCCATATTGCTCCGCGGAGGTTGTGGTGACTACATTAGCCTGGTGAATTCGGCGCTAGCAGGAGGATCTTCCCAATACCGCCTTTCTCCCCTAGCGCATGTGCCTCAGCGGCGTTGTGCAACGGCATCCGGCGACCAATCGGCAGTACGAACTTGCCGTCGCGGAGATCATCGGCAAACTCGCGCACCTTGGACGGATTAGGCCGCGCCAGCACCCGGTTAATCTTCACTCCCGGATTCTTCGCCGCAGCACTTTCCGGCAATACAGCGGTGTAGCCAAACGAGCCGCCTTGCTTTACCTTGACGATCACTTTCGCTGCAACGTCACCGCCAACGGTGTCCGCAACAACATCCACTAACCGGAATTTTTCAATCGCTTCGTCGTCATCGATCGCTAGCACGCCAGAGACACCGAGAATGCGGACGTCATCCAACTCTTTCCCGCGGACACCGGCAATCACCAGCGCTCCTATCTTCTTCGCCGTATGCACTGCTGCGCGCCCCACGCCGCCCAGCGCTCCTGTTACCAGAACAACCTGGTCCTTTTGCACGTTTGCCGCAACTCGCACAAGCTGGTCGCCCGTGAGCGCAATCAGCGGGATCGCCGCCGCATCCGCCAGGTTCACACCATCCGGCAGATGGGTCACGTCCGAATCTTCCACTGCCACCAACTCGGCATAAGTCGCGTTGGACAGCGCAAGAACGCGGTCGCCGGGTTTGAAGTGCTTCACATTCGCGCCCACCGCCCGCACCACGCCGCTCACGTCCCGGCCCAAAATTGCGGGGAGCGACAACGGAAAATCCTTCTGCCGGCTACCCGAGCGCATTTTCCAATCTATCGGATTGACGCTCGCGGCAGCCGCCGCGATCAATACCGTCCCTCCCCCAACCTGCGGCTCGTGAACGTTTTCTTCAAATTGCAGCTTCTCAGGTCCCCCGTATTCGTGCAGCACCACTGCTTTCATCGCGTATCTCCGTGTCGGCCACAAATCTCGCAAGCATATTCAACCCTTCAATCAGATGCGCGGGAGCCAACTAGGGATGAGGCGGAAACGCAGCCATCCCGAACTGCGCCCTCGGCTTCCCTGGGTTAGGTTGGGAAACATGCGCCGCCGGAGGTCCCTTCCGGCCGTCCTGACGTCGGTACGCTTATTTATCGGCCTCGTGGGCCGGCCAGTCAATCGTGCGCAAGGCCAGCCCATACGGTGGCCGGTCTCCCGAATGACCGGTGCATTTGAGCATTGTCCACCAGTTTTCGGAGAAATGCTTCGGCTCGAGCACCAAGAGCCCGTTCCCGATGGGTATACCTATCGCGACCGGAAACAACGATGATAGCGATCACTGCCAGAGACCGGAAGATCTTGCGTCTTCGCATCACTAGGAATCTGTCGCCAGCACGCAACCCGAGGTCCAAGATGACCAGGTCCGGTTGATGCTTGCGTGGCGAACCGATTGCTGTCGAGCGTACGCGGGTGCGACACGGTCAGCCGCCAAGAAGGAGATGAATTCGTTATGCTGCTTTCGAATTTCCTATCCGGAGGACGCCGCCACCAGTGCTACAAAAATCAGGTACGCAGATATGGCGATGTATCACGCTAAGGAGAACGGACGGAACAATTTCCAATTTTTCAACGTTGAAATCAGCCTGAAAGCTTTGGAGCGGCAATCGATCGAAGGCGACCTGCGTCGCGCACTCGAGCGAGGAGAGTTCTTATCGCATTATCAGCCGAAAGTGAATCTTGAAACTCTGGAGATCACCACAGCCGAGGCGTTGATACGCTGGCAGCAGCCTGAGCAAGGACTCGTTCCCCGGTCACAATTCGTGCGAAAGAGTCGATCAATAAGGAGACGCGATCTCTCACGGCGTACCCAAAATCCCGGTCGCCATATCCACGGCTTGCTGGATCGACGCGGCATCGCTCAACCGCCCGCGAGCGAAATCTCGCGAACCGCCGCCCTTGCCCCCGACTTCAGTCAACATTAACGCAAGGATGGCCTTCAAGTCTCTTCCGACCAACGGATGCTGCGCCAAAACGATGTGCCCGCTCGAACTCCCAAGAATCGCTACGGTCTTCTCCGATTTCGCCAGGAACGCCGCGAATGCCCCTAGATAGTCCGGCTCGGTATCGGCGGGAAAAATACGGGTCACAACCCGCAACCCGTTGCCATAAGAAGCGGAGTGCAGCGCGCCAGCCGCTTCCGCCTCGGCCAGCCGCTGCGACAGCGCCCGGCTATTCTTGAAGTGCCCGTCCTTTTCCGAAACCGCTTTCCCCGCCGCGTCCACTACCTCCGCCGCCGAACACCCCAGCCGCTCCGCGACGCCCCGCAAAAGGAGATAATCCCGGCGCGAGGCTTTGGCCGCCCGTACGCCGCAAACGAATTCCAGCCGCCAATCTTGCCGAACCTTCGAGCACTTCCGCACCAGGATCATTCCGATCTGGGACGTTCTCTTGACGTGGGTGCCTCCGCACGGTTGCAGGTCCACCCCTTCAATCTCCAGCGCCCGCAAAATACCCTGGCGGTCCACTTCCTTCCGCACGCCCCGCTCGGCGAACTCCGCCGCCGTGCCATAGCGAACCGTTACCGCGCGATCATCCGCGATCACCTGGTTTGCCGCCAGTTGCGCTCCTTGCAGGATTTGCTCTGTAGGCTCCGGGCCGCGCAAATCAATCGTGCACACTTCCCCACCCATGTGAAAAGACACCGTTGGCCGCCCAAAGCGTTCGGCGAAAATTGCCGATAACAAATGCTGCCCGGTGTGCTGCTGCATGTGGTCCATCCGCCGGGTCCAATCGATGCAGCCATGAACGGCGCCGCGCAATTCGCGATCCACGATGTGAACAATTTCTTCCCCGTCTTCATGCACCGCCAAAACCTGCGCGTCGCCGAGCCTTCCCAGATCGTGTGGCTGTCCTCCTGAGTCCGGATAGAACGCCGTCTGATCCAGAACCAAGCTCCACGCCGTGGCCAACGCATGCACAGCCAGCCCGCAGCCCATCACTTCCGCGTCGAAGTCGCGTAGCAAAGAATCGTCGTAATAAAGTCGCCGGGTTGCCATGAATCTGTTTATACCGCGTTTGCCTCCGCCTCTTCCTTCTTTTGTAGTTTTACTCCACTTGCCGCGGCCCGATGCAGCGATTTCGTAGGAGGGCGAAGGTTTTTCCCGATCGCGCTGCGCAAATGAGTTACCCGGCTCTGAACCCCAAAGGGACTAATTTATACAAAGGGTGCTTCGCTCCGTTAGCCGGGTCTCCCCCTGTTCACCCTGTTCACCCGGTTTTGGGCTCCCTCGCCGTTATGATATGTTTTTCAGTTCGCGCAGCGGCGCCAACGCTTGCCTGGCAGGGCAGATTCGACCACCGGAGAGGTCTCCTTCATGAAGAGTTCGTACAACGGACAAGCCATACCCGCTGGCGGTAAAGCGATCGGATACAGCGGTGGAACCCTTCAGGTCCCCGACGCCCCGATCATTCCTTTCATCGAGGGTGATGGCACCGGGCGGGACATCTGGAAAGCCTCCCGCCGCCTCTTCGATGCTGCGGTACAGCAAGCCTACGGTGGCAAGCGGCATATCGAGTGGTTTGAAGTCTTCGCCGGTGAGAAGGCCTTCAAGACTTTCAAGGAATGGTTGCCGGACGAAACCGTCGATGCCATTCGCGATTTTCGCGTCGCCATCAAAGGGCCGTTGACCACCCCGGTGGGCGGCGGCATCCGCTCGCTCAACGTCGCCTTACGCCAAATTCTGGATCTGTACGCCTGCGTGCGCCCGGTTCGTTACTTTGACGGTGTTCCCTCCCCAGTGCGCCACCCCGAAAAAATGGACATCGTCATTTTTCGCGAAAATACCGAGGACGTGTACATCGGGATCGAGTGGAAATCCGGGACACCCGAAGCCAAAAAGCTGCTGGAATTCCTGAACAATGACATGTTGAAAGGAGGTAAGAAGCAGATTCGTTGGGATTCCGGCGTCGGTATCAAGCCGATTTCACCCACCGGAACCAAGCGCCTGGTCCGCCGCGCCATTCAGTACGCCCTCGACCATAAACGGCCGAGCGTCACGCTCGTTCACAAGGGCAATATCCAGAAATTTACCGAAGGTGGCTTTCGCGATTGGGGATACGACCTGGCCAGCGAAGAGTTTCGCACCCACACCATCACCGAACGCGAAAGCTGGATTGTCGACAACCTCGATAAAAATCCGCAACTCACCGTCGAACAAAACGCGTCCCTGATCGAACCTGGAATCGAGCAGGCCACCGACGCATTCAAGAAAACCATTTACGAAGAGACCAAAAAGACCCTCGATGAAATCTATGTCTCCCACGGAAAAGGTCAATGGAAGAAGAAGCTGATGATCAATGACCGCATCGCCGATTCGGTTTTCCAACAGGTCCTGATGCGCGCCGACGAGTACAGCGTCCTGGCCACCTCCAACCTCAACGGCGACTACCTGTCTGATGCCTGCGCCGCGCAAGTCGGGGGCCTGGGCATGGCCCCCGGTTCGAACATTGGAGACGGATTCGGGGTATTCGAAGCAACCCACGGCACCGCACCAAAATATGCCGACAAGGACGTCATCAACCCCAGCTCGGTGATGTTGTCGGGCGCCATGATGTTCGAATTTCTCGGCTGGCCGGAGTCCGCCAAGCTGATCGAGGACGGTATCGCCAAAACCATCCAACAGAAGCGCGTCACGTACGACCTGGAACGCCTGATGCCCGGAGCCACCAAAGTAGGCACCGCCGCCTTCGCCACGGCCATCATCGAAAACATTACCGCAAAATAGCCATGCGATTCGAATTTGCGCTAGGCCAAATCCATTCTGGGTTCGAACCAAGGCTAAACTGCGTTTGGAGCGAGGCCTGACTTTGGTGGAATTAAATCCTTGTCAAATCGACTCAAACCGCGCTCGAAACAAAAATAAGTTTGTACTCGAGCGAATCTAACTCTGCGCGCGGAGTGCCCATGATAAAATGCTGCAAGAAAAACGAACGGAAGTTGCCAGAGGCGCCCAATCCACCAGATCTGTAAAAGTTGGCAACGATACCTCTCAAGTGGTATCGGTTTGCCGCAGACCTACGCGACCAAAAAATTGGGTTTCCCAGAAGTCGTTTATGATCACCAGTTACAAAACGGCATCAAAACAACCGACTTTAGCCAGCTTTGCAATGAACACTTGCGGAAAACTTAGGATGGGTCCCCTTTCACGACCAGCAATCCACAAAACTTTCCGCAGCAAGAACGTCGCAAAACGACGATCTGATGGAATCTGCAAGATCAATCCGATAACTGACCAAAGGTGGAACCCGCAATGAGCCGTAAAAAAGTAACCGTGGTAGGCAGCGGATTCGTAGGTTCAACAACCGCACAACGCATCGTGGACATGGAGCTCGCCGACGTGGTAGTCACCGACATTCTGGAGGGCCCGCCAGCCGGCAAAGCCTTGGATATGCTGGAGTCCGGCCCCATCACTCGGACCGACGCGCATGCCACCGGAATTTCGACCGCTTTAGGGGACTACTCAGGAACGGCTGGAAGCGACGTGGTAGTGATCACCGCTGGCTTCCCACGCAAACCTGGCATGAGTCGCGATGACCTGCTAAAAGCCAACTACGACGTCGTGAAGGCCGTCGTCGAGCAGATCGTAAAGCACTCGCCGAACTGCATCATTATCGTGGTGACCAATCCACTCGACGCCATGGTGCAAGCCGCCTTCAAGGCCAGCGGATTCCCCAAGAATCGCGTCCTAGGCATGGCCGGTGTGCTGGACTCGGCACGCATGAGCGCCTTCGTCGCCATGGAATGCAAAGTCAGCGTCGAGAACGTGCACTCGTTTGTCCTGGGAGGTCACGGTGACGACATGGTTCCGCTACCGAGATATTCCACTGTGGCCGGCATTCCTCTTCCCGATCTGCTGCCCAAAGATCGCATCGACGCCATCGTCGAGCGTACCCGCAAAGGCGGTGCAGAAATCGTAAATTTGCTGAAAACCGGCTCGGCCTACTACGCGCCATCCGCCGCAGCCGTGGAAATGGTCGAAGCAATCCTGAAAGACAAGAAGAAAGTCTTGCCGTGTGCGGTATATCTCGAAGGTGAATACGGGATCAAAGGCCTCTGTGTAGGGGTGCCCGTCAAACTGGGTGCCAACGGCGCCGAAGAAATCATCCAAATCAAACTCACGCCCGAAGAAAGCGCTGCGCTACAAAAATCTGCCGCCAGCGTAAGAGAATTGGTTACCGTTCTCGGAATTTAGAAGCCGAAAATCCTTCCTGCGCCAGCGACGAGCGCTAACGTAAACACGGCGATGACAACTTCGCCGATCGCTCCCACTGCAAAGGGCTTCAGGCCTTGCTTGCGCATTTCACGGAAGTTCGTGCGGAGACCAACGCCTGCGAAGGTCAGCAGGAAAGCCCAGCGCGAAAGATTGGCGAGCGCAGTCACTTGCTCTTTGGAGAAGAAGTGATACGTCGCCAGAACCGAGATCAGCAGGAAGCCGAGCACAAACTTCGGGAACTTCTGCCACAGAAACGCTGCCTTGTTCCCGATCGTCTTGGCCTGACCTTGACTCGCCCAATAGATGGCGTACGCAAGAACCACGAAACCGATCATGGCGTTGCGCGTAGTCTTGGCCAGCACCGCGAGCTTGCCCGCCGCATCGGAATAAAGTGCGCCAGCGGCAGTCGCTTCCGCGGTATTGTCCACCGCCAGTCCAGCCCACAAACCGTATGCGTGATCGCTCAAGTGCAGCCAATGTCCGACCAGCGGAAAGGTGAAGAGTGAGATCGCACCCAGCGCGAGAATGGCAGCGATGGCGAACGACGAGTCCTCTTCGTCGGCGTCAATCGCGCCTTGCGTGGCAATAATGGCGCTAACACCACACACCGCAGAACCTACTGCGAGCAACGTGGTCAGTTTTGGACGCAGACCAAACAATCGTCCCAGGAGAGTCATGAAAGCGATCGCGCCGACGATCTCGACAGCGACCAGAGTGAGGCTGACGCCGCCGAGTTTCAGGACGTCACCGAGCAGGAATCGCGCTCCGAGAAGAACGATTCCGGCCTTCAGCCAGAATTCGTAGGTGGCAACACCAGCTCGAAAGATTTGCGGGACGCCAACCGTGTTGGAAATCGCGAGACCGATGAGAATCGCCCAGAGAACGTATTCGATATTGGGAAAAATCCAGTGGTGGGCTTTGGCGTACGCGCCGACATTGCGTTCGAGCAGCTTGCCGGCATAGCCGACGGCGACGAGCAGAATTACCCCGGGCACCAGTCCGAGAAATTGCAGTAGAGGTTGAGGGGCGGTGCGAGATTGCGGTAATGCGATGGCTTCAGCCATGAGCTTCTGGTTTCCTCCGTTGCGATTTGTTTCCGTTTATTTAAAACGCCAATCGCTGCATTTGCCTAAAACTGACTCAACCACGAACGATATGGGACCGATCGGTCCCGGCGATCCTAAAAATATTCCGCGCACTTACCAGGGAATGGTTTTGAGAATTCCGACGCGAATCAAGATGGCGGCAACAAATGCGGCGACGACCGCCCAGGAATCGAGTGACAGGAGTCGCTTTCGTGTGGCCAGCTTGGGTTCGGCTGATTTTGGTTCGGTCACGGTAGTTCTCCTTATTGTGCGGAAGGCGATTTTGCGTTCTGAATGGTTCGCAATTGCGTCGCCAGCGTTGGTTTCCTAGCGGAGTCGAGAGACAAGCACGACTCCGAGTCGATCTGCTGCAGGGTCTGCGCCGCGGTGCGGCCGACGATCAGGAGCGCCGGCGCCGCGAGTCGCTCTTCGGTAGCGAGTACGCCGACATTGGTCCAACGAATTTTCTGACGCGATGTGGTGGCGCTGGCGACAATTACGCACGGCATCGCGGGCGGTACGCCGGCGTCGAGCAACCGATCAGAGACTTCTGCGTAATCTGCACCGGGCATATACAAAATGAGAGTGGTGTCGCTGGTAAGGGCCGCCCAGTTGACACTGCTGGCATTAAGGCCACGGGAAAATGTGGCAATCAGAACTTGCGAAGCGGCGCGGCGATCTGTCAGCGAAACACCAGCTGCCGCGGCGGCCCCCAGCGCGGCGGTGACGCCGGGCACAACTTCGAAGTCGACATTCGCGTGACGCAGCGCTTCCATCTCTTCGCCGGCGCGTCCGAAAATCAGCGGATCGCCGCCCTTCAGGCGAATGACGTCTTCGTGCCAGGACGCGTAGGAAACCAGCAGCGCGTTAATTTCATCTTGGGTCAGCAGCTTCTGTCCGCAGCGCTTTCCCACATCGATAATTTCGGCGCCGGCGGAAATCTGCGCGAGCACCTCGCCAGAGACGAGCGAATCGTGAAGGACGACGGTAGCTTGTCTTAACAGGCGAAGCGCCCGAACGGTAAGCAGTTCGGGATCACCAGGGCCAGCACCGATCAGAAATACCTTGCCCATCAGCCTTCGGCTCCCAGGGGTACGGAACCTTGCGCGGCATCACGCGCAACAACGACAACGTCGGCACTGCCCGCCAAAATCGCACGTAAATCGTCGTTGGAATGACGCGCCAAGAATTGGCGCAGGTTTTCACCTGCGGAGCGGGTCACGCTGAATTTATCGAGCAATCGCGCGATGGCATCGGGCACATCGGTAGCTGCGCAACGGTATCCGACGGGGCGCGCGATGGCGGCGAACTGGCCAACGCTACCCCCGACGCAGAAGTAATAGGCGTCAACCATGCGGCCATCAGATTTGATCTTTTTGCCTTCGATTCCGATATCGGCGATCCAGTGTTGACCGCAACTGTTGGGGCAGCCGGTCACGTGGATACGAATCTGTTCCTGGAATCCGGGGATGCGCTCGTCCAAAACTTCGGTGAGCCAACGAGCAAAGCCCTTGGTTTCGGTGAGAGCCAGCTTGCAGTATTCAGAACCAGTGCAGGCGATAGTGCCGCGTGCGAACGTGGAAGCCTTCACGGGCAAACCCACGGCGTTCAGTTCGGCTGCAACTCGCAAAGTGTGCTGGTTCAGGACATTCACGATAATCAGATTCTGCATGACGGTGGTGCGGACGTGGCCGTCAGCATAGCGGTCGGCAAGGTCCGCGGTGGTGCGCAATTGCTCCGGGGTGATGCGGCCGCGAAGAATATTCGCGCCCACATAGGACAGACCGGACTGCTTTTGAGCGTGGATGCCGACGTGATCACGGTGAACGTCGGCGGGAATTTCTTCCGGTTCGGCGGGATCGAGCGCGAATCCGATGCGTTCCTGCAGCACCGCGAGAAAACTCTCGGCGGTCCATCCATGCTGGAGAAACAAAAACTTGAGGCGAGCCCGCTCGCGATTCTCACGCAGCACATCGGCACCGCGGAAAATCTCCGTGATCCCTTTGGCGACGGAGACGACCTGATCCCACTTCACGAAAGCATTTAGGTGCACGGCGAGATGCGGGTCGGTAGAAAGGCCACCAGCCACGCGCACGGAAAATCCGATTTCGTTCCCTTCGGGACGTTTCCTGACCACCGGAGTGAATCCAACGTCGTTGATTTCCGGATAGGTGCACCAAGAGCGGCATCCGGTGATGGAGATCTTGAATTTTCTCGGCAAATTGTAGAACTCGGCGTTGCCGCCAAGTGCGCGATCAATCTCCAGAGCCAGCGGAGATGCATCGCAGATTTCTTCGCCCTCGAGGCCAGCAAGAGGGCATCCAGTCACGTTGCGGGCCACGTCGCCGCACGCGCCGACGCTGGTCAATCCGACGGCCCAGAGCGCTTCAAGTGCATCGGGGAGCGACTCCAAGGCG